>Ga0182741_1004020_pt1 | contig 14904 bp, 7 predicted proteins | sample eDN5th37CBELigOP_FD_128874 | JGI IMG/M metagenome (GOLD analysis project Ga0182741, IMG submission 128874) | Enriched Organic Plus compost microbial communities from Emeryville, California, USA - eDNA 5th pass 37_C BE-Lig OP (version 2) (version 2) ...
AACGTCCGGCGAGCAGGAGGCCGGCGAGAGGGCGAAGGTACCGGCGGCGGGCTGACTACGAGGTCGAGGGCTGCCGGCCATCCCGGTGGCGAGCGCCCCGCCGCCATGCGCCGGTACGGCCTGCCGCCCTCTCCCTACTTCACTTCCTCCAGCATCTGGCTCTCGCTGCGCTCGCCTAGCGCACCGTAGGCATCGCGCACGTACTGGGAGACCATGCGCTGGGTGTTGAAGTAAGAACCGTTGAGAGCGATGGAGTGGCGCATCACCTCGGCCCACCCGAGCGGCGAGCCGTAGAAGAGGGGGACGATGGTGCGCTCGAGCTTCGCGTAGAGGTCCTGCGCCTCCGCCGCGGAATCGGTCTCGGCGGGGTCGCCGTTGCCGATCGACCAGCCGGTGATCCCCTCCACATGTCCTTCCACCCACCAGCCATCGAGGACGCTCAGCGAGGGGACGCCGTTGAGAGCGGCCTTCATCCCGCTGGTGCCCGAAGCCTCGAGCGGCTTCATCGGGTTGTTGAGCCAGAGGTCCGCGCCCGAGGTCAGCAGGGCTCCCAGGTCCATCTCGTAGTTCTCGAGATAGACGACGCGCAGCGCGCCATCGAGGTCGTGCGCGGCCCGGAAGATGTGGCGGATGAGCTCCTTCCCTCCCTCGTCGCGCGGGTGCGCCTTGCCGGCGAACACGATCTGCAGCGCGCCCACGTCCTTCGAGATCGCGCGCAGCCTGCCCACGTCGGTGAACACGAGGTCGGCGCGCTTGTACGGGGTCGCGCGGCGCGCGAAGCCGATGGTCAGGACGCCCGGATCGAGCTTCGTCCCCGTACGCTGGAGCACCGCGTCGAGCAGCGCCTGCTTCGCCAGCGCGTGCGCCGCGCGAATCTCCTCGAGCGGGATGCCGACCGCGTAGCGCAGGTAGAGATTGTCCTTCCGCCAGTCGGGAGCGTGTCTGTCGAAAAGCTCGCGGAAGGGCGGCGACGTCCAGGTCAGTGCGTGCACACCGTTGGTGATCGCGTGGATCTCGTGGTCGGGGAACATCTCCCGCGACACCTCGCCGTGCCGCATCGCGACGCCGTTGGCGTAGTACGAGAAGCGGAGCGCGAGGCGGGTCATGTTGAGCCACGAGTCGCCGCTGCCGTCGCAGCAGCCACTGGCCGCGAGGAGATCGGTGGGCGCATCGCCGAGCACCGTGCGCACCAGCGACTCGGGGAAGCGATCGTGCCCGGCGGGCACCGGCGTGTGCGTGGTGAAGATGCAGCGCTCGCGCACGGCGTCTACGTCGCGCTCGTCGGGCACCGCCCGGCCGCCGGCGGCGAGCCGCCGCTCCAGGAGCGTCAGCGTGAGCAGCGCCGCGTGTCCCTCGTTGATGTGGAACCTGGTACCCGCCTCACCGTCGAGCGCCAGCACCAGCTCCGCGCCGCCCATGCCGAGCACCGTCTCCTGACAGAGGCGGTAGCGGGCATCGCCGCCGTACAGGAAATCGGTGAGCATGCGATCCCACTCCGAGTTCTCGGGGAGATCGGTGTCCAGCAGGTATACGGGAACGGTGTGCCCACCCACGCCCACCACCGGGTAGCGCCAGGCGCGCACCACGACCTCGCGCCCCTCGACCTCGACCGTCACTCGTTCGGGGACGAGCTCGAGCCTCTCTTCGGGACGCCAGGGCTCCGGCTCCTCGCTCTGATTCCCGTTCCGGTCGAGGTGCTGACGGAAATAGCCCTTGCGGTGGACGAGCGTCACGGCGGCCATCGGCACGCCGAGATCGGCGGCGGCACGGATGGTATCGCCCGCCAGGACGCCCAGTCCGCCGCTATATGTGGGGATCGCCTGCTCGAGGCAGATCTCCATGGAAAAGTACGCGACTCTCGATTTGGTCTCGTCGAGCATTCTCGGGATCGATATGTGGGTCGTGGAGAACGGCAGGCGCCTGAAGGCAGGCGCCGAAAGGAACCACTTTGCAGGCAAGAGCCCGGCCGGGCCGTCGCGGAGGAGGGGGTGCCGTTGGAAATCTAAACGAGTGGGAGGAAGGGGAGAAGAAAGCGGACCCGGCTGCCAGACGTACGTCGGCTCCGCGCCCGGGCTTCGCGCCTCAGCTCCGTCGCACGACCCGCGCCACCATCCTCGACGCCAGCCAGCTCGCGAAGAGGATGCCGAGGACGATCAGCGCACTCCGCGGATCGCTGATGGAGATGGCGGCAACCAGCGCGATCGCGACCAGCAGGGCGATGGCGGGGATGAAGGGGTAGCCGCGGGCGCGGTAGGGACGAGGAGTGTCGGGATCGCGGCGGCGGAGAACGAAGAGCGTCAGGAAGGTGATGACGTAGAGCGCGACGATGAGGATGGAATCGAGCGCGAGCACCGCCGTGAAGGAGCCGGTGAGAAGGAAGCCGGCCACCACGAGGAGACTGAGCGCCAGCGCGACGGCCGGCGTACCGCCGGCGCTGATCCGCGCGGCCTGACGTGGGAAGAGCCCATCGCGACTCATCGCCAGGAGGACGCGAGGTATGATGATGAGCTGCGCGTTGATGGCTCCCAGGAGCGAGACGATCATGATCACGCGGATGATCGTGTCGCCCGCTGGCCCGAAGATGGAGCGCGCCATCGTGGCGGCGACGAACGGGTCGCCCGCCATCTTCGAAGCCGGTATCACCGCGAGGTAGGCGAGGTTCACGATGAGATAGATGCCCATGACCAGCCACACACCCCGGAAGATCGAGCGCGGAATGCTGGTGCCGGGGTCGCGCATGTCCTCGCTGCAGTAGACCACGGAGTAGTACGCATCGTAGGTGTAGATCACGCCCTGCATGGCGACGCCGAAGGCAACGAGCAACCCGATCCCGTGCGGCGCGAGCACGGGGAAGAGGCCTCCCATGTACTCGCCCACTATCAGCACGAGCACCACCGGCCCGATGCACCAGTTGATCCAGTCCGTGTAGCCCACGAAGAGGCCGACGCCGTCGCCGAACGCGCGACGCGCGTACACGTAGGGGCCGCCCGCGCTCGGAATCATCGCGCCCAGTTCGGCCCAGCTGTTCGCGCCGAGGAGGGTGACGATCCCCCCGAAGATCCAGACGGCCATGAAGAGCGCGGGCACGGGCAGCGCGGCCGCGATCTCGCCGGGAGTGCGCAGGATGCCGCCGCCCACCGTGGCGCCGACCACCATCGCGAGCCCGAACACTCCGCCGAGCACGCGAAGAAGCGCGCGCGGCCGCGCCGCGGCCGCCGGCGCCGCGTGCATCGCTACGACCTTCCTCTCTACCTCACTCTCCATATGTCCAGCACTCCGCCACCGGTTCGCCCGCGGCGCGAGCCGCCGGTGGGGAGAGCGATCATGCCATCGACGACGATGGGGCTGTTCCAGTGGCCGCCGCCGGCATCGAGCTTCGCCAGCTCTCTGCCGGAAAGCGCGTCGTAGATGCGGAGGTCGCCGCCGGGATCGTAGACGTAGAGCAGACCGCCGGCCACCACGGGGCTCGTTCCCTCGTTCGAGTTTCCCCATACGAGCTTCAGCTTCCCCGAGCTGAAGCTCCACGCGGCGGTGCCGCCATTGTCGGCGGCGAAAAGCCAGGTGCCCCTGGCCGTGCGCAGCAGCGCGGGGGCGGTGAAGAGTCGCGTCCCCGACGGCGTGGGCACCTCCTGCAGCGGCGGCTCGCGATGCGCCGCGGGGCCGCGCACGAGCTCTTCGCTCAGCACGCGGATCCTCTCGTCCTTCCCACCCTGCGCGATGTAGCCGCCGCCGAGCAGCACCGGCGATGTGGAGCCCACATCCTCGTCGCGCGCCGCCAGCTCGTCGGTGTTGGGAGGCGTGTAGTTGCCGAGCAGCTCGGTGGCGTTGGAGTCGAGCTGCAGCGTGGCGTCGCCCCAGTGGGTGCGTCCGTCCCAGCGGCCGTTGCCGGTGGCCACGAAGATGTTGCCGGTAGCGGAATCGATCACCGCGCCGGCGCGTCCCCAGATGGCCGAGCCGCTCTCGGGGCAGCTCTCCGGCGCGATGAGACCTTTGCGGTCGCTGCAGAGCGAGTTCCACACGTGCAGCAGGCGGCCGCTCTCGCCATCGATGATCGCGACGTGCCCCTGGTAGGGCGGAGCGTCGCCGATGTAGCCACCGGTCACCGCGATGACGCGGCCGTGCCAGAAGCCGAGCGGGGATGCGATCTTCTCGCGCCGGGGAAGGAGCGTGATCGCTGTGCGCCACAGCGCGCGGCCATCGCTCACGGCGAGCTTCTGGATCCGGCCATCGGGTGACGCCGCGTAGATGAACTCGCGACCGGGATCGGCTACGGGCGTCGAGTTCGTGATCTGCGCCGTCCCCTCCCAGTCGTCGAAGCCGGGGGGCGTGTACGTCCAGAGGATCGACCCATCGGCGGCGTCCACCGCGATGGTCTTTCCGTACGTGGTCGTCATGAAGAGCGCATCGTGCGCCGCGCCTTTCACGCGCACGTCGTGCAGGTAGATGACCGATGCATCCACGATCCCCTCGAGCTCCACCTGCTGGCGCACGAGCGACGAGACGTTCCGGGCATCGATGCCGGCCGGGACGCCGGGCGCGCTGGAGCGCGCGGCGTCCCAGCCGAAGCCGGGCCAGTCGTGCTCGCGGGCGGAGGGTGGCGAGCGGGGCGCCGCGGCCGGCGAGGGGGTGGCGGCGGATTCGGACGGCGCGGTGGGCACGGGCGCCGCGGATTCGGCTCGCGCCGGCTCCGGGCGCGCGCCGCTCCGCATGACGAGCGCGATGCAGCAGATGCAGAGCAGCTTCGAGCCGTGGGCGAGCGACGCGGAGTCGGGCATGCGTCCAGTCTTGCGCGTCGCGCGGCGGTGGTCAAGCAACTTCATGCGTAGCCGCGGCGGGGCGAGAGGGGGCGGGGCTGCCCCGCCGTGTCAACAGACGGGTGCGGCGTGGCGTACTGAGGAAGTATCACAGAATCGGCGGACTCCCATATAGTTTATCCGGCATCGTATCGTTGCCAGACCGGGCCACGACCCGCCCTCGGACGGACGCGCGCTCCCTCCCCTTAGACGCTGACATCACCATGAAACTTCCGCTCGGCTTCACCCTCCCGGTATTTCTCCTGTTCGGTACGGGCGCCTCGCTCCGTGCGCAGGTCCGAGGAACCGTGTCGGACGCCAACACCGGCGCCCGCCTCGCGGAGGTAGCGGTGGCAGACTCCGGCGGCGGAAGCAGCGTCTTCACGAACTCCGCCGGCGAGTTCTCCCTCCACTGCACCGGCGCCACCACGCTCGCGTTCAGAAAGAGCGGCTACGAGACGGCCTACCGCAGGGTCTCGAGCTGCGAGCAGCGCGTGCACGTGGCGCTCGTGCCCGGTGCGCAGGTGCTCGGCGCGATCAACGTCGTGGGCGCCGCGCAGGTCCCCACCGTGCAGCGTCCGGCGGCCACCACCACGCTGCAGCCACAGGAGCTGCAGCGGAGCACGGGCCTCTTCCTCCAGGACGCGATCAACCTCACGCCGGGCATCTACATGCAGCGGCGCAGCATGTCCGGCGGCCAGACGATCCGCATCCGCGGCTACAGCAACACCGGCGATGCGGGCAACTTCATCGGCACCGGCTACAAGGCGTACATCAACGGCATCCCGATCACCGACGCCGAGGGACAGACGATCCTCGACGACATCGACTTCGCCAGCCTCGGCCGGGTGGACGTGATTCGTGGACCGTCCACCAGCATCTACGGCGCGGGGATCGGAGGCGTGGTGAACTTCTACACCGCGCAGCCCACGCTGCCGGGCGCGGTGATCAGCCAGGGGATCACCGCCGGAGAGGACGGCCTGCTCCGCTCCGACACGCGACTCTCCAACGTCACCGACAACTCCACGGTGCAACTGAGCTACGGACACCAGGGGTACGACAGCTACCGCGTGCACAGCGACTCGCGGAAGGACTACGGCACCTTCCTCGGCGATTTCCGCCCTTCCGACCGGCAGAGCGTCTCCACGTATCTGAACTACGCGAAGTCGCGCGACCTCCGCGCCGGTGAGCTCGACAGCGCCCAGTTCGCGCAGGAGCTCAACACCGGCGAGGACCGCTACATCGCCAACAACGCGCGCTCCGAGATCGAGAGCTTCCGCGCGGGCGTCACCGACAGCTATCGCTGGAACGACTACCTGGAGAACGTCGCGACCGTCTACTACACGGGGAACACGCTCGAGGACGTGTACGCGGCCGGCCTCAACTCCAAGGCGGGGCAGACCTTCGGCGCGCGGCTCCTCTTCAACACCACCTTCGCCAACGGCTCCGTACCCCTCCGCGGCACCACGGGGATCGACTTCGAGAAGACCAACCTCTCGGCACAGGGCTACGGGATGACCGACGCCGTGCTCGGCGCGCTGCGCAGCGATCTCGAGACGGCCAACATGCAGTACAGCATCTTCAGCCAGTGGGATGCGTCGCTCCCCGCCGACTTCGTCTTCACCGCCGGCGCGAGCGTGAACTTCATCGAGTACGCCATCCAGGACCGCATGGCCACGAGCGCCAACCCCACGCACCAGGATGCATCGGGGCGTAAGGTCTTCGACCCGGTGGTGACGCCCACCTTCGCGCTGCGCAAGATGTTCGGCTCCGACTTCTCGCTCTACGCCAACGTGAGCGAGGGGTACACGCCGCCCACCTCTTCCGACGCCGTGATCGCGTACACCGGCGAGCCGAACCCCGGCCTGAAGCCGGAGCGCGCCTGGCAGTACGAGATAGGGAGCAAGGGGAGTCTCCTCGGCGACCGGGTGTCGTACACCCTAGCGCTCTTTCAGATGGACGTGAGCGACAAGCTCTCATCGGAGGCGGTCTTCGACACCGACGGCACGGTGCTCTACAGCTACACCGTCAACGCCGGCGATCAGCGCGACCGCGGGCTCGAGCTCGGCGCGAGCTTCGCGCTCGTCGACGACCCGTCGCGCATCCTCTCTCTCGTGAAGCCGTTCGTCTCGTACACGTATTCGAACTTCGAGTACACCAACTTCAAGAGCGACGAGAACGACGACGCGAACACCGTGGACTACTCTGGGAAGGATGTGGTGGGCACCGCGCGCAACGTGTTCAACATCGGCGTGGATGCGCGGCTCCGCTCGGGCATCTACGGCAACGTGACCTATCACGACACCGACGGGATGCCCATCAGCTACGACAACGCGCACTGGGCGCCCGGCTTCTCGCTCCTCAACGCCAAGATCGGCTTCATGCACGAAGTCGCCGACCGCTTCACGCTCGATGCATTCGTGGGCGGGAACAATCTCGGCGACAGCCGCTACTACACGCAGGTATTCCTGAACCACAAGTTCGACACGCCGAACCCGCACATGTACCTTCCCGGCCCGTACAAGGCGAAGTACTACGGCGGCTTCAAGGTCAGCGTGCGACCGTAAAGCTGCTCCGGCGGAGTCGGATCCGGGCAGCGCACGTCGCGGCCCGCCGGCTCCGCCAGCCCCCTGGCCCCGTCCACGCCCGCTCCATATACTATCGCCGCATCGTGTGAGGAGCGGCATTGGCGGGCGAGATCCCCACGGGGCTTCGGGACGAGCTGGCCGATCGGTACGCGTTCGAGCGTCTCATCGCGCGCGGAGGGATGGCCTCGGTTTACCTGGGCCGCGACCTCAAGCACGCATCGAGCCGAGGAGCAGCCGGTGAGCTTCCGCGCCACGCTCCAGCGCGCTGCGCTACGCGATCTTCACAGGATCTCCATACGATCTCTACCACGCGGAACTGACGATACGTATCCGTGAGATCCAGCGTGGGAGAATCAGCTCACTCTGCCTTCGCAGCCATCAGGCGGAATCGCGCCGGCGCGATTCACGATGTCGGCGAGCGGCTTTCGCATCCGCCGCGTCCAGCTCGCGAAGCGTTCGGCACTCACTCCCGGTACGTTCACCGGCTCCGTCTCGCCGGCGACGTCGTCGAGCGAGATGCCGACGAGCACGGCCGGCGAGGAGCAGAGAAAGCGGTGGACGGCCGAGGCGAGCGCGGCAGGATCGAGGAGCGAGACGGCGTCGGGTGCTTTCGCTTCGGGTGCTTTCGTTCCAGATCCCTCCGGTCCGCCGGCGCCGGCGGGCGGCAGAGCGCCATCGGCGCTGAGGCGTTGCGTCAGAAGGCGCCGGTCATTCTGACGGGTGCGCAATGCCGCACGCTCGGCGTCGGCGTTGGCGAAACGTCCCAGCCGGGCCGCAAGAGCGACATCGTTTCCTTCCCAGAAGCCGGCCAGGGTGGGGAGGTCGTGGGTGTCGGCGGTGGCGAGCGAGAGCGGTTCGTAGGTCGAGGCGGGGCGGAAGGCGCCGTCGCGCTCGCGCTCGAACAGCATGACGCGCGTTCCCAGGATCCCCCACTCGCGCAACGTGCCCGGCACCTCGGCCGGTACGGTGCCGAGGTCCTCGCCCACTATTACCGCGCCATGCCGGGCGCTCTCGAGAGCCAGGATTCCGAGGAGATCGGTGGTGGGGAAGCGAACGTACACGCCGGCGGAGCCATCCATTCCGGCCGGGATCCAGAACTGGCGGAACGCGCCGAGTATGTGGTCGATTCGGAGCGCGCCAGCGTGCCGGAGGGCTGAGCGAACGAGCGCGGTCCAGAAGCGATAGCCGTCATCACGGAGCCGGTGGGGGTCGAGCGGGGTGAGCCCCCAGTTCTGGCCGGTGGCCGAATAGTCGTCTGGAGGTGCGCCGATACTGACGCCAGATGCATGCACGGCAGCGCGCGCCCAGACGTCGCTGCCGTACGGAGCGCTCGCTACGGCCAGATCCTGGTAGAGCCCGATCGAGAGGCCCGCCCCGCGTCCGGCTAGCGCCGCCGCGCCGAGCTGGCGATCGAGCTCGAACTGGAGCCAGCGGTGGAAGTCCACCTCCAGCTCGTGCGCGCGGGCGAACTCCGCGACCGCCGGCGAGCGGGGCGAGTGGTACCCGCCTGGCCACTGCTGCCACGAAAGCGGCGCGCCGTTGCCGCGGGCGAAGTGCTCATCGAGCGCGGTGAACACCGCGAAGTCATCGAGCGCCTGACCCTCCCGCTTCCGGTACTCGTCGTAGGCTTTCCTGCGCGCGACGTCCGCCGGCGCACCTGTGCCGCTGGCCGAACCGGAGCGACCCTCCTCCACGAAGCAGCGATGCAGCGCCTGGAGGATCGGCCGCGCGACGCGGACTCTCGCCTCGTACTCCACCCGCTCCCCACTCCGGATGCGTGCCAGCTCGGTCCGGACCGAATCGTTGCGGAGTAGGGCCAGCGCCTCCGCGCACACCGCCAGCTCGGGAATCGCCTCGACATCCAGATAGGCAGGATTCCGATACAACCGGCTCACGGGGGCGTACGGGGACACTTCGCCACCGACGCTCCGCAGAGCGTGGAGCGGATTCACGCCCACGAACGCCGCACCGTGCGCCCCGCTCCAGCGGGCCAGCTCCGCCAGATCGGTCAGATCGCCAACCCCCCAACTCCGTGCTCCGCGCACGGAATAGAGGTTGGCGATGACCCCATAACCGCGCCGCTCGGGCATCACGCAGCGCTCCGGTACCACGATCAGCCGCTGGCGCGCCTCGCCACTCCGGTCGCGGGCACGGATGGTGACGCGCAGATCGTAGTATCCCGGGGCTGGCGGCCGCGGCAGGGACGCTGTAAAGCCGCCGCCATCGTCCACCGAGCCATCCTCCGAGCCATCCTCCGAAGCCGCGCGCACGACGGGGGAATCGCGCCCATCTTCCTCCACCACCTCGAGCGCGTACTCCACCCTCTCGCCCGCGCGCACGCCCCACGAATCGGGCACCCGGAACCGGAGCCCGCCGGAGCCCGCGCCCGCCAGCTCGCGCTCCCGCACCACGCGCACTGGATCCGCCATCCGCTCCGCGTCGCGCCGCGCCAGCTCCTCCAGCAGCTCGCGCGCGCGGGACTCGCTCGAAGCGTCGTGACCCATGGCGGCGAGGATGGCGACCCTGGTTTCGTCCGATGTCGAACGAACCTCACTCCCATCCTGCGACAGGTACGACGACAGCACGCCGAGTCGCTCGGCGAGCGCGCGCAGCGCCGAGTCGTGCGTCATGCGGTGGCGCTGGGCGCTTCCCTCACCGTACCGCTTCTCACCGTCGCTCGCAGCGTCCCCTCCCCGCGGCGCGCGCTCACGCTTCCCTCCTCGCCGGCGCCAGCACCAGGGCGCCAAGCGGCGGGAGGGTCAGCTCCAGCGATTGCGGATGACCATGGAAAGGCGCGGAGTCGGCCCTCACCACCTCGGCGCCACTCAACCCGCTCCCGCCGAAGCGCGGATCGTCGCTAGAGAAGATGCGCACGTACTCGCCCGCCGCGGGCGCACCTATGCGATAGTGTTCGCGCGGAACGGGCGTGAGGTTGAGCGCGACCACCAGCTGTTCGCCGCCACCGCGCCGCACGTACGACACCACCGAGTTCTGGACGTCGGACGCGTCTATCCACTGGAAGCCCTGGGGCTCGTGGTCCATCCGCCAGAGCGCGGGATGCTCCAGGTAGAGCGCGCCGAGACAACCCACGAAGCGCTCGAAGGCTGCGTGCTGCGGATCGTCGCGCAGATGCCAGTCGATGCTGCTGTCGTGATTCCACTCGTTCCACGGCGCGAGCTCGCTCCCCATGAAGAGCAGCTTCTTCCCCGGCCGCGTGTACATGTACGACAGGAGAAGCCGCAGGTTCGCGAGCTTCTGCCAGATGTCGCCCGGCATCTTGTCGAGGAGCGAGCGCTTCATGTGCACCACCTCGTCGTGCGAGAGCGGCATGATGAAGCGCTCGCTGTACTCGTAGATCATCGCGAAGGTGAGCTGCCCCTGGTGGTGCGAGCGATACACGGGATCGAGCGAGAAGTACTGCAACGTGTCGTGCATCCACCCCATGTTCCACTTGAACGAGAATCCGAGCCCGCCCTCCGATTGCGGCGCGGTGACGCCGGGCCATGCGGTGGACTCCTCCGCCACCGTGATGCACCCCGGTGCCTCCTGGTGGGTCTGCTCGTTCATGATGCGCAGGAAGTCCATCGCTTCGAGGTTCTCCCTGCCGCCGTAGCGGTTGCGCAGCCATTCGCCGGCCTTGCGGCTGTAGTCCAGGTAGAGCATCGACGCCACGGCGTCCACGCGCAGGCCATCCACGTGGAACTCCAGCAGCCAGTAGAGCGCGTTGGCGAGGAGAAAGTTGCGCACCTCCGCGCGGCCGTAGTTGAAGATGAGCGTGCCCCAGTCGGGGTGCTCGCCGAGCCGCGGATCCTCGTGCTCGTAGAGCGCGGTGCCGTCGAAACGGCGCAGCGCGAAGTCGTCCTTCGGGAAGTGCGCGGGCACCCAGTCCAGGATGACGCCGATCCCCGCCTGGTGGCAGTGGTCCACGAAGTAGCGGAAATCGTCGGGCGTGCCGTAGCGCGCGCTGGGCGCGTAGTAGCCGGTCACCTGATATCCCCACGAGCCGGCGAAGGGATGCTCCATGATCGGAAGCAGCTCCACGTGCGTGAACCCGAGGCGCTTCACGTGCTCCACCAGTCGCGGCGCGATCTCCCGGTAGGAGAGCGAGCGCCCCCCCTCCTCGGGCACGCGCGCCCACGAGCCGATGTGCAGCTCGTAGATGGCCATCGGCTCGCGCGCCGGATCGCGCCGCGCGCGCCCGGCCATCCACGCGGCGTCATCCCAGCGGTAGTCGTCGGGCGGGACCACTCGCGACGCGGTGCCGGACGGCACCTCCATGGCACGCGCGCAGGGATCGGTCTTCAGCCTGATCGCGTGATCGCGCGTGAGGATCTCGAACTTGTACAGCGCGCCCGGCTCCACTCCCGGAACGAAGAGCTCCCACACTCCGGACGCACCGAGCGACCGCATGGGGAGGAGGCGCCCGTCCCACGCGTTGAAATCTCCCACCACGCTCACGCGCCTCGCGTTGGGCGCCCATACGGCGAACGACGTGCCGCGCTCGCCGTCGATCGTTCGCGCGTGCGCGCCGAGCATCCGCCAGAGCCGGCGATGAGTTCCCTCGTTGAAGAGGTGCAGATCGACCTCTCCCACCGTGGGAAGGAAGCGGTATGGGTCGCCGCGCTCCCAGGTGGCACCATCGGGGAAGCGAAAGCGCAGGCGATAGCGGAGCGGCAGCGTGGCGCGCGGGATGAACGCCGCGAAGAGACCGCGCGCTCCCTTCACCGGCTCGAGCTGCAGCGCCTCGCCATCCGCGAGCAGGCACCGTACCGAAGTCGCCTCCGGGTGCAGCGCGCGCACCGTGACGCCGGCAACTCCGTCGCGCACGGCCGGGTGAGCGCCGAGCACGCCGTGAGGGTTCGAGCTCTCGCCGAGCAGCAGCAGCTCCGTGTCGCGACTATCCGTCATTCACCTCCTCCCGCGCCGCCCTCGACTCGCGCGCTCGCTGGTTGCGCCACGGATGGCGTGGCTTCCGCTGTGGCTTCGGCCGCGCGCATCGCTTCCTCCTGCGCGGTTCCTTCCGAAACCCGTCCCGCATCGCTTCGCGCGCCCGGCACCCGCTCCGTCGTCGCCGGCGCGGCAGGTGTCGCGGGTACGCTCGGCACTTCCGGCACCTGCGGCACGGCCGGCGGCGCGGGTACCGCGGCCGGTACGTAGCGCAGGAGCACCAGCGAGAGGGGGGCGAGCGTTGCACCCATCGTGCCGAGCGCGTGCCCGCGGTCGGCGGCGGTGTTGACCAGCTCCGTCCACTCGCCGGGTGCCGCGAGCTCCGGGAGCGTGAGGGGCTGCGTTCCGTCGCGGTTGTTGATCAGAAGCAGGAGCGTGTCGCCGCGCACGGGGCGGCCGCGGCTGTCGATCTCGTCGGCCGCTTCGCCGTGGATGAGCATCCCGAGAGCGTGCAGGCTGTCGTCGTGCCAGTCGGCATCGGTCATCTCCGCGCCATCGGCGCGGCGCCACGAGAGGTCCTTCGCGCCGAGCGCGTTCACCACCATCCCGCGGAAGAAGCCGCGCCGCCGGAGTACCGGGTTGGTCTTCCGCAGGGCGAAGACGCGCCTCGTGAACTCGAGCAGCTCCTTCTCGCGCTCATCGAGCCGCCAGTCGATCCAGCTCGTGGGGTTGTCCTGCGCGTACGCGTTGTTGTTGCCGTGCTGCGTGCGCCCCATCTCGTCGCCGTGCGAGATCATCGGCACGCCCTGCGAGAAGGCGAGCGTCGCGAGGAAGTTGCGCTTCGAACGGTCGCGCCGGCGGAGTATGCCGGGGTCGTCGGTGGGTCCCTCCACGCCCCAGTTGCGGCTGTAGTTGGCGTCGGTACCGTCGCGATTCTTCTCTCCGTTGGCTTCGTTGTGCTTCTGCTCGTAGCTCACCAGATCCTCGAGCGTGAAGCCGTCGTGCGCGGTGATGAAGTTCACGCTCGCGTACTGCGTGCGGTTGCTCCACTGGTAGATGTCGCTGCTCCCCGAGAGGCGCGATGCGACGGTGTTCACCATCCCCGCTTCCCCGCGCCAGAAGCGGCGCATGTCGTCTCTGTATTTCCCGTTCCACTCGGCCCATCCCATGGGGAAGTTCCCCACCTGGTAGCCCCCGGGCCCGATGTCCCACGGCTCCGCGATGAGCTTCATGCGCGAGAGCGTGGGGTCCTGATGGATGATGTCGAAGAAGGTACCGAGCCGGTTCACGTCGTACAGCTCGCGCGCGAGCGCCGGCGCCAGGTCGAAGCGGAAGCCATCGACGTGCATCTCGTTCACCCAGTAGCGGAGCGAGTCCATGATGAGCTGGATGGTCCGCGGGTGCCGCATGTTGAGCGAGTTGCCGCAGCCGGTGAAGTCGAGATAGTAGCGCGGGTTCTCGGGGTCGAGCCGGTAGTACGCGGCGTTGTCTATGCCGCGCAGCGAGAGCGTGGGCCCGAGATGGTTCCCCTCGGCGGTGTGGTTGTAGACCACGTCGAGTATCACCTCGATCCCCGCCGAGTGGAGCGTCTTCACCATCGACTTGAACTCGCCCACCTGCTGGCCGAGCCCGCCGGTGGAGTAGCGCACGTCGGGTGCCAGGAAGCCGATGGAGTTGTAGCCCCAGTAGTTGGTGAGCCCCATCTCGGCGAGGTGGCGCTCCACCGCGAAGTGGTGCACTGGCAGGAGCTCCACGGCGGTGACGCCGAGCGAGAGAAGGTGCTCGATCACCGGATCGGAGCCGAGTCCCAGATACGTGCCGCGAAGGTTGTCGGGGACGAGGGGGTGCAGCCTGGTCATTCCCTTCACGTGGCACTCGTAGATCACCGTCTGGTTCCACGGAGTGCGCGGATTCCGGTCGCCGGTCCAGGTGAACGCGGAATCCACCACGATGCACTTCGGCACATCGCCGGCGCTGTTCCGCCTGCTCATCTCGAGATCGCCGCGCTGACTGCCGACATCGTAGCCGAAGAGAGTGTCGCGCCAGTTTATGGTGCCGCTGATCGCCTTCGCGTACGGATCGATGAGCAGGCAGTTGGGATTGAAGCGGTGCCCCTTTTCCGGTTCGTACGGGCCGAGCACGCGATACCCGTAGAGCTGGCCGGGGCGCGCATCGGGGAGATAGCAGTGCCAGATCTGGTCGTTGCGCTCTCGCAGGCTGATGCGCGTGGATTCCACGGCATCGTTGGGGCCGGCGAAGAGGCAGAGCTCCACGCCGGTGGCGTTCTCCGAGAAGATGGCGAAGTTCACTCCCTCGCCATCCCAGGTGGCGCCGAGCGGATAGGGATAGCCTGGCCAGACTCGCATCTCAGAGTTCCTCGCGTGTGTGGAGCATGCCGCTCTCGATGTATCTGCTCATTCGGCTTCGTACGACTCGCGTGGCGCTCGTCAGAAGAGCCGGGCGATGGCGCGCAGCGGCACCCACACCCAGTCGGGCCGGTTGTTCAACTCGTATTCCAGCTCGTAGAACATCTTCTCCATCTCGAAAAGCTCGATGAGCGGATCGTTCGGTGCGGCGCCGTAGGCGTCGAGGAAGGCGGCCCTGGCGTCGCGATCCCAGTGGGCGGTGCGGATCTC
>Ga0182741_1004025_pt1 | contig 14895 bp, 3 predicted proteins | sample eDN5th37CBELigOP_FD_128874 | JGI IMG/M metagenome (GOLD analysis project Ga0182741, IMG submission 128874) | Enriched Organic Plus compost microbial communities from Emeryville, California, USA - eDNA 5th pass 37_C BE-Lig OP (version 2) (version 2) ...
CATGGCGCAGCCCAGCGCCTCGCCCGGAAACGGCTTGCGGCCGAGGACGTCGGGCAGCGGCACCACCGCGTCGGCATCGGCCAGGTCGTATTCGGCATAGGCGTTGAAGCTGAGCGCCGCCACCCGCTCGCCGACGGCGACCTCGGTGACTTCGTCACCGATCGCGTCGACGATGCCCCAGCCCTCGTGGCCCAGCTCGCCCGGCGCCAGCGGGTAAGAGAACCACTCCCGCCCCTCGAAGGCCGGAATATTGGAAGCGCATACGCCGCAGCCCTGCAGGCGAACGCGCACCTGGCGCGGACCGGGCTCGGGCAGCTCGACCTCGCGCAAGGCGAACTGCCTTGGCGCGGTGAGCACGGCGGCGCGCATCGCGGCCGGCTCGACGGCGGCCGGCGGGGGCGTGGACAGGGAAATAACGTTGGATGCCGTCCGTTCCATGGTGCATTCCTTAGTTGAGGGTATTTCCCCGGAGCGGGCCGCGGGATTGTGGTGTTTTTGCGCTCCGGGCTGTTGTCGCTTGTTATGCGCAATGTCGGGACATATGTAGCCGGGACCGAACCGATTCAAGCGATCACTGGACGCCCTTCGGCAAGGCATGCCGCCATGCCCGAAGGCGCTTGCACGCGCCTACCACGCCCCCATTTCAGAATGTATCGAGACCGTTATTAACGGCCCGCGCGGCCGCCACGGCGCCCGCCTGACAGGTGCTCGCGGCGAGATCCGCACGGCCTAGAGCATTTCCTTCATGCCCATGTCAGACGGCGCTTTCCTGGCGCCGGCTCAACACGAGCCGGCGATCTTGTTGGTTAACGACACACCGGCGACGCTGTTCGCGCTGCAGACGCTGCTGGCCGATCTCGGCGTGCCGGTGGTGACCGCCGATTCCGGCCGCGCGGCGCTGCGCGAGCTGCTACAACGCGATTTCGCCGTGATCCTGCTCGACGTGAAGATGGCGGACATGGACGGTTTCGAGACCGCGCGCCTGATCCGCCAGCGGCCGCGCTCGCGCGCCACGCCGATCATCTTCATCACCGCGCACCGCACCACCGACCTCGATCGCGCCCGCGGCTACGCGCTGGGCGCGGTCGACTACCTGTTCATGCCGGTCGATCCGGAGGTGCTAAAGACCAAGGTCAAGGCCTTCATCGCGCTGGCCGAACCCAAGCCGATCGCGCAACAAGAGACCGGCGCGGCGTCGCCAGAGCTGACCCAGCTGCGGCTCGATCAGCTGGCCCGCAACAACCAGGCGCTGCGGGCCCAGCTGCAGGCGCACGAGCAGACCGGCACCGCGCCGCTGAGCGAGATCGGCCGGCTGATCCTGGAGCAGGTGTCCGACCTGGTGGCGGTGCTCGACCACGAAGCGCGCTGGCAGTACGCCAGCGCATCCTACGAGGCGCTGCTCGGCGACGCCCTGCCCCAGCCCGACGCCGATGCCCTAGAGCTGGTGCACCCGGACGACCGCGAGGCGGTGCGGCGCGCCTTGCTCGGCACCGCCGCCAGCGGCGAGCCGGGGCGCACCCACTACCGGCTGCGGTTGGCCGACGGACGCGAATGGGAGCTGGAATCGACCTGCAGCGCGGTACACGACGACAGCGGCGCCATCCGCCAGCTGCTGCTGGTCTCGCACGACATCAGCGCGCAGAAGGCGGTGCAGGCCCACCTGCGCCACATCGCCTACCACGATCCCTTGACCGGGCTGGCCAACCGCCTGCTGCTGCAGGACCGGCTGCGCCGGACGCTGTCGCGCCAGCATCGGCGCGGCGCGCGGTCGGCGCTGCTGTTCGTCGACCTGGATCGGTTCAAGGACATCAACGACACGGTCGGACACACCGGCGGCGACCGGCTGCTGCAGACAGTGGCCGAGCGCCTGGAGGGCTGCGTCCGCCGCAGCGACACGGTGGCCCGCCTGGGCGGCGACGAGTTCGTGCTGCTGCTCGACGAGGTGCGCGACGCGCATCAGGCCGCCTGGGTAGCGAGCAAGGTGGTGGCGGCGGTGTCCGCGCCCTGTCCGGTGGAGGGACGCGAGATCCAAGTGACGCCCAGCATCGGCATCGCCATCTACCCGGACGACGGCGCCGACACCGAGCTGCTGCTGCGCCGCGCGGACATTGCCATGCAGCATTCCAAGCAGCTGGGCCACGGCCGCTTCTCGTTCTTCGAGCCGGCCATGAACGCCGTCGCCGAGCGGCGGCTGGCGGTGGGCAACGCGCTGCAGCGGGCGTTGGCGCGGCAGGAGTTCGTGCTGTACTACCAGCCCAAGGTAAAGCTGAGCAGCCGCCGGCTGTGCGGGTTCGAAGCACTGCTGCGCTGGCCGCAGCCCGACGGTAGCCTGATCCTGCCCGACGAGTTCATCGGCGTGGCCGAGGAGACCGGCCGCATCGTCGCCCTCGGCGAATGGGCGCTGCGCGAGGCCTGCGCGCAAATGCGGCGCTGGCGCGAGGCGGGGCTGAAGCCGTGCCCGGTGGCGGTGAACGTGTCGGCGCGGCAGTTCCGCCTCAATCAGGACCTGGTGCGTACCATCGACAGCACGCTGCGCGAAATCGCGCTGCCGCCGGAGACGCTGGAAGCGGAAATCACCGAGACCGTGGCGATGGAGGACCCGCCGCACAGCGCCGAAACGCTGCAAGCGCTGCGCGGACGCGGCATCCGGGTCGCCATCGACGATTTCGGCACCGGCTACTCGTCGTTGTCCTACCTGTCGCGGCTGCCGATCGACAAGCTCAAGATCGACGCCGGTTTCATCCGCCGTGTCGGCAGCGACGAGCATGACACCGCCATCGTCAGCACCATCGTCACCCTGGCCCACAACCTCGGCCTGAAGGTGATCGCCGAGGGCGTGGAGAACGAGCGCCAGCTGCGCTTCCTCGGCGACCTGGGCTGCGACGAGGCGCAGGGCTTCTACTTCGGCCGACCGATGCCGGCGGACGAGGCCGCCGCCCTGATCGTTCACGCTTCCGCCAAGGATCCGCGGCTGCCGGCGCTGGGGAAGCGCCATGGCTGAGTCCTCGCTGGACCCGGTACTGCTGCTGCGCACCCTCGACGCCTGGAAGAATGGCGACTTCAGCGCCCGGCTGCCGGTGGAGTGGACCGGCGTGGACGGCAAGATCGCCGACACGCTGAACGAGATCATCGCCCAGAGCGAGCGGGTGGCGAAGGAACTGGCCGAGGTCTCGCGCCTGGTGGGCAGCGAGGGGCAGCTGTGCCGCCGGGTCGAGATCCCCGGCCTGGAAGGGATGTGGGCCGTCAAGGTCAACGCCGTGAACAGCCTGATCGACGACATGACCGCGCCCATCCGCGATACCGCCCGGGTAATGAACGCGGTGGCGCGCGGCGTGCTCACCGAACCGCTGGACCTGGAGACCCGGCCGCTGAAGGGCGAATTCCTCAGCAACGCCCGCACCATCAACACCATGCTGGAACGGCTCAACGCCTTCGCCAGCGAGGTCACGCGGGTCGCCCGCGAGGTGGGTACCGAAGGACGGCTCGGCGGCCAGGCGCAGGTGCCGGGCGTGGCCGGCGTGTGGAAGGCGTTGACCGACAGCGTCAATCTGATGGCCGCCAACCTCACCGATCAGGTGCGCGGCATCGTCAAGGTGGTCACGGCCGTCGCCGAGGGCGACCTCAGGCAGAAGATGCTGGTGCCGGCGCGCGGCGAGGTGGCGGCATTGGCCGACACCATCAACGCCATGGTCGACACGCTGGCCACCTTCAGCGACGAGGTGCTGCGCGTGGCGCGCGAGGTCGGCGTGGAAGGCCGGCTCGGCGGCCAGGCCACGGTGCCTGGCGCCGCCGGGGTGTGGAAGGAGCTGGTCGACAACGTCAACGAGCTGGCCGACAACCTCACCACGCAGGTGCGGGCCATGAGCGAGGTGGCCACGGCGGTGACCCAGGGCGACCTGACCCGCTCCATCCAGGTGACGGCGCACGGCGAGGTGGCGGCGCTCAAGGACAACGTCAACCAGATGATCCACAACCTGCGCGAGACCACCCAGCGCTACGCCGAGCAGGACTGGCTCAAGACCAATCTGGCGCAGCTGGTGCGGCTGCTGCAGGGGCAGCGCGACATGACGGTGATGGGCCGCTCGCTGCTGTCGCGGCTGCCGCCGCTGGTGAACGCGCCGTACGGGGTGCTGTACCGCATGCAGGGCGACGACGAGCCTCGGCTGGTCCTGCTCGCCAGCTACGGCTATCAGGAGCGCAAGAACCTGTCGAAGGAATGGCGCGTCGGCGAGGGGCTGGTGGGCCAATGCGCCTACGAGAAGCAGCGCATCCTGCTCACCAACGTGCCCGATGACTACGTGCAGATCGTCTCCGGCCTGGGTCAGGCCAAGCCGCTGAACATCGTGGTGTTGCCCATCCTGTTCGAGGGCGAGGTCAAGGCAGTGATCGAGCTGGCGGCGTTCGAGCGCTTCCAGCCCATCCACCTCACCCTGCTCGATCAGCTGGCGGAAGGCTTGGGCGTGGTCATCAACTCGATCGAGGCGGCCGGCACCGAAAGCCAACTGCAGCAGTCGCGCGCGCTGACCGAGGCGCTCCGGCGCCAGCAGGACGAACTGCAGCGCGCCAACGCCGAGCTCAAGGAAAAAGCGGCGCAGCTGGCGGTGCAGAACGCCGAGGTAGAGCGCAAGAACCGGGAGATCGAGATCGCCCGCGCGCGGCTGCAGGAAAAGGCCGAGCAGCTGGCGGTCACCTCGCGCTACAAGTCGGAGTTCCTGGCCAACATGTCGCACGAGCTGCGCACGCCGCTCAACAGCCTGCTGCTGCTGGCCGAGCAGCTCGGCCGCAACTCCGGCGGCAATCTCAGCGCGCAGCAGGTGGAGATGGTGCAGGTGATCCACAGCGCCGGCCAGGACCTGCTGCAGCTCATCAACGACATCCTCGACCTGTCGAAGATCGAGTCCGGCACGCTGCACCTGGAGGTGGAGGACGTGCCCTTCGCTGAACTGGCCGCGCAGATGGAGCGCACCTTCCGGCCGGTGACCGAGTCGAAGCAGCTGGCCCTGACCATAGAACTCGACCCCGCGCTACCCCCAACCCTGCGTACCGACGGCCAGCGCCTGCGCCAGATCCTCAAGAACCTGCTCGCCAACGCGGTGAAGTTCACCGACAGCGGCGAAGTGGCCCTACGGGTGCGCCCGGCCGCGCCCGACGAGGCGCCGGACTATCCGGCGCCGGCCCGCGGCGGCGGACTCATCGCCTTCGCCGTGTCCGACACCGGCATCGGCATCGCCCCCGGAAAACGCCAGCTCATCTTCGAGGCTTTCCAGCAGGCGGAGGCTGGCGCCACCCGCCGCTACGGCGGCACCGGACTCGGTCTGGCCATCAGCCGCGAGCTGGCAAAGCGCCTGGGCGGCGAGATCCGGGTCGACAGCGAGGAAGGGGTGGGCAGCACGTTCACACTCTACCTGCCACGGGAACTGCCGGAAGGACTGCTGCCGCCCGCCACCGACCGCGCCCCGCGCTCCAGCGCGCCGTCCCGCGCCGCGGTCGCTGCCGCGCTCGGCGACGACCGCGCGGCGCTGCGACCGGACGACGCGGTCGACCTGCTGATCATCGAGAACGACCACAACTTCATCCGCACCCTGCTCGCCATGGCGCACGGCCGCCAGCTCAAGGCACTGGTGGCGACCACCGGCGCGCAAGGCCTGCAACTGGCCCGGCAGTATCGTCCGCGCGCCATCACCCTGGACCTGATCCTGCCCGACGGCGACGGCTGGACGGTGCTGGACGCGCTCAAGCAAGACGCCGCCACCCGCGACATTCCGGTGCACGTCATCTCCGTGCGCGAACCGCCGTCGATCGATGCCCGCCACGGCGCCAGCAGCTATCTGACCAAGCCGGTCGACCTGGGGCTCCTCGGCCAGCTGCTGGCCAACATCGACCACGAGCCTTCGGCGGCGGCGGCGGCCACCGCCGCGGCCCTGACCGGCCGCACGGTGCTGCTGGTGGATGACGACACCCGCAACCTGTTCGCCCTCACCAGCCTGCTGGAGGAGCACGGCCTGCGCGTGATCACCGCCGAGAACGGCGAAACGGCGCTGGAGAAGCTGCGGTCCGAGGCCGGCATCGACCTGGTGCTGCTCGACATCATGATGCCCGGCATGGACGGTTTCGAGGTTGCCCGCCGCATACGCGCCCAGCCCAGGTTCAAGGACCTGCCGGTGATCGCGCTTACCGCCAAGGCCATGAAGGGCGACCGTGACAAATGCCTGGAGGCGGGCGCGTCCGACTATCTGGCCAAGCCGGTGGACTTTCCGCGCTTGCTGGAGCTGCTACGGCAGTGGTTGCCGGAAAAGGCGGGCGAGGGATAACCGGAAATGTCCACCCTAGGCGTGGTCCGCTTGTTACGTGCCAGCATCCGCTTCCGCCGCTGGGAACGACCGCCTGCTTCGTCACGCCCGCGAGAGCGGCAATCCATAGCTCGGTCACGGCGATTTCGCGAACGGAAGACGAAAAGGCATGGGTTCCCGCTTTCGCGGGAACGACGATAGACGGCTGCTTAAGCTCCGAGCCGGGTTGCGAAGCGCGGTTGCATCGGCCGGATCGGATAGGGAAGAAGTCGGCCAGTGCCCGACCGTCGTCATCGCAAACGCAGATCCCCCCTACCGATAGCTCCCGAACTCCTCCAACGGTTGCGGCCGCGCCAGCGCGTACCCTTGCGCCATGTCCACCCCCATGCCGCGCAGTTCGGCGACGATGTCGGCGTCGGCGGCGGAGCCGGCGATGGTGCGTTTCTGCAGCGTGTGGCCGATCTGGTTGAGGCTGTCGACCATGGCGTAGTCCAGGCGGTCCTCGCACATGTCCCGCACCAGCTCGCCGTCGATCTTCAGATAGTCCACCGGCAGCCGCCGCAGGTAGTCATACGAGGCGTAGCCGCTGCCGAAGTGATCCAGCGACAGCGAGAACCCCATCGTCTTGAGCCGGGTCAGCAGGCGCTGGGCCTGGGCGTAGTGGGCGTTGACGCTGTTTTCGCTGAACTCGAAGCAGAACCGGCTCGGGTCGATGCCGTAGCGCTCGGCGCAGGTCTGCACGAACTCGGCCATGCCCGGGTCCGCCAGCGCCTCGGCCGACAGATTGATGGTCAGTACCACCGGCGCGTTCTTGGGCGCGCGCGCGAACACGTTGCGCACCACCCAGCGGTCGAGCGCGGCCATCAGGTCGTACCGCGCCGCCGCCGGCAGGAAGCTGCCGGGCGGGATCAGGCCGCCGTCGTCGCCCTTCATGCGCAGCAACACCTCGCCGCGCAACACATCTTCCCGCCCCTGCAGATCGACGATCTCCTGACAGAACAGGCGAAAGCCGTTGCGCTCCAGGGCGCTGCTGAGGCGGGCGCACCAGTCGATCTCCGGCGCCCGCTCGCTGCTCGCCGGGCTGATGACTCCGCCGCCCCACACCCGCACCTGATTGCGGCCTGCCTCCTTGGCCTGGTAGCAGGCTTCGTCGGCGGCGGCGCGTACCGCCTCGAAATCGCCGCTGTCGCGGCTGATGGGGGCGATGCCGATGCTCAGCGTCACCTGGTACACCGCGCCGTCCCAGGCCAGCCGGAACGACTCCGCCGCTTCGCGCAGCCCCTCGGCGATGCGCTCGGCCGCCTCCAAGCCGCAGTACGGCAGCAGCACGCCGAACTCATCGCCGCCCAATCGGCCGAGTACGTCCTCCTGGCGCAGCGTCGCCTTGAGCTGGGAGCTGAGCTGGCGCAGCAACTCGTCGCCGGCGGCATGGCCGCCGCCGTCGTTGACCGGCTTGAAGTTGTCCAGATCGACGTAGCACACCGCGTGGCGGTGATCCTCCTGGCGCGCGTCGTCGATGGCCTGCTGCAGCAGGCGGTTGAACTCGGCGCGGTTGGGCAGGCCGGTGAGCGGATCGTGGCTGGCCTCGTAGCTGAGCCGGCGCGCCAGTTGGCGGCTGGCGCTGACGTCGCGCAGGATGATCACCGCCCCCAGCAGCTGGCCGGTGGCGTTGCGGATCGGGCTGGCGGTTTCCTGCACCGGGATGCGGGCGCCGTCGCGGCCGATCACCACGTGGTGCTCCTCCGGCCCGAAATGGCAACCGGCCGGCGACCAGAAACAGGCGGGATCGACGATCCGGCGGGTGTACTCGTCCATGATCCGCAGCACTTCGCCGAGCGAGCGGCCGGCCGCCTCGGCGCGCGAGAACTGAGTGAGCGCCTCCGCCACGGGGTTGAGGTATTCGACGAAGCCGTCCGGATCGCAGGTGATCACCCCCTCGCCGATCGACGACAGGGTCACCACGGCCTTCTCGCGCTCGCGCGCCAACTGTCCTTGGAAGGCCTTCAGCTCGGTGATGTCGGTGGACACCGTGCCCACGCCCTGCAGCTCACCGTTGTCGGCATACAGCGGAAACTTCACGGCCAGATAGATTCGCTCGCCGCGCGGCGAGATCAGCCGCTCCTCGAACTGCATGGCGGCACCGCTCTGAATCACCTGATGGTCGTGGGCGATCAGACGGTCGGCGACGTCGGATGGAAACAGCTCGCGGTCGGTCTTGCCGAGGATCTCGCGCCGCGGCCGCCCCAGCACCAGCCCGAGCTGACGGTTGGCCTGCAGATAGACGCCGGGCGGACTCTTCAGGGCGATGATCACCGAGGCGTGATCCATGATGCCGCCGAGCCAGCTCAGCTGGGCAGCCAGCGTCCGCTCCGCGCGATCGCGGCGAGCGATCTCGGCCTGCAACGCCTTCTCGCCACCGCTCGCGTCGCGGATCACCGCCAACAGCGCCGTTTCGCCATCGTCGTCCGGCAGTGCGCTCAGGGCGAATTCCAGCTCGCGTTCGCCGTCGCGCAGGCGCTGCGGCGCGTGCCCGCGCACGGCGCTTTCGCTCGCCCGCGCCTGCGTGAGCAGACAGATGAACCGGGCCCGTGCCGGCGGTGTCATCGCCGCGGTGATATCGCGCCCGGTCAGGGCCTGCTCCGCTTCGCCGTACAGCGCCGCCGCCGCCGGGTTGGCCAGCAGAATGCGACCATCCGGGCTCAGCACGAGCATGGCGTCACCGGCCTCGCGTAGGACAACACCAACCCATTCTCGTCCGGCCAGTGACAGCGGCTGTTCCAGCATTGCGTCGCGTCCAACCCCTAGCGCCTTCTGAGGTGGTGCGGGCCGGGGTGAGCTAGTTCAAGCACATCACCTGGGAGCTACCCGAAGCAGCGCCAGAATGCGGTTCGCTTGGGCCAGTAGCCGCTGGGTGGTTCGCGTTGGAGCGTCTGTCGAAGTCGGGTGAGCCCAACGAATCCTCCCCCCCGAGGGCCAAGAGGGGTATTAGCCATGCACCGAAAATCGCTAGACGCGGTACTACCGCTGCGTCCATCGAATCGTGGTGCATTTAGGTGCATTTGCGCCGATCTTCTTGTTCGCCTCTCCCCTTGCGGGAGAGGGGATAGCGATCGCGAAGCACCAAATTGCGCTGGACCCGGCGCTACCCGGCCGGCGGACTAGCGGAACCGGAACAGCAATCCGAGGCTGACCACGTCCACCGGCTCGGAGTCGATCCGGAACTGGTCCCAGTCGAGACGCGCGGCGATGCCGTACGGGCACTGCAATTCCAGACCGAGCCCGAACGTTGGGTCGGTGCCGTGCCGGCGAACGGTGACGCGGCTGTCGCCGCTACGGACGCGGTACTCGGCGTCCCAGCGCATGACGCCGAATCGGCCGGTCAGGTGCAGCGACCGGGTCAGCGGCATCATGCCGGTGGCAGCCAGGGTCGGGCCGGCACCGCTCGCCAAGGGCATGTCCTCGACCCTGTCGCGGAGGGCGTCCGGATCGGCCACCACGCCTTGAACGCTAAGCCCTACCCGCCCAAGGTCGGCATAGCCGAGCTCCAGCCCCCAGTGCGTGCCGGCCTGGTAGCCGAGGAACGCGCGCCAGGCACGGCGCCGCTCGTCGGTGTCGATGTCGAGCCCGTCGTCCGCGAGCGCGATGTCGGCATCGCTGCTCGCCTGGCCGAGGTTGGCGCCGAAATACCAGGGCGACGCGCCGGCCAGGGACCCGTTGCCCAATAGTACGGCGGCAAGCAGCACGCGCCAGCGGCGCTGCCGGAACACCGCCAGCAGACCGAGCAGGCCCGACAGGGCGATCGGCCCGACGCCGCCGCCGCCACCGCCGGACTTGGTTACAACGACAGGTTCCATACGGCCCACACCTCCAGGATCCATGATCCGCTGATCGACCCGGCCGTCGGCGTCGTTGGGACCGCCGTCCTCGATCGTCAGCTGCACGCACCAGTGCCCCTCGTTGAGACCCGGCTGATAGGCGGCGTCGCCGGGCGGCGGGCAGTAGCCGTCCTCGCCGGGCGCCGACGCCAATCCGTTGCGCTCGTCTTCCACGAAGGTGCTCCAGTTGCCGGCGATGAACTTGCGGTACACCGCGTGATCGGGAACGGGCACGTGCTGCGGCAGCACGATTCGCACCGACTGGCCGGGCTGCGGCAGGCCGATGACCTCGAAGTCGAAATAGCCGCCGATGTTGGGCGTGGTGTCGACCGGGGCCTCGTGGTACGCGGCGATGTCTTCCCCGCTCACGCCGGCGCCGGAACGGCCGCCGACGAAAGCGACCTCGCCCAGGCGCAAGGAGACGCCCGGCTCGGTCTCGAGCAGATAGCGCTCGGCCTGGCCCTCCACCTGCTGCAACACGTTGCGCGCGGGGACGGCATCCAAGTAGTCGGGAATACCGTCGTCGTCGGCATCGTCCATGCCTTCGACATCGTCGGGGATACCGTCGCCGTCGGAATCGCCCGCGCCCAGCTCGGGCAGGCTCGGCACCACCCGCAGCCGCAGCTCGGCGCTGCCGCTCGCTGGCTGGAGAGCGTCATCGGTGACCGTCACGCGCAGCGTATACAGCCCTGGCACCAGAGCGCCGGGGTCGAAGGTGTAGCTGGCCGGATCGGCGTCGATATCGAGCAGGCGGCGGTCGCTCTGGCTCCAGTCGAAGCCGTGGCTGTCACCGGGATTCGGGTCGACGACGGTGGCGCGTACCGTCACCGGACCTTCGCCGGCGACGATCTGCAGCGTGGCCTGGCCGCGCTGCTCCGCGCCCAGCCTGATCGTGGGAGCAACATTCTCCTCCAGCACGGTGACCGTGTGGCTGGAGTTCGGTCCGAGCACGGCGTTGAGCGGCTCGCCCATGGTCAGCACCACCGTTTCCGGCCCCTCGCCGTCGATGCCGTCCTCGGCGATGTCGAACACCACGACGCCTTCGCGGCCGGCGTCGATGATCACCTGGCCCGACTGCAGGTTGTGGTCAGCCGGGAAAGCGGCGCTGCCGCTCACGGTGAACGGCACCACCACCGGATAGGTGGGCGCGTCGCCGTTGAGGTACACCCGCACGCTCACCCTTCCGCCCTCGGCGCCGAACTGATCCTTGCCGAACTGCACCAGCGGCAGCACGTTCACGATCTGCTCGGCGCGGCCGGTGTTGCCGGCCTTATCGGTGGCCGACCAGGTCACCACGTTGCGGCCGGGCGCGAACATGACCGGCGCGTCCGAGATCGCTTCCACCGGACCGTCGAGATAGTCCTCGGCGCTGGCCTCGCCCAGCTCGACGCGCGTGAACAGGCCGCTGGCCGGCACGGTGACATCCGCCGGCGGCGTGACCTTGGGCGGGTTGCTGTCGACATCGAGCGGAGTACCGGCGAGGTACTCGTCCAGGTTGCTGATGCCGTCACCGTCGAGGTCGAGCAGCGCGTCGCTCGGATCGCGCGGATCCAGGCCATAGGCGAGCTCGACGTCGTTGGGGATGCCGTCGCCGTCCATGTCGGAGTCGAGGTGATCGGGCACGCCGTCGCCGTCGAGATCGCCGAACACCGTCAGCTTGAACGCCGGCAGGCTCGCCGTCTCGATGCCGTCGGAAACGCTGATGACGATCCCCTCGGTGCTGCCGATGTGGATGGCCGCCGGCGTGCCGGCCAGTTCGCCGGTTTCCGCGTCGAACTCGGCCCACGCCGGCTTGTTGACGATCGAGAAGACGAGCTTGCTGTCCTTGTCCACGTCGGTCGCCAGCGGACGGAACACGTACGGCTGCCCCTGCACCGCGCTGGTGGCGGGCACGCCGCCGATCTCCGGCGGGTCGTTGGTGTTGACCACCGTGATGCTGAACGCCGGCAGGCTCACTGTCTCACGGCCGTCGCTGACGCTGATCACGATGTTCTCGTAGACCCCGACATCGTCGTTGCCCGGCGTGCCGGTGAGCGCGCCGGTGGCCGGATCGAACTCGGCCCAGGCCGGCTGGTTGGCGATGCTGAAACTCAGCTTGTCACCGGCGTCGATGTCCTCGGCGACCGGCACGAAGCTGTAGAGGCTGTCCTCGTCGACGCTGGCCGCCGGCGTGCCCGTAATGGTGGGCGGGTCGTTGACGTTGATGACCTCGATGTCGAAGGCCGGCAGGCTCACCGACGCCTGCCCGTCGCTGACGCTGATCACGATGCCGCGGTGCACGCCGACATCGTCGTTGCCGGGTGCGCCGGTGAGCGCGCCGGTGGCCGGATCGAACTCGGCCCAGGCCGGTTTGTTGACGATGGCGAAGCGCAGGCGGTCGCCCTTGTCCTCGTCGGATGCGGTCGGGACGAAGCGGTAGGCGGCATTCTGCTGCACCGAGCGGGCCGGCTCGCCGGCGATGACCGGCGCATCGTTGGTGTTGGTCACCGTGATGCTGAACGCCGGCAGGCTGACCGTCTCGATACCGTCGCTGACGCTGATGACGATGCCCTCGAACACGCCGACGTCGTCGTTGCTCGGCGTACCCGCCAAGGTGCCGGTGGCCGGGTCGAAGCTGGCCCAGGACGGCTGGTTGGCGATGCTGAAGGTCAGCGTGGTGCCGGTGTCGACGTCCGTGGCCTGCGGCGTGAACACGTAGTCCGCGTCCTCGGGGGCAACGGTGGGCGGCGTGCCGCTGATGGTCGGCGCGTCGTTGACGTTGGTCACGGTGATGGCGAACGCCGGCAGGCTCGCGGTTTCGGTGCCATCGGTCACGCTGATGACGATGCCGGCATGGACGCCGACATGGTCGTTGCCGGGCGTGCCGGACAGCGTGCCGGTGCTGGTGTCGAAGCTGGCCCAGGACGGCTTATTGGCGATGCTGAACGTCAGCTTGTCGCCCACGTCCGGGTCGCTGGCGCTCGGCGTGAACGTGTACGCGCTCTTTTCCGCCACTTCCGTTGCCGGGGTACCGGCGATGGTCGGCGCGTCGTTGACGTTGCTCACCGTGATCGAGAACGGCGGCAGGCTCGCGGTTTCGACGCCGTCGCTGACGCTGATGACGATGCCCTGGAACACGCCGACGTGCTCGTTGCCCGGCGTGCCCGACAGCGTGCCGGAGCGCTTGTCGAAGCGGGCCCAGGACGGCTTATTGGCGATGCTGAAGGTCAGCTTATCATCCACATCCGGATCGCTGGCGGTCGGCGTGAACGTGTACGCGCTCTTCTCCGCCACCGTGGTCGGCGGCGTGCCGGCGATGGTCGGCGCGTCGTTGACGTTGCGCACCGTGATGGCGAACGCCGGCAGGCTCGCGGTTTCGGTGCCGTCGGTCACGCTGATCACGATGTTCGGATAGGTTCCGACGTGCTCATTGGCCGGCGTGCCGGACAGGGTGCCGGTAGCCGGATCGAAGCTGGCCCAGGACGGCAGGTTGGCGATGTCGAAGCTCAGCTCGTCATCCGCGTCCGGGTCGCTGGCGCTCGGCGTGAACGTGTATGCGCTCTTCTCAGCCACTTCCGTAGCCGGGGTCCCGGTAATGATCGGCGCGTCGTTGACGTTGCTCACCGTGATCGAGAACGGCGGCAGGCTCGCGGTCTCGACGCCGTCGCTGACGCTGATCACGATGCCGGCATGAACACCCACGCCGTCGTTGCCAGGCGTTCCGGTCAAGGTACCGGTAGCCGGGTCGAAGCTGGCCCAGGACGGCTTGTTGGCGATGCTGAAGGTCAGCTTGTCGTCCACATCCGGATCGCTGGCGCTCGGCGTGAACGTGTACACGCTCTTCTCCGCCACCGTGGTGGCCGGTGTGCCGGCGATGGTCGGCGCGTCGTTGACGTTGCGCACCGTGATCGAGAACGCCGGCAGGCTGACCGTCTCCTTGCCGTCGCTCACGCTGATGACGATGTTCGAGTAGCTGCCGACGTGCTCGTTGCCCGGTGTGCCGGACAGGGTGCCGGTGGCCGGATCGAAGCTGGCCCAGGACGGCTGATTGGCGATGCTGAAGGTGAGCTTGTCGCCGACGTCCGGATCGCTCGCCAGCGGCGTGAAGCCGTAGGCCGCATCCTGCAGAACCACCGTGGCCGGGGTACCGCTGATGGTCGGCGCATCATTGACGTTGCGCACCGTGATCGAGAACGGCGGCAGGCTCACCGTCTCGGTGCCGTCGCTGACGCTGATCACGATGCCCTCGAACACGCCGACGTGCTCGTTGCCCGGCGTGCCTGACAGCGTGCCGGTGCTGGTGTCGAAGCTGGCCCAGGACGGCTTATTGGCGATGCTGAACGTCAGCTTGTCATCCACATCCGGATCGCTGGCGCTCGGCGTGAACGTGTATGCGCTCTTCTCAGCCAGTTCCGTAGCCGGGGTCCCGGTAATGATCGGCGCGTCGTTGACGTTGCGCACCGTGATCGAGAACGCCGGCAGGCTCACGGTCGCGATGCCGTCGCTGACGCTGATGACGATATCGGCGGTTACGCCTACATCGGCGTTGCCTGGTGTGCCCGCCAAGGCACCGCTACTGGTATCGAAGCTCGCCCAAGACGGCTTGTTGACGATGCTGAACGTCAGCGTGTCATCCGCATCGGGGTCGCTGGCCGTGGGAGTGAAGCCGTAGGTCGCATCCTGCAGGACCGCCGTAGCCGGCGTGCCGCTGATGACCGGCGCGTCGTTGACGTTGCGCACCGTGATCGAGA
>Ga0182741_1004027_pt1 | contig 14888 bp, 14 predicted proteins | sample eDN5th37CBELigOP_FD_128874 | JGI IMG/M metagenome (GOLD analysis project Ga0182741, IMG submission 128874) | Enriched Organic Plus compost microbial communities from Emeryville, California, USA - eDNA 5th pass 37_C BE-Lig OP (version 2) (version 2) ...
CGTTCGCTCTGAGCCAGGATCAAACTCTCAGGTTGAGTTGACATTGACTCCAAACATCGATGCCTAAAGCATCGGGCATTTGGTCTACGTAGTTCTTGACGAGTTCCCATCACGTCCAGACCCGAAAGTCCGAACGTACATGGTATGTCTTCAAGAGACCGCAGTTTCAGTCAGCGTCCAGAACAACCCCAAAAGGGCCATTCATCAGAACGCCGCCGCCTGCGTTTCTCTTTCCAATTCAACAATGTCAAAGACCAGGGCCGGCTTCGCCAACCCCACCAACTTAACGCCCGGTGGCCGGCGGAGGCGGCTATCTAGAGGGCCGCCCCTTCCTCGTCAACCGGACTTTTCAGTCTTTTTTCGAGGCCGCAGGGACGAACCCAAAACCACGAAAATCGGTCGACACCTCGACGATTGAAGCTCGCAAACCCAAGAAATCCAAGGGATTTCCAAGTCCGCCCGCCGCTCTCGCCGGGGAGGCGGCTATCTAGAGGGCCGCCCCTTCCTCGTCAACCGGACTTTTCAGTCTTTTTTCGAAAACTCCAGAAGCCCGAAGCTCGCGCAAAAATCGCCACGGGAGATCTCGAGGATTGCTCCCACAAGGCACCGTGACGATCGGTCGAAGGCCCGGAACTTACTCAAGCCGAACGGCCATTGCAAGTCCCAGATCGTCGCAACCTGGCAGATTTTGCGCGCCCACCGAGCCTCCGGCCGGCGCTTAGAGCTGAGCCAGCATGTAGTCTGCGGCGGAAACTTTGAATTCGCCCGGAGCCTCGACGTTCAGCTCCTTCACGACGCCATCCTCGACGATCATGGAATAGCGCTGAGAACGCGTGCCCATGCCGAACTTTGAGCCGTCCATCTCCAGGCCGACGGCCTTAGTGAAGTCGCCGTTGCCGTCGCCTAGCATCAGGATGTCGCTCCCGACGCCCTGGCTTTCGCCCCAAGCCTTCATGACGAAGGCGTCGTTGACGGATACGCAGGCGATCGTGTCCACGCCTTTCGCCTTGAAGTCCGCGACATGCTCCTTGAAGCCGGGCAGATGCCGCGCCGAACAGGTGGGGGTGAACGCCCCCGGCACAGCGAACAAGGCGACCTTCTTGCCGGAGAAGATCTCGTCGACCGTCATGGGCTTGGGGCCGTCCGACGTTCCTGCGGAAAAGGTCGCGGCGGGAAGCTTGTCGCCGACTTTGATGGTCATGGTCATCTCTCCCTGGTGAGGTCGCCCAGGAGATAACCTGCTGGCCGGATGCTTCAACGCCCTTATGTCGCGCAATGACTTGAAAGCGCCGCGATCGGCGTCACATTCGACGCATGGGAGACAGCGCATTCCTGACCGGCAAGATGCTGATCGCCATGCCCGGCATAGGCGATCCCCGCTTTGAGCGGGCTCTGGTGCTGATCTGCGCCCATGACGAGGGGCATGCCATGGGCATCGCAGTCAACCGACCGGTGGAGGGTCTCACCCTGCCCGATCTCTTGAGCCGACTGGAGGTGAAGACCTCCGTAGAGCTGCCTCCGGACCTGGTCCTGCTGGGCGGCCCCGTCGATCGCGAGCGCGGCTTTGTGGTTCATACCGACGACTACATGGCCGGCGATCACAGTCTCTCCGTCACCGCTGGCGTGGCTCTCACCGCCACGCGGGAGGTGTTGGAGGCGATGGCCGGCGCCGATCGCCATCCTCGCCGCGCCCTCCTCGCCCTCGGCTACGCCGGCTGGGGCGCCGGCCAACTCGAGCACGAGATTCGCGAGAACGTCTGGTTGACCTGCGAGGCGGACGAGGAATTGATCTTCGGAGGCGACCATATCGCCAAGTGGTCGAAGGCCCTGGCCAAGCTCGGCATCGATCCGAGCCTGCTCAGCTCCGCGGCCGGCCGAGCTTAGCCGCGGGCCTTCACGGGCGCTGCGCCGTCCACATAGCTTTCATTCAGATAGACCTCCGCCTCCTGCGGCGACAGGGCCGGCGCGTAGCCGAATCCCTGGCCGTAGTCGCAGCCGAGCGACAGCAGCTGCCGGGCCATCTGAGCGTTCTCGACCCCCTCGGCGACCACCTCCAGGGAGAGGTCCTGGCCGAGCTTGACGACCGAAGAGACGATCTTCGCCGAGCCCTCGTTGGTCGCCATGGTGCGAACGAAGTAGCGGTCGATCTTCAGCGTATCGAACGGCAGGCGTGTGAGGTAGCTGAGCGAAGAGAAGCCGGTGCCGAAGTCGTCCAGGGCGAGGGCGGCGCCCGCTTCCCGCAGGTTGCGCAAGACGACCGCGGCGCGATCGGGATCGCGCATGACGTCGCCTTCAGTGACTTCCAGCTTCAAGGCGCCAGGGGGCAGGCCGGTCTCCCGGCGAATCGCCGCGACGTCGGAGACGAGATCGGGGCGATCGATCTCGCCGGTCGAAAGATTGACGGCGACGGTCAGTTCGCCCGCCGCCCGGTGATCCCGCCGCCAGACCGCGAGCTGCTCGCCTGCCTGGCGCATCATCAGCGCGCCAAGTTCGCTCATCAGGCCCATTTCCTCGCAGAGCGGCAGGAACTGGTCCGGCGTCAGCAACCCGCGACGGGGATGGCGCCAGCGGACTAAGGCCTCGAACCCGGAAAGCGCGCCGGTCGAGAGACGAACGATCGGCTGATAGAACGGGACGATTTCGTTCCGACCCAGCGCGCCGCGCAGATCGCTCTCCAGCGCCAGGCGCGAAAGGCCGTCGCTTTCCAGGCTACGGCCATAGGCCGCCGCGCCGCCGCGCCCGCCGCTCTTGGCCGCTTCGACGGCCAGTTCGGCGCGTCGGAGCAGTTCGGCCGCCTCGGGCGCCTCCGGTCCGCCCGTCGCCTCGACGGCGCCGATCGATAGGGTCGGATGGATATCGAAACCGGCGACGCGGAGCGGCTGCTCCAGCGCCTGCCGCAAGGTCTCCGCTGCGGAAACGGAACCAGCGGAGGTGAGAACCGCGAATTCGTCCTCCCCCACCCGCGCCAGCAGGGCGTGGGGCGGGAAGGCCGCGGCGAGTCTTGAGCCGAGGGCGGCGAGAACCAGATCGGCCCGCTCATGGCCAAGCGCCTCGTTCAGTCGGCGCAGTCGGTCGAGGTCGGCCACGACCAATTCCTGCTGACCAGGGGCCTGCAAGCGCTCTCGCGCCCGCACGACGAAATTCCGGCGGTCCAGCAGACCGGTAAGTGTGTCTTGATCGGAGGCGGCGAAACGGGTTTCGAGCGCGACGACCCCCGCAGCCCGATGCCCTTCCTCCAGCCACACGCCGCGCCAGATGCAAACCGCTCCGCCCCGCATCCGCAGACGTACGGAAACCTCGGTTCCTGGTTCCTGAAGCCGCAGGATGTCTTCGGCCAGCGCACGATCCGGCGGCAAGGCAAGTGCCCGAATCGCAGCGGAGGAACATTCCGGAGCAAGGGGTCCCAACCCCAGGGCGCGCGTGGCGCCGGTCAGGCTCAAGCGGTCCTTGTCTGGCTCCCACAGCCAAAGGGCGACGTCGGCGGCGCCCAGCGCCTCCAAGGTCGTAGTCGGGTCCCAGCTCCAACGATCGTTCGGCATGGTCTCAAGCGGTTCAAGCCAACGCGCCGCAGAGCGGTCCGGCCCACGACAGCCGAGCTCGCTAAACAGACACTCCTTCGTCCGGGCCTTCGTGCATCCGCAAGGGAGAGACGAGCCCGAACAAGACATGATCTCGCCAGACGCCGTTAATTTTCAGATAAGCCTGCGCGAGCCCCTCCTCTCGAAACCCGGCTCGGTTGAGAAGCGTGCGGGACGCTTCGTTGCTGGGGAGACAGGCCGCTTCCAGCCTGTGCAGGGCGAGGGTTCGGAATGCGAAGACCGTAAGCGCGCGTACCGCCGCCAAGGTGTGGCCTTGCCGCGCGAAGGGCTTGCCGCACCAGTAGCCGACCGACCCCATCTGGGCGACGCCGCGGCGGACATTCGAAAGCGTGATCCCGCCGGTCAGCGCGTCGTCCTTGGCGCGAAAGACGAAAAACGGAAAGGCCGTGCCGGCTTCACGGTCGCGGGCGTAGGCGGTCAGTCTGCGGCGGAAGGCCGCACGGGTCAGATCGTCGGCGGGCCAGGTCGGCTCCCAAGGCTGAAGGAAGTCGCGCGATTGGGCGCGCAGCTCACGCCACTCGGCGAAGTCGGTGGCGCGCGGCGGCCGAAGGCGCACGCCGTCGCCCTCGATTCGCAGGCTGCTCTCCGGCGCGATCCAATCCAGCAAGGCCATGGCCCATGGTCGCGACCGGCCCTCATCGCGTCAAGCGAAACGCCTACTTGGGGCGGCTCAGGCGAAAAGCGCGCGCTGGAAGGCGTCGGCCGCCTTGGCGGCCGCCTTTGGGCCAAGGACGCTGACCGCCGCACGGCCGGAGGCGAGCATTTCCTGGCCAAGTCGTGCGACTTGGGCGGCGCTGACAGCGTCGATCTGGGCCGCCAACTCGGCGGGTGCCAGGGTGCGATCAAACAGCAGCACCTGCGCCGCCGCCTGCTCCGCACGGGAGAGCGGCATTTCCCGCGCCATGAACATCGAAGCCTTCAGCTGCGCCTTGGCTCGGGCGAGTTCGGCGTCGCCGACCTGATCGGCCATGCCTTGGATTTCACCGGCGGCCACCCTGGCGAGTTCGGCTGCGTCTTTGGCCGCGCAGCCGGCGAAGACTCCAAGGACGCCGGTATCAGCATAGGTTTCGGAGTAGGCGTCGACCGCATAGGCGAGGCCGCGTTTCTCGCGCGCCTCCTGGAACAGCCGGGAAGCCATGCCGCCGCCGAGGATCTCGGCATAGAGGCGGAGTGCGAAATAGTGGTCGTCGCGTACGCTCACGGTCGGCAGCAGGAAGACGAGATTGGCCTGCTCGAGCGATTTGGCGGCGATCTTTGCGCCTCCGGTGAAGGTCGCAGGCGCCGGTGGCGGTGCGGCGGGCCCCTCCAGATGACCGAAATCACGCTCGGCGAGCGTCAGCAGTTCGTCTTCATCGACGGCGCCGGACGCTGAAACCACTAGCCTTCCCTGGGCGTAAAGGGTCGCGCGCCAAGCCGAAAGACCGTCGGGCGTGGCCGTTCCTATCGATTCGACCGAACCCAGTATGGAGCGCCCGAGCGGCTGCCCGGCGAAGGCGGCCTCCTGCGCCATTTCGAAAACCAGATCGTCCGGGGTGTCGGCGGCCTCGGCGATCTCCTGCCCAACGACCTGGATCTCTCGGGCCAGATCGCCGGGGTCCATCGTCGGACGCAGGACGAGGTCGGAGAGCACGGCCGAGCCCAGGTCTAGGCCGCCTTTCAGCGCGCGCACCTGGAAGCTCGTGCGTTCGTACCCGGTTGCGGCGTTTATCTGCCCGCCCTCGGCCTCGATGACCTCGACGATCTCACGGGCCGACCGCTCGCCCGCCCCCTTGAACACCATGTGCTCGAGCAGGTGCGACCATCCGGACCTCGCCTCGTCCTCTGACCGCGCGCCGCCGCCGGCGACGACGCTGAGCGCCAGGGTCTCGAGGCCGTCTATAGGGTCGCATACGACCCGGACCCCGTTCTTCAGTGTGTGGATGGTGGGCAGTGGTCAGCCTTCCGCAAAGGCCCGTACATAGGCCTTGATCGCCCCGGCGTCAGCGGGAAGGCGCTCGAACCGTTCGGCCAGGCTCGCCAGGCGGGCCGCCGATCTCGGCATGACCGGCGTTTCGCCCGTCGCGGCCTCCACCGTCTCCGGGAACTTGGCCGCGTGCGCGGTCGAGAGCACCACGATGGGTGAGCTCGTCGTGGCCAGGGCTCGTTGCATGCCGGCGACACCGACGGCCGTGTGGGGATCGATCAGTTCTCCGGTTTCCCGCAGGGTCGCCACGATGGTCCGAGCGGTTTCGCTCTCGCCGATAGCCACGCCGCTGAAGGTCTCGCGCATCGCGGCCAGGGCCTGAGGCGGGATGTCGAGAACGCCCGTCTCGGCGAATGCGGTGAAGGCGCGCGCGGTTTCAAGCCCATCGCGGCGGACGCATTCGAAGTAGAGCCGCTCGAAGTTGGACGCCGACTGGATGTCCATGGCCGGCGACTGGGTGGGGGCGGTCACGCCGCGCACATAGCGGCCTTCCTCGAAGGCGCGCGCCAGAATGTCGTTGGAGTTCGTCGCCACGATGATGCGCGAGATCGGCAGTCCCATCTGCTTGGCGACATAGCCGGCGAATCCGTCGCCGAAGTTCCCGGACGGTACGGCGAACGCCACTTCCCGATGCGGGGCGCCCAGGGCGACTGCGGCGGTGAAGTAGTAGACGCACTGCGCGACGATCCGCGCGAAGTTGATCGAGTTGACCGCGGAGAGGCCCACGGCCTGCTTGAGCGAAGCGTCCGCCAGCGCCGTCTTGAGGATCGCTTGGCAATCGTCGAAATCGCCGGCCACCGCCACGCAGCGGACGTTCTCCTCGCTCGCCGTGGTCATGAACCGCCGCTGCACTTCGGAGATCCGGCCGTCGGGAAACATGACGACGATCTTGGTGTTGGCGCGCCCGCGAAACGCTTCGACCGCCGCCCCGCCCGTATCGCCCGAAGTGGCGCAGAGGATCGTCTGCGTCCGCCGCTGGGCGCCGAGCACGTGGTCCGAGAGCCGGGCCAAGAGCTGCATGGCCACGTCCTTGAACGCCAGGCTCGGCCCATGGAACAGTTCGGCGACGAAGGCGCCTGGGCCAAGCTGGCGAACGGGAACCACGGCCGCGTGGGTGAAGCTCGCATAGGCCTCGGCGCACATTTCGTCGAGCAGCGGCCGCTCGATCTCGTCCCCGACAAACTCGGCGAGGACGGCCGCCGCCACCTCGGCGTAGGGCCGGCCGGCGAAGGCGGCGATCTCGTCGCGGGTGAAGCTCGGCCACGTCTCGGGAACGTAAAGGCCTCCGTCGGGTGCGAGACCCGACAGAATCGCATCGACAAAGCCGACCGAGGGCGCAGCCCCCCGGGTGGAGACATACCGCATCAAGACTTCCATCTACGCCAGAGCATGGCGGCATAGACGCCGACCAGGGCGGCTGCAAGGCCGAACCATGTCAGGGCGTATTCCAGGTGGCGGTTAGGGATCTCGGCCGGCAAAGGCGCCGGCTCCAGGGCCTGCCACTCCGGATTGGATGAGGTTTCCGCCATCAGGACGAGGGGCGCGGGGGCATCGGCGCTCAGCGCGTTCGCCATGGCGGGTACGTCTCTGACGTACCAGCGATTGGCGGCCGGATCATTTGCCGGACTGAAGGGGTTGCCCGCCTCGGGCGCGCGTAGAACGCCGACGACCTCGACCGGCCGAAGGTCCGAGACATTCACCGCGGGTCGAGCGGAGACGGTCTCTGCGACGAAGCCACGGTCGACCAGGATGCTGCGATAACGGCCTGCGGCGATGCGACAGGCCGACACCAGGCGCGACCCCGCCTTCCCTTCACGGACGGAGAACAGCTCCAGATAGGGCGCGGCCGCCAAGCCTGGACATTCGAGGCGGACCCTCGTGAAATCCAGGTCTGCGCCGGCGCTCATTCGCTCAAGCGCAGCCGCGCCTGACGAGGCTGGCGCCGCCTGCAGGGCGGCCACGCGTGCGAGCAACGCCTCCTTCCAGGCGAGCCGCTTCAGTTGCCAGGATCCAAGCCCGATGAGGATCAGCAGCGAGAGCCCGACGGCGAGCGTCAGGCCGATGGGAAAGCGGCGGGAGCGGTCAGTCATTCCGCGCTTCCGAAGCCCTGTTGGCGAACTGCGCGGCGAGCAAAACGCCCTTCAACGGCCGCAGGAGTCCCAGGCAGACCAGAAGGGTCAGCGGGAGAAAGACAAGGAGATGCACCCAGATGGGCGGAGAGAAGGCGAGTTCGGTGAACAGAAGCGCAAAGGCGCAGAGGAAGCCCGCGATCAGGATCACGAAGACCGCGGGACCATCTCCCGAGTCGGCCTTGGCCAGGTCATAGCCGCAGCGGTCGCAGGCCGGTGCGACGTTCAGGAATCCCTGGAAGAGGCGCCCTTCTCCGCAGTTGGGACAACGACCGCGCAGGCCGGCCAGCAGCGGATGGGCGCCTTCCATGGCGGGCCTTAGTGGCCCGCCCCGCCGAAGACGACGTAGATGAACGCGAACAGGAAGAGCCAGACCACGTCCACGAAGTGCCAGTACCAGGCCGCGGCTTCGAAGCCGAAGTGCTTCTGGGGCGTGAAGCCGCCGCGCAGGAGACGCAGGAGGCAGACGGCCAGGAAGATGGTCCCGATCAGGACGTGGAAGCCGTGGAAGCCGGTCGCCATGAAGAAGGCCGATCCGTAGAGGCCGGAATTGGCTTGGTCTTCCGCGCCGAAGAAGTAGTTGTGCGAAAGGATGTGGTGATACTCGTAGGCCTGAACGGCCGTGAAGATCGCGCCGAGAATGATCGTGAGGATCAGGCCGATCTTCGTGCCCTTGCGGTCGCCCTGCTGGAGAGCGTGGTGCGCCCAGGTCACCGTCGTACCCGACAGAAGCAGGATCAGGGTGTTCACCAGCGGCAGGTTCCAGGCCGGCACCGTCTCGATACCTGCCGGTGGCCAGGTGGCCCAGGCCGTGCGGACCTCTTCGATCGAGGACAGGGTGCGATGGCCGTGGAACAGCGCCATCTCGAAGAAGATCCAGAACCACGCCACGAAGAACATCACCTCGGAGGCGATGAACATGATCATGCCGTAGCGCAGGCCGATCGAGACGACCGGGGTGTGGTCGCCCGCCTTCGATTCCTTGATCACGTCCGACCACCAGCCGAACATGGTGTAGAGCACCCCGGCCAAACCGGCGGCGAACAGCCACCAGGTGCCGGCGGGCATGCCGAACAGGCCCTTCATCCACATCACCAGGCCCATGAACATGACCGTGGCGGACATGGACCCGACGAACGGCCAAGGGCTGGGAGGCAGCAGGTGGTAATCGTGCTTGACTTCGCCGTGGGCCATTTCGGTCCTAACCCCTCTCAGATCCTACAGACGCCCGCCCCTCTCTCGGGCGGACGAATGACAACTTGCGTGACGCTATAGCCCCGCCTTGGGCTTCACGCCAAGCGCGGAAGATAGCTTTGCCGGTGCGAGATCGGCGCGCTGCTCGGCGCGTTCGGCCTCCACCGACCGGAAGAACGTATAGGACAAGGTCACCTCGCCCTTGCCCTTGGTCTCGAAATCCTCGGCGTACTTCGGGTCGACGAAATAAACGACAGGGAATTCAATAGTCTGACCCGCTGCGATGGTCTGATCGTCGAAGCAGAAGCATTCAAGCTTCTGGAAGTACGCGCCGGCGGACTCCGGCACGACATTGTAGATCGCCCGGCCAGTGATCGGCTTGTCGCCGTTGTTCGTGACCTTGAAGAAGGCCAGGCCCGTCTCGCCGATCTTAAGCTCCTGCGAAACCTGCTCGGCGGTGAAGGTCCAGGGCAGGTCGCGGACATTGGCGTCGAATCGGATGGTGAGCTTGCGATCGAGCACTTTGTCCGGCGCGACCTCGGCCCGACGCACCGTGCCATCGAAGCCCGTGACCTGGCAGAAGGCGCGGTAGAGCGGCACCGAGGCGAAGGACGCGCCGACCATGGCGACGAAGGCGCCCGCGCAGATCAGCGCCACCTTCTTGTTGCGCTTGGTGTCGGCGGAGACGTCGGCCTCAGAACGGTCGGTGGGCAACATTTCCTCCCAGACGCACGATCGTCACCACGAAGACCAGGATGACGAACAACACGAGACCCAGGGCCAGCGCGATGTTTCGGCCCCTACGGGCGCGAGCTTCGACGGTGGGGTCGGGCTTTGGTTCGCTCAACTGAAGGCTCCGATGGCGGGAAGGTCAAACAGGTGCTCCGCCAACAGCGTGGCGAACAGCAAGGTGAGATAGAGGATCGAGAAGGCGAACAGGTTTCGCGCATCCTTCGATCCCGCCTTCACGTCATAGAGCCCATCGTCATTGCGCTCATCCGGCCGTTCGCCAGCGCGGCTGCGGAACACACGCCAGGCCAGGATCAGGAAGACGAGACCACCGAAACCGGCAACGGCCGAATAGGTCCAACCGCCCAGCCCGGTGAAGGCCGGTGCGATGCAGATCGGCACGAAGAGCAGGCTGTAGATCAGGATCTGCTTGCGGGTCGATGCGGCCCCGGCGGTGACCGGCATCATCGGCACGCCGGCCTTTTGGTAGTCTTCGCTGGTGTAGAGGGACAGCGCCCAGAAGTGCGGCGGCGTCCACATGAAGATGATCGCGCACAGGAGCCAGGCGTTGAGAGGCGTCGAACCCGTCGCAGCCGCCCAGCCGATAACCGGAGGCAATGCCCCGGCGAGGCCACCGATCACGATGTTCTGCGGCGTCGAGCGCTTCAGCCACATCGTGTAGACGACGGCGTAGAAGAAGATGGTGAAGGCGAGCAGGCCAGCGGCGAGCCAATTGGCCGTCATCCCCAGCAGCATCACCGAGAACAGCGAAAGCACCCCGCCCATGGCGAGGGCGTCCGCGCCCTGGACCTTGCCTGCAGGCACGGGCCGGCCACGGGTGCGACGCATCTTGGCGTCGATGTCCGCGTCGTACCACATGTTGAAGGCCGCCGAGGCGCCCGCGCCCACGGCGATGCAGAAGATGGCGACCGCCGCCAGGACCGGGTTCATCGGCGCGCTGGCGCAGACGAGGCCGGTGATCGCGGTGAAGATCACCAGCGACATGACGCGCGGCTTCAACAGCTGGACATAGTCCTGCCACCGCGGTGGGGCGCTGCTGCGAGACATGGCTGGCGACATGGCCATCAGGATACTCTCAAAACGACCGAAGGGCGCGCGCTGGAATGTCCCAGCCCGCGCCCCCCTTTAGGTCTTAGGCGAGCTGGACCTAGTGCAGGTCCGGCTTCACCACCGGCAGCTCGTTGAACTGGTGGAACGGCGGCGGCGAAGACAGGGTCCACTCCAGCGTCGTGGCGCCCTCGCCCCACGGATTGGCCTCAGCCTTGCGACGGAAGATCATGGCGTCGATCAGGACCACCATGAAGACGCCGACACCGACCAGGGTCACCGCGTAGCCCATCGAGGACACGTGGTTCCAGAGGGTGAACGCCTCCGGGTAGTCGATGTAGCGGCGCGGCATGCCTTGCAGGCCGAGGAAGTGCTGCGGGAAGAAGATCAGGTTCACACCGATGAACATGATCCAGAAGTGCAGCTGGCCGAGCCACTCGCGATACTTCACGCCGAACATCTTCTCGAACCAGTAGTAGAAGCCCGCGAAGATGGCGAAGACCGCGCCCAACGACAGCACGTAGTGGAAGTGCGCCACGACGTAGTAAGTGTCGTGCAGGCTGTAGTCGATGCCGGCGTTGGCGAGAACGACCCCGGTGACGCCGCCGACCGTGAAGAGGAAGATGAACCCGATCGCCCAGAGCATCGGCGTCTTGAAGTCGATGGAGCCGCCCCACATGGTCGCGATCCACGAGAAGATCTTAACCCCGGTCGGGACCGCGATGACCATCGTCGCCGCGACGAAGTAGGCGCGGAGATTGATGCTCATGCCGACGGTGTACATGTGGTGCGCCCACACGACGAAGCCGATGAAGCCGATGGCGACCATGGCGTAGGCCATGGCGAGATAGCCAAAGACCGGCTTGCGCGAGAAGGTCGAGACGATGTGGCTGACGATGCCGAAGCCCGGCAGGATCAGGATGTACACTTCGGGGTGACCGAAGAACCAGAACAGGTGCTGGTACATCACCGGGTCGCCGCCGCCCGCCGCGTCGAAGAAGTGGGTGTGGAAGTTGCGGTCGGTCAGCAGCATCGTGATCGCGCCGGCCAGCACGGGCAGCGAGAGCAGCAGCAGGAAGACGGTGACCAGCACCGACCACACGAACAGCGGCATCCGGTGCAGGGTCATGCCCGGCGCGCGCATGTTGAAGATGGTCGTGATGAAGTTGATGGCGCCGAGGATCGACGACGCGCCGGCCAAGTGCAGAGACAGGATGGCGAGGTCGAAGGCCGGTCCGGCATGGCCGGAGGTGGACAGCGGCGGATAGGCCGTCCAGCCGCCGCCGAAGCCCTTGCCCGGACCGCCGTCGGTGAACATCGAGGTCAGCAGCAGGATCCAGGCGGCGACCAGCAGCCAGAACGAGATGTTGTTCATCCGCGGGAAGGCCATGTCCGGCGCGCCGATCATCAGCGGCACGAACCAGTTGCCGAAGCCGCCGATCATCGCCGGCATGACCATGAAGAAGATCATGATCAGGGCGTGCGCGGTCACGACGGCGTTGTAGCCGTGCTTCGACTGCTCGACGAGGCCGAACAGCTGGACGGAAGAGCCTTCCTTGAAGATCTGGATGCCCGGCTCGGCGAGCTCCCAGCGAATGAGGCCGGAAAGGGCGCCGCCCACCAGGCCCGCCATGATGGCGAACAGCAGGTAAAGGGTGCCGATGTCCTTGTGGTTGGTCGAGAAGAACCAACGGGCGATGAAGCCTGGCTTGTGTTCGGCTTCGTGGTGATCGTGAGCTGCGGCGTGTGCCATCTTACTCTGTCCTAAGCTCATTTCGCAGCCGGCGCCGCAGCGGGCGCGGCGGGCGTGGAGGTCGGGGCCGGGGCGGCGGGAGCGGCCGCGGCAGGCGCCGGAGCGGCGGCCGGCGCAGCGCCCTCGGCGGCCGGAGCCGCAGCGGCGGGCGCGGCCGGGGCCGGGGCCGGGGCGTCAGGCGTCATGGAGCCGCCCTTGGAAGCGACCCAGGCTTCGAATTCGGGCTGGGTCACGACCTTGATCTCGATCGGCATGAAGGCGTGATCGACGCCGCAGAGTTCCGAGCACTGACCATAATAGGTGCCGGTCTTCTCGGCCTTGAACCAGGTCTCGTTGATCCGGCCGGGGATCGCGTCGATCTTCAGGCCAAAGGCCGGCAGCGCCAGGGCGTGGATCACGTCGGCGCCGGTCACCAGCACGCGGACCGTCTTGTTGACTGGAACGACGAGGGGGTCGGTGGAGGCGAGGCGGAAGGGCACGTTACGCGCCTTGGCCTCTTCCTCGGGAAGCATGTTCGAGACGAACTCGCTCACCTTCTGGTCCGGGAGCTCGTAGCCCCAGTACCACTGATAGCCGGTGGCCTTAACCGTCAGATCCGGCTTGGGCATGTCGTGATAGGCGAACAGCAGCCGGAACGAGAAGATCGCGATGAACATCAGGATCAGGACCGGCACGACGGTCCAGATCACTTCGATCAGGGTGTTGTGGCTCCACTTCGCCGGAACCGGGTTAGCGCGCTTGTTGTAGCGCACGACCACCCACACCAGCAGCGCCAGCACGAACAGGCTGATGACCGTGATGATCGGCAGCAGGATAAAATCGTGGAAATTGTGGGCCGCGTGCTTCAGCGGCGACGCGGCCGGCTGCAGGCCGATGCCGCCGGGCGTCGGCTGCCCCATCAAATCCTCAGCGAACGCCTGGACGCCCCAGAACGCCGACGTCGCGCCCGCAGCGGCCGCCGCCGCCCACGTCCGCATGCCCTGAACCCTAGACTTCATGTCCCCTCGGTCTGCTTGGCCGGCCGCGCCTCGCGAAAGACGATCGCCCCCGCCGACTGGAATCAAGACGTGGCGCCGCGCAAACCGCGAGGCCCCGCCCTTAAGCGGGGGTCCATACGCGCTCTCCCTGGCCTTGCCAAGGCGCTAAGGCCGCCTATGGCGCGAACTGTCACCGACAATCGCTCATCTTCAGGAAGGTATGCGTCTGAAAGACGGCGTTTGGCATAACCTCGAAAGCTAAATCGAGGACCCGCCTTTGCATCTTTCCCCCGACGAGGAGGCCGCCCTGCGGCTGGAGTTTTCCAGGCTGGTGAACATGACGCCGGCGGATCTTTCGGCATGGCTGGAGACGGCGGAGAGCCGCAAGGTCGGCTTTGTTCGCAAGGGCGAGACAGAATCGGTCGGGCGAAAGTCCGGGCGGCGAATCCTGGAGATCCTCGCCAAGGCCACCGACGACCTCAGCCCATCCGACTACGCGCACATGCGCAAGGTCATTGGTTTCGCGCGGCGGCACCTGGCCCAGCGGCCCTGGGGCGATGTGACGAACACCCGCTGGCGCTGGTCGCTCATGAACTGGGGTCACGACCCGCTGATCGGCCGGAAATAGCGCGTAAGGGTGACGACCCGCTCTCAAGTCCCTATTTTCAAGCCTCAAGTCCCTTGAAAGCAGACGCCATGAACGCCCATTCCCCTGCCGCCTCGATCCTCGAATCCGCCGGCGTCGCGCCGGAGCGGGCCAAGGAGATCCTGGGCGAGGCCCTCGCGGGCGCCGACGATGGCGAGCTGTTCGTTGAACGCTCCGAGAGCGAGGCGTTCCTGTTCGACGATGGCCGCCTGAAGTCGGCGTCCTATGATTCGTCCGAGGGGTTTGGACTGCGCGTCGTCGCCGGCGAGACCGCTGGCTACTCGCATTCGAGCGAGGTCTCCGAAGCGGCCATTCAACGTGCGGCGCAATCTTCGGCGCTGGCCAAGCGGGGCTATTCCGGGGTCTCGGCGGAAGGCCCCCGGCCGACCAACGCCAAGCTGTACGGCGAAGAAGACCCCACCGCCTCGCCCGAGTTCTCGGACAAGGTGGCGCTGCTGCAGGAGATCGACGCCTGGGTCCGCGCCCGTGATCCCCGGATCGTGCAGGTGATGGCGAGCCTGGCTGGCGAGCGCCGCACCGTGGAGATCCTGCGGGCGGACGGCCGGCTGATCCGTGACGTGCGTCCTCTCTGCCGGGTGAATGTGCAGGTCACCGTGGAAAAGGACGGTCGCCGTGAGAACGGCTTCTCTGGCGCGGGCGGCCGCGCAGGCTTCGAGGCCTGGATTTCGCCCGACAAGTGGCAGGCCCAGGCGGACGAGGCGCTGCGGCAGGCGCTGGTCAATCTGGACGCCGTGCCTTGTCCGGCCGGTGAGATGGACGTGGTGCTGGGCCCCGGCTGGAACGGCGTGCTGCTCCACGAGGCGGTCGGA
>Ga0182741_1004031_pt1 | contig 14883 bp, 10 predicted proteins | sample eDN5th37CBELigOP_FD_128874 | JGI IMG/M metagenome (GOLD analysis project Ga0182741, IMG submission 128874) | Enriched Organic Plus compost microbial communities from Emeryville, California, USA - eDNA 5th pass 37_C BE-Lig OP (version 2) (version 2) ...
CAGCGCGAGGAGCAGGAGGAACTGGTATGAGGGCCGCTGCCCCCCTGCTGATGCTGCTGCTCGCCGGCGGCTGCGACACCGCCGCGCGGCAAGTCGCCACCATCCGCGATCCCGACATCGTCGCCCTGGAAGATCTCAAGGCGCAGCAGGCGGCCGGACGGCTGTCCGAAATCGCCGACGCCCCCACGCCCTGCACCGCGCGAAGCGAGGCCTGCGCCCAGGCACAGGAGATCCGCGGCGAGGCCTGCCTCACCCTCGCCCGCCGCCAGCCCGCCGCTCCCGCGGCCGCGCGTTGGCAGGACTGCGCCATGGACGCCTTCTTCGCTGCCCGGGCGGCGCTGCCGGCCGATGCCGATCCGGCGCGGGCGCACCGGCTGCTGGCCAATGCGGCCAGCGCGGCCATGGACCAGCGCGACAGCGTGGGACGCGGGCTCGACCGGCAGCTCGAAGCCGCCACGGCCCTGCTTGAACTCGACGCGCGCGACCCCGCGGGCTGCTACCACCTGGCCTCGGCGCGGCTGGCGCGGTCCCTGCTGCTGCCGCAGGGGCCGGGGCGCTGTGCCGAACTCGTACTGCCGGCAAGCTGCGCCGGCGTCCCCCCGCCGCCCGGCATCGCCGCGGGCCAGCGCCTGCCCTTGGAGGAGATGGCGGCGCAACGGCGGAGGCTCGGCTGCGGATGAGCGACGTGCTGCAGGCGGGCCCGCCCGTCCTGACCCGCTGGCTGCGGCTGAGCCAGCCCATGATGCGCGGCCCGGACGTGATCCGGATGCAGGCCCGGCTGCTCGGCGGCCCCTGGCCGAACGTGGCGCGCACGCTGCGCTCGGTGGACGGGCTCTTCGGTCCGGCGACGGACCGCGCGGTGCGGGAGTTCCAGGGCCTCCATGGCCTCGTGGTGGACGGCGTGGTCGGCCCCGAGACCTGGAGCCGCCTGTTCGCCGGCGTCGCCGCTCCGCCAGGCACCACGACGGCCGAGGCCGTAGCGGCGCTGCGCCAGCGCTCCGGCCCGGAGGCCGCGCTGGAACTCGCGAAGCAGCGCATCACGGAGTTCCACAGACGCTTCGATGGCAGCGTTCTGTGGCGCCTCACGGCCGACGGGCTTGAAGTGAAGGGCATCGGGATCGAGGTGTCGCCCGCGACGGAAGCGAAAGCGCGGCTGATGCTCGAAGGAGAGGGCTGGTTCGGCACGGCGATCCGCCGCCAGGCCGCACGCCTCGGCGTGCCGGTCGAGCTGATCGTCGCGACACTCTGCACCGAGAGCGCGGGCGGGGCCCGAACGCCTGAGCAGGCAGCCCGCGCCGAGCGGAGGGAACCCGGCTTCGTCTCCTATGCAGAGACGCCGCACCGCGTCTCCGTCGGCTGCATGCAGACGCTGATCTCGACAGCCCGCGGCGCGCTGCGGCGCCCCATCACGGCCGAGGAGCTACGCGACCCCGAGATCTCGATCGAGGCGGGCACCAGCTACATCGCCCAGCAGGCGGCGCAGACCCTGTTCGATCCGCCGGTGGTGGCCTGCGCCTACAATGCCGGCAGCGTGATCCTGCAGACCGCGCCCACCAATCGCTGGCGCATGCGCCAGTATCCGATCGGCACTTCGCAGCATGCCGACCGGTTCGTGACCTTCTTCAACGGCGCCATGGCAGCGGTCCGTAAAAGCCCGGAACTCGCGAGAGAGGCGCCGAGCTGGGCGAAGCTGCTGGCGGGCTAGTGGTGCGTGCCAGACGGACGAGGCTCGACCGGGAGTCCGCCGCCTGCCTTCTCGGGCCGCGCCCATCCCTCCGGCCTCGTCGGCCAGCCCGATCCGGAAGCGCCCTTCGGACCCTGGCGACCAGCTGATCCCGACGAGGAACCCGGACACGGCCGGCCTCGGGTGGGAGAGCCGAAGCGGCATGCCTCGTCCCTCGCGGCAGGATGGCTGCCCCCTGCCCGCCCATGCCGAGCATGAAGGCGGATGCCGCGCCGGGAGCGGCAAGGGGCGCCCCTTCCGGAGAGCATCCTTCAGGCCTTCGCCGGGTGCTCAGGCCTATCCGGCCGCCGGCACGCCTTTGGTCGTCGAATACTCGAAATGCAGCGCCTCCCCCGGGAAGACCCGGGGATGGATGGCATGCGCCGCCATCGCCGCCTCGGAAAAGCCCTGCAGGATCAGCTTGAGCTTGCCTGGATAGCTCGCGATGTCGCCGATGGCATACACCCCCGGCATGCTGGTCTCGCAGGTCGCCGGCGTGACCGCGACGTGGTGCCGGTCCAGCCCCAGCCCCCATTGCGTGATCGGGCCGAGTTCCATCGAAAGTCCGTAGAAGGCCAGCAGATGATCGGCCGGAACCACCCGTGTCTCGCCCTTCAGCGTCGCGAGCACCACGCCGGTGAGGCGCGACCCGTCCCCTTGCAGTCCATGGAGCTGGTAAGGAATCGCCATCTCCAACTCGCCTGCCGCGGCGGCTGCCTCCAGCCGTGCGACGCTCTCCGGCGCAGCGCGGAATTTTGGGCGGCGATGCACCACCGTGACCCTGGCGATGCCCTTGAGCGACAGCGCCCAGTCCACGGCCGAATCGCCACCGCCGGCGATGACCACACGCGCCCCCGACAACTCGTCACGCCGCGCCACCAGGTAGCGCACGGCGCCGGAGGCCTCATAGCCCGCCAGGCCCTCCAGCGGCGGGCGGTTCGGCCCGAATGCGCCGGCGCCGGCGGCGATCACCACCGCCTTCACCCGCAATGTGTCGCCGGCACTGGTGCCGAGCTCGAACTCGCCTTCCACCGGGCGCAGCGTCTCCACCCGGCGCCCGAGCAGAAAGATCGGCGTGAAGGGCGCGGCCTGCCGCTCCAGCCGCGCGACCAGCTCCTGCGCCTCGATCGTGGGATGGGCGGGGATGTCGTAGATCGGCTTCTCCGGGTAGAGCGCGGTGCACTGGCCGCCCACCACATCCAGCGCATCGACCACGACGCAGCGCATCTTCAGCATCCCGCATTCGAACACCGCGAAGAGTCCCACGGGTCCCGCGCCGATGATCGCCACGTCGGTCTCGATGCTTGCCGCCATCGCTTGTCCCCGGATCAGGTGGGCGTCATAGGGGAGGCAGGAGTGGGACGCAAAACCGGGACAGATGGCGAACATCGCCCTTGCCCCGGCACCCTGCCGCCCTTCAGAGTCCGCCCCGCCGCCCCCGAGTCGCTGGAGTCCATGGAAGGGCCTGTCACGGTGCGCCTCCCCGATCTCGACGCAACCGGACGCCTTGCCGCCCGGCTCGCCCCGGTCGTGCGCGCGGGCGATGCCGTGTTGCTGGAAGGCCCGCTCGGTGCCGGCAAGAGCGCCTTCGCCCGTGCCTTGCTGCGCGCGCTGGCAGGCGATCCCGCGCTGGAGGTGCCCTCACCAACCTTCACCCTGGTGCAGAGCTACGACCTGCCCGGTGGACGCACCGCACATCATTTCGATCTCTACCGTCTGGGCGGCCCGGCGGAGCTGACGGAACTCGGCTGGGAGGAAGCGCGTGAGGGCATCGTGCTGGTGGAATGGCCTGACCGCCTCGGCCCGCTCCGACCCGAGGACGCGCTGACAGTCGAACTTGCCCCGGGCGCGGCGGAGGAGGAGCGCATGGCGACCCTCTCCGGCTGGCCCGGACGACTAGAAAGGGTGCTGGCATGAGCGGACCGGCCCGCTCCGCGGCGGCCGACCGTGCCATTGCGGATTTCCTGGCCGCGCATGGCTTCGGCGCAGCGGAGGCACGGCCGTTGCCGGGCGATGCCAGCTTCCGCCGCTATGTCCGGCTGGTGGGCGGCCCGCGGCCGGCGCTGCTGATGGATGCGTCGGGCTCCCATGCGGTCCTGCCGAACGGGAACCCGTCCCCGCCCGAGGATGTGCGTCCCTTCGCCCGGATCGCGCGCCACCTGCTCGCGGCCAGCCTCTCCGCACCGGAGATCCTCGCGGAAGACCCGGCCCGCGGCCTGCTGCTGATCGAGGATTTCGGCGAGGCGACGCATGCCGGGCTGCTGGATGCCGGCGCCGATCCCGTGCCGCTCTACACCGAGGCGGCGGAAGCACTGGCCGCGCTGCATGCGGCGCCGCCGCCCGCTGGCCTGCCGGCCTGGGATGCCGCCGCCATGGCCGGCGCCACCGCCGCCACCTTCCTCGACTGGTGGTGGCCCGCCACCTTCGGTGCCGCCCCGGCGCCCGGAGTGCGCGCCCGGCTGGACGCGGCGCTGGCGGAGATGCTCGCACCCTTCGCCGGCCAGCGGGGCTTCGTGCATCGCGACTACTTCCCGGCCAATCTGATGCGCCTGCCGGACCGCACGGGACCGCGCCGCGCCGGCATCCTGGATTTCCAGGACGCAGCGCTGGGCCACCCGGCCTACGACCTCGTCTCGCTGGTCGAGGATGCGCGGCGGGACGTGCCGCCGGCGGCGCGGGAAGCCGCGATCGCCGCCTATCTGGCGCACCGCCCCGGGCTCGATGCCGAAGCACTCGCCGCGGCCATGGCCGCGCATGGCGCGCAGCGGCACCTGCGCGTCGCGGCGCTCTGGGTGCGGTTGGCGCGGCGCGACGGCAAGCCGGGCTATCTGCAGCATGGGCCGCGCTGCTGGGCCCAGCTCGCGGGCGCGCTGCGGCATCCCGCCTGCGCGCCGCTTGCCCACTTCCTCGACCGGCATGTGCCGTGCGAGATGCGGCGCAATCCCGTTTCGCTGGAGGTCGCCGCGTGATCGCCCTGACCCGTGCCATGGTCCTTGCCGCCGGCCTCGGCACGCGCATGCGGCCGCTGACCGAGACCACGCCCAAGCCGCTACTGATGCTGCACGGCCGCAGCCTGCTGGACCGTGCGCTGGATGCGCTGGCCGTGGTGGGCGTGGAGCAGGTGGTGGTCAACGCCCACTGGCTCGCCGACCAGGTCGCTGCGGCCATCGCCGGACGCACGGCACCGCGCTGCATCCTGCAGCGGGAGGAGATCCTGCTGGAAACCGGTGGCGGCGTGCGACGCGCCCTCCGGCATCTCAGCGATCCCGCCTCGCCTGGGCCCTTCGCCGTGGTGAACGGCGACAGCGTCTGGCTGGACGGTCCGACGCCGGCACTGACGCGCCTTGCCGCCGCCTTCGACCCGGCGCGCATGGACGGCCTGCTGCTGCTGGTGCGCAGCGCGCAGGTGGAGGGCGAGATCGGCCGCGGCGACTTCCTGATGGATCCGCTCGGCGCCCTGCGCCGGCCACGGGAGCGCGAGCTCGCGCCCTATGTCTTCGCCGGGGTGCAGATCCTCTCGCCTGGGCTGTTCGCGGATGCGCCGGAGGGCCCCTTCAGCCTGAACCGGCTCTACGACCGCGCCATCGCGGCGAGGCGGCTCTATGCCCTGGTGCATGACGGCGTCTGGTTCCATCTCTCGACGCCGGCCGATCTCGAGCGCGCCGAGGCAGCGATGCAGGCAGGGCTGGTCAGGGCGCTGTTTTGATGGACGGTCTTGCGGATCTCACCGCGCCCTTCTTCCGCCTGTACGACATCCCGGCGCATCTGCCCTTCCTGGATTGCCTGGCCGCCGGCGTGCTGCGCCTGGTCCCCGGCGAGGCGCCGGAGCGGCTCTCGCGCGTCACCATCCTGCTTCCCACGCGCCGCTCCGCCCGCGCGCTTCGCGTCGCATTCCTGCGGGCGGCAGAAGGGCGCGCGCTGCTGCTGCCGCGCATGCGCGCGCTGGCCGGGCTTTCGACCGAGGACGCGGACGAGCTGGCCCTGCCTGCCCTGCTCGACCTGCCGCCAGCGGTCGAGCCGCTGCGGCGCCAGGCGGTGCTGACGCGCATGATCCTGCGGCTCGATCCGAAATACGGCGGCCCCGGCACGCCGGAACAGGCTTGGTCGCTCGGCGGCGCACTGGCGATGCTGCTCGACGAGATCGCGCTGGAGGAGCGCGACCTCGACCTCCTGGCAACGACGGCGCCGGAGGCACTCGCCGAGCACTGGCTCGCCCGCCTGGAACTGCTGGTGCCGGAGCAGCATGCGACGCATTGGCAGATCACCCTCGCTTTCCTGCGCGGCGTGGTCGCGGAGTGGAATGCCTGGCTGAAGAAGGAAGGCCTGCTGGATGTCGGCATGCGCCGCGTGCAGGCGCTGCGGGCGCAGACCGAGGCTTGGCGGCGGGACCCGCCCCCCGATCCCGTGATCGCTGCCGGCATCGGCGTCGGCGGCACCATCCCCGCCGCGGCCGAGCTGCTGCGCGTGATCGCCGCCGAGCTGCCGCAGGGTGCCGTGGTGCTGCACGGCGTGGACCAGCTTTCCGCCGAGGCAGTCTGGGACGCCATCCGCGAGGCGCCGACGCATCCCTATTGCGGCCAGCAGCGCCTGCTCGCGGCCCTGGCCGCCCGGCGGGAGGATGTGCGGCGCTGGCCCGGCTGCATGCCGGAGGAGGCCGTGGCGCGGGCCGTGCCGGCCGGCCGGCCGGCACTGCTCGGCATGGCGCTGCGCCCGGCGGCCGGACTGCCGGCCTGGCAGTCGCGCCGGCCGCACGAATGGGCGCCTGCGATCCAGGGCCTGTCGGTGATCAGCGCCCCGGATGCGCAGGCGGAAGCAGTGGCGATCGCCCTGCTGCTGCGCGAGACGGTGGAGGACCCAAAGGCACGCGCCGCACTGGTGACACCGGACCGCGACCTCGCCTGCCGCGTCTCGGCCGAGCTGGCGCGTCATGGCGTGGTGGCCGATGACAGCGCCGGCGAAGCGCTGGGCCAGACCGCTGCGGGTGCCTTCCTGCGCCTCATCACCCGCATGGTGGCGGAGGGGCTGGCGCCGGTGCCGCTGCTCTCCGTGCTCAAGCACCCGCTCTGCGCAGGGGGCATGGAGCGCGCGGACTGGATGCGCGCGGTGCGGCGGCTGGAGCGGGCGGCGCTCCGGGGACCGCGCCCGGCCGCGGGATTGGAGGGGCTGCGCGCGGCCCTGCGCGCCGCGCTGCGCGAGGAACGGGACGCAGCGGCACTGGCCGAACTCCTGGCGCTGCTCGACGCGCTGGAGGCCTGCCTCGGCGATTTCACCGCCCTGCCGGAGTCCCCCGCCCGCCCGCCGGCCGATCTGCTGGCCGCGCATCTCGCGGCGGCGGAGCGGCTGGCCTCCACCCCCACCCGCCCCGGCGCGCTGCGGCTCTACGCCGGGGAGGAAGGGGAAGTACTGGCCCAGCACCTGGCCGGCCTGACCCCTGCGATGGCGGAGCTGCCGCCGCTGCGCCCGGCGGCCTGGCCGGCGCTGTTCGATGCCGCGCTGGAGGGTGCCGCCGCGCCCTCCTTCCGGGGCAGCCGGGGACGGGACGGCGGGCCGCATCCGCGGGTCGAGATCCTCGGTCTGCTGGAGGCGCGGCTGCTCACCTTCGACCGCGTGGTGCTCGGCGCGCTGGATGAGACCGTCTGGCCGCTGGCGACGGACCCCGGCCCCTGGATGAGCCGCCCCATGCGCCGCGATTTCGGCCTGCCGGAGCCCGAGGCACGCATCGGCCGGGTCTGCGCCGATTTCGTGCTGACCGCCTGCGGCGCGCCGGAGGCGGTGCTCTCCCGCGCGGCCAAGCGCGGCGGCGCGCCCACCGTACCGGCACGCTGGCTGACCCGCATCGAGACCTTCCTCGCGGGGCAGCGCGACGCGGCGCATCCGAACGGGCTGCGCCTGCCGGCCTCCCCTGCCCTTGCCTGGGCGGCGCGGCTCGACCGGCCCGAGGGCCAGCCGCGGCCCTGCGCCCGTCCGGCACCGTGCCCGCCCGCGACCGCACGGCCTGCCGCCATCTCCGTGACCGAGATCGAGACGCTGATCGCCGACCCCTATGCCTTCTACGCCCGCCGCGTGCTGGGATTACGGCCGCTCGACGCGCTGGACGCCGAGGTGGGGGCGGCCGACTACGGCAACCTGGTGCATACCGCCATGGCGCGCTTCATCCGTCGGCTCGGCGACGGGCGCTGGCCCGGCCAGGACGCCGCCGCGGCGCTGTTCGAGGCGGCCGCCGAGGAGGCGCTGGCGGAGGCCGGGGCGCGCCCGGGCCTCATCGCCTTCTGGCGTCCGCGCCTCGCCCGCATCGGCGGCTTTGCCATCGCCGCCGAGGCCGAGGCGCGTCGCGGCGGGCGCATCCTCCGCAGCCTCACCGAACTCCGTGGCGCGCTCGCACTCCGCATGGAGGACGGGCGGGAGGTGCGGCTGACCGCGCGCGCCGACCGGCTGGACCTGCTGGCGGAGGGCAGGCTGGCGATCCTGGACTACAAGACCGGCACGCCCCCCTCCGCCGCGCAGGTGAAGGAGGGGCACCGGCCGCAGCTGCTGCTGGAGGCCGCCATGGCCGTGCGCGGGGCCTTTCCCGGCCTCGATGCCGCCGATGCCGGGCTGCTGGCCTATTGGCGCCTGACCGGCGGCCCGAAGCCCGGCCAGGTGAGGACGATCAGCGAGGAGGCGCAGGAGATCGCCGATCTGGCCGAGGGCGCGCTGGCGGAAGTGCGGCGGCTGGTCGCGCGCTACCTGCTGGGATCGGCGCCCTTCACTGCCCGCCCGCATCCCGGGCGCGAGCCGGCAGGGGCGGAGTATGAGCATCTCTCGCGCCTCGGCGAATGGGCCGGCGCCGAGGATGCCGCCGCCGGGAGCGGCGCATGACCGCGGGGCTCGGTGCGCGGCAGCAGGCGGAGATCGCGCAGCGCATCGCCTCCGATCCCACGGTCTCGGCCTGGGTGGGCGCCTCGGCCGGATCGGGCAAGACCAAGGTGCTGACCGATCGCGTGCTGCGCCTGCTGCTGCAGGAGGATCAGGCGGCGAACCGCATCCTCTGCCTGACCTTCACCCGCGCCGCGGCGGCGGAAATGCAGACGCGGCTCGCGCGCAAGCTCGGCGAATGGGCCTGTGCCGACGATGCGCGGCTCACCGCCGAGCTCGCCGCGCTCGGCTGCGCGCCGACCGAGGCGCTGCTGCACCGCGCCCGCATGCTCTTCGCCGAGGTGCTGGAGCTGCCGGGCGGCATGCGCATCTCCACCATCCATGCCTTCTGCCAGTCGCTGCTCGGTGCCTTTCCGCTGGAAGCCGGCCTGCCACCGCAGTTCTCGGTGCTGGAGGATGCCGACGCCGCCGCGCTGCTGGCCGAGGCGCGCGAGGCTGTGCTCGGCGGCGGCCTCGCACCGCGGGAGAAGCTCGACCGACTCGCCGCCCTGGTAGGCGCCGAGGACTTCTCGGGCGTGGTCTCCGCCCTGCTCGGCAAGCGCGACCGCCTCGCCGCCTGCCTGCGCGGGAGCAATGGGCTGGCGGGGCTGCGCTTCCGCCTCGCCGCGCTGCTCGACCTCGACGATGCGGAGAACGAGGCGGCGGTGATCGCCAGCGCCTGCCGCGTGCCGGATGCGGTGGCACGCGAGGCCGCCGCCTGGATCAACCACAGGAACAAGCAGCCGCGCGCCCTGGCCGAGGCGGTGCGCGGCTTCCTGGCGCTGGACGCGGAAGGCCGCGCGGCGCGCTGGGACGAGTGGTGCGGCCTGTTCCTGACCAAGGACGGCGCGCCGCGCAGCTTCATCCGGGACGCCCCGGCGCTGGAGGCCGAGATCGCCCGCATCCAGGCGGTGCGCGACAAGCTCGCCGCCTGCCGATTGCTGGAGGCGACGGAGGCGCTGCTGGCGCTGGCAGGCCCGGTCCTCGACCACTGCGAGGCGCGCAAGCGTTCCTCTGGCCTGCTGGCCTATGACGACCTGATCGCCGTCGCGTCCCGCGTGCTGCGCGACCCGGGCAGCGCCTGGGTGTTGTTCAAGCTCGATGGCGGCCTCGACCACGTGCTGCTGGACGAGGCGCAGGACACCAACCCGGCGCAGTGGGAGATTGCCTCCGCGCTGACCGAGGAGTTCTTCGCCGGCTTCGGCGCCGAGCTGGCCGGCCGCGGTGAGCGGCTGCGCACCATCTTTGCCGTGGGCGATATCAAGCAGTCCATCTACGGCTTCCAGGGCGCCGACGCCCGCGGCTTCGGCACCTGGGAAGAGCGCTTCCGCAAGCGCGTCGCCGGCCGCGGCGGCGAGCACGCTTTCCGCCGGGTGGAGTTGAACGTGTCCTTCCGCTCCACCGCCCCCGTGCTGGCGCTGGTGGATGCGGTCTTCGCCGATGGGCCGGCGCGCCTCGGCGTGGCGGAGGGCGAGACGGCGCTGCAGCACCTGCCCGACCGGGTCGGACAGGCCGGCATGGTCGAGCTCTGGCCGCTGCTGCGCGCTGCCGAGAAGCCGCGCCCCGCACCCTGGGAGATCCCGGAGGAACCGCAGCGCGTCGCCGACGACACCGCGCTGATGGCGGAGGCGCTGGCCGCGCGCATCGCCCATATGGTGGCGCAGGAGACCCTGCCGGCACGCGCGCGCCGCATCCGCCCGGGCGACATCCTGGTGCTGGTGCGGCGGCTGGCGAACGTGCCCATGGTGCCGCTGCTGGTGCGAGCGCTGAAACAGCGCAATGTGCCGGTCGCCGGCGTCAGCCGGCTGAAGCTGATCGAGCACATCGCGGTCATGGACCTGCTCGCGCTGCTCGACGTGCTGCTGCTGCCCGAGGACGACCTTCAGCTCGCCGCGCTGCTGAAGAGCCCGCTGGTGGGGCTGGACGAGGATGCGCTGTTCGACCTGGCGCATGGCCGCCGCGGCTCGCTCTGGTCGGCGCTGCTCGCGCATCGCGGTGCGGAGACGCCGCTCGGCCGCACGGCGGACTGGATCGCAGGGCTGGCCGACCGGGCCGATCTCGTCACGCCGCATGCGCTGCTGGCCGAGGTGCTGGGCGAGTCCTCGGTCTTCGGAGCCGGGGGGAGGGCGCGGCTGCTCGCACGCCTCGGCCCCGACGCCGCCGAGCCGCTGGACGAGCTGCTGACCGCCGCGCTGGCCTATGAGCGCAAGTACCCGCCCGGGCTGCAGGGCTTCGTGCACTGGCTGCGCCGCGGCGGCGCCGAGGTGAAGCGCGAGGCCGAGAACGGCGCGGACGCTGTGCGCATCATGACGGTGCACAACGCCAAGGGGCTGCAGGCGCCGGTCGTCATCATCCCTGATGTCGGCGGCGGCGAGGCGCGCGAGCCGCTACGCTGGGCGGAGCGCGAGGACGGCATCGCCCTGCCGCTCTGGGCGCCGCGCAAGGAGTTCCACGCACCGGCCTATGCCGAGATCCTGGCGCGGGACGCGCGCAAGCGGCAGGAGGAGGAGAACCGCCTGCTCTACGTGGCGCTGACCCGCGCCGAGGACCGGCTGCTGGTCTGCGGCTGGGGCAAGGAGCCGAAGGACTGGTACGGCCTGGTGGCGCAGGGCTTCCGCCGCCTGGCCGGCGCCCGGCAGGAGGCCTTTGACCCCGCCGCCTTCGGCGCACCGGCCGCCTGCGACTTCGGGGCCGAGCCCTGCTGGCGGCTGGACTGCCCGCAGACCGCCGAGCCGGTGGCAGACCGGCCGGCGGCGGCCGATCACGCCACCGGTCCGCTGCCCAGCTGGGCCCATCGCCCCGCCCCGCCCGAGGCGCCGGACGCCGCCGTCATGCCCTCCGCGCTGCCCGGCGAGGAGGCGACGCCGGTTGCCGCCCCGCACGGCGCGGCCGACCCCACCGGCCGGCGCTTCCGCCGCGGCCGGCTGGTGCATGCCCTGCTGCAGCACCTGCCCGAACGCCCGCCGGCGGAGCGGGCGGCGGCGGCCCGGCGCTTCCTCGCCCGCCCCGGCCAGGGGCTGGGCCCGGAGGAGCAGGAGGAAGTGCTTGCCGAAGTGCTGGCGCTGCTGGACGCGCCGGGCGTCGCCGCCGCCTTCGGTCCCGGCAGCCTGGCCGAGGCACCGATCGCCGGACAGGTGGGCGGGCAACTGGTCGCCGGCCAGGTGGATCGCCTGGTCGTCGCCCCCGACCGCGTGCTGGTGCTGGACTACAAGACCAACCGCCCGCCGCCGGCACGGCCGGAGGAGGTGGCGCCGCTCTACCTGCGCCAGATGGCCGCCTATCGCGCCGTGCTGCGCCAGGCCTTCCCCGGCCGGGCAGTGGAGTGCGCCCTGGTCTGGACCTATGGCGCGGTGCTCATGCCCCTGCCGCCGGCACTGCTGGACCGCCACGCGCCCGGCACATAGGAGGGGCGCGCCCGCGCGGCGCTTGACCCGGGGTGCCCGGCGCCCGAATTTTGGGCGAGACTGTGGCCGGCCCCCGGCCCGCAAAGGAGGCGACCGACGCCATGAGTGAACTCACCAAGGCCGTCACGGACGAGAGCTTCAAGCAGGACGTGCTGGAGGCACCCGGCCCCGTGCTGGTGGATTTCTGGGCCGAGTGGTGCGGTCCCTGCCGCATGGTGGCACCGGTTCTGGACGAGATCGCCAAGGAGTACTCCGGCAAGCTGACCATCGCGAAGGTCAACATCGACGAGAATCCGATGACGCCGAACGAATACGCGGTGCGCGGCATTCCGACGATGATGCTGTTCAAGGACGGCAAGCTGGTGGACACCAAGGTGGGCGCCCTGCCCAGGGGCGCGCTGCGCGACTGGATCGCGGGCAATATCGGCTAGGCCTGCCCCGCACCCGGCCGGCAACGGCGGCAGGGCGATCCGGGGTCCGGATTCCTGTCCCGCCGTTCGTCGGCGGCGGCCGGCAGGCCGCCGAAGGTAAAGGCCGGCGGGGCACGACGCGGATTCCGGACACCGCCGGCCCGCCGAGCAGGCCCGACCCGAAGCGGGCCGGGCCACCAAGCCGCGAGGGATCTTGGAACGGCAGCGCCGGGCGCCACCTGCGCGTCATGCGCATCCTCCTCGCTGCCCTCCTCGTTGCCGGCTGCGCCGCCCCCGCCGGCAGCGTCGAGCCGGTCCGGTCCGAACGCGCCACCTTCCGTGTCACCACCTTCGCCGAGGGGCTCGAGCGCCCCTGGGGCGGCGCCTTCCTGCCCGATGGCCGCCTGCTGGTGACCGAGCGGCCCGGGCGCATGCGCCTGATCGGCCGCGACGGCACCGTCTCCGCCCCGCTCGCCCGCGTGCCGGCGGTGGAGGCACGCGGCCAGGGCGGGCTGCTGGATGTCGCGCTGGCGCCCGACTTCGCCACGACCCGCGAGCTTTATCTCTGCTACGCGCAGCGGGTGGAGGGCGGCGCGCTGACGCGGCTCACGCGCGCACGGCTTTCCCCGGACGGCACGGCGCTGGAGCAGGCGAGGCCGATCCTGGATGCGACGCCGGCGCAGCCCGACGGGCGGAACCACTTCGGCTGCCGCATCGTCTTCGGCCCGACGGACGGCAAGCTCTATCTCTCCACCGGCGAGCGCTTCAACCACAAGGAGCGCGCCCAGAACCTCGGCGACCTTGCCGGCAAGATCCTGCGGCTGGAGCGCGACGGCAGCCCGGCCGAGGGCAATCCCTGGCCGAACCGCCCCGGCGTGCGGCCCGAGATCTGGAGCTACGGCCACCGCAACCCCCAGGGCCTCGCCTTCAATCCCTGGACGGGATCGTTGTGGGAGGCCGAGTTCGGCCCGCTCGGCGGCGACGAGGTGAACGTCATCCAACGCGGCCAGAACTACGGCTGGCCGGTGGTGACCTTCGGGCGGAACTACGACGGATCGGTGATCTCGGAGCGGACGCAGGCGCCGGGCGTGGTGGACCCGATCAAGGTCTGGACCCCCGTCATCAGCCCCTCCGGCATCGCCTTCTACACCGGCGATGCCTTCCCCGGCTGGCGCGGCAGCCTGTTCCTGGCGGGCCTCAACCGGCCCGTGCTCGTGCGCCTTGCGACCGAGGACGACCGGGTCACGGGCGAGGAACGGCTGCTGCCCGGCCTCGCTCGGTTCCGCCAGGTGATCCAGGGGCCGGACGGGCTGCTCTACATTCTGACCGATGAGGGGCGCGGGCGGGTGCTGCGGCTGGAGCCGGCGGAGTAGGCGCGCCCCACGCCTCGCTACGGGCGATGGTGTATGCTGGCGGTCTCAACCGAGAGATCATGAGATCCGCCTTGAGCTACCTGGAGTTCCTGCCGCCGCAGCCGCTCGGCTGGACCGAGCACGAGCAGGTGACGCTGACGCCGGCCTCGCACGACCCCTCGGTTCCAACGCAGACCCGCCTGGGCGCCTTCTCTGCCGATGGTCGCTTTATCGACGGCTTCCGCATGCGACGCGCCGACGCCGTCAGCCCCGACGAGCCTTCACCTCCACCAGCGGAGAAAGCACTCGGCGGCACGTGGATCTACGGAGGCGTCATGCGGCCGCACTACGGGCATTTCCTGTTAGAGAGCCTGTCGCGCATCTGGTTCATACGTCGCCATCCGCAGTTGCCAATTCTCTGGCACGCGGCCAATGGAAAAAGCGTCTTGCCTCCTTGGCATCGGGAGGTTTTGGCGCTTCTCGGCATACCTGAGGGGCGAATGCACATCGTGCTGCGGCCCACCAGGATAGAGCGTGTCCTGCTACCAGACCCCGGCTGCATCATTGAGCGCTCGCTCGATCCTCTTCAGGCAAGTGCTCTCGGAGTCTTTCCGTTCGCGGAGACGCCACGCTCCGGTCGCCGCATTTGGCTCTCCCGATCCCGGCTGCAAGACGGCCTCGCCAAGATTGATGGCGAGTTGGAAATGGAGGCGTATCTCGTCGCAGCGGGATGGACGATCCTGCATCCGGAGACCCTGCCCGTGTGGCAGCAGCTCGCCACCATGGCGGATGCAGAGGAGATCGCCGGTTTTGAGGGATCGGCCTTCCACACTCTACTGCTCGCCGACCGTGTGTCTGCGCGGATTTCGCTGGTTCGGCGCAGCATGGATACGCTGCCCGTGAGCCACGCCATGATCGCCGCCGCAAAACATCTTCGGCAACGGCTTCTGGAGCCACCGCTGCGACCTGGAGTGGGCGAGGGACGACGGAGCCTCGTCGCGCTTGAGGATCCAGCCGCCGCCGCACGCCTGCTGGATCCAGGCTCTAAAGCGGGAAAGCGCCGTCCGGGTGCCATTCCATCGCATGCCAACAGGCCGCTC
>Ga0182741_1004032_pt1 | contig 14878 bp, 13 predicted proteins | sample eDN5th37CBELigOP_FD_128874 | JGI IMG/M metagenome (GOLD analysis project Ga0182741, IMG submission 128874) | Enriched Organic Plus compost microbial communities from Emeryville, California, USA - eDNA 5th pass 37_C BE-Lig OP (version 2) (version 2) ...
CAGGCCCGTCACAGCAGTGACGGTCACGAAGCGCGTGATGTCGGTGCCCGAGTTCGTGATGAACTGCTTCGAGCCATCGATGACCCACTCGCCGTCCTCGAGGCGCGCGGTCGTGCGCGTCGCTCCGGCATCCGACCCCGCCTCGGGCTCGGTGAGTCCGAATCCGGCGAGGGCCCGACCGGCAGTGAGATCGGGAAGGTGCTCCTGCTTCTGCTCTTCGGTGCCGAAGCGGAAGACCGGCATCGCGCCGAGGCTCACACCTGCCTCGAGCGTGATCGCGATCGACTGATCGACGCGCCCGAGCGCCTCGATCGCGAGGCAGAGCGCGAAGTAGTCGCCGCCCTGCCCGCCGTACTCCTCCGGAAAGGGCAGGCCGAACAGTCCGAGGTCGCCCATCTGCGTGACGACATCGAGCGGCAGCGTCTTCGTGCGGTCGGCTTCGTATGAGCGCGGCGCGACGACCTCCTCGGCGAACTCCCGCACCATTGCGGCGAGTTCGCGCTCGTTCTCGGTGAGATTGTGGTGGTCCATGGCTCCTCCTCGTGGGATGGACGGTCAGCCGACCGCGGTCTCGGTCGGTGAGACGGATGCGCCGTTCGCGCCCTGTTCGTCGGCGGACGCGTCTCGGCCGGTGGTCTCCGCCGGGTGTGCGGTCACGGTCGCGAGCACCTGATCGCGCGACACCTGCTCTCCGACGGCGGTGCGCAGTCGCACGACGCCACCGTGGCCGGCGATCAGCGGATACTCCATCTTCATCGCCTCGATCGTGACGACGCGGTCCCCGGCAGCCACCTCGTCGCCGTCGGCGGCGTGGATCGCGACGACAGCGCCCGGCATGGGCGCGCGAAGGTCAGGGTCGGATGCGCCGGCCTCCCGCTCGCGCTCCGCGAGCCGCACTTCCATCGCCTCGCGGCGAGTGAGGGGGCGGAGTCGGAAGGTGGCTCCGTCAGCATGCACCCATACGGTGCCGTCCGCGGCGGTCGCGGCATCCGCCGTGTTCGTCGTGCGGGCGGAGTCGTGGTCGCGCACCTCGACGATGTCGCCCCCGTCCACGCGGAGTCGCTGCACCGGCCGCACCGGTTCGCCCGACACGCGCCAGCCCGGGAGCGTGCGCCACGCTCCGCCGGCTGCCCCTCGAGCGGACGACTTCGCGCCGAGTGCACGACCTGCCGACGCGGCATTGTCGTGCGCTGGACGGGAAGTCGTGCGCTCGCGCACATGGGCCGCGGCGGCACGAAGCGCTTCCGGCGCGGGCGCCGGCGCTTCGAACGGCGGCAGACGATCGATGAGGCCCGTGTCGAGGTCACCCGCGCGTACGGCGGGGTGGGCGATGAGCGCCCGCAGGAACATCGTGTTCGTCTCGACTCCGAGCACGACCGTCTCGGCGAGCGCGGCGTCCAGCGCGTCGAGCGCCGCCGCCCGGTCGGCGCCGAACGCGATGACCTTCGCGATCATCGGGTCGTAGTCGCTCGTCACCGTGGAGCCGGTCTCGATCGCGGCATCCGTCCGCACACCTGCCGCGGCGCGCCACAGCAGCACCTCGCCCGTCGACGGCAGGAAGCCGCGCTCAGGGCTTTCGGCATAGACGCGGGCTTCGATCGCGTGTCCTTCGAGGTGTATGTCCTCCTGCGAGAACGGAAGCGGCTCGCCCGCGGCGATGCGCACCTGGTGCTCGACGAGGTCGATGCCGGTCACGAGCTCCGTCACGGGATGCTCGACCTGCAGGCGCGTGTTCATCTCGATGAAGAAGAACTCGTCGGGCCGGTCGGCCGCGACGAGGAACTCGACCGTGCCCGCGCCGCGATAGTCGACGGATGCCGCGGCCGCGCACGCCGCCGCGCCGATGCGCTCGCGCGTGGCAGCATCGATGACGGGCGAGGGCGCCTCCTCGACGACCTTGTGGTGGCGGCGCTGGAGCGTGCACTCGCGCTCACCGAGATGGACGACCGTGCCGTGGCCGTCGGCGAGCACCTGCACCTCGATGTGCCGCGGACGCTCGATGAGCCGCTCGAGCAGGAGCGAATCGTCGCCGAACGCCGCCGTCGCGACGCGCCGGGCGGTGGCGAGAGCCTCGGGCAGCTCGCTCTCGGAGCGCACGACCTGCATGCCCTTCCCGCCGCCGCCGGCCGACGGCTTGACGAGCAGCGGGAAGCCGATCTCGCGCGCCGCGTCGGCGATCGCCGCATCCGTCATGCCGATGGCCGAGAAACCCGGCACCGTCGGCACGCCGTGCTCGGCGACGTGCTGCTTCGCGCGGATCTTGTCGCCCATGACCTCGAGCGCACGCTCCCCCGGCCCGATGAACACGATCCCGGCGTCGGCGCAGGCGCGCGCGAATGCGGCGTTCTCGGCGAGGAAACCGTAGCCGGGGTGGATCGCCCGCGCTCCGGTCTCGCGAGCGGCGGCGATCACGGCATCGATGTTCAAGTACGACTCGGCTGCCGCGGCCGGCCCGATCCGCACGGCGGCGTCGGCCTCGCGCACATGGGGCGCATTCGCGTCGGCGTCGCTGTAGACGGCGACGGAGCGGATGCCGAGCGCGCGCAATGTGCGAAGGACGCGTCGCGCGATCTCGCCGCGATTGGCGACGAGGACGGTGCCGAAGCCGGCAGCAGGGGTCGGGTCGGTGCTCATGGGCTCACATCCGGAAGATGCCGAACTTCGGCTCGGGAAGAGGGCTGCGCGAGACGACGTCGAGCGCCAGGCCGATCACATCGCGCGTGTCGAGAGGGTCGATGACGCCGTCGTCCCACAGGCGGGCGGTCGCGTAGTAGGGGTTGCCCTGCTCCTCGTACTGGGCACGGATGGGGGCTTCGAAGTCTGCGCGGTCGTCATCGCTCCACTCCTCGCCGCGCGCCGCGAGCTGGTCGGCCTTGACGGTCGAGAGCACGGATGCCGCCTGCGTCCCGCCCATGACCGAGATGCGGCTCGCGGGCCATGTCCACAGGAACCTGGGTGAGTACGCGCGACCGCACATCGCGTAATTGCCGGCGCCGAAGGATCCGCCGATCACGACCGTGAGCTTCGGAACGCGCGTGGTCGCGACGGCTGTGACCATCTTGGCCCCGTCCTTCGCGATGCCGCCCGCCTCCGCGTCGCGCCCCACCATGAATCCGGAGATGTTCTGCAGGAACAGGAGCGGAATGCCTCGCTGGTCGCACAGCTCGATGAAGTGCGCGCCCTTGAGGGCCGACTCACTGAACAGCACGCCGTTGTTCGCGACGATGCCGACCGGATGCCCATGGATGCGGGCGAACCCGGCGACGAGAGTCTCGCCGTACTCGCGCTTGAACTCGTGGAGCTCGCTCGCGTCGACGAGGCGTGCGATCACCTCGCGCACGTCGTACGGCTGGTTCACGTCGGCGGGCACGACGCCGTAGAGGTCGGCGGGGTCCACAGCCGGTGCGACGGCGTCCACGACATCCCACGCGGGCTCCGCAGGCAGCGGCAGAGTCGCGACGATGTCGCGCACGATCTCGAGCGCATGCTCGTCGTTCTCGGCGAGATGGTCGACGACCCCGGAGCGCCGGGCGTGCAGCTCTCCCCCGCCGAGTTCCTCGGCCGTCACGACCTCGCCGATCGCGGCCTTCACGAGCGGCGGACCGCCGAGGAAGATCGTGCCTTGGTTGCGGACGATGACCGTCTCGTCGCTCATCGCCGGCACGTACGCGCCGCCGGCGGTGCACGATCCGAGCACGGCGGCGATCTGCGGTATGCCCTCAGCTGACAGGCGCGCCTGATTGAAGAAGATGCGGCCGAAGTGGTCGCGGTCGGGGAACACCTCGTCCTGCTTCGGCAGGAACGCGCCGCCCGAATCGACGAGGTAGATGCACGGAAGGCGGTTCTCGAACGCGATCTCCTGCGCGCGGAGGTGCTTCTTGACAGTGAGCGGGTAGTACGTGCCGCCCTTGACCGTCGCGTCGTTGCACACGACCATCACATGCCGGCCGTGCACGAGCCCGATGCCCGCGATGACTCCGGCGGCGGGAGCGTCTCCGCCGTAGAGTCCTTCGGCCGCGAGCGGCGCGACCTCGAGGAAGGGACTGTCTTCGTCGAGAAGGCGGTTCACACGGTCGCGCGGCAGAAGCTTACCGCGTGCGATGTGGCGCTCGCGCGACGCCTCGGAACCGCCACGAACAGCCTTCGCGAGCCGCTCGTGAAGCTCTTCGGCCAGCGCGCTCTGCGCCTCGTGTGTTCGCGCGAAAGCCGCGTCGTGGGCGACCAGGGTCGTCAGGGCGCTCATGTCATCTCCGTCGACGTCACGATTCCGTCACACAGGTTGTCGCCGCGCGATGGGACTGGTTAGTGTTCACTAACTGAGTAGACAGGTTAGCGAGGATTAACTGAAATGGCAAGGGGTCTCACCGAGCGCGGTCGCGCGAAGGCCGACCGCCAGACCGCTCTTCTCAAAGAGGCGGCCCGGCTGTTCGCGGCACGTGGCTTCAGCGGAGTGAGCCTCGAAGAGCTCGGCGCCGCCGTCGGCGTGAGCGGGCCGGCCGTGTACCGGCACTTCGCGAACAAGCAGGCGCTGCTCGGTGCGATCCTCGTGAGCGTGAGCGAACGGCTCCTGTCGGGCGGTCGCGCCGTCGTGGAGTCGGGCGAGCCGCCCCTCGAACAGCTGCGCGCGCTTATCGAGTTCCACGTCGCGTTTGCCCTCGCCGACCCCGACGTCATCCGCGTGCAGGACCGCGACCTCGCGAGCCTCGCCGACGAGGACCGCCACGCGGTGCGGCGGCTGCAGCGCGAGTACGTCGAGCTGTGGATCGAGGTCCTGGCGGCGGTGCATCCGGACCATCCCGTCAACGACCTGCGCGTGCGCGCCCATGCGTGCTTCGGCCTCATCAACTCGACCCCGCACAGTGTGCGCGCGCTGCGCGACGCGCCCGCCGACGAGGACGTCTCGCAGATCCTCGAGTCGATGGCGCTCGCGGCCCTCACCGCCTGAACACCGCCACCAGCGGTCACCGCCGACGAGCGCGGAAGGCGGCGACGCCCGACTTTCCGGTGTGCACCGCCGCCTCTTCGGAGCAGTCAGCCGAGCAGCATTGCGCGCCCCGGCTCGCGGAGCACATCGCCCACGTCCACGAGGAACTTCGACCCCTGCTCGCCGTCGACGAGGCGGTGGTCGAACGACAGTGCGAGGGTCATCACGTCCCGCAACGCGATCTCGCCGCGGTGCTCCCACGGCTGGCGGCGCACCGCGCCGACCGCGAGGATGCCCGCCTCCCCCGGGTTGAGGATCGGGGTGCCCGCGTCGACGCCGAAGACGCCCACGTTCGTGATCGAGAACGTGCCGCCCATCATGTCGGCGGGCGCCGTCTTGCCCGCGCGAGCCGTCTCGGCGAGGTCGCGGATCGCGTCGGCCAGCTCTACGAGCGTCATGTCCTGCGCGTCCTTGATGTTCGGCACGACGAGCCCGCGGCCGGTGGCGGCCGCGATGCCGAGGTTGACGTAGTGGTGCTCGACGATCTCGCCCGCGGCCTCGTCCCACTTGGAGTTGAGCTCGGGGTGCTTGCGCAGCGCGAGGCACACGGCCTTCGCAGCGACCGCGAGCACGCCGATTCTGTGCCCCTCCAGCGAGCGATCGGCCTTGAAGGACTCGATGAGCTCGGTCGTGGCCGTCACATCGACCGTAAGGAACGTCGTCACATGCGGCGCCGTGAAGGCGCTGCGCACCATCGCCTCGGCGGTGTGCTTGCGGACGCCCCGGATCGCGGTGCGCGTCGTGCGTTCGCCCGTCGATCGCGCGGGCTGCGGCGCCGGCGCGGCAGCCGGCGTCATCGGATCGACGCCCGGCAGCTTGCCGACGCGCGCAGCGTACGCCTCGACGTCGGCGCGCGTGATGATGCCCGACGCACCGGATGCCTCGACGAGCGCGAGGTCGATCCCGAGGTCCTTCGCGAACCGTCGTACGGGCGGCGTCGAGCGCGGCCGCTCGACGGGACGCTCGGGTTCCGCCACACGGATCGCATCATGCGGTGCGGCTTCGAGCACCGCGATGTCGGTGCCGTTGCCGGCCGGCGCGTGCGACGCGACCGAGCGCGCCCGGCGCTGCGGACGCGCGCTGCCGCGCGGCGCGGCGCCGTAGCCCACGAGGTTGGGCTGCGCCTTCTCCTCGGCGGCGGGTGCGGCATCCGTCTTCTCCGGCGTCGTGGCGGCGACCGCCTCGGCTTCGGAGGACGGAGCGGATGCCCCGGCCCCGGCCACGTCGAACGTGATGAGCGGCGCGCCGACCTGCACGACATCGCCCGCCTGCGCGTGCAGCGTGCGGACGGTGCCCGCGAACGGAGACGGCAGCTCGACGACGGCCTTGGCGGTCTCGACTTCGGCGATGGTCTGGTTCAGGGTGACCTCGTCGCCCTCTGCGACCGTCCACTGAACGAGCTCGGCTTCGGGAAGACCTTCGCCGAGATCGGGGAGCAGGAACTCCTGGATCACAGCACACCACCGCCCACTCCGGCACGTCCTGTCTCGGCGGTGCGCCATTCCTCGAGCCCGGTGAGGCTGTTGGGCTTGTCGAGCACTCGGTCGACCGCGTCGAGGATGCGGTCGAGATCCGGGATGTGATACTTCTCCAGCTTCGCCGGCGGGTACGGGATGTCGTGGCCCGTCACGCGCTGCGGCGGCGCCTCGAGGTAGTGGAAGCAGCGCTCGGTGACGCTCGCGACGAGCTCGGCGCCCACACCCGCCTCCTTCGCGGCTTCGTGGGTCACGACGACGCGACCCGTCTTGCGCACCGACGCGGTCACCGTGCGGTAGTCGACGGGCGACAGCGACCGCAGGTCGATGACCTCGATCGAGACGCCCTCGTCCTCGGCCGCGATCGCCGCGTCCAGCGCGGTCATGACCTGCGAGCCGTAGGTGAGCAGTGTCACGTCGCGGCCCTCGCGCGCGACGCGCGCCAGCCCCATGGGTGGCGCATCCGCGAGGTCGATGTCGAGATCGACCTCACCCTTCTGGTGGTACAGGCGCTTCGGCTCGAAGTACACCACCGGATCGTCGGATGCGATCGCCTGGCGCAGCATGACGTACGCGTCCTGCGGGTTGGAGACCGCGATCACGCGGAGTCCCGACGTGTGCACGAAATAGGCCTCGGGCGACTCGGAGTGGTGCTCGGCGGCGCCCACTCCCCCGGCCCACGGAATGCGGATCGTGATCGGCATCTTCACGTTGCCGCGCGTGCGGTAATGCAGCTTGGCGACCTGGCACACGATCTGGTCGAACGCCGGGTAGACGAAGCCGTCGAACTGGATCTCGACGACGGGGCGATAGCCGCGGTACGCGAGGCCGACGGCGGTGCCCATGATCCCCGCCTCGGCCAACGGCGTGTCGATCACGCGGGCGGCGCCGAACTCGTCGAGCAGCCCGTCGGTGATGCGGAACACGCCGCCGAGGCGGCCGACGTCCTCACCCATCACGACGACCTTCGGGTCGTCGGCCATCGCGCGGCGCAAACCTGCGTTGACGGCCTTCACCATCGTCATCTCCGTCATCGCGAGGCCTCCTCGGACGACTCGAAGCCGGCGAGGTAGGCGCCGAACTCGCGGCGCTGCTCCTCGAGGCCGGTGTGCGGCTCCTCGTACACGTGGTCGAGCACGCCGATGGGCTCGCGGGAGGTCGCCGTGAGGGCCGCCTCGCGCACCTGCGCGCCGAGCTCATCGGCCTCGGATGCGACGGACTTCGCGAACTCGTCGTCGAACGCGCCCTCGGCGCGCAGCAGCGCCTCGACGCGGGCGATGGGGTCGCGCTGCTTCCAGCGCTCGACCTCGTCCTTCGAGCGGTAGCGCGTCGGGTCGTCGGACGTCGTGTGCGGGCCGATGCGGTACGTGACCGCCTCGATGTACGTGGGGCCCTTGCCCGAGCGGGCGCGGTCGATCGCCCAGCGCATCGCCGCGAGGCTCGCCAGCACGTCGTTGCCGTCGATGCGGACGCTCGGGATGCCGAAGCCGGGCGCGCGGCCGGCGATCGGGTACTTGGCCTGCACCGTCACGGGCTCGGAGATCGCGTACTGGTTGTTCGAGCACACGAACACGACCGGCGCACGGAACGACGACGCGAAGATCATCGCCTCGTTGACGTCGCCCTGGCTGGTCGCGCCGTCGCCGAAGTAGGTCGCCGCGACCTGGTCGGCGCCGTCGCGCTGGATGCCCATCGCGTAGCCGACGGCGTGCAGCGTCTGCGCGCCGATGATGATCTGCGGCACGGCGGTGTTGATGTCGTAGGGGTTGAAGGTCGAGTGCTCCTCGCCGCGCCATGCGATGACGAAGTCGGCGGGCTTCGCGCCGCGCACGAAGTTCACCCCGATCTCGCGGTAGCTCGGGAAGGCGAAGTCATCCGCGCGCAGAGCGCGGGCGGTGCCGACCTGCACGGCCTCCTGACCCTGGCACGGGGCCCACAGCCCCACCTGGCCCTGCCGCTGCAGGGCGATGCCTTCGGTGTCGATACGGCGGACGAGCACCATGTCGCGGTACAGACCGCGCAGCAGTTCATGGTCGACGTCGGCCACCCAGCGGCCGAGATCGGGGTCCGCGACGCGTTCGCCGTCGGGTGTCAGCAGCCGCGCGACGTCATCGACGTCGACGGCAAGGTCGGGAGCGGTCAGGGTGTGCGCCATCGTCATACCTCCTCGGTGCGAGTCGCCCTCGTGAGGCGCTCGTCACGTCGTCGCCGGCATCGTCGCCGACAAGGCCGACATTACGTCGCTCTTGCACCTCGCTCAAGCATCACTCGCACGCTTGAGCATGTTGCCAAGCTCGCGGGTTCCGCGCCGTGATAATGTTCACACTATGAGCGCTCTTGACCACGTCGATCTCGAACTGCTGGCGGCGCTCTCCGACGACCCCCGCGCGACCGTCGTGGCCCTCGCCGACAGGCTCGGCCTGTCGCGCAACACGGTCCAGGCGCGCATGGCCCGCCTCGAGCGGTCGGGTGTGTTCCTGTCGTTCGAGCGCGCGATCTCGTCGTCCGCGCTCGGCTTCCCCATCGAGGCGTTCATCCACGTGATGGTCCGCCAGGCCGAGCTGCCGCGCATCACCGCCGCGCTCGAGCTCGTGCCCGAGGTCGTGCAGGTGCACGGGCTCAGCGGCCCGGTCGACCTCCTCGTGCGCGTCGCCTGCCGCGACACGCAGCACCTCTTCGACACCGACGCGCGCATCCTCGCGATCGACGGCGTCGAGCGCACCGAGACCTCTCTCGCGATGGGCGAGGTGATCGGCTACCGTGTCAAGCCGCTCATGGAGCTTGCACGGCGCGAGGCTCGGCCGTCTCGGTCGTGACCCGGGCCCTCCGAACTCTGCGCTTCGGACGCGGACCGTGCGTCGACTGAGGGCGTGACATCCGCGGCGCACCGCCGTCGAGCCGCACGAGCACGACTCCGACGAGGATCAGCGCGCCGCCCACGAACTGGATGGGCGCAGGAGCCTCGCTCAGCAGGAGCCACGCGAACCCGAGCGCGAACAGCACCTCGGAGAGTCCCACGAATGACGCGACGCGCGATCCGATGCGCGGCACGGCCATCACGCCGAGCGCGTAGCCGAGCGTCGTGGCGATGGCGCCCACCCACAGCAGCGGCACCCACGCGGGCACTTCGAAGCCCGCCAGGAGCACTGTCACGACGGGCGCCGCGAACGGCAGTGCCCCGACCGCGCACAGCATCCCGATGACCACAGCGCCGATGAGGAGTCCTCCCGACGCGAGGGCGAGCGGCGGCAGGCCGTCGCCCGCACGCTCCGAGATGAGGAAGTACGCCCCTGCGCACACCGCCGCCGCCAGCGCGAGCAGGGTTCCGAGCAGGTCGAACGTCGCACCCGAGATGTCCACGACGAGCACGAGACCCGTCATCGCGACGACCGAGCCGATCACAACGAGTCGCGAGGGTGGCTTGCGCGTGCGGATCCACGCGAAGATCACGAGGAGCACGGGCGCGAGGTATTGGATGAGCAGCGCGACGGCCACCGGCATCCGCTGCATCGCCGAGAAGAAGAACAGCTGGCAGCCGACGACCGCGGTGAGGCCGAATCCGAGGATGAGCAGTCCGTGCCGCCGCACGAAGCCGCGCTCGCGACGCAGCGCCCGCACGAGCGCCGGCGTGAGGATGAGTCCCGCGAGCCCCATTCTCACCACGAGCGCGGCGCCCACGGACCATCCCGCTTCGAGTAGGGGCTTCACGACCGGCCCGCTCGACGAGAACGCGAGCGCGGAGGCGACGGCCATGATGAGTCCCGACGTGCCGGCGTTGCGGACCCGCGCCGGAGAGACGATCGGAAGAGGCGCGGTGGAGGTCATGCGAGCCCGACTGTAAGGAGTGAAACGTGGTTACACTGATGACAGTAATGGTCAGCTGTGTCAGGAGTCAACGTGGTCTTCATTCATGACACCAAGACGGCTCTCACTGCCGTCACCGACCTCGTGAACACGCTCCCGCGGCACGACGATCCCGACACGCTGACGACCCTCGAGGACTTCGACGCCTTCCTCGCGGCGAACCCCTACTCCGGTGCCGTGCGACGGGACGAATCCGAGTTCGAAGCGGTCCGCCGCATCCGTCCCCGCCTCCGCGAGCTGTGGGACGTCGACCGCGACGGCGCCGTGCCGCTGGTCAACGCGATGCTCCGCGACGGCAAGGCCCTCCCCCAACTCGTGATCCACGACGGATACGACTGGCACATCCACGCGACCTCCGACGACGCGCCGCTTGCGACGCGCATCCTCGTCGAGGCGGCGATGGCATTCGTCGACGTCATCCGCGCGGACGAGTACGACCGTGTGCGAGTATGCTCGGCCGACGACTGCGACTCGGTCTACATCGACTACTCGCGCAACGGGTCGAAGCGCTACTGCGACACCGGCAACTGCGGCAACCGCATGAATGTGAACGCGTACCGGCTCAGGAAGGCGCGAGAAACCGGGTGATCGCGGACGCCGCCGCGGCGGGCGTCTCGTAGTGGATGAGGTGCCCGACGTCGGGGATCTCGACGAGCTCCGCGTGCGGGAACAGCGTCGCCAGGTGCCGCTCCGCCTCGATCGGCGTGATGTCGTCGCGCTGCGCCGCCACCAGAAGCGTCGGCTGCGCGATCCTCGAGGCGAACTCCCGCACGTCGTGCGACACCGACGCCACGAACGCGTCGCGGAGCACGTCGCGGTCGGCGAAGCGCGAGAAGTACGTGTCGTGCTGGTCGTGGATGAATCGACGGATGCCGCGCTCCCGCGTCTTCGCCATCGACACGCTCATCGCCCGCACGATCGCGCGGTTGCGCAGCAGCGCCTCGCCGAGCCTGCGCGGAAGCCGCGCGCCGGCCCAGTAGTAGAACACCGCGAGTCGCGTGAGGATCCCCCGCGGGCCCTCGAGCGCGGGTGCCCCGATCGGGTTCACGAGCACGACGCGCGGCGTCTGAAGGCCGCCCGCGACGGCCGCCGACACGACGATCGAGCCGAACGAGTGGCCGAGGATGACGGCGCCCGGGGAGACCGCAGCGGCGAAGGCCGCGAGCCATTCGGCATAGAGGTCGAGGTCGTGGCGACGGTCGGTTACAGGCGCTGTCTCGCCGAACCCCGGCAGGTCCGGCGAGATGATCCGGTACCCGGGCAGGTGCGCGACGACGGGCTCGAGCCCGTGGTGCTCACCCCGGAACCCGTGGACCGCCACGATCGTCGTCGCGGCGTCGGGCGGCCCGTACACCCAGTACGCCGTGCGGCCGCCGAGCACGTCGACCTCGCACCGCTCGACGGGCACCGCGTCGAGAAGCGCGGCGTACGGGTTGGCCACGGTCACCCCACGAGTCTAGGAGGCGCGTGCGTGCGAACCCTCCACGGCCGATGTCGGACGGCGCGCATACCGTGAGCCGCATGGATCCCTCGCGTCACCACGCCGCCTCCACGTCGAGACGGCCGTGCGTCGCAGGACCGGAGTGGACGCGGGTCGTGGGCGTGTTCGACCTCGAGACGACGGGCATCGATGTCACCGCCGACCGGATCGTCACGGCCCACGTCGGGCTCCTCGACGGCACCGGAACCGTGATCCTCGCGCGCGATTGGCTCGCCGATCCCGAGATGGAGATTCCGGATGCCGCCACCGCCGTGCACGGCATCACGACCGCCCGGGCGCGTGCCGAGGGTCGCTGCGCCCACGAGGTCGTCATGGAGGTCGTCGAGGTGCTCCGCGCGCTGCTCGACGCGGGCATTCCGGTCGTGGCCTACAACGCCGCGTTCGATTTCTCGCTGCTCAAGCACGAGGCGCTCCGACATGGCGTGACCCCGATCGACGATCCTCGCCCCGTGATCGACCCCCTCGTCGTCGACAAGGCCTACGACCGGTGGCGGCGCGGCAAGCGCACGCTCGAGGTGGTCGCGGCGCACTACGCCGTGCGGCTCGACGGCGCGCACGAGGCATCCGCGGATGCCGTGGCGGCCGGGCGCATCGCGCAAGCGCTCGCAGGTCGCTTCGCGACGCGGATGCCGCCCACCGCGCAAGAGCTGCACACACGCCAGATCGCGTGGGCACGGGCGCAGGCGGACAGCCTGACGGAGTACTTCGTGCAGATCGGCCGGCTCGATCCCGATGACCGGCTCGACGGGCGCTGGCCCGTTCGCTGACGAGGCTCGACCTCCGGCGGGAATGGTGAAGGCCCCGCCGAAGCGGGGCCTTCACGACGGAGCGTATCTTACTTCGAGCCGCTGCCGCCAAAGTTCTTGAAGCGCTGGTTGAACTTCTCGACGCGACCGGCCGAGTCGAGGATGCGCTGCTTGCCCGTGTAGAACGGGTGCGACGCCGACGAGATCTCGACGTCGATGACCGGATACTCGACGCCGTCGAGCTCGATCGTCTTGTCGCTGGTCACCGTCGAGCGGGTGAGGAAGGTTTCGCCCGAGCCGAGGTCGCGGAACACGACCGCGTGGTAGTCGGGGTGGATGTCAGTCTTCATTGGAGTCCTTTGAGGATGGTGCCCTGGATTTTGCCAGGACGGTCAAAGTCTTGAGTGCGAGCGCACCAAAGAGCGATTCTATCAGCCCTGGACGGGTATCGCGGAACGCGCGGAATCAGGCGTCGCTCACCGCGCGCGCCGCGTAGCGGCCGCCGTCCTCACTGAGCGTCACCGGCACGCCGAACGTCTCCGTCAGCGACTCGGCCGTGAGCGTCTCGCGGATCGGTCCGGCCGCGACGACACGGCCCTCGCGCAGCAGCAGGACGTGCGTGAACCCCACCGGGATCTCCTCCACGTGGTGGGTCACCATGATCATGGCCGGGGTCGTCGGCGCCTGCGCGTAGCCCCCGAGGAGCGACAGCAGCTCTTCGCGCGCCCCGAGGTCGAGGCTCGCGGTCGGCTCGTCGAGCAGCAGCAGCTCGGGATCGGTCATGACCGCGCGAGCGATCTGCACGCGCTTCTGCTCGCCATCGGAAAGCGTGCCGAACGTGCGGTCGGCGAGGTCGTCGAGCTTCCACTCCGCGAGCACGCGCAGCGCGCGACGCTCATCGATGTCTTCGTAGGCCTCGTGCCAGCGACCGAGAACCGCGTAGGCGGCGGTCAGCACCACGTTGAGGACGGTCTCCTCCTGCGGAACCCGGCGGGCCATCGCCGTCGACGCGAATCCGATGCGCGGGCGCAGCTCGAACACGTCGGTGCGGCCCAGCTGCTCGCCGAGCAGCGACACCGTGCCGGACGTGGGGTGCTCGAGCGTGGCGGCGAGCTTGAGGATCGTCGTCTTGCCCGCGCCGTTCGGCCCGAGGATCACCCACCGTTGGTCGTCGGTCACCTGCCAGTCCACGTGGTCCACGATGTCGCGAGCGTTCCGGCGGACGACGACGTCGGAGAACTGGAGGACCTGAGGCATGCCCCCAGCCTAACGGCCGCCCGTGGTGACCTCCGCGTAAAGCGCCGCCGTCTGCTCCGCGATCCGCGCCCAGCTGAACTCGTTCGCCGCGCGCTCCCGCCCCGCGCGTCCGTACTCCGCCGCCCGCTCCGGGTCGCTCGCGACCTCCGTGAGCACGGCCGCGAGGTCGGCTACGAAGCGTTCGGCGTCGAGCGGCGTGCCCGTGCCGTCCTGCACCTGCTCGATGGGCACGAGCCGCCCGGTCACGCCGTCCACGACGACCTCGGGAATGCCACCGGTCGCCGTCCCGACGACGGCCGCGCCGCACGCCATCGCCTCGAGGTTCACGATCCCGAGCGGCTCGTACACCGAGGGGCACACGAACGTCGTCGCGGCGCCCAGGATCGTGCAGAGCTCGTGGCGCGACAGCATCCGGTCGATCCAGACGACGCCCCCGCGCGTCTGCTGCAGACCGCGCACGAGATCCTCGACCTCGGCCATGATCTGCGGCGTGTCAGGCGCCCCCGCGCACAGGACGACCTGCACGTCGGCCGGAAGCCGCTCTGCCGCCCGCAGGAAGTACGGCAGGCCCTTCTGCCGCGTGATGCGTCCGACGAACACGACCGAGGGCTTGTCGGCGTCGACGCCGAGGTTCGCGAGCAGCTCGGGATCGTGGACCGGATGCCACGCCTCGACGTCGATCCCGTTGTAGATGACGCGCACCTTCGCAGGGTCGAGCTCGGGATAGCACCGCAGGATGTCGTCGCGCATCCCCTCGCTCACGGCGACGACCGCGGCGGCGCCTTCGTAGGCGGTCCTCTCGATCCAGCTCGACACCGCGTACCCGCCGCCGAGCTGCTCCGCCTTCCATGGACGCAGCGGCTCGAGGCTGTGCGCCGTCACGATGTGCGGCACGCCGTGCAGCAGCGACGAGAGGTGTCCGGCGAAATTCGCGTACCACGTGTGGCTGTGGACGACGTCGGCCCCGACGGCATCCGTCGCGATCTCGAGGTCTGTTCCGAGAGTCTGGATCGCGGCGTTCGCGCCCTGCAGCTCGATGGGCACGTCGTAG
>Ga0182741_1004033_pt1 | contig 14874 bp, 15 predicted proteins | sample eDN5th37CBELigOP_FD_128874 | JGI IMG/M metagenome (GOLD analysis project Ga0182741, IMG submission 128874) | Enriched Organic Plus compost microbial communities from Emeryville, California, USA - eDNA 5th pass 37_C BE-Lig OP (version 2) (version 2) ...
CCGGACTGCGGAACCTTCTGCTGCGCCAAGCATTGCGAACGGTAATGGGGACCGGTTCCAGTCAGAGCCGGCGAGGACGAAATGAGAACACCGAAACCTGGCAAGTCACCCTCCATGCAGCCGGATGCCATGAGCCAAAAGAACGCCTCCGGGCTGAACCGGGAAATTCAGAACAAGATCGGTCAGCAATTGCGGGCCATTTACGATGACGTCGTCCAGGAAGGCGTTCCGGATCGGTTCGCCGATCTTCTGAAGCAGCTTGATAAAGCGCCGGCGGAAGGAAAATCCGAATGAGTGTCGATCCGGCTCTGAGAGACCAGATCCTGGCGGCCATTCCGAGCCTGCGCGCGTTTGCTATTTCACTTTCTGGCAACGTGGACCGGGCGGACGACCTCGTACAGGAAACCATCCTGCGGGCACTGGCCAATATCCAGTCCTTTCAGCCTGGCACCAACTTGCCAGCCTGGCTTTTCACGATCCTGCGCAACCTCTTCCGGTCGGAATATCGCAAGCGCCGCCGGGAGGTCGAGGACGCCGACGGCAGCCTCGCCGAAACGCTGAAATCGCATCCCGACCAGATCGGCCGGGTCGAGTTTCAGGAGTTCAGGGCGGCGTTGGCGCAACTGCCTGCCGAGCAGCGCGAAGCGCTGATCCTGGTCGGCGCGTCCGGGTTCTCCTACGAAGAAGCAGCCGATATCTGCGAATGTGCGGTCGGCACCATCAAGAGCCGTGTGAACCGGGCACGCAGTCGTCTCGCCAAATTGCTGGAAGTCGACAACATCGACGAATTCGGCCCTGATCACGCAACTCGCGCCGTGTTGATGCGTCACGAAAACTGACGCCTCCGCGGCCGCGACGGCTGATTGCCCCCGACGCATTGTCATCCGGAACGCTTCGGCGCCTGTCGCCGTTGAGGGATCGACTGTCGCTATCGGAGCCGAAAGGTGAAAACGAAAACGTCCGATGCGCTTGAACGACCCATCGTCCAACAGGCGTGCGACCACCAGAATGTGGGCGGTCCAAACCTTTTCGAGAGAGCGGCCTGCGCGATCGCTTACCTCAGTGGCAGGCCGGGCGCCTTTCTCATTGCCGCCTTGATGATCGCGGTCTGGGCGATCAGCGGGCCTGTGTTCGGCTTCAGCGACACCTGGCAATTGGTGATCAACACCTCGACCACCATTGTTACCTTTCTCATGGTCTTCCTAATCCAGAACTCGCAGCACCGCGATACGGCTGCGATCCAGATCAAGCTCGCGGAACTGATTCTGCGGCTGGATGGCGCTGACGACAAGCTTGCCACCGCCGAGGACCTTTCCGACGAGGAGCTTGAGCGGCTGCACCGCGAATATCGCGAGCGCGCCGACCAGACCCTCGCATCCCACGCAACCGATGCAGTCGACGCAGTCCTTGCAGCCGACGCAGGCGAACGATCGGCGGCAGCGGACGCAGCCGACGCAGAAGGCGCAGGCGACCATGGCGCTCGAGAAGAGGGTGGCGAAGCTGAAGAGGACCGCGGAGCTGAAGAGGGTGAGGGCGCTCCCGGCCACGCCGGCGCTGAAGCCCGTCCCGGCCGATCCGGCGACCTTGAAGCTGAACCCCGTCGCCACGCTCCCCGCCACGCCGGCGCTGTGGGTGACGAGCGCGCCACCGGCCACGGCGGCGGACCTGTTCACACGGCGCGCCGCGGCGACCGCGACGGAGTTGGACACGCAGTCGGGGCCCGCACCGGTCTCGGTCGTTGGGCCCCGGCCGTTCATCGCAGCGACTCCGGGTCCTCGAGGTTCGCCTTGACCTCGGCCAGGAAGCGGGCCGCCTCGCCGCCGTGAAGCACGCGGTGGTCGCAGGAGAGGTCCAGCGTCATTACCCGGCCGGGTTCCACCCGCCCGTCTCGGACGACGGGCCGCTCCGTGACCGCACCCACGGCGAGCTTGGCGGACTGCCCGGGATTCACGACCGGCTCCGAGCTGGTGATGCCGAGCATGCCGAGATTCGAGACGGCGAAGGTGGCGCCGGCCTGCTCCGGAGGGGTGATCTCGCCGGAACGGGCACGGGCGGACAGGCTCCGGACCTCCGCGGCGATCTCGGCGACGGGCTTCCTGTCCGCGTCCGCGATCACCGGGGTCACCGAGCCGTCCTCCGTGTCGACGGCCACGCCGACGTTGATCCGCGAGTGAAGCTCGATGCCGCCGTCCCGGTAGGTCCCGTTCGCACGGGGGTGGTTGCGCAGGGCCAGCGCCGCCGCCTTGATCACCAGGTCGTTGATCGTCGGCGCCTCGGCCCCTTCGGCCCTCTTCTCCTCACGCGCGGTGACCAGGGTCGAGGCGTCGGCCTCGACCTGCAGGTAGATGTGCGGGATCGTCGCCTTGGACTCGGCGATGCGCCGCGACATGGATTGCCTCGCGCGGGAGTACTCGACGAATTCGCTCTCGCCCTTGTTGCCGGCGATCGGGGATTGGACCTGGGGTTCGCTCATCCGGACTGACGATAGGGGCATCGGCCGGCCGGCGTCAGGCCAGGAGGCCCGGTTCCTCGAGGTTGGCCTTGATCGTCGCTAGGAACTCGGCTCCGTCCGCCCCGTAGAGGATGCGATGGTCGCAGGCGAGGGTCACCTCCATCTGGTGTGCGCTGGCGATCCCATCGTCGGTCACCACCGGTCGTCTCGCGACCTCGCCGACGGAGAGGATCCCGGCCTGGCCGGGATTGATCACCGCGTCGAATCCGGTGACGCCGAACATGCCGAGGTTCGAGACGGTGAAGGTGCCGCCGGAGAGCTCGGGCGGGGTGATCTCGCCGGAACGGACCCGTTCGGCGAGCCGGCGGCTCTCGGCCCCGATCTCCCGCAGGCCCTTCCGGTCCGCGTCGTCGATCACCGGCACGATCAGGGCCCCTTCCGTGGCGACCGCGATCCCGACGTTGATCTTGGGGTAGATCTCGAACCGGCCGTCCCGGAAGGCCGCGTTCGCCTTCGGGTGGGCCCGCAGGGCGTGGGCGGACGCCTTGACCACGATGTCGTTCAGCGACGGCACGGCCTCCCCCTCGGAGGCGGCCACCTTGAAGGCGGCCCGGACCTCGACCGCGCGGTCCATGTTCACCACGGTCCGCAGATAGAAGTGGGGGATGGTCGCCTTCGATTCGGACATGCGCCGGGCGATCAGCGACTGAACCCGGCTCGGCTCGACGATCTCGGGGGCGCCCTTCGCCGTCTCGGGCGAACCGGCCCGCTCCCCGACCTCCGGCGAAGCCTGGGCCCCCTCCACATCGACCTTGATGATCCGGCCCCCGGGCCCGGACCCGGAAAGCGAGGAAAGATCGACCCCCTTCTCCGCCGCAACCCGCCTGGCAAGAGGAGAAGCCTTCACCCTCCGCTCCGACCGACTGCCTTCGTCTGTTGATCCCGTTTCGTGTTCCACCGCGGCGTTCGAGGTGCCGCCCGAGGGGGGCCCCGGAGGAACTCCCGGCGAAGTCCGGCCGGAGGGGTCCTCGTCGGGCGACGCCCCGCCGCTGGTCTCCGAGTCTTTTCCCGTCCCATCGCCGACCCGAGCAATCGGCTCGCCAATCGGCCGGGTCTCACCCTCGGGTACCAGGATGGAGAGGGTCCCGGCCAGGTCCGACTCATAGACCATCGACGCCTTGTCCGTCTCGATCTCCACGAGCTCGTCCCCAACGGAAACCTCGTCCCCATCCGCCTTGAGCCAGGCCAGGATGACCCCTTCCTCCATGGAGTCGGTGAGCCGGGGCATCACGATCTCAGCCATCGATCGCTCCTTCGGTCGCTGCGAGCACGGCCTCGATCAGGTTCTCTTCGTGGGGCATGGCGGCCTGTTCCATGCGACGGGAGTAGGGCATCGGCACGTCGGCACCGGTGACGCGTTGCACGGGCGCGTCGAGCCAGTCGAAGGCCTGCTCGGTGATCAGGGTGGACAGGTTGGCGCCGACGCCGCCGTGCGGCCAGCCCTCCTCCACGATCACGGCACGGTTCGTCTTCCGGACGGACTCGAGGATGGTGTCGAGATCGAGGGGACGGAGGGTCCGGGGGTCGATCACCTCGGCGGAGATGCCGTGCTTCTCCTCGAGCTCCGCGGCGGCCTTCTCGGCGACGTGGGCCATCTTGAGGATGCCGACGATCGTCACATCGGTCCCCTCGCGGCGCACCACCGCCTCGCCGAAGCGCAGGATCTCGTCCTCGTCATCGGAGACCTCGCCCTTGATGCCGTAGAGGCTCTCGTGCTCGATGAACACGACCGGGTTCTCGTCCCGGATCGCGGCCTTGAGCAGCGCCTTGGCGTCGCCCGGCGTGGAGGGGCACGCGACCAGCAGCCCCGGCACCTGCAAGTAGAGCGCCTCGAAGCTGTGGGAGTGCGTGGGGCCGAGCTGGTGGCCGCCGCCGCCCGGCATCCGGATCACCATCGGCACGCGGACGTGGCCGTTGAACATGTACGGGATCGCGGCGGCGTGGTTGACGATCTGGTCGAGGGCGAGCAACGAGAAGTTCACGGTCATCAGCTCGACGACGGGGCGGAGGCCGCCCATCGCGGCCCCGACGCCGGTCCCGACGATCGTGTTCTCGGAGATCGGGGTGTCACGGACCCGCTTGTCCCCGAACTCGTCCAGGAGGCCCTCGGTGACCTTGAAGGCGCCCTGGAACACGCCGACGTCCTCGCCCATGACGAAGACGTTCTCGTCCCGGCGCATCTCCTCGGCCATCGCGTCCCGCAGAGCCTCTCTCATCCGCAGCTCCGTCACTCGCGCACCCCTTCGCGGGTCTGGCGCTCGCGCTCCTCCGAGGCGTGGGCGGCCCCGGACTCGGCGAGCTCCTTCATCACCTCCGGGGCGTCCTCGCCGAGCTCGCCGCGGTGGGGCTCGGGCGAACGCTCGTCGACGGAGTACCAGCCCATCGTCTCGCTCACCACGTACAGCTCCTCGTAGAGCGATTCCAGGGCGGGTTCGGGGGATTCGTCGGCGAACTCCACGGCCGCTTCGACGGTCTCGTCGGCCTCGCGCCGGGCCGCCGCCACGTCGTCCTGGTCGAGGACCCCTCCGTCGAGGCACCTCCGGATGAAGCTCTCGATCGGATCCTTCTCCCGCCACTCCTCGACCTCGGACTTGTCCCGGTAGACCTCGGGGTCGGCCGCGCTGTGCCCGCGGTAGCGGTAGGTGAAGGCCTCGACGAGGCTGGGCTTGCCGCTATCGCGGACGGACTCGAGGTGCTCGCCGACCCGTTCGCGGACCTCGAGCAGGTCCATGCCGTCGATCCGTTCCCCCTCGATCCCGTATCCGGCGGCCTTCTGCGAGAGGTCGGTGACGGCGCTGTGACGCTCGAGGGCGGTACCCATCCCGTAGAGGTTGTTCTCGACCAGGAAGAGGACCGGCAGGTCCCAGAGCGCGGCGAGGTTCATCGTCTCGCCGAAGTTGCCGGTGTTGGAGGCACCGTCGCCGAACATGCAGACCGTCACCGAGTCCTCGCCCTTGTATTGACTGGCGAGGCCGAGACCCGCGGCCAGCGGGAGGTTACCGCCGACGATTCCGTAACCGCCCATGAAGCGGCGTTCGGCGTCGAAGATGTGCATCGATCCGCCCCGGCCGCCGCTCGTGCCGGTCTCCTTGCCGAAGAGTTCGGCCATGACCTCGTCGGCGGGTGTGCCGCGGGCGAGCGCGTGTCCATGCGTCCGGTAGGTGCCGATCAGGTAGTCGTCGGACCGCATCACGGAGGTGGTGCCGACGATCGTGGCTTCCTCGCCTATCGCCAGGTGCAGGAATCCCCCTGCCTTGGCCCGCTGGTATTGGCGCCCGGCCTCCTCCTCGAAGCGCCGGATCAGGCACATCCGGCCGAGCAGATCGAGCGCGATGTTGCGATCGGGAAGACCAGCCATACGAACACAGTAGCGACCCGCCTACTTCGGCTTTTTGGCTTGGCTACGCGGAATTGTGATTTTCAACGGGAATCTTGCGGTCCTCGCAAAGTTTCCGCAAGAAGTCAGAAACCTGCTCCGGGGAGTCTGCCGCCATTCGCTTCCCCCTTTCCCTCTCTTCCCTTTCCCGACTCGTGAGGAGCAGAACGATGAAAAAGATCCTGATCACGGCAATGGCATTGGCGGCATTCCTGTTCGCCGCGCAGACCGCGCAGGCGACCCTGGTCACCGGCACGATCAACGTCCTCGCGTACGGCCAGGGCATGCTGACCGCCGACGGAATCGAGTGCGGCAGTGGCCGGACCGCGTGCTCCGTGACGGCGACATGGGATGACACCGGCGAGACACCCGAGATCTCCCTCGTCCCGAGCACGAAGGACGGATGGGCCATCACGAGTTGGAGCGGCTGCACGCGCCTCGTAAGCATGAACGACTGCCGTGTGAGCTTCCCCGCCGGCGGAGTCAAGACCGTCTCCGGTCACTTCAACGACGTTCAGGCCCCCAGCGTCTTTATCTCGTCGTTCACGCCGCGAGTGTCCAACACGCTTCATGTGACGGTGAAAGTCGATGACAACGAGAAGGTGACCAGGGTCGAGTACCTGATCGACGATGAGGTGGTCTTCACGCAGCTACAAGACTTCGGCAAGGTGGTCCTCGATACCTCGGAGATCCCCGAGGGGGAGAGGGTGCTGAAGGTGCGCGCCGTCGACGGCAACTACAACGTGGGCCAGAGCAACAGCCACACGATCCACGTCGACCACACGCCCGTCGAGATCGTCTTGCTCGATCCGGTGGCCTACACCAACCAGGCGAACCCCTCCTTCGCGTTCGACATGCCGAACGACGATGCGTGGGGAGCCGAATGCGTGATCCGCAAGCTTGGTGAGGCAGTGGAGTTCGACAGCTGCTGGGACGACGCCCCGTACGTCGGGAACGCGCCCGACGAGGGTACTTACGAGTTCGAGGTCTCCGCCTACGACCAGGCCGGCAACGAGGACTCGGTTATCCACGAGTTCGTCGTCGATCGAACCGCGCCGGAGGTCGAGTTCACCGCCGGTCCGGCGGATGGCACGGAGGTCGCGTCGGGTGACGTGAGCTACGCGTGGCACGTAACCGACGATCTGGACGTAACCCAGGAGTGCACCTGGGACGACGGCAAGGCGTTCGACTGCGACGGTGCCGCCGCCCGGAAGGTGCCCGCCGGCCAGCACTCGTTCAAGGTCGAGGTGACCGACCTGGCCGGAAATGCCACCTCCGTGAGCAGGACAGTGACCGTCGAGGCGCCGCCGGCCAAGCCGGACCAGACCGGTGACGTCACCGCCCCGGTCGTGCGTCTCGCCGCCCCGAAGCAGTCGCTGCGCTCGATGCGCAGGGCTCTCCGCCTGAACGTGCGCTGCGACGAAGCCTGCTCGGGCCGGGTCGTGGTCCAGGGCTGGCGCGGCATCAAGTTCGCGGGACGGGTGTACCTGGCCAAGACAGGGCTGGCGAAGCTGAAGCTCCGTCCGAAGGCCAAGGTGCGGAAGCGCCTGATCGTCAGGGCGCCGCGGTCCCTCCGTCCCCGCGCCCTGAAGCTCACCGCGACCGCGCGTCTGAGCGACGCGGCTGGCAATACGTCCAAGTCGAAGCTGACGTTCCGGGTCAAAGCCTGACCCTTCCCTCCCACCTGGCGCCGCCCCGCTCCCTCCCCAGTCCCGGGGCGGCGCCGTCTCCCACCTCTCCGAAAGGAACACGATGAAACTCCCGTTCAAGTCTCTCTTCGCACTGATCTCGCTGGTCACCTTCGCCTTCGTTGCCCAGGTCCAGGTGGCGAACGCGGAACCCGAGAATCCGATCGTCCGCGGCTCCTTGACCGTCTCCGTGATCGGAGGCGGAAAGGTCACCGGCACGGGCATCGACTGTGGCGTCGATTGTTCGCAGGACGCCAGCTGGCGCGACAACGAGATCCCGCCGGTGAACCGCCTGACCGCTACGGCGAATCACGGTTGGGCGCTCAACAACTGGTCGAGCTGCACTCCCATCTCGGGAGACCGCTGCGACGCCGGCTACGGAATCGAAGAGCCCACCCCCGTGACCGCGCGCTTCATCGACGTGATGGCACCGAGCGTCTTCATCTCCTTCGTGTCGCCCGGTGAGGTCGCCTCGAACAGCGTGCTCGTCGGGGTCGATGCGACCGACAACGACCGCGTGACCAAGGTCGAGTACCTGATCGACGGCAACGTCGTGGCGACCCTGAACTCGGCGCCCTGGAGCGCGGACCTCAACCTGGGGATGGTTCCCGAGGGCGTCCACCAGATCCAGGCCCGCGCCTACGATCCCGCGGGCAACAACGGGATCACGGTCAACTACCCGATCACGGTCGATCACACCGGTCCCGACATCACGTTGAACTCGCCGATCGCGGCCACCAACGCGGCGACCGTCAGCTTCTCGTTCAGCTCCGAAGCGGGTGACCTCCACTCGGTCGTCTGCTCGATCCAGAGGGAGTTCAGTGACTTCGAACCTTCGCCGTGCGCCCGCGACGAGTGGTTCACCGGAGACGTCCCGACCGAGGGCAACTGGGACTTCGTGGTCCAGGCCCGTGACCAGGCGGGCAACTTCACCTCGGAGCGCCACTCCTTCGTGGTCGATCGCGCCGCCCCGGTGGCGGAGTTCACGTCCGGACCGGCCGACGGTTCGGTCCTCGAGGTGGGGAACGTCAAGTTCGAGTGGTCCGCGACCGACGGTCTGCCGCTAACCCAGAAGTGCTCCTGGGACGACGGCGAGGAGACCGATTGCGACGGGTCGGCCACCCGCGGCGTGACCGCGGGGGCGCACAAGTTCAAGGTCGTCATCACCGACCAGGCGGGCAACGAGACGACCCTCTCCCGCACGTTCTCGGTGAAGAAGGACGGCAACGCCCCGGATCCCGATCCGCAGGCCGACAAGACCGCGCCGGTCGTGAAGATCGTCGCGCCGAAGCAGTCGCTGCGCTCGATGCGCAAGGCGCTCCGCCTGAACGTTCGCTGCAACGAAGCCTGCTCCGGTCGGGTCGTGGTCACCGGTAGGGGCGGACTCAGGTTCGCCGCGCGCGTGGTGTTGCCGAAGGCCGGCGTCGCGAAGCTCCGGATTCGTCCGACGGCGAAGGTCCGGAAGCGTCTCGCCCTGGGTCTCCGCACCGTGAGGAAGCCTCTCGTCCTGAACGCGAGGGCCTCGCTCAAGGACAAGGCCGGCAACGCCGGAGCGGCGGCCCTGAAGTTCAAGGTCAAGGCCTGATGGACCTCTTTCACCCCTCCCGAGAAACCCCCGAAAGGACCCAATGAAGAAACCGATTCGCGGCGCCGCCCTGGCGGCATTCCTGGCCCTCGGGCTGGCCGTCCCGGCGGCGGAGGCCGCCGGGCCGCCCCCGCTCCCGAAGGCTTCGAACGGCGCCAAGGTGAAGCGCTTCGCCAGCGGCGTCGCGGTGCCCACGCAGGTGGCGTTCTCCGGCCGCAACGCGTTCGTGGCCGGTGCGACCGAAGGGCCGTTCAAGGGCGGCGTGTTCGTCGTAAGGCCCGGCTCGAAGAAGGCGGTGAGGATTCCCGGCACGGTAAGGAGCGCGTTCGGGATCGTCGCCAAGGGCGGCAAGGTGTACGTCAGTTCCGGCCGCAAGGTGGTCGCCTACTCCCGTTTCAACGGCAAGCGGTTCCGCAACTCGAAGACCATCTACCAGGGTCCGAAGAAGTTCAATGGGTTGGGTGGCCTGGCGATCGGGCCGAACGGTCGTCTCTACGGAGGCGTCTCGCTGAACCAGAAGTACGACCACCAGGCCGACCCGTCCAAGTACGGCAACTCGGTCATCTCCATGACCCGCACCGGCAAGGACGTCCGGGTGGTCTCGACCGGCCTGAGGCAGCCGTGGATGCTGACGTTCGCCCCGGGTATCCGGGACCCGTTCGTCTCGGTGCTGGGCCAGGACCTGCCGCAGAACAACGGCGCGCCGGACCTGATCGTCAAGGCGACTCCGGGTGCCGACTTCGGCTTCCCCGAGTGCAACTGGTCGAACGCACAGACGTGCGAGGATTTCACCGAGCCGTTCCTGAAACTGGACGCCCAGCCCGGTCCGAAGAAGTCGCTCAACCAGCAGTCCCCGATGGGAATCGGCGCGATCGGCTCGAAGCTCTACGTCGCCCTGTTCGGCGGCACCGCCAAGGCGGGTCCGCAGGTGATGACCGTCAAGACCGACGGCACCGGAGTCAAGCCGTTTCTGACGGGCTTCGTGGCCCCGGTCCTCTCGGTCCACACCCACAAGGGATTCGTCTACGTGGGCGACCTCACCGGCCAGATCTACAAGGTTCGCGGCTAGCCGACGCGGAAGGCCTGCTCCGGGCCGAAAGGTCGGGGGCGTGGAAAGGGGGAATGCCATCCCAGCGGATGGCATTCCCCCTTCTCCTTATCGAGTCCTGGCCGCGTCTAGGCGTGCGTCGCCCACTTGTCGACCGCGCGGGCTGCGTCGAGGATCGCCTCGGAGATGGTCGGGTGGGGGTGCATGATCCGCTGGAGTTCCTGGATGCCGCCCTCGAGGGCCATCACGGCGACGAGCTCGGCGATCATGTCGCAGGCCCGGTTGCCGACGATGTGCGCGCCCACGATCTCGCCGTACTCCTTGTCGACCACGAGCTTGACCATGCCGTCCTTGTCGTCGTACACGGTGCCGGCCCCGACCCCGCCCAGCTTGAGCTTGCCGGTCTTGACGTCGAGGCCCTTCTCCTTCGCCTTGGCCTCGGTCAGCCCGACGCTCGCGACCTGCGGGTGGCAGAACGTGGCACCCGGGATCAGATCGAGGTCGACGGGGTGCGTCTCGGCCCCGCTCGCGTGCTCGGCCGCGACCACGCCCTCCTCCATCGCCTTGTGGGCGAGGGCGGCGCCCCGGACGAGGTCTCCGATCGCGTAGACCTTGTCGTTCGAGGTCTTCTGGTGCTCGTCGACCTGGACCCGGCCGTCGTCGTCGAGCTTCACCCCGGCCTCGTCGAGCCCCAGGCCCTCGACGTCGGGCCGCCGCCCGCCCGCGATCACCAGGTAGTCGACCTCGGCGGAGTTTTCGCCGTAGGTGAACTTGACCGAGCTGTCACCGACCTCGACGTTCTCGACCGGCGTGCCGGTGGAGACCTCGATTCCCTGCTTCTTGAAGGTCCGGTCGACGACCCGCACAACGTCCTTGTCCTCGAGCGGGAGGATCTGGTCGAGCATCTCGACCAGGATCACCTCGGTGCCGAACCGGATGTAGGCGGAGGCGATCTCGGAACCCGAGGCGCCGGCCCCGACCACGGCGATCTTCTGCGGGCGCTCCGGCAGCGACCAGGCACCCCAGGTGTCCAGGACCCGGTCGGAGAACTCGACGCCGGGGATCGGCTGCGCGACCGAACCGGTCGCGAGGATCACCTTGCCCGCTCCGTAGACGGTGTCGCCGACCTTGACGTCGCCATCGGCGGTGAGGCTGCCCCTGCCCTCGATGTACTTGATCTTGTTCTTGTCGAACAGACCCTTGACGCCGCCGGAGAGGCTGGCCGAGACGTCGGTCCGGCGCTGACCGAGCGCCTCCCAGTCCAGCTCCGCCCCCTGAACCTTGACGCCGATCCCGGCGCTGTTCTGGGCCTCGTCGAAGACCTCCGCCGTGTGGAGCATGGTCTTGGCCGGGATGCACGCGTAGTTGAGACAGCGCCCGCCGGACTTGTCCGCCTCGACCACCGCCGTGGTCTTTCCGAGCTGGGCGGCGCGGATGGCGGCCACATAGCCCCCCGGTCCGGCGCCGATAACGATTACGTCGAAGGATTCATCAGCCATGGTCAGCCGAGACTACAGAAGGGTCATCGGGGGCCGGGACGTTCGGGCATCTGGATCCGGGCCATCGCCTTCACCATGAACCAGAACATCACCGAGAGCCCCACGACCAGGATGAGCGTCCCGACGATCTGAAGCAGGGTCGGGGCGACGACCATTCCGAGGATGCCGGCGAGGATCAGCAGGACGAGCAGCATCTGGAAGCCCATCACCGCCCAGTACTTCGCCCTCCACATGCCCCACGCCATCGCCGTGATCACCAGGGCGAAGAGACCCCACTGGACCACGTTCACGTCGCGCCCGTTCGCCTCCGCTCCGGTGGCGAGCGCGTAGGCGCAGGAGCCCCAGAGGACCAGCGCCACCAGGGACGAGAAGACGGCCCCGACCGTAACGACCGTCGGGCGCTCGCCCTCGGCAAGCGGTTCCAGGGACTCGCGGACGGCCTGGTTCTTCAGCTCGGACTTCGCGTATCCGGCGCGCATCGCGTCCGCGCCCTTCGAGCCGCGGGCCTTGCGTCGCACCGGGCCGTTCGACCCGTTGTCAGCCACCTGGCGCCACCTCGCTCCCGACCGCGGCGAAGGCGCGGCGGAGTTCCGTCGCCACGCCGGCCGGGTCGGCCGCGTCGCGGATCGCCCGGACCACGCAGATTCGGCGCGCTCCGGCCTTCAACACGTCCACCACGTTGCCGGTGTCGATCCCGCCGATCGCGAAGAAGGGCAGAGTGGAGGTCCTCGCCGCGTGCTCGACGAGTCCGAGACCGACGGCCGGGCGCCCGGCCTTGGTGGGGGTCTCGTTGATCGGACCGACGCTGATGTGGTCGATCGCCGCCCCTTCCCTGGCCGTGCGGTGCGCGTCCGCGATCTGCTCCTGGGTGTGGGTCGAGAGTCCCAGGAGGTGGTCCTCGCCGACGATCGCGCGCGCCTCCGCCACCGTCATGTCGTCCTGGCCGATGTGGACGCCATCGGCGCGAACCGAGATGGCGAGCTCCGGATCGTCGTTCAGGATGAACGGCACCCCGTAGATGTCGGCGAGGCGCCGGAACGTGTCGGCGGCCCGCTCGATCACCCGGGTTCCGGCCTCTTTCTCCCTGAGCTGGATGATGTCGACCCCACCGTCGAGCGCCGCCCTCAACAGGGGCTCGGGATCGTTCCCGCCGGGGGCCGCGTCGCAGACGAAATAGAGCCTGGCGGTCCGCAGGCGTTCCCGTCTCAGGTTTCCGGCGCCTTCGCTGGGCTCGAAGCTCATGGCCCTGAGGATAGAGGCAGCCCGGCCCGGGACCGTCGGGCGTCCCGGACGCAACCTCTAGAATCGGTGCCACCTGCGGGAGCCCGATCGCCAGGGCTGAGAGGGTGGCGGCGATGCCACCGACCGCCTGAACCTGATCCGGGTAATGCCGGCGGCAAGGAATAGGGCATCGGCTCACGCGGGGCCCCATGACCCGAACCCGCCCAAACCCAACCAGCGAGGCAGTCGTCGTCGGCGCCGGCCTGATCGGCCTGGCCGCGGCCTGGGAGCTGGCCTCCCGGGGGCGCTCGGTCACGGTCGTCGAGAGGGACGAGCCGGGATGTGGAGCGACGCGGGTCGCCGCCGGCATGCTCGCCCCGGTCGGTGAGCTCGACTTCGGCGAGCCCGAGCTGCTCGCCCTGAACCTCCGCTCGCTGGAGCTTTATCCGGAGTTCGTCGCCTCGGTGGAGGGCGCGACCGGGCTGGACACCGGGTACCGCCGGACGGGAGCCCTCCACGTGGCACTCGACCGGGACGAGGCGGGCGAGATGAGGCGGATCATGGAGCTCCAACGGAGCCACGGCCTCGACTCCAGCTGGCTCGGCCCGATGGCCGCCCGCGACCTGGAGCCGGGGATCAGCCCGGCCCTGGCGGGAGCGGTCCTGGTCGAGGACGACTCGGTGGTCGACCCCCGGGCCCTCGCGGCCGCCCTCCGCGCCGCCCTGGCCGAGGCGGGCGCGACGATCGAGATCGCGGCGGCCACGGGCCTGCGCCTCGCCGCGGACGGGTCGATCGTCGCCCTGGAGACCTCGGGGGGCGAGATCGAGACGGAGACGGTGATCGCGGCGCCGGGGGCCGAGGCCGGGATCGCCGAGTGGCTGCCGGAGGAGGTTCGTCCGCCCGTCCGGCCGGTCAAGGGCCAGGTGGTGGAGCTCCGCGGTGATCCCGATGACCCCGCCTGCGAGCGCATCCTCGGCTCCGAACGGGTGTACGTCGCACCGCGGCCGGACGGCCGGCTGATCGTCGGGGCGACCGTCGAGGAGATGGGCTTCGACCGGCGGGTCACCGGAGGAGGGGTCCACGAGCTCCTCAGGGAGGCATACCGCCTCCTGCCCGACGTGGCGGAGATGGAGTTCATCGGGGCGATCGCCGGGCTTCGACCGGGAACCCCCGACAACGTGCCGATCATCGGTCCGACCGCGATCGGCGGGTTGATCATGGCGACCGGCCATTACCGCAACGGCATCCTCCTCGCGCCGGTCACCGCGAGGGCCGTGGCGGACCTGGTCGAGCGAGGCGAGGCGACCGGGATCGAGGCGGCACGGCCGGACCGGTTCCAGACACAGGAGGCACGCTGATGGAGATCGAACTGAACGGAAGGCCGACCCAGGTCGCCGACTCCGCGACGATCGCGGAGGTGATCGACCACGTTGCGGGCGAGCGGGTGCCGGAGGATCGGCGAGGCGTCGCGGTCGCGCTCGACGGTGAGGTGATTCCCAGGTCGGCCTGGGACTCGACCCGGGCGACCCCGGGGTGCGCCGTCGAGGTGGTCGCCGCGATCCAGGGTGGAGCCGGGCGGTGGGAGCTCGGCGGACGGACCTGGGGTTCGAGGCTGATCGCCGGGAGCGGCGGTTTTCGCTCGCTGGAGGCGATGGAGAGCGCCCTTTCGCTGGCGGGCACGGAGATCGTGACCGTCGCGCTCCGGCGGCTCGACCCCTCCGTCCAGGGTTCGGTGATGGACGTGATCGAGCGCCTCGGCCTCTTCGTCCTGCCGAACACGGCCGGCTGCTACACGGCCCGGGACGCCGTCCGCACGGCCAAGCTCGCCCGGGAGGCCTTCGACACCGACTGGATCAAGCTGGAGGTGATCGGCGACGATCGGACCCTGCTGCCGGACGCGCCCGAACTGCTCCGCGCGGCGGAGGAGCTCGTGGGCGACGGGTTC
>Ga0182741_1004034_pt1 | contig 14873 bp, 2 predicted proteins | sample eDN5th37CBELigOP_FD_128874 | JGI IMG/M metagenome (GOLD analysis project Ga0182741, IMG submission 128874) | Enriched Organic Plus compost microbial communities from Emeryville, California, USA - eDNA 5th pass 37_C BE-Lig OP (version 2) (version 2) ...
CACAACCCTCAAGGAATACTTCTTCCAAGCGGGTCAGCGCAATGCTCAGCACAGATACTCGTTTCGGATTGTGTATTTCAGGTTCCAAGGCAGACTGAAGACCCCGGCCGGCACCGAATGCAAGATTACCGAGGAAAATATGGCCCGGTGCTACAGGTGGTACCACCTGAGGAGGCAATCAACAAACAATCACACACTACCAGACCCTGCGAGTTTCTTTGAGCCCCTAGAGCCAGAGACACCAGGGCTCTCCGGAGAGCCAATTGCAGCACCACCTGGAGAAGCCTTTGATGAAACCCTTGAGGATTTACTCTGATTCGAAGCCGTGGCTCACACGATTTGACAAGGACATCACAAGATTGCATTTATGACAGCATCAAGATGGCTGCTCTTCAGAGGGTAAATCATGAATAAACCACGGCATGGCACTGAATGTCGGAGATGACGAACCGCAAACAGCTTTCAGGTGAGTGATCGCGTCAATGTAATTACTTGGAACGCTGCATGTGCGTGTTCAGAGCGTTCTGGCATTCTACATACGCGTTGCGCTTCAGATCTCGAATGGTTGTTTTTTTGCATCCCCCTGGTTGGTTCGAGAGACCGCCATCGACAAATCTCACCAAGAGGTCTGTATCACCACGATTGTGGGCTTCGACAACATCACCAAAGAGGGCTTGCACATACCTTGCATTAAGCGTCTTTTGAAGCCCTTGAGGGAACTGGGCATTCGCAGTCGTTGCGTTGATGGAGTACTCAACACTACGAAGAAGTTCAATGAAACGTTTCGCGAAACACTTGCGCAATGAGATGAAATCAGACCGCGTGCTATTTGCAAGCACGTTCGTATCAATGACGCTACACCAAGCACCCTCCATCCTTTGCTTAATCTCGTTAAAAATTGCAGTATCGGGAAGGGTATCCACGAGGGTCCGTGCCACTGCAAGGTTCCAGAGGCACGCTGTCAGCCAGTCGACACGTGTATCCTCCTTCTTTTCCTCCTTCTTTTCATCTTTCAGACTCTCAGGTTCCTTGGATTCTACGCACTCACGGACTAACTCCTCAAGCCCGGATTTAGCGTTCTGAGCGTACAGTGACATTTGCTCGACATAGCTATCCCAAAAGGCTTTGAAACATTCATCTTGGACGCTAAACAAGGAAATAGCCGAATCGTCCACCCACTGAACACATACATGATTCGTAGACGCAGCTTGAATGATGAGCCGGGCCCGGATGTCTTCTTCGCTGCCTTCTTCATGGCTCCAGATGAAACGCAGATCGCCGGTGTCATTCATGCGACAATTTTCACAGATTTCTGGCGAAGATCTGAATTGGAACGTTTCCGCGAGTAATGTCGCAGTTTGGAGTGCATCTGCGGCCGAAGTCTTTGTACGGTTGGTACCAGGAGAAGCAATCCAGGCTTGGACAACACAAGATCCCGGGAAATCCTTCAGGGAGTACTCAATCTGGCCTGTTTTCCAGGATTGTGCTAAGATATGTGCATAAAGGGCGGTATAAGCATTGGTAAACATTGAACTGACATCCTCTTGAGACGTCAGAGCACCAGGGTCATATTTGCGCATCTCTTCATTTAAGTGACCATACTTGTACGAGCACCAGCCCAACTCGCTTGCTTCATCGAGAGTGGTCATCGTAAAGACATTGCTGAAACGATAGCTTCTCAGAATAGCACTAATTGCCGTTCTTTGAATGTCGGGATCACCGAGGAGCTCGCGACCAGATGGACGCAGGAGAGCGCTTGCAATAGCATGAGCGAACTGGAACTTGCGCTTCTGTACTGCGTCAATGCCAGTTGGCATCTCGATGAAAACCCGACTGCGGAATCTGTGCTGGGTGTATGGTGTCGGTTTGCCATCCACGGTAAACTGAGGTACTGGACCAGGCAGGGCTGCGGCTTCATAGTACTCTTTAAGGAAAGTCGATACGAGCTTGTGACACTCGCGCTGTTCACGCTGCTCGACAGATTCCGATGCGACCTCGGACTGCCTGACAGATTCCAATGCTTTGTTAACTGCCGCCTGAACTTGCTCAACGTCAAACTCGGAGGGTAGGGGAATGAGACCCAGATCAAAGTTAAGAATGTCAGGCACTTCAATCTCCTTATCATTGAGCTGGACTTTGACAGAGGACCCAATGAAATCAAACTGACGGGAAATGTCGCCAAGTCGAGGAGTCGCGAATGCAGGATTGCGGAATGGGACATCAGCAAGAAGATTTGATTCAACCCGGCGTGCGTACCGATCCACATCTGAGCTCTGCTCAACTCGAGAACATGGACAAGCGCCTCTGTCGCTTTCCTGTCGTTGAACTGGTGCTGGGATGTGGTTCTTTGACATTAGCCTTTTGAATACCCACAGTTGATAGTTAGTGCCATCCTCGTGATTTTGGTCGAATCGACGATGCATCAAGAACTGCCGCTCAACGTTGCAATGGATGAAGAAGAAGATGGGATCAAATCCTGCGAGAGGAACAAATCCAATTGAGCCGCAGATCTGCTCAAGCCACTTATCATGACCCTGGACAGCCTTCGTCTCCCACTTCACCGTGGTGTCATCAGTGTAAGCAAGTGGTGTTGCATACCTATTCGTAAAATGCTTGTAAGTCATGTTTTCAGGACGGCGGCGGGCCCAAAGCTTGAACCAGTCCAGGTAGATCTGTTCGATTAGGCGGCGATAAAGAGACATTGACACCGGTCCAGCCATTGCGTCATGCGTTACGTTGTGAAGATCTTCAAGTTGGGTGAACTTTGGGATTGTGTCGGGCAAATTCGTCGGCGGTGCATCATTCCAGGGTCCCTTTAGCTTAGGATCGATAAGTGACCGAACCATACGATGGCGTGCGTTAGTCATTTCGCACAGACTACGCTGATGCGAATAGATCGCACTCTCCATCTCAACAAACACTCTATGCACACATAGAGCGTGCTCTTGATAGTATTGACGGCGCTCTTCAGGTGTTGCGCGCTGAATGATATCAGCTAAGGCTATAGAAATCTCAGTGAGCTGGGCACTGTTGATTTTGTTCGCGTATAACTGCTCCTCCCACACCTTCGCCTCTTTCGGGTCAGTGATCGCGATGAAAACATCTTCATAGATCCGTGGATCATTTGGAACAGCGGGATCCTTACCATCCGCTAATTGCTGGGCAAGGTCTTCAAGAACTGCCACCAAAGATCCATTTGGTCTGGGATGAATGTCACTCGCGGAGATGGACTCACTCGCCTCCTGAGTAAGCTTGGATCGAACATGGACGACGGCTCGGTCAATGCTAGCTAGAAGAAAATGAGCAATCATATCTCGGACTGGCCAATTGAACAACTTGTTCTTCAATTGATCCACAAGCGCATCCCTGAGCTGTTCTTTTTCGTCGCGGTGTGGATCGTCGCCATCGAACGAAGAACTCTGTGAAGCGAATGTGCGGAGGTACTCCTTCATCATGTAGTCCATCTCTTGGGAAAGTCGATTAGCGGCATGCTGCTGATCAAATACACGTACAAGCGCGGCATATACATCGCGAGGCAGGACTGGGTTGCCGTCAGCGCCCGCTCCAAATGATATTGCATACTCTTGGGATGCTGAGGAGTCTACTCCTGCGGATAAAAACGCAAGAGGGCTCTGAGCAAGACACCGGAGCAAGTAGTCCTGATTCTCAAGTCCTCCCCACTTCCGATCTTTACGGGCTTGCATACTTAGGAAGTCCTTGAGCGGTTGAATGCTGACGTCTCGATCTTCTTCGGCTCTCAGTGTTGCAAGCGCGCCTTGCGTGTATGACACATCCGCAGCAGGAGAGTCGATGTTCACTGGAGTAGGCTTACCATGCTGCGGTCCCTTCTGAGACTCGCTCGTCTTTTCATTCTTTGTTGGTGCTTTCACTCCTAGGGCTTTATCAACCCAAGCTCGAATGAACGCCGCAGCAAACTGAATTGCAGCACTGACAAGTCTAGTGGAGCGGTTGTTCAGTCCTGCGGGTACTATATCGTCATGGATGTGACCAAGCTGTGGGATATGACGGGAAGTATACTCACCAGCAGCCAGTTTCACCTGGCGGTAAACAGTATCGTTGGTATCGTTGAAATCGTTGAAATACTGTCCACGCACAGGTCGCTGCATCTTGTAGTTGTAAAATGGATTGTGCCAGTTGAAGTACTCGTCTTCCGCTCGAGAAATACCAATGGCCCACGGGTGACAGAGAAAGTTGACATGGTCCTCTTGAAAGCGAGGATCGGTGAAGTCACCATAGAGGAGTGCGATGCGGTCCAAATAGGGCTGGTAGAGATTCCATATCTCATCAACGAGACAACCGCTTGACACGCCCCCAGACTGCCGTAGGATCTCAACTGCGACGGCAAGATAGGCGCCAAAGATATAAGCCTGCTCGGCTGCAAGGCAATAAAAGAAATGCCAAGACCCGAAGTCCTGACTGCCATGGACGCAATAGCCACCCTTATAAAGAAGTTCATCGGACAAGCTATGGACTGCACCAAGCTTGAAGAACGAATACGGATGCTCAGGAGGCAAGGTCTGGATCATGCGCAGAGCTGAGACATACAGGCGCGAGGTGATCACATTCTTGAACGCCTCTGCAGTGGCATCGGTTGGTTGCACAGGTTCAATCTTACTGCCATACGCATCCTGGCAGCGGAGTCTCACGTTCTGCTTCTTCGGATCACGCAGAATCTCCGTCACATCACGAGGGACGTCTCCGGTCGATGAACGCGCGGCGTCAATGGAAGCCAGGTCGAGGTCCACGGCCCACACAGTGCGTCGCACAGCCGGCGGACGAATCCATTTCTCTGCTTCCCATCGACCTTCAGTAGCTGATGGATCAGTGGTCATTTCCACCTTCTTGAGGCGGTCTCGCGCTACATCATGAGCCCGAGCGAGGAGGTCCATGAAATTGGAGAGATCGCCGAGAACGGCAGTTGGCTTGATTGAAGTCGAAGTCATTTGTCTACAGCGCATGGGGTTGAGCGGTCGAGGGACCAAGCACATTTAAGGAAGAGCTGTGATGCCGAGGTGTCATAATGCTCTGCTGTACTCGAGAGCAAAACAAACTAGCTGTAGAATGAGCCCGATAAACAAAGCTTGATGCATATTACTCCTTTGCCAGTAGGCACAATCCCAGTAGACTCTGCGTTTCACATCATTGAGTGAAATAGTATGCGAAGCGCTGCACAATAGTACCAGGAGCATACTTTAGCGATACGGGACAAGTAACGCATAAACAGTTATTCACTGGTCGATGCGCTGTCCCAAGATGTTTTTGTTTCAAAAGGCTTCAAAAGAGGAGGCAAACGCTGTTCAGTCGTCGGCTTCATAGCTTGGGGATTGTGCTGCAGATTTCTACGGGACAGGAGCATTCATTGGCCACGTACCACGCAAACTAAAGCGTCTTTCTCGGTTTTTCAGGCTTGAAAGACGTTTTAGGAAAAATGACGCAGGACAGGACCTCGGAAAAGTTTCAGACTGTCTCGGATCGTCTATCCGAGATCGTCTATCCGAGGCAAGTCTCGAATGCAAGATCTCAGCACTCATGATCGGCGAGATGGGGTATGTAGTTGGTGATTAATGCCATTACACCATTTGTGTCGAAGTTAAAGATGCAGCTGAGATCAGGTGGAGTAGAGCAGATCGAAGACGCAAGCAGTCTATGTAATCCCAGAGTGCGAAGCTCTGCGAGTGGCTAATACGAACGGATCGTGAGACATGGTCTAGCACCGAGTTTAATTTGGCATTCATGTAAGAATGTGATGAATCTTCCCATTCTTAGTCTACATTGTAATACTCAAGTCTCCATGCATTTGATCTTTTCGCATCAGGAAAGGCTCCAACTCTGTGTGCCTGGGACCGCGGCCAGCGGACTGGAGGGTCATAGCATACCCGAGTGGGGTGTTTGGTGAATGTAACCTTGCTTTGAATCTGTTCTGGCCGATGGCCTGACGTCTACCCCCACATCTTCTGAGCCTTGGACAGGTCGTCTCACATGGCCTGCTATGAGTACTCAACTCTGGTGTTCTCCTAGGTGCATTGCTGTGCTACGAACAGTTCTTCATATCCCTGCTCAACCGTTAGGAGACTCAGGTGGTGCCTTTCATCGAGTGGGTTCTTGGCTTCAGAGTCACTGGCCCGACCAAGGGGATCTGGGTCAGCCTAATGCGTTGGTCGAAGTGGTGGGATTCGACGATACAGATCAGTGAAGCGTGCACATATACATACTTTAAATAAAGCTAAGGAGATGCGTAGAGTTCCTTCTGCGAGCGTGCGCTGTTATGTCCATCTTTGCACCGAGTGTACGCCCGATCTATTTTGCGCAACGTACACTGGCACGTGTCTCTCCAGTTTAAAATTTGGGATCCGGATCAACAACAGACCTGGCCCAGAATCTGAATCTGAAATCGAAATCTGATTTCCAACAAGCGCTTCATTGATACTAGAACAGACTACAAACTTGTATTTGCTACTACAGGAGTAACATGCTTCAAACATATCGGACAGACTGGCTTACACTCATTTGTTGTTAGAACTAGAATAACGAATCGAATTACTTCCTTCACTACACATACCAAGAGGAGGCGATCTAAGTGGGCTAGCTGGTAGCAGGGGAAGGTGGTAGTGAATCAACACGAACAGGGTGATATTGGCGTCGACTAGTAATCTCATGACTAATAATAAGTGCCCCACTCCTCCTCGTCGTCGGAGTAGATCTCGAGGCGATCGTTATCCTCTTCGATATTCGCCAGATTGGTGGTGGAAGCAATACGGGGCATTGCGGGGGTCACAGGTTCTGGATATTTCACAGCACTGGGTTCGAACAGACGTCGGACTTCTGCTCGCGCATGTAACCACTGCGAGAATGGCGTTGAGAAACCCTTCGGGGCTTGGGTCAGCATATAGCTCGTGATTGTAATTAACATCAAATACCGAATTAGGAAATTTTTACCCTTATGCAGGATCGCTTTCTGCTTACCAGGAAGTGAGTTGGCAGCCAGCTCCTGCATTTCAAAGACAACTTCACGGAGGTTCTGCATCTTGGCACATCGATCAGCAATAATATCAGTTAATCGCTTAGCATCTCCGCCACGTGGCAACACGCGCAAGAGCGAGCTAACTGCAGAGTACCAGCCCTGCCGAAGGAGCGTTTTGCGCTTCTCAATTTCGGCTGCGAGCTGCGCCTCTCGTTCTTTATCGGTTGCGTCTTGCTTATCAGCACTGCTGGGTTGCTGTGCCGAGGGGGCGGAAGGATCGGGCAGGTTCTGAGTCGCCTCAAGCAATTTCGGGGCCACAATGACTTCCTCATCTCCGGCATCTGGACTAGGAACAATATCTCTGCGATAGACACGGCGCACGTGGCACCATACCGAGGCGATAATCATTCCAGTCGTGGTACGCCCGCGTCCCATCTGACAATTCATCACAATCAGGAGCTTGCTATTGGGGTGGACTTCAGCTTCATCTCCGGTGCATTCAGGGAACGCCTCTTGATGAGCCTTTTCAAGCGCGCTGACAATCAAGTCGACAATTTCGGGACGTGGTGGTTGCTCGTCCGTGATCGGTGTGCGGTAGTAAGCCATGGTGCACCGCTCCCTTTGTTCGTCAGGGGCTAACGACGGGTCTGATGGATCGGTGTACTTTCCACTGGCCAGGAGTAGCTCCTTGCGATACTGCGCTTCCAGGACGGGTAGGTTCTTGTGACGTCGCAGCACAAGATCGATTGCGAAACGGAAGGCCTCACTCATAGTCATGACAGAGCCGGGTACGGGCCATCCTTGTTCATCTACATCAAGCCCTGGAATGAGCGTGTACTCAGTTGTGGTCGTTGTGGTGGTTGACACCACTGAGGACGTGGAGTTGCGCCGCGTCGAGCCTGGCTGGGCCTCCTGAATTTGCTGCACTTGGAAGCTAGAGACGTGAATGGAGACCTCCTTGCTGTAGAGGTTACCATCCGCAGATTCGTCATGTAACAAAAGAGTATTTGAGCGCCTTCGAGCCTCAGCCAAGACATCTCGCTTGAGCTGTTTCTCCATCGCCTCAGTACGCTGACTAGAAATACCAGTGTTTTCCACATTGGCGTAGGGTAGGCGGAAGTCTCTCAACACAAACGGACGACCGTCGACATATAGCACGGGTTCCTCACGCAAGTTAAACCAAACGACGTGTGCATACTGATAAGGCGGTTTCGCTGATACAGGCTCATTCTGAGGTAATTCGAGGCCGGTTAAGATGCTCAACAGCTGAACCAGACCAGAAAGTGTTGGAATGCCAGTGCCTGCAACAGGGAACTTTTCGACAATACGGAAGTTGATGACACCCTCACAAATCTGACGAATTGCAGTGTTAGCAATGTTGGTAAAAGTATCTGATTTAAGAATTGTGCCAGGACCCAAGACATGTCCACGCCGTCCTTCATACACTGGTGCATGCTTGTCATGCATAAAGTTGGGATCGATCAACAAGGCCTCTTCGGGATTCTTGAGGATACTTTCGAGGAGACCCAGTACTTCAGTACGGCGATCGAGCCACTGAGAGAAAGCCAAATACTTGAATGGAGGAAGAGGCGGTGGTATAAACGTCTCAGTCTCGGGAATTACTCCATTCTCCACATCCTGTGCAAATTTAGTACGAGCTTCTGTTAATTTGGCACGATAGCCGATGGCATGCTGGTTTCGAGTATAGCTCCTCTCACGAAGATATGCATTGAAGCAGATGAGCAGGGCATATGAGTAAAGTAGCGCACCCGCTCGAGCTGCGCTCGCGCTCGCTACCTGTGTTGACTCTCGTGTCTTATATTCATCCGACTGCATTGCTGCGAGGATTTCATCTCGGAGATTGCAGTTGGAGCCGCAGACATCAATCACAACATCTGTCTCCTCCTTTACAGTTCGACCTTGTCGAAGCAATCGTGTTAGTTTAATGATAGCAGTATGCATGCCGCGCCGCTGCTGTTCTCGAGCCAATGCTTCAGCATCAGCACTGGTGACATTTCTGACCATATGGTCGATCTGATCACGCTCGGCAGCGATCGCATTTGCGGCAACGGTCGCAGCCATAACGGCCTCAGGTGCAGGGAGCGCCTGCGTAGACCTCAATCCGCGGTGAGAACCACTTTGGCGGCCTGGCAGCTCAATTGGTTGATCCGGCTCCTGGGTGGTCTCGCCCTGACCCAGCGATCTCTCGGAGCCATTCAACTGGAGGACGGGCATGTCCTCAGAAGCGAGCTCATTTGTGTGTCCAAGCTTTTCATCAGACTGTGGGCTACCAATGGAAGTGAGAACTTTCGACAGCTGCCGAGTCAGGTCCGCATTTACAAGTGGACCCGGTTGGATGCCTCCTTGAGAGATCATGTCAGGGGAGAGATCGGTAATATCTTCGCCAATTTCCTCCTTCGTCTCACTTTCGTGCTTCAAATTCATTGCGGCGGCAACAGCAAGTGCCACTGCACGCATCTTCGTCGCACGGGGATTGCGTGCGGGAGTCAAGAATTTGAACGAACCAGGGGCCGAGGGACTCTGGACGTGGGTAGGCGATGCTGCGTCGTAGCTCTCCGAAGACTCATGCCCCGGTGAAGATGAAGGCGACGAGCTCGGTTCTTGGTTCAAATCAAGTTGATCCATGTCATCCGCTTGGGCTTGATCTGCCTTGCCCGAATGAGAGGGTGATGTTGGATTGGTGGGAGCGAGGAATGGAGATGAGTCTCGGAAACTCCAGACCAGCTTCTCTTCTTCCGGCTTGAGACGAGTGCTGCGTGTTGAACCACTTGTCCCGATGGAAGCAAGGCCAGCAGGGCGTCTGGTGATGGCCTGGGTCTCGGATGGCACGAGCTTTGGTTTGGGAATCTCGGTTCCATTGTCATCTTCAGCCAGAATATCTGCATCAACATCGTCCTCTTCCTCCTCATTGTTAACATTCTCGGAGCTTTCTTGGGCTTCCACGACGGCTTCTGGCGTCGAGATACTTCTTTTATCTCCAGCAGTACGTACCCCCGCCGATTCGACACCTGAAGTACTGATAGAGAGATACGATCCAACGCGGCGGATTCCCGGACTTGAGAGAACTTGGGAAGTATCGCTTGGAACAGCCGTTGGAGCCGTTGTCGTGGCTGTTGTTGAGGAAGTAAGTGATGCTGAGACGGAATCCTTGACGACAACATCGTGAGGACTATTGTCTCGACTCGACGTACGTGGAGTTGGTTGTGAAGGTTGCGGCGTGTTTGTCGCCTTACGAGCCTCATCCCCAGTCGTGGAAGCTTGCGGCTTGGAGAAGTAAGCAGATCGAATTGAAATCTGACGGTTGTGCACCAAAATGAGCATTGCAACAACAAGTGCTATGGTCGAGCGACGTGAGCCCTTCATGCAATTCACGATCACGTTAGGAAGAAGCAAAGCAGAAACATTGAAGGCCTCAAGGATGTCTTCGTCCAATTCCCCAGTTTGTTGCAGGGCTTGCAATACAAGACGCTGATTCTCAGTACCCTCATCGATTGCATCCAGTTGTTCCGACGGAGAGGACTTGCCAGTCAGACCAATCCACGAGCGATGCCCCTGACGATTCAGTAATCCAGCCTTTTTGACTCGTGCCTCTACAGTTTGATATACTTCGTTGGGCGCTTTGGATTGGAGTTCTGGAACGTACGCGGCGGCTTCTTGGACCTCCGCCATCACACGCTTCACAGCGGCCTTGGCTTCTTCCTCCAATTCTTTTTCAACTCGTGCTGCGTCTGCAAGACCAGTCAGAGTGGGTCTGCAAACAATCCGGGTTTCGTTGCTCTGGTTGTCACTAGCAGGCTCAATCGAACAGACAACGAACTTGTCCTGAGCTTCATCCATGGCCAAGCGAGCAAGACCATCTTCCTCTATCACCTCCCCTTCAGCATCACTCTGAGGCTTAGCCACAAGCGGCGATTCCCATCCTTCTCGTGTATCCCAGTCGCCTTCCACACCGGGACGGATAGCAGAGGATCCCGTGGTAGACATCCGACGCTCGTAGAGCTTGAGGTCGCTGAGCTTCTTGGAGAGCGACTTACGTGCGCTACCAGGCTGGAATTTTGATAGCGTTTGACTCTGAGATTGAACCCTAGCATTACCTTGGCTTTGCGCATTTTGGTGATGGGTGGCCAAATCCCAGGCTGCTCGCTCAGCCCATCTTCGGCTTTGCTCAATTCTCTCTTGTTCGTAGTCCGGGAATCGCTCACAGAGTGCGCCACCTAGGGGGCCATCGAGTACTTCCATAAACAAATCCAAGGCACCAGCCGAGGGTGCATGCTCGGGTAGGAGTGGAATGCGGTGGTAAGTGACGTTCAAGTGTTGTTCGCGTCGCAGTCGGTCGAAAAGCTCCTGCGGCGTTTCAATGTCACTTGGCCTAAGTCCCTTGAGCAGAAGAGGTTTGAGCTGACGACCTCGTTGCTCTTCATGAACCCACAGACTTCCATCCAACACTGGAACGAAGTCGGATACTAAGGGAAGTTTTGAAGGATTTGAATTAGATACCGATCCAGGGATGGACTTACTCATCGACTCATTGATCTCTGCAATAATATCGGCCTTGAGGTTAGTCTCTAGAGCAGCCAAGGCCTCGGGGTCATCGTGACGATTCGTCAATGCAAGCAATGGATGATCTTTAAGTCGAGGGACGTAAGGAATTCCCCTAATATAAACAACAGGCTCATCTCGTAGATTAATCCACAGGGTCTTAGGTGAACGGGCTCCGATCGAAGCAAGCTTGCGAAGCGAGTGAAGCAAGAATTCAATACCCTTGCCGGAGGGCTGTGCAAGCGCAGCAAATGGCGCTTCGTTCAGGGTTCGGAAGGCGGGGATGCCCAGTGCATAGAGCCGCGCAACGCGTGCCAGAACGGTCGGATCTGAGGCGATCATCGAAGCTCTCATGCTGCTTGTGATAATTGGCGAATCACCTTTGGGTACTAATCCCGCAGGAGGCGCCGACGGGGCCAAGGCTGACGAAAAGATCGACTCGGTTATGCCCAAGTTCTGAGCATCAGCAGCACCCTCTGCCACCTTAGCCAGGTCGCTGATACATACGGGATCACCGCCAAAGCCGAGGTGGGGCAAAAGGTCTGCTTTGAGGATAACCTGAGATCCTAGCACTGGGCGATGTCGTTGATAAACAGCGAGGTCGCTAGGAGATAGCTTAGAAATGTCAGCAATATCGGGAATCGTATCAAGCACAAGATTTCTCTCTCCGCGCAGGACAACCACAGGGAGCCAGCTTGTACGGACTGTTGCAGGACGCATCGTTTTTTCAACTTGCGAGGCCGCCGCCGCATTGGCCACCACGCGGTCTTGCTTCGCAATTTCATCACCCCAAACAGCGGCTTCGATGCCGGCTTCGTGCTTAACCCAGCGCGAGAACGGATTCTGCTCCAAGAGATTGAAGAAAACAGGGGCAAAGCGAGAAAGCATTTCCATCGCCTCCTGAACGCTGCTAGCTCGCGTTGCGCCCTGAGACATATCAAGCCTGCACTCGGTCATCGCGCGCCGCTGCATGGTCTTCAGATAATAATGGAAGCACAAAAGCGACAGATATCGACGCATACGAGCTAATGCGCGCTCGCGGGCGACATCGGCATCTGCCGCCACACTTGACTCATAGAGCTTCACGTGATGAAGCAGATCCAGTCGCAGATTGATCGTACTGCCGCAGACGTTGATTACATGGTCCACTTCCCGGAGCACCGCAACACCATCGACGTGGATCATAAGGCGGAGCAGGTTTTGGACCGCAACGAATTGGTTTAGTGGGAACGTAGTTGAACGGGGTGGTCCTTGGCGATGAGCTTTGGGAGTTGCCATCGGATTGGGGATACCATAGAGCTCCGGCATGCCTTCCGGGCCAGCTCCACCGCGGCGAGGCGTGCGATTGTTACTCGCCTGCTGCGCTTGTTCGTTCATTACCATCTTGTAGATCCGACGACGTTCATAAGGACCAGGGGTAAAACCAAGCCAAGGAGGTGGAACAACTCCTGAACTTGTGGGGTGTGGCCAAATTGCGTTGGGGAAGCCAACGAGGCACGATTGAAGCAACATGAGAACGACCATGCCAACGGTGCTGCGGCCTCGACCAAGCTGACAATTGAAGACGTACAAAATCTGATCATTGGGCTCACGATCGCGCTGAGAGGTCAAAATTGCATGGAGCAGGGCATCGAAATCACGGGGTCGTAAGGCATTGTTGGCAGCGAGTGGAACGCGATGTAGCCTGACGTCATAGCGCTCGTACTGTGACAGTACGTTGAAGACCTCTTCGGGTGTCTGCGAAAGCGCGGATGCGAGGCCTGGTGCGGGGTTGGTAGGTGCCGCGATAAGCTGTGAAGTTGTCTCAGACGTGATCGAAGAACCACCTCCCGGGGTCGTGAAGGATGCAAAAGAAGACAGATTCTCTGGAACTGTAGATGGACGTGAGAAATGATTTGCTCCTCGGACTGAATTGACTTCCGTACCGATGTTACTCAGGCGGAAAAGGCCAGCTGATGTCCAAAACGGTTGGACCTCACCGTTCTGGGATTCATCGTGAATGAGGATGTTTCCACCATGGCGTCGCGCTTCATTCAGAATATCAGCCTTGAGTTGACGCTCTACCATAGTCAGTCGCTTTCCTGTAATGCCATCAAAATCTCGAAGGTTCTTGGTAGGTCTCAGGGAATCGCGCAGGACAAAAGGTCGGTTAGCGATGTAAACGACAGCCTCCTCACGAAGATTAATCCAATGAATCTTTACATTAGCCAACGCTGAACTTGGCCCACCGACGAACTGCAGGACAGATTGATGAGTTGGCGGGACAGGGGTACCAGGCGACATGAGCGCTGCCTGCTGTTGCTGCGCTAAGCTACTCTGATTGAGCTGTTGCTGGTACTGGGAAGTAAGAAGCATGTTCAGGATGGCACGGACGCCGGAAACGGATGGCTGCGCGACTGCTGCTGCTGGGAAACCTTGGATCTGTCTGAAGTTAGGAGCCATCCAAGTGGGAATTAACACACTTGACGTCGCCTTCGGAGGTTGTGGGAGTGGAGGAAGGTTTTGATACGCCTGGCTCAACGTTGTAGCGAGTGTTTGAGAAGGTCTTCGCGACAGACGAGCGTGAGGTGAGTGTGTAGCCGGCCCCTCCTGCCCATCGGACATATTCTCTCCCAAATAGCTTGCTACCTTGGCTGCAGCCGCAGCCCTTGCGATCGCATTCATCGATGGGGTTCGAGTGAGGGTTACTGTCTGTGATTCAGAGGGAATATCAGACCCGGCAGAGACTGGACCACCTGTAACCACGCCCTTTGCACTAGGGGGCATGAGAATTGTAGGCATGGCAGCGACGGGAAGTGTAGGGTGTTGGGCTTCCGTGCGAGAGGCTACAGACGCGGACATCATCTCGACCGGCTGACTAGGCAGGAAGTCAAGTGACGCTCGAGGCAAGGTGTGGTAATAGGAGAAAATTTGCTCCAGAGGCGATTTCCAGTGCGGCGCGAGCAGTTTGGATGGCAGTTTCGCGTCAACTGCCTTAGATTCATTTCCGTCGTCTGCTGCGGCTGAGGTGATAGCATCATTCTGAAGGGTAGCAGGTGCTGCTGAAGGGTAAGAAGACGCGGTTTCGGTGCCTGGTGCAGGGGATGCGACCATGGAAGGTGCATCGGGTGAGCCGGAGCCAGCGTCTGGACTCGGCATTGCGACTCGATCCTCGCCAGAAGGCTCACCTGGTTTCTCTGTCAGACTTGGGCGGGTTGGAGATGGTTGAGGGGAGTGCAGAGGTAAGATTCTTTGCGACCGCACGAGCACACCTCCTGTTGCTGCGAGTGCGAGTCGGCTTGACTCCTCAGCGAGGATACCCACAATTTGAGGTTCGGGTAGGGACGCATCA
>Ga0182741_1004035_pt1 | contig 14870 bp, 14 predicted proteins | sample eDN5th37CBELigOP_FD_128874 | JGI IMG/M metagenome (GOLD analysis project Ga0182741, IMG submission 128874) | Enriched Organic Plus compost microbial communities from Emeryville, California, USA - eDNA 5th pass 37_C BE-Lig OP (version 2) (version 2) ...
CCAGTAGCGGCGGAACCGCTCGCTGTCGACGTCGGGGTAGCCGACACCGGTGAGGTAGTTGGTGAGCGCGTCGACCCACACGTACATGACGTGCGCCGGGTCGCCCGGCACGGGCACGCCCCAGTCGAACGTCGAGCGCGAGATCGACAGGTCGCGCAGCCCGGAGCGGACGAACGAGGCGACCTCGTTGCGGCGCACGTCGGGCCCGACGAACTCCGGGTGCTCCTCGTACAGCGCGAGCAGGCGGTCCTGGTACGCCGAGAGCCGGAAGAAGTAGCTGGGCTCCTCCGTCCACGACACCTCGGTGCCGGACGCCGACGCCACCCGGACGCCGTCCTCGCGCACCTCGGTCTCGTCCTCGGTGTAGTACGCCTCGTCGCGCACCGAGTACCAGCCGGAGTAGCTGCCGAGGTAGATGTCGCCATTGGCCTCCATCGCGCGCCAGATCGCCTGGCTGGCCTCGATGTGGTCGGGGTCGGTGGTCCGGATGAACCGGTCGAACGTGATCCCCAGGCCGCGCTGCATCGCCTCGAACTTGTCGGAGTTGCCGCGCGCGAACTCGGCCGGCTCCACACCCGCGCGCTGGGCGGCCTGCATCATCTTGATGCCGTGCTCGTCGGTGCCGGTGAGGAACCGGACGTCGTAGCCGTCGAGGCGCTTGAACCGCGCGAGCACGTCCGTCGAGACGTACTCGTACGCCGTGCCCATGTGCGGGTTCGCGTTGGGGTAGGCGATCGCGGTGGTGATGTAGAACGGCGGCCGCTCGCCGTCGGTGCCAGGTGAGGTCATGATGCGGCGAAGCCTACCGACGCGTCGTGGCTGGTGACGTCGCGCGGGCGCCCAGGCTCTCGATGCGGGCGTGCGCGCTGCTCAGGCGCGCACGTAGCGCAGGAACAGCATCGGGCCGCCCGGCAGCGCGTGCACCATCCGCATCGGCACCAGGCGCTGCGGGCCGTGCGCGATCCGCGCCGCGGTGCCCGAGACCAGCACCGGGCTGATCGTCAGGTCGAGCTCGTCGACGGCGTCCGCCGCGACGAGCGCACCGAGCAGCGTCGGCCCGCCCTCGCACAGCACCTGCGGCATCCCCCGGGCCGCGAGGTCGGCGACCGCGGCCGGCAGGTCGACCGAGCGCTCGCCGTGCACCAGCACGTCGGCGACCTGCGCGAGCGCCTCGCGCCGCGCGGCGGGGGCGGTCGCGTGCGTGACGACCAGCGGCCGCACCGGCGCCTCGGTGAACACCGCCGCGGTCGGGTCGAGGTCGAGCGCGTGCGACACGATCGCCAGCCGCACGTGCGGCGGCAGGCCGTGCTCGACCCGCCAGCGCTGCGACTCCTCGTCGAGCGTGAGGCCGTTGTAGCCCTCGATGCGCACGGTGCCGGCACCGACCAGCACGGCGTCGGAGAGCCGCCGCAGCGTCGCGAACACCTGCTGGTCCCACTCGTCGTTGAGCGGCCCGGAGCGGCCGTCGAGCCACGCCGCGCCGTCGAGGCTGCTGACGAAGCTCACGCGCAGGTGCGGCCGCGCGCGGTCGGTTACCGCGTACCGCTCGATCAGGGTCTCGACGTCGAACACGCGATCACCCGTTCGACCGCGGGTCGTCGGTGGCCGTGTCGATGTTGTGCCGCAGGTAGGCGGGCTCGCGCAGCCCGAGCACCGCCTCGGTCATCCGCACCACGTCGACGGTCTCGCGCACCTGGTGCACGCGGAGCACGCGTGCGCCGCGCTCGACGCACAGGGCGGCGGCCGCGAGCGAGCCCGGCAGCCGCTCGCCCTGCGGACGGTCGAGCGTCTCGCCGACGAAGTCCTTGTTCGACAGCGCCACGAGCAGCGGCAGCCCGATCGCGGCGACCTCCTCGAGCCGGCGCGTCAGCTCGAGCGAGTGCAGGGTGTTCTTGTTGAGGTCGTGGCCGGGGTCGATGACGATCGCCTCCTCGGCCACGCCGGCGGCCACCGCGGCCGCGACCCGGTCCTCGAGGTAGGCGACGACGTCGGCCACCACGTCGTCGTAGCGCGGTGCCCGCAGGTGCTGGTGCGGCTCGGCGCGCGAGTGCGCGACGACCACGGTCGCGCCGCGGTCGGCGAGGACCTCGACCAGCCCCGGCACCCGCAGCCCCATGACGTCGTTGATGACGTCGGCGCCGCCGTCGAGCACCGCCTCGGCGACCTCGGGCCGGTAGGTGTCGACCGAGATCACGACGTCGGAGCGGGACCGGATCGCCTCGACGACCGGCAGCACCCGGTCGATCTCCTCGGCGACCGACACCTCCGGGGTGTCCGGCGAGAACGGCAGGCCGCCGACGTCGACCCAGTCCGCGCCGTCGTCGACCGCGCGCAGCGCGTGCTCGACGGCGCGCTCGAGCGCGAACGTGGCGCCGCGGTCGAAGAAGGAGTCCGGCGTCCGGTTGACGACCGCCATCACCGCGCAGCGGCGCGCGAAGTCGAAGGTGCGCGCACCGATGCGCCGCGGCGTCAGGGCGGCGACCGCGGGCGGGACCGTCGTCACCGGCGCAGCCTGCCGGTCACGCGAGCCGGGTCAGGCCGCGCTTGAGGTTGCGCACCGCCTGCCCGATCCGCTGCTCGTTCTCGATGAGCGCGAAGCGCACGAACCTCTCGCCGCCCGGGCCGAAGCCGACACCCGGCGAGACCGCGACGTCGCACGCGTTCACCAGGTGCGTCGCGAACTCGATCGAGTCCATGTCGTCGTAGGCCTCGGGGATCCGCGCCCACGCGAACATCGTGCCGCGCGGCTTGAGGATGTCCCACCCGATGCGCTGCAGGCCCTCGTAGAGCGCGTCGCGCCGGGACTCGTAGACGGCCGACAGCTCCGCGGGGTAGTCGGTCGCCTCGTTGAGCGTCACGGTCGCCGCGATCTGGATCGGCTGGAAGGTGCCGTAGTCCAGGTAGGACTTCAGCTGCGCGAGCGCCTTGATGACGTCGCGTCGCCCGACGAGGAACGCCACGCGCCACCCGGCCATCGAGAACGACTTGGTCATCGAGTACAGCTCGACCGCCACCTCGGTGGCGCCCTCGCACTGCATGATCGACGGCGGCTGCCAGCCGTCGAAGCACATGTCGGCGTAGGCGAGGTCGTGGACGAGCACGACCTCGCGCTCACGCGCCCAGTCGACGAGCCGCTGCATGTCGGCGAGCTCGACGGTCGAGGTGGTCGGGTTGTGCGGGAAGCTCAGCACGACGACGCGCGGCTTCGGCCACCCGAGGTCCCACGCCTCCATGACGCGGTCGATGTAGCCGGCGCCGTCGGTGCCGTCGCCGATCGGGACCTGCCGGGCGTCGGCACCGGCGAAGTACGGGCCCCAGATGTGGATCGGGTAGCTGGGCGTCGGCACGATCGCGGCGTCGCCGGCGGACAGCAGCACCCACATGAGGTGGCTGAACCCCTCCTTGGCGCCGATGGTCGCGAGCACCTCGTGCTCGGGGTCGAGCGTGACGCCGAACCGCCGCTGGTACAGGTTCGCCACCGCGAGCCGCAGGTTGGGGATGCCGCGCGAGGAGGAGTACCGGTGGTTGCGGGTGTTCTGGGCCGCCTCGGCCAGCTTGTCGACCGCGATCTGCGGGCTCGGCAGGTCCGGGTTGCCGAACCCGAGGTCGACGACGTCGCGACCGGCTCGACGGGCCTCGAGCTTGAGACCGTCGATGATGGTGAAGACGTACGGCGGCAGGCCGTCGATGCGGCGGAACTCCATGACGGCGAGGCTACTCGCGCCACGCCGTCGGGTCGCAGCCGTGTCCGCGGTCCGACGGCGTGTCGAGACACAGGGCGACCCCGGCATGGCGCCGCGCACACGCGTGGACGACGACGGCCGGGACAGCGAGAATGGAGCCATGACGCAGACCGCCCACCACGACCGCGACGCACGCCGCGCGCTCCTCGTCGTCGACGTGCAGCCGACGTTCTGCGAGGGCGGCGCGCTCGCCGTCGAGGGCGGCAACGCCGTCGCCGAGCGGGTCGCCGGCTACGCGGCCGCGCACCGGTCCGACTACGACGCCGTCGTCACCACGCAGGACTGGCACATCGACCCGGGCGAGCACTTCTCCGACGAGCCCGACTTCGTCGACACCTGGCCGCCGCACGGCGTGGCCGGCACCGACGAGGCCGAGCTGCACCCGGCGCTCGCCGACCTGGCCCCCGACATCAGCGTCAAGAAGGGCCGCTACGAGGCCGCCTACTCCGGGTTCGAGGGTGTCGACGTCGCGGGACGGCCGCTCGCCGAGCTGCTGGCGGCACGCGGCATCACCGAGGTCGACGTCGTGGGCATCGCGGAGTCGCACTGCGTCAAGCAGACCGCGCTCGACGCCGCCGCGCTGGGCCTGCGCGTCCGCGTGCTCACCGACCTCACGGTGCCGGTGACGCCCGAGCAGGGGGCCAGGGCGCGCGAGGAGATGGCGGCCGCGGGCGTGCTGCTGGAGCCCTCGGCCTGACTCAGGAGCCGGCGAGACCGCCGGTGAGCGCGAGCACCCCGCCCGCGGCCAGCGGCACCCACAGCCACTGCACCGGGATGAAGAACAGCGAGTTCTGGTTGCGCAGGCGGCGCCGGACCTCCTCGCGCTCGGAGGCCAGCTGCTGCACCGCGACGCCCTCGAGCTGGCCGCGGTTGCGCGCGTAGGCGTCGTGCCAGCGCATCTGCAGGTCCTCCTGCGACAGACCCTGCAGGTCGCGCAGCGTCTGGTTCTCGGCGGCCTGGTGCACCTGCTGGTGCAGCTCCGGCTGCCGCGCGGCCACGTACCGGTCCGCGGCCTTCTCGGCGCTGCGCTGGTTCAGCCACCGCCCGAGGAGCCACGTCACCGGTGCCGCGACGAGCAGCCCGATGCCGGCGCCGACGCCCTCGAGCGCGTCGTGCCCCAGCAGCCCCGTCGAGATCAGCGTCCCGAGCCCGAACACCAGGAGCGCCACCAACGGCAGCGCCACGATCCCCCACCCCCGCCAGATGATCATGTCGGGGAGACTAGCGAACGATCACCGACCGAGGCGTCGCTGCTCGGCGTCGTCCGCCTGCTCGGCCACGAACGCGGCGAGGATCTCGCCGCGGAGCGCGTGCAGCCGCTGCCGCACGACCTTGACCTCGCGGCGGCTGGCCGTGTCGTGCAGCATCGCGACCGCGTGGTCGAGGTTGTCCAGCCGCCGCGACCAGTCCTGGGCGCGGGCGGCCTCGGTGCCGTCGTCGGCGCTGTCGGCCAGGTAGGCGACCTGTTCGCGCAGCACCTCGATCGTCTGCCGCATGCCGGCCGGCCCGGAGGAGCGGCGCCGCAGCAGCTTGGTGACCGTCGCCTGGACCTCCTGGGCGATCTCGGGGTGCTCGCGCAGGTACGTCGCGACGACGGGGCCGGCGGTCCCGACGATCGTCATCACGGTGCGCACGAGGTTGCGGTTGACCGCCATCACCGGCCCTCCTTCCGCGAGGTCGCGCCACGATAACCCGGATGACCCAGATGACTCGGGTCACCCGGTGCGGCGTCGCGCGCCGCGAGCGCGGCCTCGTAGAGCTCGCGCCGGCTGGCACCGGTCCGCTCCGCGACGGCGGCGGTGGCCTCCTTGAGCCGCTCGCCGTCCGCGACCCGGTCGAGCACCTCGGCGAGCAGGTCGTCGGTCGACGCCGGCACGGGCGGCGCACCGGCGACGACGACGGTGATCTCGCCCCGCACGCCGTCGGCGGCCCAGGCGGCGAGCTCGGCGAGGGTGCCGCGGCGCACCTCCTCGTACGTCTTGGTCAGCTCGCGGCAGACGGCGGCGGCCCGGTCCGGTCCCAGCACCTGCGCCATGTCGGCCAGCGTGTCCGCGATCCGGTGCGTGGACTCGAAGAGCACGGCCGTGCGCGGCTCGGTCACCAGCGCAGCGAGCGCACGCCGGCGCTCGGCGGGCTTGCGCGGCAGGAACCCCTCGAAGCAGAACCGGTCGGTCGGGAGCCCGGAGAGCGCGAGCGCGACGAGGACGGCGCTCGGACCAGGGACCGCGGTCACCCGCACGCCCGCGTCGACCGCGGCGCGGACCACCCGGTAGCCGGGGTCGGAGACGCCGGGCATCCCGGCGTCGCTGACGACGAGCACGGTCTGGCCCGCGAGCGCCGCCTCGACCAGCTCGGACGCCCGGGCGGCCTCGTTGTGCTCGTGGTAGCTGACCACGCGGCCGGACGGCGTCACGCCCAGCCGCGCGACGAGCGCTCGCAGCCGCCGGGTGTCCTCGGCCGCGACGACGTCGGCCTCGGCGAGCAGCCGCAGCAGCCGCGGCGGGGCGTCCTCGGCGTCCCCGATGGGGGTGCCCGCGAGCACGACGGCGCCTGAGGTGTCCACGCCGTGAGTCTGCCAGGTGCCGCGGGTCGGGACCCGGGTGCGGAGCGGTCCTCGCCGTCACCGGTCTCACGGGCCGGTTTCAACCCACTCCTGCCCCCGACGCCGCCGATCGCGCCGGGGCAGAAGTGGGTTGAAACCGTCCGAGGGGGCAGAAGCGGGTTGACAGCGGGGTCGGTTGGGACCGAGGTCCCAGGGACGGGGGGACCTCCGTCCCGAGCGGGGGCGGTCGTGGCGCCCAACAATGGTCATGAGCGCTCGATCCAAGCACCATCCCATCACCTGACAAGGACCAGACAATGAGCACCACCCGCACCGCGCAGGCCGAGGTCACCACCTCCGCCGCGGTCGTCACTCAGGAGTCGGTCGTCACCAGCCCGCTCGCCCGGAAGGTGCTAGCGGTCTCGCGGATCGTCATCGGCTTCTTCTTCCTCTGGCCGTTCCTGGACAAGACGTTCGGGCTCGGCTTCTCCACCCCCGCGGAGCGCGCCTGGATCAACGGCGGCACCCCCGCGCAGGGCTACCTCAACAACCTCGACCCGGCGCAGCCGCTCGCGGGGTTCTTCCAGTCCACGTTCGCCAACCCCGTCGGGGACGTGCTGTTCATGCTGGGTCTGCTCGGCATCGGCGTCGCGATGATCGCCGGCGCCGGCCTGCGGATCGCGGCCGTCGGCGGCGCGCTGCTCATGGCGTTCATGTACCTGGTGGCGCTGCCGTGGATCGGCGAGTCGGCCACCAACCCGATCCTCGACTCCCACTGGGTCGAGGGCCTGCTCCTCGTCATCGCGGCGGTCACGCTCGCCGGTGACACGTGGGGCCTCGGCCGCTGGTGGGCGCACCAGGACGTCGTCCGCAAGCACCCCTGGCTCCGCTGACCCTGCCTCCCGAGCCCCCGGTACCCACAGGTGCCGGGGGCTCGTCGGTGCCAGGCCGCGGCCGCGACCGCCACCTACACTCGTGGCCGTGAGGGGAGCCGACGACGACGTGCGTGCGTCCCCCGACGAGGCGTGGGCCCCGCAACCCGACGGCGGCGGGAGCGCGGGAGCAACCGCCGCGGGCGCGCCGAGCACGCGCACCGACACCGGTCTCGCGACCGACGTGACCACGACCCCCGAGGCGACCGCCTCGCCACCCGTGCGCCGCCGCGTCGGCGTCAGCCGCCACACGCGCACCAGCGCCCCGCGCCGCTCCCGAGACCTCCTCGGCTCGTTGCGGCAGCGGCTCGCGGCGCCGGCGGTCGTCACCGCCGGGCGCACCCGGACGCAGATCGAGACCGACCTGCTGTCCCGGCTCGTGCGACCGGTGCCGGGCTCCGCCGTCACCGGCTGGGTCGTCACCCTGCTCGTCACGGCGGTCGCGGCGGTGCTGCGGCTGCTGTACCTGGGACGCCCCGGACGACTCGTGTTCGACGAGACCTACTACGTCAAGCAGGCGCTGTCGCTGCTGCAGCTCGGCTACGAGGGCGACTGGGTCGAGTACGAGGTCGGCGACGAGAGCCGGCAGCCCAACGAGCGGTTCGCCGCCGGCGACTACTCCCAGCTCAGCACCGAGGCCGACTACGTCGTCCACCCCGCGGTCGGCAAGTGGATGATCGCCGCCGGGATGCGGCTGCTCGGCCCGAACGACCCGGTGTCGTGGCGTGTCGCGGCCGCCGTCGTCGGCGCGCTGTCGGTGCTGCTGCTCGTGCGTGCCGCGCGTCGGTTGTTCGCCTCGACGACGCTCGGCGCGACCGCCGGCCTGCTGCTGGCGATCGACGGCAACCACCTCGTGATGTCCCGGATCTCGATCCTCGACGTCTTCCTGTCGTTCTGGGCCCTGGTCGCGTTCGTGGCGGTGCTGGTCGACCGCGACTCCTACCGGCGCCGGCTGGCCGCGGCGGCCGCCGTCGAGCTCGCCGAGGAGGGCCGCTACGACGACCCGTGGGGGCCGCGTGTCGGGTTCCGCCCGTGGCTGCTGGTCGCGGGCGTGGCGCTCGGGCTCGCCTGCGGCGTCAAGTGGTCCGGCATCTACTTCCTCGCCGCGTTCGGGCTGCTGGTGGTGGCGTGGACGATCGCGGCGCGCCGCGCCGTCGGGGTCCGCTACTGGGTCGGCGCGGGCGCGCTGCGCGACGGCGTGCCCGCCTTCCTGCTCACGGTCCCGGTCGCGGCCCTCACCTACGTGCTCACGTGGCTGCCGTGGTGGGCGACCACCGACGGCTACATGCGGCAGTGGGCGGCGACCACCAACGCGGCGGCCGAGCAGCCCGAGCGTCCGTGGATGCCGGACTGGCTGAACTCCTGGTGGGAGTACCACCTGCGGATGTGGGACTTCCACAACAACCTCACGAGCGAGCACACCTACCAGTCGCACCCGGCGGGCTGGCTGATCCAGCTCCGGCCGACGTCGTTCGCGTGGCGCTCGGTCGAGGAGACCGACGGCGCGTGGCAGACGTGCGGCGCCGATCGCTGCGCGGGCGCGATCCTCTCGGTCGGCAACCCGGTGATCTGGTGGGGCGCCGCGTTCGCGCTGCTGCTGGTGCTGTGGGCGGCGTTCCGGCGGCACGACTGGCGGGCCTGGGCGATCCTCGCCGGCTACGCGGGCGGCTACCTGCCGTGGTTCGCCTACTCCCACCGCACGATCTTCACGTTCTACGCGGTCGCGTTCGTGCCGTACGTCGTGCTCGCGCTCACCTACGGGATCGGCGAGCTGGTGGGGCCGCGCTCGGTACCGCTGCGCGAGCGCCGACCGGGCATCTGGGCCGCGGCCGCGCTCGTGGTGGCCGCGCTGCTGGTGTCGGCTTTCTACTGGCCGATCTGGACCGGGCAGTGGGTGCCGTACTGGTTCTGGCGGCTGCACATGCTGCTGCCGTCCTGGGTCTGACCCAGGACGGCAGCAGCGGCGGGGCGGGTGCAGGGCCCGCCCGTCGTCACTCGGGGGTCGGGCTCGCGAAGGCGGCGGTGTCGGGGTCGCCGCCGGTGCGCTCGCCGCGCTCCAGCGCCTCGATCGCGTCGATGTCCTCCGGCTCCAGGTGCACGCCGAGGGCCGCCCAGTTCTCGGCGATGCGCGACGGCGTCACCGACTTCGGGATCACGACGTTGCCCTGCGCGATGTGCCAGGCCAGCACGACCTGGGCCGGCGTCGCCTCGCGACGCTCGGCGATCTCGGCGAGCACCGGGTCGTCGAGCAGGCCCTTGCCGGAGCCCAGCGGCGACCACGCCTCGGTCGCGATCTGGTGGGCGCTGTTCCACGCACGCAGCTGCTCGATCTGCAGGTACGGGTGGCACTCGACCTGGTTGACCACGGGGACCACGCCGGTGGCGTCGATGATGCGCTGCAGGTGCGGGGCGTGGAAGTTCGAGACACCGATCGACCGTACGGCGCCCTGCTCCTGGAGGGCGACGAGCGCCTTCCAGGCGTCGACGTAGCGGTCCAGCGGCGGCGCGGCCCAGTGGATGAGGTAGAGGTCGACCTGGTCGACGCCCAGCCGCGCGAGGGACTTCTCGTAGGCGCGCATCGCCGAGTCGTAGCCCTGGTCGGCGTTCCACAGCTTGGTCGTGAGGTACACGTCCTCGCGCGGCAGCCCGGAGGCGGCGATCGCGCGGCCGACGCCACGCTCGTTGCCGTAGATCGCGGCGGTGTCGATCAGCCGGTAGCCGACCCGGAGCGCCTCCTCGACGGCGGGCTGCGCCTCGTCGTCGGGGACCTGCCAGACGCCGAAGCCCAGCTGCGGGATCGTCGTGCCGTCGTGCAGTGCCAGCTCGGGGGCGATCAAGGTAGAAGTCACGCGCAGCAGGCTAGGGCATGCCTGGGGGCCGCCGACGCGCCAGGAGGCTCAGGTCCCGGTCAGCGGACGGGGTGTGTGAGCGAGACCACGCGCCTGCCACAGCGCGACGTGCGCCTCGAGGTCCTCGGCGAAGGCCTCCCAGTCGCGCACCTCGGGCGCCGACCAGGCGACCTCGGCGACGGCGGGCAGCCGCGGCAGCAGCATCGCGAACAGGTCGTCCTCGGTCTCGATCGTCTCGGTCCACAACGCGGCCTCGACCCCGAGGATCGACTCCGGCGGCAGCCCCTCGACCAGCGTGGCCGGGTCCCAGTCGTAGCTGTCGCGGACGTCGACGTAGCCCGCCCAGTCCAGCCCGAGCCGGGTGCCGGCGTCGTACTTCATGTCGAGGTAGGTGCGGTTGCCCGGGCTGAGGATCACCTGGTGGCCGCGCCGTGCGGCCGCCACCACCTCGGCGGGGTCGGCGTTGGAGTCCCACAGCTGCACGACCGAGCGGGTGTCCTGCAGCGCGGGCGCGGCCTCCTGCCAGAACACGGGCCGCTTGCCGAGCCGCAGCACGAGCGCCTCGACGTGCTGCACGAACGCCAGGTACTCCTCGCGTGTGAGCAGCCGCACCTCGTCGCCCCCGACATGCACGAACTCGCCGACGGTCTGCGCGACGAGCGCGCCGACGGCGTCCTCGAGGAACGCGGCGGTCTCGGGCAGGTCGAGCCGCAGGGTCGAGTGCCCGACGTCGGTGCCGGTGTAGGCCTCGCGCGCGACGCCCTCGACATTGAGGCCGGGCACCGCGTGCAGCGCGGCGCCGGTGTGACCCGGCAGGTCGATCTCGCCGACGACGGTGACGCCACGCTCGGCGGCGTAGGCGGTGAGCTCGGCGACCTCGGCCGCGCTGAGGAAGCCGCCCGCCGAGCCGCCGACGGCGGTCGCGCCCGACACCTCGGTGAGCTCGGGGCGGTTCGGCACCTCGTAGCGCCAGCCCTGGTCGTCGGTGAGGTGCAGGTGCAGCACGTTGAGCTTGTAGAGCGCCGCGAGGTCGATGACCTTGCGCAGCGTGCCGGGGCCGAAGAAGTGGCGCGCGACGTCGATCATCAGCCCGCGCCACGCGTACCGCGGCGCGTCCTCGATGCGCAGCGCAGGCACACGCCGCTGCGTGAGCTCGACGAGCTGCACGACGGTGGCGGTCGGGGCCTCGTCGCCGCCCGGGCCCTGCGGGGCGATCTCGAACCCGCCCTCGGCCGACACCTCGAGGCTGTAGCGCACGTCGCCGGTCTCGGGGCCGGCGCCGGCGGTCCAGTAGTCGTGCGGTACCTCGTACGGCTCGCCGTCGAGCAGGTCGAGGCGGGCGGGAGCGGGGATCAGCGGGAGGCTCACGGCACCATCCTCCTGCGCGCTCGCCGTCCGCCGCGGGACGGCGGTCCGGCGCGCCGCGGAGTCGGACGCCGGGCACGGGCGAGGGACCACCGGCGCCGCCGGACCGACAGGCGCCGCGTCGACGAGGTGCCGGGCCGCACGCTCCCGACGAGCGGTCCTCGACCCCTGCACGGCAGGTGCCGTGGGGTCGCCTGCGCCCGTAGCCTGACGGCATGGCAAGCAGCGGCTACGTCCTTCCCGGTCAGGAGTACACGCGGGACACCTCCTACATCGAGTCCCGCATCACCCGCGACGCCGCCGACGGCTGGCCCGTCGAGCCGGGCCGCTACCGGCTCGTCGTGGCACGCGCGTGCCCGTGGGCGAACCGCACGATCATCGTGCGGCGGCTGCTCGGGCTCGAGGACGCCATCTCGATCGCGTTCTGCGGGCCGACGCACGACATGCGGTCGTGGACGTTCGACCTCGACCCCGACGGGCTCGACCCCGTGCTCGGCATCCACTGGCTCGCCGAGGCCTACTACCGCCGCGTCCCCGGCTACCCGAAGGGCATCACCGTGCCCGCGATCGTCGACGTCCCCAGCGGTGCCGTCGTCACCAACGACTTCGCGCAGATCACCCTCGACATGAGCAGCGAGTGGGTCGACCACCACCGCGAGGGCGCGCCGGACCTCTACCCCGAGCCGCTGCGCGAGGAGATGGACGAGGTGATGCGGCGCATCTACACCGAGGTCAACAACGGCGTCTACCGGTGCGGGTTCGCCGGCTCCCAGGAGGCGTACGACGCCGCCTACGACCGGCTGTTCGCCGCGCTGGACTGGTTGGAGGAGCGGCTGACCGACCGCCGCTACCTCATGGGCGAGACGATCACCGAGGCCGACGTGCGGCTGTTCACCACGCTGGTCAGGTTCGACCCGGTCTACCACGGGCACTTCAAGTGCAGCCGCAACCGGCTCACCGAGATGCCGGCCCTGTGGGCCTACGCACGCGACCTGTTCACCACGCCCGGGTTCGGCGACACCGTCGACTTCCTCCAGATCAAGTCGCACTACTACGAGGTGCACACCGACATCAACCCGAACGGCATCGTCCCGAAGGGGCCGGACCTGTCCGGGTGGCTGGAGCCGCACGGCCGCGAGGAGCTCGGCGGCCGCCCGTGGGGCGACGGCACGCCGCCGCCACCGCCGCGCCCCGAGGAGCGGGTGCCGCAGGAGGCCACCCCGCTGCCGGGCGGGATCGCGCCCGCCTGAGGATCAGCCGACCAGGCTCTCCAGCTCGACCTCGAGCGTGTCGGTCGCGGCCTCGGCGCGGATCGCCTCGCCGAGGCGCGCGGCGGCGTCGCGGTACCGGCCGTCGTCGAGCACCCGACGGACGGCGCGGGCGATCCGCGCAGCCGAGGCACGCCGCGACAGCGTGACACCGGCGTCGCGCAGCGCGACCCGTCGCGCGTTGTCGGCCTGGTCGCGACCGTGCGGGAGCACGACCAGCGGCAGCCCCGCCGCGAGCGCCTTCATCACCGTGCCGTGCCCACCGTGCGTGACGACCGCGGCGGCGTGCGGCAGCACCTCGGCGTGCGGCGCCGCGGCCAGGACCTGCACGCGGTCGCTGCCGCGCACCGCACCGGGCGGGACGGCGGGTCCGGTGGTGACGACGCCGCGCACGCCCGCCTGCGCCAGCGCGTCGGCGACCCGCTGCAGGCACGCGACGTGGTCCTGGAACGTCGAGGACATCGCGACGAGCACCAGCGGCCCCTCCCCCGGCGGCGGGGTCCACGCCTCGCCGGCGGCCCAGTCCGGGTCGTCGAGGACGGGCCCGACGTAGCGCGCGGTCCCGGGCAGCTCGCCCGGCAGGTCGAACGCGGCCGCGGTGAGCACGAGCTGCTGCTGCGCGCGCTGGTGCTGACCCCACACGCTCGCCAGCGGCGGGAGCCCGTGCTCGCGGCGGACGCCGTCGAGCGGCTCGAGCGCGTAGCGACCGAGCATGCGCGTGCTCGCGTCGGACAGCACCCGGTCCCTGAGCCTGCCCGGCGCGCCCCGCGCGGGCGGCAGCCCCAGCCCGAACGGCGGCAGCCCTGGCGCCGGCAGCGAGTACACGTTCGGGACGAGGACGGCGTAGGGCAGCCCGGCCGCCTCGGCGGCGATCATCGCGCCGACCGCGACGAACGAGGCGACGACGGCGTCCGGCGACACCTCGGCCACCGCGGCCGCGGTGTCGCGCGCGTGCCCGGCCGCGGGGCCCGCGATCATCGCCTCAGCCATGCCCCGCGCGAGCGCGGTGGGCGAGCGCAGCCGCCAGTCCTCGAACGGTGCGACCGCGACCGACCAGGTCCGCACGTCGGCGCCCGTGCGCTCCGCGGCGGCCGCCATCGAGGCGTCGCACAGCACGGTGACGCGGTGGCCCCGGGAGCGCAGCCGGCGCGCGACGCCCAGCTCGGGCGGCACGGTGCCGCCGGCGTCGGTGAGCGCGAGGAGGTAACGGCTCATGTCACCAGCCTCTCGGCCAGCCGAGCGGGCGCCTGGATGCGGTAGGAGTCGGTGACGAGCTCGGCGACCTCCGCCCAGTCCGTCGTCTCGTCGACGACCATCCCGATGACGTTCTCGCCCCAGCCCGCCCGGAAGTAGGGCGGCCCGAGGTGCTCGAAGGCGGCGACCTCGTCGGGCTCGCCCCGGAACACGATCCGGAACAGCTGGTCCTCGCCACCGAACACGTGGACGACCGTGGCGGTCCCGACCCGCCAGCGCTGCCCGACCCACGCGTCCTCGCGGTAGGTCTCGGGCAGGTCGGCGAGGATCGCGTCGAGGCGCTCGAGCATCTCCTCGGGGACGTCCGGGCGTGGCGTGCTCATGCGTCACATGCTGCCGCGCGCCTCCGACGTCGGCAGCCCCAGCAGCGCGTTCTCGACGACCTCGGCGAGCGCGGGGTGGATCCAGTACTGGCCGCGCGCGACCTCGTGCGCCGGCTGCCCGAAGCTGGCCGCGTGCACGAGCGTCTGCACGATGCTCGACGACATCGCCCCCACGCAGTGCGCGGCGAGCACCTGCCCCTCCGGGGTGGCGTGCACCGTGACGAAGCCGTCGAGGTCCTCCAGCGCCCAGCCGTACGCGACGTCGCCGTAGCGCTGGGTGTGGGTGACGAACGCGGTGCCCGACGCGGCGAGCTGCTGCTGCGTCGGGCCGAACGACGCGACCTGCGGGTGACCGAAGACGGCGTGCGGCACGAAGCGGTGGTCGGCGCGCTGCAGCTGCCCGTCCCGCCGGCCGAGGGTGACCTCGAGGTTGTGCGCGACCACCCGGGCCTCGTGGTTGGCCACGTGCTTGAGCTGCCAGTGGGAGCAGACGTCGCCGAGCGCCCAGGTGCCGGGCGCCGTCGTGCGCTGGTGGTCGTCGACGACGACGTAGCCGTGCTCGTCGACCTCCATCCCGCCGCGCTCGACGGCGAG
>Ga0182741_1004040_pt1 | contig 14862 bp, 14 predicted proteins | sample eDN5th37CBELigOP_FD_128874 | JGI IMG/M metagenome (GOLD analysis project Ga0182741, IMG submission 128874) | Enriched Organic Plus compost microbial communities from Emeryville, California, USA - eDNA 5th pass 37_C BE-Lig OP (version 2) (version 2) ...
ATTTGCCGGTGACCAGAGCGCAGGGGTCACACCCGTTCCCATTCCGAACACGGTCGTTAAGCCCTGCAGCGCCGATGGTACTCCGACCGAGAGGTCGCGGGAGAGTAGGCCGTCGCCGGCACCCCATTCACGAGAGGCTCCTGGATTCCCAGGGGCCTCTCGTGCGTTCGGCCATCGCCGCACGCGCGGTTCTTGCCACACCGCTGGCGCGTGCAGATCCTCCGTCCACTCTCCGCCACCGTCGCCGGCGCGGCGCTCGCCTACCTCTTCGTGCGCGAGCGCCGCGCCCGCATCGTCGCCGAGCGCATGGCCGCGGCGACGCTCGAGACGCTGCTGAACGCCATCGACGCCAACGACGCCGAGACGGGCGCGCACGTCCGCCGCGTCGCCGCCTACGCGCTCGTGCTGGCACGCGCGATGGACCTGCCAGCCGCCGAACGGCGGGAGGTCGTGCGGGCCGCCCTCTTTCACGACATCGGGAAGATCCACGAGGCGCTCTTCGACCTCGTGCACGAGCCGTCGCGCCTCGATCGCCACGCCTACGAACAGGTGCGCACCCACCCCGCGCGAGGGGCGGAGGTGCTCGCCCCGCTCCGCGAGTTCTTCCCCTCGCTCGATCAGGCGGTCTTCTCGCACCACGAGCGATGGGACGGGTCGGGGTATCCGCGCGGTCTGGTCGCGACGGAGATCCCGCGCATCGCGCGCATGATCGCGGTCGCCGATACCTTCGACGCCATCACCCACACCCGACGCTATCGCCTCGGCAACAGCGTCGCCGAAGCGGTGCGCGTCCTGATCGAGGGACGCGGGAAACTCTTCGACCCCGAGATCGTGGACGTGGCGCTCTTCCCGCCCGTCCTCGAGGAGCTCGTGAGTTCGGCCCGGGAGCTGCATCGCCGGCGCCCCTCGCGTGCCGACCGGCGCATCGAGGGGGTCGATCAGGAGCGGGTCCCGAAGCTCGCCTTCCGCTGGCGCAACAGCTCCGTGCACGAGGCGCGCGACGAGGTCGAGCCCGCGGCACGGCGCCACCCCGCTCCCCGTGCCCGCCCCCGGCGGCGCGGGCCCGCCGCCGCCCGGTAGACCTCAGCGCCGTCCGGCAGGGGTGCGCGCCGCAGCGGTCGCGCCGCGCAGCACCGCCACCGAGTCCCAGGCGCGCCGCGCACGCCGCACCACGCGCGCGTGCGAGGTGAAGTCGCGCGTGAACTCGTGATGGCCGTCCGGAAAGGCGACGAAGAACTTGAACGGCGTCTGCGCCGGATACAGCGCCGCGATGATGCTCGGTCGCCCCGGCGCGCCGATCGGCCCCGGCGGCAGCCCCTTGTTCCGATACGTGTTGTACGGCGAGTCGATCTCCAGATCCTTGAAGAAGAGCCGCGGCTTGTGGCCGCCGTGCGCGTACTGCACGGTGGGGTCGGCCTGGAGCAGCATCCCGTCGCGTAGCCGGTTCATGTACACCGACGCGATCACCGGGCGCTCCTCGCGCAGGCGCGCCTCCCGCTCCACGATCGAGGCGAGGGTGAGGACGTCGTGCCGGGACATCGCGATCGTGTCGAGCCGCGCCGTCCACTGCGGCTGCCACACCCGCTCGAAGCGCGCGACCATCTCGCCCACCGCCGTCCGCGCGCTCATCCCCGGCGCGAAGGTGTAGGTGTCGGGGTACAGGTATCCCTCGAGCGATCCCGACGGCACGTCGAGCCGACGGAGCAGCGCCGTGTCGCGCACCGCCACCTCCACCGACTCGACGGGAATCTCGAGTACGCGCGCGAGCTGCGGCACCACCTGGCGCAGCGTCCACCCCTCGACCAGCGTCATCCCGGGGAGCAGCCCCTTGCCTTCGGCCAGCGCGTCCAGCGCGCGCCCCCAGGAGGTGTTGGGGCGCAGCATGTAGGTGCCCGCCTTGATCCGCCGGTCGCGATTCGTGAGCTGGGCGTAGAGGAGGAAGAGCCGCGGCGCGCGGATCACTCCCTTGCTCGCCAGCGAGTCGGCGGCCACGCGGAGCGATGCGCCGCGCGGGATGACGACCCGGACGGGGGCGCCCTTCCCTTCGCCGCCACAGGCGGCCAGCACGCCCGCCAGCGCGAGCGGCGCGAGCAGCGAGAGCCGCCGTCTCATCTCACTCCCCGAGGCGCATCGCATGCTGCAGCAGCACGGTGGCGGCGAGCGCATCGACGTCGCCTCGCCGCTCCTGCGGGCTTCCGCCCAGCTCCTGGATCGCGCGCCGCGCCGCGGCGGTGGTGAAGCGCTCGTCCACCAGACGGACGGGGAGCCCGGACCGCTTCTCCAGCTCGGTCGCGATGCGGCGGACCTCGGCGGCGCGCGGTGTGTCCTCGCCCTCGCCGTCGAGCGGCAGGCCGAGGACGAAGCCGCGTGCCTCCAGCTCCTGGGCGCGGCGCAGCAGCTCGGCGATCGGCGGACGCTTGCCGGGGCGCCGCACGATGAAGCCGGCCGGTGAGGCGATCATCCCGAGCGGATCGCTGATGGCGAGCCCGATGCGCCGCTCGCCCCAGTCGATGGCGAGCAGCCGTCCGTTGCGGTGCGCGTCGGGAGCCATCACCTGTCACCGACCCGGATCAGCCGCCCTGCGCCATCTGCTGGAAGAACTCGCGGTTCGTCCGCGATCGCCCCATCTGCTTGAGCAGGAACTCGATCGCCTCCGTGGAGGGCATGTCGCCCAGGAACTGTCGCAGCAGGAAGACGCGATTGAGCTCCGCCTGGTCGAGGAGCAGCTCCTCGCGGCGCGTCCCCGACTTGCCGATGTCGATCGCCGGATAGATGCGACGGTCGGCGATCTTGCGGTCGAGCACGAGCTCCATGTTGCCGGTGCCCTTGAACTCCTCGAAGATCACCTCGTCCATGCGCGAGCCGGTCTCGATCAGCGCCGTCGCGACGATCGTGAGCGAGCCACCCTCCTCCACGCTGCGGGCGGCGCCGAAGAACCGCTTGGGCTTGTGCAGCGCCTGCGCGTCCACGCCGCCCGAGAGGATCTTCCCCGAATGCGGGGCGATGACGTTGTGCGCGCGGGCGAGCCGGGTGATCGAGTCCAGCAGGATGACGACGTCCTTCCCGTGCTCCACGAGTCGCTTGGCGCGTTCGATCACCATGTCCGCGACCTGGACGTGGCGATCGGCCGGCTCGTCGAAGGTGGAGCTGATGACCTCCCCCCGCACCTGCTCCTGCATGTCCGTCACTTCCTCCGGCCGCTCGTCGATCAGCAGGACGATGAGCGTGATCTCCGGATGGTTCTCGGCGATCGCGTTGGCGATGTGCTGGAGCAGGATCGTCTTCCCGGCGCGCGGGGGCGCGACGATGAGCCCGCGCTGTCCCTTGCCGAGCGGCGCGATGATGTCCATCACGCGCATGCTCAGGTTCCCGTCCTTCGGCTCCAGCCGGATGCGCTCCTGCGGATAGCGCGGCGAGAGACTATCGAATGGGATCCGCTGCTTGGCGCGCTCCGGCTCGTCGCCGTTGATCGTCTCGACCTTGAGCAGGGCGAGGTAGCGCTCCCACTCCTTGGGCGGGCGCACCTGCCCCGCGACGAGATCGCCGGTGCGCAGGTCGAACCGCTTGATCTGCGAGGGGGAGACGTAGATGTCGTCGGGCCCGTACAGGTAGTTCCAGTCCGGGCTTCGCAGGAAGCCGTAGCCTTCGGGGAGGATCTCCAGCACCCCCTCGCCGGTGAGCGTGACTTCCGCGTCGAGCAGATTCTGCTCGATGCGGAAGATCAGGTCCTGCTTCCGCAGCCCGGACGTGTCGCCGATGTTCATGCCGTCGGCCATCTCTTGCAGCTCGTTGACCGACTTTCGCTTCAGCTCGGCGATGTCCATGAGGGAGGCACGCGACGCCGCGAGTGGCGTCATGGGAGCCGGCTCCGGCAGAGGAGGGGTCGTTCGGCGGGAACGTGAAGACCGCCGTCGGCACGGCGCCTCACGAGGGACGCGACGGTGCACCCGCGTCGTCGCGGTGGCAGGGTGCAGCAGGGTGTCGGCGGGATCATGCGAAGCTAAGAATCGCCAGAAAGGGGGTCAAGGCCGCGCCCGTGCGCGGGGCAGGGGAGTCAGAACAGCTGCAGGTAGCGCAGTGGCCGGCGCTTCACGTCGAGCATGAGCCGGCGCAGCGACGAATCCGCGCGCGAGAGCTCGAGCTCGAGCGTGTGGTCATGCAGGAATCGGCCCGCGCTCCCGCGAGGCTCGTCGAGCAGGGCGCGAACGATCGAGAGCTCGTCCCGCAACGCCGCCAGCTCGCGGGCGAGCGTCGAGTCCCGGCGGAAGCGGCCCAGGGTGCCGTCGCGCGAGCCGAGGAGCGCGCGCACCGAGTCCACCGACGCGAGCACGCCGCGCGCCCGCGCCGCGAGTGCGGCGCGTTCGTCGAGCACGAGCCCCAGCGACCCGTCGCGACTCCGGACGCGGGTCGCGATCCGCGCGCCGCGCTCCTGGAGGCTGCCCAGCTCCATCCCGCCCTCGGAGGTGAAGGCGCCGATCGTGCCGGTGGTGGCTCGCAGCTGCGAGCGGATCATCCGCACGTGCTGCATGATCGTCGGCAGCTCGCGTGCGGCCGCGCCGAATCGCTCGCCGATGCTCTCGAGGTTCTCCCCCGATCGTCCGACGATGGTATCGCCCGGGGCGACGGCCCGTGCCGCCGGCGACCCGCCGGTGAGATAGATCACCGGCGCCCCGATGAACGAGCCTCCCGCGCGCACCCGCGCATCGGTGTCCCGTCGCAGATAGCTCCGGTAGCGCTCTCCGACGTCGAGGGCGATCACGAGCCGCCGCTCCAGCGGCTCGCTCGGCGGGGCGAATCCGATCGAGGTGACGACGCCGATCGGCTTACCGTGGAGCCAGACCTCCGAGCCCTGCATGATCCCGCGCGCCGCCGGCACCGCCGTGTAGAGGCGCATCTGCTCGCCCCTGGCGGCGCCGACGCGCGCGAACAGCAGGATCGCGAGCACCGCCGCGACGAGCGAGGCGAGCGCGGCGATCCCCGGAACGAGTTGGCTCCAGCGGAGAGGGCGGGGCATGTCGAGGGTGGGAACTGGCCGCGACGGGAGCAAGCCCCGGACCACCCACCTCCCCATGCGAGCACGGCCCCGTCCATGTCTGGACGGGGCCGTGCTCGCATGCGCGCGACAGGATTCGAACCTGTGACCTTCAGCTCCGGAGGCTGACGCTCTATCCAGCTGAGCTACGCGCGCAAATGCAGCGGGGCCCTCGAGGAGCCCCGTTCGGCACTGCTCTCCAGCACTCGGAAGCTAACCGTGGCGAGAGCGCGGGTCAACGCGAGCGCCTGGCGGCTGTAGACTTGCGGCATTCACGGGCGCATGTTCCGTGAGACCCGAGCACACCCCGCCCATGGAAGCTGGTTCCCGCCGTCGGAGTTCGTCGTCGAGCGTCGAGGAGATGACCGCGGTGCTTCGTCCACCTGCCGACGGGGGGACGTCGGCGTCGGTGCCTCCCCTGCAGAGCGGCGATGGGCGCCCCGTCGCCGTCGTGCACCTCGTCGCGGAGCTCGCGCCCTTCGCCCGCACGGGCGGGCTCGGCGAGGCGGTCGCGAGCCTGGCGCGCCATCAGCTCGCTTCGGGGATCTCCACCTCGCTCGTGATGCCGCTCTACGGCAGCATCCGCGCGCAGGGGCATCAGCTCGAGGCCGTCGGTGATCCGTTCGCCGTCGAGGTGGGGGGGCGCGAGCACCCCGCGCGACTGCTGCGTCTGGTGCGGCCGAGCACGCGCGGCGGGGAGGGGGAGCCCGCCGTGTACTTCATCGAAGGAGCGGAGTTCTTCGATCGGCCGGGACTCTACGGCGAGAACGGGACGGACTACCCGGACAACCACCTGCGCTACGGATTCCTCGCTCTCGCGGCGCTGCAGGCGCTGCCGCGCGTCGCGACCGGTCCGGTGATCCTCCACGCGCACGACTGGCACACGGCGCTCGCCCCCGTCTACCTGCGCACCCGCTTCGCCCGCCATCCGCAGCTGCGGAACGTCAGCACGGTGCTCTCCGTCCACAACGCGGGATACCAGGGGCACTTCCCGCCCACGGTGCTCGACGAGCTCGGGTTGAGCTGGGATCTCTTCACCTGGCGCCACCTCGAGTGGTACGGACGCGTCAACCTGCTCAAGGGCGGGCTGGTCTTCGCCGACTTCGTGACCACGGTGAGCTCGACGCACGCGTACGAGTTGCGCACGCCCGCCGGCGGCTTCGGCCTCGACGGCGTCTTCGTGGGGCTCAAGGATCGTCTCGTCGGCATCGCCAACGGCATCGACCAGACGGTGTGGGACCCGCAGCGCGACGACTCCATCCCCGGCAACTTCTCGGCGAACGATCTCACGGGGAAACGGCGCTGCCGGGCCGCGTTGCAGCGCGCGTTCGGGCTGCGCGCGCGGGCGCGCATCCCGATCTTCGCGATGACGGCGCGACTCGTCTCGCAGAAGGGGCTCGATCTCATCCTCGGCGATCCCGGCTACTTCGCGCTCGACGCGCAATTCATCTTCCTCGGCGCCGGCGAGCCCCGGTACGAGGAGGCGCTGACCGAGCTCGCCGCGCGCGCGCCGAGTCGCATCGCGGTGGAGCTCAACTTCACCGAGCCGCTGGAGCATCTGCTGCTCGCCGGCGCGGACATGTGCCTCATGCCGTCGCAGTACGAGCCGTGCGGCCTCACGCAGATGCGCGCGCAGCGCTACGGTACCATCCCGGTCGCGCGACGCGTCGGCGGGCTCGCGGACACGATCGAGGACGGCGTCACCGGCTTCCTCTTCGACGATTATACTGCCGGGGACTTCATGCGCGCGGCCATGCGCGCGGTGGACCAGTACCAGGAGCAGCCGGGGTGGCGCGCGATGATCCGCGAGGCGATGTCGCGCGACTTCGGCTGGGAACGGTCGGCCGCGCGGTATCTGCAGGTCTACCGCCGCGTGGTGTCGGCGGCGCACGCGCGCTGAGCCGCCCGCGTCTTCCCCTCCACCCGCCAGCCGGTCGCGGACCCACCGCCATCCCGGCGTTCGCAGGAGCACGTTCGGCACCATGCAGATGACTTTTCGCTGGTACGGCGCGAGCGACCGCGTGACGCTCGCGCACATCCGGCAGATCCCGGGAGTGCGCGGCATCGTGAGCGCGCTGTACGACGTCGCGGTCGGCGAGGCGTGGAGCGCGGACGCGCTCGCGCGTCGGCGCGACGAGATCGAGGGGGCGGGGCTGCGCTTCGCCGTCGTGGAGAGCATCCCGGTCCACGAGGACATCAAGCTCGGGCGGCCGACGCGCGATCGCCTGATCGACGACTACTGTCGCAGCATCGCGGCCATGGGCGCGGTCGGGATCCCGGTGCTCTGCTACAACTTCATGCCGGTGTTCGATTGGACGCGCACCGACCTGGCGATGCCCGCCGCCGACGGCTCGACGTCGCTCGCCTACGACGACGCCTCGCTGGCGCGCATCGACCTGTCGCGGGGGACGGGCGACCTCCCCGGCTGGGCCACCGCGTACGACGCGACGCAGCTGCGCGCCCTGCTCGACGCCTACCGCGCGGTGCCGGCGGAACGGCTCTGGGAGCACCTCGCCTACTTTCTCGAGCGTGTCGCGCCGGTGGCGGACGAGTACGACGTGAAGCTGGCGCTGCACCCGGACGATCCACCCTGGTCGATCTTCGGGCTGCCGCGGATCGTCACCGACGAGGCGGCGCTCCTGCGGGTCGTGTCGCTCGCGCCGAACCGCTCGAACGGGATCACCTTCTGTACCGGGTCGCTGGGCGCGTCCCCCGCGAACGATCTGGCGGCGATGGCGCGCCGCCTCGGCGCCGAGGGGCGGATCCACTTCGCGCACTGTCGCAACGTCCGGATCACGGGCGAGCGACGATTCCACGAGAGCCCGCACCCCAGCGAGTTCGGGAGCGTGAACATGCGCGAGGTGCTGCGCGCGCTGCGGGACACCGGATTCGCCGGTCCGATGCGCCCCGACCACGGGCGGATGATCTGGGGCGAGGAAGGGCGCCCCGGCTACGGGCTCTACGATCGCGCGTTGGGCGCGATGTACCTGCAGGGGCTCTGGGAAGGGCTCTCGGAATGACCGGAAAGACGAAACCCCTCGCGAGTCGCTCGCGAGGGGTTTCCAGATGGTCGGGGCGAGAGGATTTGAACCTCCGATCTCCTGCTCCCGAAGCAGGCGCTTTACCGGGCTAAGCTACGCCCCGCCGACACGTGCTCGCCGTCCGGAGACGGTTTCCAACATGCGCCTGCAAGAACTCGAACTCCCGGGAATCGAGAGCCGTCGTTTTTTCGGCCGCAGTCGATGAAGCTAGCCCGCCCCGACGACGTTCGCAATCCCTCGGGCGAAAGTGCCGGCGGCACGGGCGGCGTGTCGAGGAGACGCCGCCGGTCGGCGGAATGCGGCGCTGCGCATTCCGCCGACCGGTGCGGTCCGGCCACTACTTCTTCGTGACGAGGATCGAGATGCGACGATTCCTCGCGCGCCCTTCTTCCGTCGAGTTGTCGGCGATCGGCATCTTGGCGCCGTAGCCTTCGGCGATCAGGCGCCCAGGCTGGACGCCCTTCGCGATCAGCGCGTCGCGGACCGCGTTCGCGCGGTCGCGCGAGAGTCGCACGTTCGCCCGCGCGTCGCCGACGTTGTCGGTGAAGCCGCCGATCTTCGCCGCGGTGTTGGGATAGGCCCGCATGACGGCGGCGATGTCCTCGATCTGCTTGTCCGACTCGGGCGTCAGCTTGGCGGAGCCGGATTCGAACGAGAGCCGGTCGAGCGCGAACCAGGTCGACTCGTCGACGGGGCGGTTGGGATCGGAGATGAAGCCGATGAGCCGCGACTCCGTCCCGTCCGTCGCCACGTTGATCGTCGTGCCATCCGGGAGGCGGCGGCTCATCACGGCGACGGAGACCGAGTCCCCCGGCGGGACGATCACGCGTGTGACCTCGCCGGCGGCGTACTCGGATTCGGCGCGCCGCTCGCGCCGGCCCAGCGCCGACCAGAGCAGGGCGATGACCGCGAGCGCCCCGACCGTCGGCCAGAGCCAGCGATGGCGCGAGCGTCCGTGCTCGCTCACCGGCACCTCGCTCGACCGCTCGCGCCGGCGTTCGCTCTCCACCCGGTCGTCGCTCGCCGGCTGCTCGTACGCCGTGTGCATCTCGACCGGCGTCTCCGTCTGGCCGAGCATCGTCGAGAGCCCGAGCGGGGCCGCCGCGAGGATCGAATCCTTCTCCTGCGACAGGCGATCGCGGAAGGTGTCGGCGGTCAGCCCCTCGCTCGTGACGTGCCGGTGCAGCTGGTGCAGCACGAGCCCCGAGACGAGAGGGAAGAGCGACGCGACGGTGCTCGCGCGCAGTCCGCTGTCGCGCGCGACCAGCGATTCGACCTGCTCGGTGCGGCCGGCGAAGATCGAGTCCGCGAACTCGCCGGCGGCGAACGAGCGCTCGTCCACGCTGTCGAATCGATCGGCGAGGGCGATGGTGTCGCTGTCGTCGAACGCGCTCACGTCCGCGCCGCGCGACGCCACCAGGTCGAAGAGACGTCGGAACCCCGCCTGGTCGCCGAGCCGCGCGACGATGCCGGCGAGGAGCGCGGACGCCGTCGCGCGGATCCCCCGCGCCACGCTCTGCTCCGACTCGCCGGACCGGGACGCGATGCCGGAGGCGAGCCCTCGATCGATGACGCCGTCGATGGCGTCGAGATAGGATGCTGCCATGCTGCCACTCTCCGTTGGATTGACACGGGCGAGCGCGCGCGAGCCCACCTGGCGAGGTCGACCGGTGCGCACCGGTGGCCCGCCCTCACGCGCGTGCGTGGGGCAACGGAGGGAAATCGGGACCGGGGCGGGAGGAATGCCCCGGAAAGGGCGGGGTCCGATGGTCCAAGGCGGCCGCGGGCGTGGCCGCTGGAACGACGAAGGGCCACTCGTGCGAGTGGCCCTCGTGTTCGTCGTCATCGTGTCGGATGAAGGCCGGATGTCTCACCGTGCGGGCGCCGAAGGAGTAACCCGGACGCCCGGTAGGACCGCCACACCGTCCGCGCGGTACGCCGCCTGTGACAGTTGGCACACCGCACGACGCACTTCTCGACTTCCGCGACGAGGAGGGGGAGGGCCACGGCATCGCTCGCCATGCGCGAGATCGGCGCCACCTTCTCCTTCCCGTCTCGGTGGTCGAATTCCAGCACGACCGGATCGGCCTCCCCGCAGTCCACGCAGGGGTGCGTCGCGAGGTAGCCCAACAGCCACGCCCGCAGCTTCCGGCGCTGGCCCTCGCGGACCCGCCTGCCTCGCTCTCGCTCGGCAGGCCGTTGTCTGGACTTCCGCTGTATCACCTTCAGGCACTCCCTGCATTGCGCCTGGAGGCCGTCCGGCCGGGCCTTGTTGCGGCCGAAGTCCACGTCATCCCGTCCGCAGCGCGGGCACAGCTTCCCGGTCATGGACGGACCCGGCAGGTGACGCGATCTTCCGTGAACCGAGCGCAGAACGCCACCGCGCCATCCCGCAGGTTCCCCCGGATGAGCCGTCCATCCTCCAGCACCACGAACTGATAGCGGGGCAGGGCCAGCCACAGGACACCCGCCACGACGAGGAGCGCCCCCGCGAGGGCGAGTTGGCACACCACGGAAGCCTTTGGCACACTCATTGGCACACCTCCAGACGCAGAAAGGCCACCCGATCGGGTGGCCCTGTCGTACAACTGCCTGTGTTTCTGCGAGTTACGGAAGCGCGCCCGGAAGGACTCGAACCTCCAGCCTTCTGATCCGTAGTCAGATGCTCTATCCAATTGAGCTACGGGCGCTTGCACCAGCGTCTCCGCGCGCAGTCAGCGTCGTCGCGGGAGACTGGAAACATATCCGGCGCGCATGTCGCAGTCAAGCGACGCGACTGCTTCGTGCCGAGGGCGCCGTCGGCGTTCGGCGTGGCGCACGGAGAGTCGACACCGACCGCGGCCGCCGGAATGCGAGTTGCTCCTCGGCGACGGCGGCGAACATCTGGAGATTGCAAAGAAAAACCCCACCGGAAACCCGGCGGGGTCATGGGCGGTACAAGACTCGAACTTGTGACCTCCACGATGTCAACGTGGCGCTCTAACCAACTGAGCTAACCGCCCTGCGTGACGCCGTACCATTCACGACGGGTACGAACGTCGGCCGACCGGAGTCCGGTCAGAGCGGGAAACGGGACTCGAACCCGCGACCCCAACCTTGGCAAGGTTGTGCTCTACCAACTGAGCTATTCCCGCGAAGTCCCGGAGGCAGCACTTGCCGTTCGTGCAACCGGTCCGGCGAGCCGGATGGAGGCGAGGGGAATCGAACCCCTGACCTCTTGAATGCCATTCAAGCGCTCTCCCAACTGAGCTACGCCCCCGGCACTACCACACGTACCCCTGCGACGTGGCGCACTCGACCGTGCCAGCGAGCCTCGCCACAGGAAACATGAAGTGTAGTTGGGGGTAGTCTAGAAGTCAAGAAAGAGGGGCTGGCGGAACGCTATCCGGCCGGTATCTTGCAGCGCCTTCGTGTGCAAGAACGGCACGAAGCGACCGCCGCCACCACGTGGCGGCCGAGACTCCATTTCAGCGACGCGGCCGCCTCATCCACGGCCGCCGCTCATAGATCCGCACTCTTACCCGTTGTCCCTCGAGGACACTTGCCAATGACCGAAGTGAAGCGTCGCCGTCGCCGGACCGCGCCCGCGGGGATCGCGCCGAACGAGCCCGAGCGGGACATTCTCGATCAGTACCTCTACGAGGTGAGCACGTATCCGCTCCTCAAGGGGACCGAAGAGATCGAGCTCGCGCGGAAGATCCGCGCCGGTGACCAGGACGCCCTCCAGGAGCTCGTCAAGCGCAACCTGCGTTTCGTGATCTCCGTCGCCAAGAAGTATCAGAACCGTGGCCTCCCCCTCATCGACCTGATCGGCGAGGGGAACGTCGGCCTGCTCACCGCGGCGCGGAAGTTCGATCCCGACCAGGGCGTCAAGTTCATCTCGTACGCCGTGTGGTGGATCCGCCAGGCGATCCTCTCCGCCCTCGCGCGGCAGGGGCGCACCGTGCGCGTGCCGCTCAACCGGACGGCGGACCTCTCGCGCATCATCAAGGCGTCGGAGATCCTCCGCCAGAAGCTCAACCGCGAGCCGAGCCCCGAGGAGCTGTCGCAGCTCACCGGCCTGTCGGTGGACGTCGTGCAGTCGCTCGCCGCGCTCAACACGAGCGACGTGCGCCTCGACGCGCCGATGGATCCCGAGGGCGATCGCTCGCTGATCGAGCGCTTCGTCGCCGACGAGATGCCCGACACCGAGGAGGAGGCGATGAACCGCTTCCTCACCGACGAGATCGAGCAGGCGCTCAACACGCTGCCGCCGCGCGACGCGAAGGTGCTGCGTCTCTACTTCGGCCTCGAGGGTGGCCGCGAGCACACGCTCGAGGAGATCGGCTCCATGCTCGGCGTCACGCGCGAGCGCGTGCGTCAGCTGCGCGATCGCGCCCTCAAGCGGTTGCGCGAGGGCGACGTCGGCCGCGCGCTGGGCAGCTTCGCCGCGTAGGCGCCGGAGCGCAGGGCACGTCGGAGGCGGGTGGCGAGGAACTCTCGCCACCCGCCTCGTCGCGTGTGGGGGTGACTCGCGTGCGGCGCCCGTCGCATATTCCGACAGCGGCCGGGTCGCGCCTCCCGCCGCCCGCATCTCGTCACTCGCCCGATGATCCAGCTGATCGACGTCCACAAGGCCTTCGGCTCCAAGCGCGTGCTCAACGGCTTCACGCTCGACGTCCCCGACGGCGAGACGATGGTCATCATCGGCTACTCGGGGACGGGGAAGTCGGTCGCGATCAAGCACATCGTCGGCCTGCTCGAGCCCGATTCGGGGCGCGTGGTCGTGGACGGGCTCGAAGTGCCGCGCCTCCCGCGACGCGAGCTCTACAAGCTGCGGGCGAAGATCGGCTACGTCTTCCAGTTCGCCGCGCTCTTCGACTCCTTCACGATCGGCGAGAACGTCGCGATGGGGCTGCGCAAGCAGGACGAGCTCACCGAGGCGGAGATCCGCGAGCGGGTGCGCGAGTCGTTGGAGCTCGTCGATCTCCCCGGTGTGGAGGGGCGGTTTCCGGCGGAGCTGTCGGGCGGGATGCGCAAGCGGGTCGGGATCGCGCGGTCGATCGCGCTCCGCCCCAAGTACATCCTCTACGACGAACCCACCACCGGACTCGATCCCGTCACCAGCGCCGTCATCGACCAGCTCATGGTGCGCATGCGCGAGAAGCTCGGCGTGACCGGCATCGTCATCACCCACGACCTGCGCAGCGCGTACACCGTGGGCACGCGAATGGCGATGCTCTACGAGGGGCGCGTGCGTCAGGAGGGGACGGTGGACGAGATTCGTCATTCGACCGATCCCGTCGTCCGGCAGTTCATCGAAGGGCGGGCGACGCTCGACGAGCTCGAAGAGGCGCGCGGGTGATGGGCACCGGCCGCGGACGAGCGAAGCAGGAGACGTCGGCGGGCGGCGTCGTCTTCCGCGTCGTGCCGGGGCCCGACGGTCGTCCCGAGCCGCTCTTTCTCCTCATCCGCGACAGCTATCGCAACTGGGGCTTCCCCAAGGGGCACCTCGAACGCGGCGAGCTGCCGGAGGCCGCGGCGATGCGGGAGGTCGCCGAGGAGACCGGCGTCCGCGAGCTCGCGCTGCGCGGGCCGATCGAGACCATCGAGTGGTACTTCCGCTTCCGCGGTCGGCTCATCCACAAGGTCTGCTATTTCTACCTGATGCAGACGGAGCACGAGGACACCTGCCCGCAGCAGGCGGAGGGGATCACCGCGTGCCGGTGGACCCCGTACGAGGAGGCGCGCGCGATGATCTCGTACGCGAACGCCCGCGAGGTGCTCCGTCGGGCGCACGCGATGGTCGATCGTCGCGACGTCGCGCTCCCCCATCCGTCGCCAGCCGAGTGACGAGCCCGGTTCGGTCGACGCCGGCCGCGCTGCCGTGCGTCCTCGTCTACCATGGGCGCGAGCGCGTGCGCCAGCTGGCGCGTGCCGCCTTCCCGCGCCGGCGCGCGCGGCTCGTCCTCGTGCGCACGCTCGCCGAGGCGGAGCAGGCGCTGCGCGAGGTGTTCGTGGACGCGATGCTCGTGGACGTCGCGGGGGCGGCCGACGACTCGTGGAAGGTCGCGGGGCTCGCGCGCGAGTTCCCGAGCGTGTCGTTCTTCGGCGTCGCCCCCTTCCGCTCCTCCGACGGGCCGGCGATCGCCCAGTGCGCCACCCTGGGCTTCAGCGACGTGCTGGTGGACCACGTGGACGACGCCGCGGCTCGCGAGCTGGTGCTCGGTGCCGCCTTCTCGAGCCGCTTCGAGGCGGCGCTCCACGACCCGCCGCCGGCGCTCGCGCTGACCTCCCCCCTCCAGCAGGCGGCGTGGCGCGCGGTGGTCGCCCACGCCGGGCGGCCGGTGCGCACCGCCGAGCTCGCCACCCGGCTGGGGGTGACGCGCGAGCACCTGAGCCGGACCTTCGCGTCGGCGGGGGCCCCGAACCTCAAGCGGGTCATCGATCTCGTCCGGCTGATCGCGGCGGGGGAGCTGGCGAAGAACCCGGGGCACGACATCCGGGACGTGGCGCGCGTGCTGGAGTTCGCCTCCTCGTCGCACCTGGCGAGCACGGCGCAGCGCATCGTCGGCACCAAGCCGGCCTCTCTCGCCCGCCTGCGCACGGTTGACCTGCTCGAGCGGTTCGTGCACGGCCACGGCCGGAGCCGTGGCGAGCGGGTGGCGGACGCGAGCTAGCTTCCGCCCCCCTCGATCTGCCGCTCCAGGTAGACCAGGTATCCGTTCAGGAGCCGAGCGACCTGGGCGGCGCGCCGGGTGAGCGCGGTGTGGGCATCCTCGTCGAGGAGCCCGGCGTGGCGGGCGACGG
>Ga0182741_1004052_pt1 | contig 14839 bp, 13 predicted proteins | sample eDN5th37CBELigOP_FD_128874 | JGI IMG/M metagenome (GOLD analysis project Ga0182741, IMG submission 128874) | Enriched Organic Plus compost microbial communities from Emeryville, California, USA - eDNA 5th pass 37_C BE-Lig OP (version 2) (version 2) ...
CTCGCCGGCGCCGGCGCCCTCGCCGGGGATGCCGAGATGCACGGTGCCATCGAGGCCGATCGCGTTCGCGAGCTGCAACGTGCCGTCGCTCTCGAGCCGGGACATCGCGCGCAGCGCGGCGGCGACGCCGGCCATGGCGACGAAGCCGGCGACGAGCGACGCCGGCAGGGCGAGGAGCGCCGGCCACCCGGCGCGCGTCGCGAACCAGCCGGTGGTACCGAAGAGGGCGAGCCCGGCCGAGACGGCACGGACGCTGAAGAGGTGGAGCCCGTGCGCGAGCGCCTCGTGGCCGTCGTGCCCGTCGAGGCCGGGCACGTCGGCATCGTGCAGACCGGCACTGACGAGCTGGAGGACGAGGACCGCCGCGCCGGCGATGGCGCAGACCAGATAGAAGGCCTGCATGGGCTGGAGAGCGTGGGAAAGGGGGCGGCCTAGTATACGGGTGTTTAGGAATGGGGGCCAGAGTGACGCCGAGGCCATGCCGCGTGCAGGCGGCGTCATGCCCGCCCCCTACATCACGCCACGCACCGTCCGATACACGAACTCCGCCGCCCACCCCAGCGCCGGCAGCGGCACGCGCTCGTTGTCGCCGTGCATGCGCAGCTCGTCCTCCATCGGGAGGGGCATCGGGAGGATCCCGTAGGTCGGCATCCCCTTCTCGCGCAGGTACGCGCCGTCGGTCGCGCCGGTGGACATGAAGGGGATGACGGTCGTGCGCGGCTCCATCGCCCGCGCCGCCGCCTCCATCGCCGTGAAGAGCGCGGAGCCGACGGGCGACGGCGGCGGCGCGGGGCGCGGCTCGCCGTCCAGCCGGAAGGTGACCGCCTGCTCGCCCCCCGCCTGCTGCATCGCCGTCACGATGGTGCGGATGTCCTCGTCCGGCAGCGCGCGCACGTTGAAGGTCGCGCTGCCTTCCGACGGGATCACGTTCGCGCGGAAGCCGCCGTTGATGATCGTCAGCGAGTGTCCCGTGCGGAGCACCGCGCTGTGGAGCGGATCGCGGGAGAGCACACGCGCCGCGGCATCGATCTGCGCCGGCGTCGCGCCCGGCTGGCTGATCGCAGCCATCGCCGCGCGCGTCGCGGAGTCGGTCTCGATCGTCGCCAGCCGCGCGAAGTAGAGGCGCGTCGTCTCGTTGAGCCGCACCGGCGCCTTCCACTCGTGCGCGCGCGAGACGGCACGCGCCAGCGCGGCGAGCGCGTTGTCGGGGAGCGGCACCGACGCGTGCCCGCTCGGCCCCTTCGCCTCGGCGATCACGTCGTAGTAGACCTTCTCCGTCGTCTGGATGTTGACGGTGCGCACGACGCCGTCCTGCACGCGCACCCGCCCGCCCTCGTTGAGCGCGAACTCGGCGTCCTTGATCAGATCCCAGTGCTTCTCGACCACCTGCTCGATGCCGACGTTGCCCCCCTCCTCGGCGGCGGTGCCGAGGAGGATGACGTCGCGCGTGAGCTGGTCGCGGCGCGGCGCGAGCTGCTCGAGCACGGCGACCGTCGCGGCCAGCATCCCCTTGTCGTCGATCGCGCCGCGGCCGTAGAGGTAGTCCTCCTTCACCGTCGGCTCGAACGGACGGGTCTCCCACTTCGTCGTGTCGGCGCCGACGACGTCCATGTGCCCCATCACCAGCACGGGGCGCTTGGTCGGACGGGTGGCGCGGAGCCGCGCGACGAAATTGGCGCGCCCCGGCGCCGCCTCCAGCACGTGCGTCTCGACGCCCGGGAGCCGCTTGAGCACCGAGTCGAGGTAGCGCGCGGTGCGCATCTCGTTCCCCGGCGGGTTCTGCGTGTCGAGGCGGATGAGCGCCTCGAGATGCGCGCGGGTCGCGCGGGCCCCCTGGTCGCGGTTCCACCCCGCGGGCGCGGGAGCGCGGACGACGTACGGCGCGGGATCGACGCGCTGCGCGAGCGCGGGAGAGACGAGCGCGACGAGCGCGAGGACGGCGACGGAAGATCGAAGCATGAGCGGCCTGAGGGTGAAGTCCGGACGCGGATCTCGTCGAAGTATATCCCCGATCGCGGGGCGGCGGCGCGCCGCAGATCAGTCTCGCGCGGCCAGGAGCGCGGCGATCTCCGGGTCGCCGCGCACCACCGCGAGCCACCGCTCGTTGCGCTCGCGCTGCGCCTCCCACGCCTTCAGCCGGCGCGCGCGATCCGGCGACGACAGGTCGACGAGCGAGGTCGCGGCGACGGGCGGCAGGTCGATCGGATGCGTCCGCAGCACCGGTGCGGAGCCGTCGGTCTCGTCGAGCAGCACCGCCAGCGTGCGACCGTCCTCCGGCAGCGGGAGCTCGTGCCCGAGGACGCGCACGCGTCGCGACTCCGAGCTGTAGAGCAGCTCGTGCGGGCCGCCCACGTCCGAGCCCGAGTTCCATCCTGCCGGCAGCTGCGGCGTCGGCCAGCGCCCGGGTGGCGGCGGTGCGGGACGAAGGAGCGACCGGAGACGCTCGCGCCACGAGATGCGACGAAACGCGAGCCCCGGACTCCGGATCGCGATCACGGCACCGCACCGCTCGAACGTGCCGTCGTCCTCGTAGAAGAAGACCAGCGAATTGCCGTCGCCGTGCGATCCCAGAACGCCCATCGCTCCCTCCCGGTGCGTGTGGTCGCCCGCTCAGCGCTCCCGCGTCAGCGCCCTGCCGCCTCCCTGGCCAGCCGCCGTTCCAGCGCCGCGCGCGCGTTGGCCGCGTAGCGTCGGCAGCCGTCCGGGTCGATCAGCCGCGGACCGTCGGAACGTCCCTCCATGCGTGCGAACAGCTGCGACGCCCCCGGATGCGGCGTCAGCAGGATGTCGCACCGGATCGACTCCAGCAGCGCGTGCCCGCGGCGGAAGTCGGCGACGCCGGTCGTGTACGTGCGGCTCCGCGTGAACTCGAAGTCGTCGTCGGAGATCGGCGTCTGGCTGTCGGCGTAGACGAGCGCGAGGCAGCGCTCGTTCTCGCACGACGTCCAGCTCCAGCTCGTCCCCCCGGGCGTGTGTCCCGGCGTGAGATGCGCGACGAGCGACAGCGCCCCGACGCGCAGCGTGTCGCCGTCGGCGAAGACGCGGACCCGCTTCGCGCCCGGATAGGCGATCGCCGAGCGATACTGCGGATCGTCGGCGGTCGCGCGCCCCGTCTCGATGACCCGCGCGCTCCAGCGGCTCGCCGCGACCTCGGCGTCGGTGGCGCGCTGGATCGCCGCGATCCCCCCCGCGTGATCGTAGTGCGCGTGGGAGTTGAGCACGAGCTTCACGTCCGACGGGCGGAAGCCGAGCGCTTCGATGTTCCTGAGGATGAGGGGCGCCGTCTCCGGGAGCCCGGCGTCGATGAGCACGTGCCCGTCGCGCGACGTGACGAGGATCGCCCCCAGCCCCGCGGTGCCGACGTAGTAGCTGCCGCCGTGGATCCGGAAGGGCGGGTGCGGCGCGTTCCACTCGGCGCAGCTCGAGCAGTCGGGGAGCGGCGCGGTGAGCGCGTCGGGCGACTGGGCGGACAGGTCGACGGCGCCGACCAGCGCCAGCACGGCGAACGAGCGAAGCGGAAGTCTCATGCCCGCATGATGGCCCGCCGACCGGTCGCGAGGCAACCGTCCGCGGCACCCTTGCGAGGGCCGTTGCCGCGCATGATATAGCGGCGCGCCTCGCGCACGCCCCGCCACCCGCCTCCCCCCCAGCCTCCCGCCTCCCGCTGCATGACCGCCGTCGACACCGTCGTTCCGCGCGAGATGCTCTCCGCGCGCGAGGAGCAGTTCGAGCGACTGCGGCGCCGTGCGGGCGTCGTGCTCGCGCCGCTCGTCTTCGTCGCCGTGCTGCTGATGCCGGCGCCGTCGCTCTCGCCGCAGGCGCATCGGCTGGCGGCGATCCTGGCGACGGTGATCGTGCTCTGGGTCTCCGAAGTCCTCCCGATGCCGGTGACCGCGCTCCTCGGCGCCGTCGCCAGCATCGTCATGGGCGTCGCCCCGGCGAAGGAGGTGCTGGCCCCCTTCGCGGACCCGCTGATCTTCCTCTTCATCGGCGCGTTCATCCTCGCGCGCGCCATCTTCCTGCACGGCCTCGACCGCCGCTTCGCGTACGCCGTCCTCTCCCTCCCCTGGGTCGGCACGCGCCCCTCGCGCATCCTCCTCGCCTTCGGCGCCGTCACCGCGGTGATCTCCGCCTGGATCTCCAACACCGCCACCACGGCGATGATGTTCGGGATCGGGATGTCGATCCTCGGCTTCTTCTTCGAGGACAAGGAGGGTGCGCCGAAGATCGACCCGCGCTACGCGACGGGGCTGATGCTGATGACGACCTTCGCCGCGTCGATCGGCGGGCTGGCGACGCCGGTCGGCACGCCGCCCAACGTGATCGGGCTCGGCTTCATCCGCGAGCTGGTGGGCGTCGAGATCTCCTTCTTCCGTTGGATGACGATCGGCGTCCCCGTGGTCGCGGTGCTCTTCGTGGTGATGTTCGTCATGCTCGACCACTTCTGCCCCGCCGGGGTGCGGGAGCTGGCGGGGAGCGGCGACATGATCCGCCAGCGCCGCGCCGCGCTCGGCCGGTGGACGACGGGCCAACGCTCGGCGGCCCTCGCCTTCGGCGTCACCGTGCTGCTGTGGATCGCGCCCGGCGTCATCGCGCTGGTGCTCGGCGAGCGGCATCCGACCTATCTCGCCCTCAGCCGCGCGATCCCGGAGGGGGTCGCGGCGCTCGCCGGCGCCGTGCTGCTCTTCGTGCTCCCCGGGGACCGCGGCGCCCGCGCGATCACGTGGCCGGACGCGTCGCAGATCGACTGGGGGGTCGTGCTCCTCTACGGCGGCGGCTTCGCGCTCGGCGTCCTCTCCTTCCAGACGGGGCTCGCCGAGTCGATCGGGCGCGGGCTGACCGACCTGCTCCCCCTCAGCGGCGAGTTCGGGCTGCTCGTCGCCTCGGTGGTCATCGCCGTCGTCGTCTCGGAAGCGACGAGCAACACTGCCTCGGCGAACATGGTCGTCCCGGTCGTGATCTCCATCGCGAAGGCGGCGGGGATGGACCCGCTCGTCCCGGCGCTCGGGGCAACGTTCGCGTCGAGCCTCGGATTCATGCTCCCCGTCTCGACGCCGTGCAACGCGATCGTGTACGGCTCCGGCTACGTGCCCCTGTCGCGGATGATCCGCTACGGCGTGCTGCTGGACGTCGCCGGGATGATCGTCGTGATCGCCGTGGTGTCGCTGCTGGCCCCCATGCTGCGCTGAGCGCCCCCCGTCCGCTGCCGGCCCCGAGCGCGGGTGCCGCCGGCTAGCACGCCTCCTGCGAGCGTGCAGCCGGCATCCTTCACGCGGCAGCGCGCCTCGCATGCACGTCCTCGGCAGCGCCACGGCCTACCGGCTGTACGACGTCGGCTACTTCATCGATCTCGAGGCCGTGACGCCGCTCCTCGGCGACGCGGCGCAGGGACGGTCGAAGCCCGTCCGGACGGAGGCTCGCGCCTTCCTGATCCCCAACCCGCCGCTGTCGCTCGCGCTCGGCGAGCGCACGCTCATCATCGCCGGCGCGCCGCGCGTCGTCCGGCTCTCGGCGCGGTTGTTCGACTTCGGCGTCTGCTCCATCCGCATGACGGCCAGCGCGCCCGGGATGCTCGCCTGGGACGAGTTCACGACCTTCGGCACCGGGTTCGGCGCGGCGCCCGAGGTGGGCGAGACGCTGCGCGCGGAGCTCGACCACCTCCTCGACCGCATCCGGCCGGCGATCCAGCGGCTGGCGATCGCGCCCGTCGTGGAGGACTACGTCGTCTTCCGCATCGACGCGATCGCGGGCGTCGCGCCGGGAAGCTCCCCGAGCGCGCTGTTCGGCGACGAGGTGCTGGTCCGGCTGCTGCTCGGCGAGACGCGCGAGCTGGCACCGGTGGCGCGCCGCGAGCTGTTCGCGCATCGCTTCTCGTACTACGCCGACGACCTCACGGTGCTCACGTGGGACAACGCGCTCGTCGTCGAGCCGCGCCCCGACGACGTGGACATCGAGTTCGTGATCGAGTTCGCGAACGCCCAGCTGCTCGAGCTGCGTCTCTACGACGCGCAGCTCGACGCCGAGCTGCCGGCGCTGTACGAGCGCGTCGCCCACCGGCGCCGCGGTCCGTACCTCACCCGCGCCTTCCGCCCGCTCCTCGCCCAGCTCCAGGCGCGGCTCGCCGAGATCACGGAGATCGTCGAGCGGGTGGACAACGCCTTCAAGATCACCGACGACGTCTACGTCGCGCGCATCTACACCTCCGCGCTGGAGCTCTTCCGCGAGCGCACCTGGCGGCGCGGCATCGACCGCAAGCTCGACATCCTGCGCGAGACGTACGCGATGCTGAACGACGAGGCTCAGGGGGCGCGCGCCGAGGTCCTGGAGCTGATCATCGTCCTCCTCATCGCGGGGGAGATGATCATGGGACTCCTGAAGTGAGGGAGGCGGCTTGACGGGTTGACGGTTTGACCGTTTGACAGCTCCACGGAGGGCTAGCTGAGTAGCCACCCAGCCGGGTGGCGTGGGTGGGGCGAGCCTCGCGGACCGGTTCCCGGCCCATGACACGCTCCTTCGCACCGATCGATCCGCGGAGATCCGCTGGCTTCGGCGGAAATCCCCACACGCGCGAGGGGTGGAGACGCGGAGCCTTCGTCGCGGAACGTTCGCCGCGTCAGAAGCGCTCGCCGCGTGCCTCGCGGTGCTGGCTCCCGACGGCGCGGATCCGCGTCCACATCGTGAAGAAGAAGAGGGCGAGTCCGGCGATCTGCGCGAAGCCGCCCAGCACGACCACCCAGCGGATCGCCAGCGAGGCGGAGACGGTCCGCGCCAGCTCGGCGACGACGCGCGCGAGCGTCCCCACCGTCAGCAGCCAGTAGGCGGCCGCGGCCAGCGCGGGGCGGTAGCGGACGTCCTCCCGCTCCGGCCTCGGGAAGAGCCAGAGCGCCACGCCGAGGATCATCATCATGACGAAGCCGACGAGGATGGCGTGCGTGTGCGCGCTCACCAGATACGGCGACGGATAGACGCCCGCCAGCTCGCGGCGCGCGATCATGATGCCGCCGAGCAGCAGCCCCACGCCGAGAAAGGCGATGCCGGTCTTGAGATAGCGTCGAACGAGCGAATGCATGCGCGGCGTGGCGAGAGACGCGAGGCAAGATGCGGGCGCGCGTCCCGGGGACGCCAGTCGTGCGCGACCTGTGGGAGAAGCTCCCACGCCGATGTGCGGCGATCCCCGAATGTCCGCCGTCGCGCGCGCGGCTACGTTCGAAGATTCGCGGACCCGAACGACGGATCGTCCCATCGTGCCACTCGACGTCATGACCGTTTCGCCGACCGACGCAGCCGCCTCGCCCCCCCTGCCCCCCATCATCCAGGGCGGGATGGGCGTCGGCGTCTCCAGCTGGCGCCTCGCGCGCGCCGTCTCGCGCCTCGGCCAGCTCGGCGTCGTGTCGGCGACGGCGCTGGACACGGTGTTCGTGCGCCGGCTGCAGGACGGCGACCCGGACGGCGGCCTCCGGCGCGCGATGGCGCACTTTCCGATCCCCGAGGTGTGCGAGCGCGTGCTGCGTCGCTTCTTCCGTCCCGGCGGACGCGCCGGCGCGCCCTACACGCTGCTGCCGCTCTACCGTCAGCACTCCGGCGTGGCCCGGCAGCAGATCACGATGCTCGCCGCGTTCGCCGAGGTCTTCCTGGCGAAGGAGGGGCACGATGGCCCGGTGGGGGTGAACCTCCTCACGAAGGTGCAGCTGCCGAACATGGCGTCGCTGTACGGCGCCATGCTCGCCGGCGTCAACGTCGTGCTGATGGGCGCGGGGATCCCGCGCGAGATCCCGGGCGTGCTCGATGCGCTCGCCGAGCATCGGCCGGCGACGATGCGGCTGGAGATCGAGGGGACGCGCGACGACGCGCGCGACCTGCTCGTGTTCGATCCCCGGGTGCACGCGCCGGCGAGCGTGACGGCCGCCCCGCTCGCGCGCCCGCGGTTCCTCGCCATCGTCTCCGCCAACTCGCTCGCGGCGACGCTCGCGCGCAAGGCGAACGGGCAGGTGGACGGATTCGTCGTCGAGGGGTGGACGGCAGGGGGGCACAACGCGCCGCCGCGCGGCCCACTGCAGCTCGACGAGCGCGGTGAGCCCGTCTACGGTGAGCGCGATCGCGTCGATCTCGACAAGCTGCGGGAGCTCGGGCTCCCCTTCTGGCTCGCGGGCGGCATGGGCACTCCCGATGCGCTCGCGCGCGCCCTCGCGCTCGGCGCCGCCGGCGTGCAGGTCGGGACGCTGTTCGCCTTCTGCGAGGAGTCGGGGATCGAGCCCGCGCTGCGCGCGAGCGCCCTCGCCGAGATCGCCGACGGGACGGCGCGCGTCGTCACCGATCCGCGCGCCTCGGCCACCGGCTATCCCTTCAAGCGCATGGAGCTGGACACGGTCGCGCAGCAGGACGACACGCGCATCCGCAACTGCGACCTCGGCTACCTGCGCACCGCATTCCGCGGCCCCGATGGGCGCGTCGTCTACCGCTGCGCCGCCGAACCGGTGGAGGACTACGTCGCCAAGGGCGGCGACGCCGCGGATACCGTCGGCCGGCGGTGCCTGTGCAACGGCCTCGTGGCGAACATCGGGCTCGCGCAGCGGCGCGAGGACGACGGCATCGAGCGTCCGCTGCTCACCAGCGGACACGATCTCGAGGGCGTGCGCGCGTTGCTCGCGGCGAACCCGCGCTACGGCGCGGCGGACGCGGTCGAGTATCTCCTCGCCGCCGTCACGACGCGCGCGTAGGCTCGCGCCGCGCATCGTTCGCGCGGACGAGACGCCGGAGGTACCAGGCCGCGGAGAGCGCAAAGAGGACGACCGAGAGGGCGCCGAACCGGATGCCGCGCGTCTCCTCCGGCCCGAGCTCGAGCATCGGGCCGAGCCGGAACAGCATCCCTCCGGTGATCGCGCCGTAGCCGAGCGCGGCGACGGGTGACCAGCGTGCGGCCGTCCAGGCGCCGCGCGCCGCCAGCAGTCCACTCGCGCCGATCAGCGTCTGCAGGAACATCAACTCGGTCGGGTCGTCGTTGCGCCCGACCAGGTGCAGCACCACCTGCACGATCGCGTTGACCCCCAGCAGCGCGAAGAGCACCGCGAGCAGCACCTGACCGACGGGTCGCCGCGCGGTGCTCATGGCGTGTCCGCGGCGGGCAGGATGCGCTGCTCGCGCAGGAAGTCGGCGACCGTCTGCACGATCGCCGCGCGCTGCGCCGGCTCGAACTTGCCGTGCTGTCCCCCGGACACGGTGTGCAGCCGTACCGTGACACCCGCCTTCGCGAGCGCGTCGCGCAGTCGCACCGACTGCTCGTGCGGCACCGTGGGATCCGCGTCGCCGTGCACGATCAGCACGGGCGGATGCCCGGCGCGCACCTGCGCGATCGGCGACAGCTCGCGGCCGAGCGCCGCTCCGCCGTCGCGCAGCCACTCGCGCGTGCGATGGCTCACCGCCGACGCGCCGAGCAGGTCGGCGGGGCCGTAGTAGTCGAGCACCGCGGCGACGCGCGGGACGCCGGCGCACTGCGGCAGGTCGCGCGACCAGCGCGCCGGGAGCATCGCCGCGAGCAGCGCGAGGTGGCCGCCGGCGGAAGTGCCGTGGACGACGATGCGGTTCGGATCGAAGCCATAGCGCGCAGCGTTGTCGTGCACCCACTTCACCGCGCAGCGCGCGTCCTGCACCGCGGCGGGCGCCGGCGCGACCCCCGAGAGGCGGTAGCTCACCGAGACGACGGAGAAGCCCAGCTTCAGGAAGCTGCCGAACGAGCTCGCGGCGGCCGGGCGCTGTCCCGTCGTCCATGCGCCGCCGTGGAAGTACAGGAGCACCGGCGTCGGCGTCGTGCCCGCCTGCTGGTAGACGTCGAGCTGCGACGCGACGCCGTTCGTCGTGACGTACGCGATGTCGCGATGCTCGACGGGCGGCCGCGACTGCGCGGCGAGCGGCGCGGCCGCGACGAGCAGCGCGAGGAGTGCGATTCGGCGAACGCGCATCGCTCGACGGAGGATCATGGGAGCGGCCCGATGGCGCGGGCGAGCGCGCTCGCGCCGCCGACGACGGGGAGGCGGATCGAGGTCGCATCGAGATCCACCGTCAGCTCCGTCCCCGGCTGGGGCCAGAGGGTGAACTCGCGATCGCTGGAGAAGATCATCAACGCGAGGCGCTGCCCCGCCGGCACGATCTGGTCGTCGGGCTGGAGGTCGAAGCTCACGGTGTAGAACCGTCCCGGGACGAGCGGCTCGCCCTTCGTGAGCGATGCGTGATTCTGCGGATCCGCCCACCCGGCGGTGACGCGGGTCGGCTGGCCGCTCGTATCGCTCGGCAGCGCGACGAGCCACACCGAGAGGTTCGCCGCCGGCTTGCTGGACGCGAGCCGCACCGTGATGCGCGCCGTGCCGGAGAGATGCAGCGGCTCGCGCAGCGTGGGGAGCGCGAAGAGGAGCCGATGTGGCGACGTGGCCGCGCGCGCGAGCTGCACCCCCGACTGCGAGACGTCGTCCACGAGCGTCCGCGTCCCCTGCCGCGGCGGCCGCGCCGTGCCGAGCGCGCCGTTCGCGCCGTCGCGGCCGGCGGCGAGATGCAGCGTCACCGCGGCGGCGGCGGGATTCGGATAGTCGGCGTAGGGGGTGGGCGACTCGCGCCCCGCGCCCTCGCGCACGATCCACGCGCGTGGATCCCGCTCGACGCCGTTCTCGACGCCGAACAGGTAGCGCGTGAACCAGCGGTTCATCAGCTCGAGCGGCGGCGCGCCGCCGTGCCCGCCCTGGTGATAGTAGGCCTGCACGGGGACCTGGCGCGCCTTGAGCGCCTCGTAGATCCGCACGCTGTGCTCGGGCATCACGTTCCAGTCGTTGAAGGCGTGCGCCATCAGCGTCGCGGCCTTCACCTTCGTCACCTTCGGCAGGTAGTCGCGCCCCGCCCAGAAGGCGTTGAAGTCGCCGGTCGTGCGATCGCGCCCCGCCGCCATCTCGCCGTCGCGCACGGTGCGGTTGCAGTATTCGCGACGCGCGGGATTCCCGCTGTTGATGAAGTCGTACAGGAAGTCGATGTCCTCGCCCAGCCACCCGCCGGGATGGCGCACCAGTCCGTTCGAGCGGTAGTAGTGGTAGTACGAGGTGTTGGGCGCGATCGGGATGATCGCGGCGAGCCCGTCCACGCCGGTGGCGGCGGCGGCGAGCGGCAGCGTCCCGTTGTAGGAGGTTCCGATCATCCCGACCTTGCCGGTCGCCCAGGTCGCGACGACCTGCTCGTCGCCGTCGATCGTGGTGAAGCCCCGCGCGCGGCCGTTGAGCCAGTCGATCACCGCCTTGGGCGCGAGCGACTCGTTCTCGCCGCCGACGGTGGGGCACCCCTGCGACAGCCCCGTCCCCGGCGACTCCGAATGGACGACGATGAAGCCGCGGGGCACCCAGGTTCGCACCTCCGATTCGGAGATGCGGGGCCGGACCGGCTCGAAGGGGATGGGCGGCTGCGAGGTGCGCGGCGGCGGCGGCGCGCCGACCTCCTGCTTCACGTCCCACAGAAACTGCCGCGCACCCGACGTGCCGGCGAAGTAGGGGCTCGTCTCGTAGACGACCGGGAGCCTGAGCCCGTCCGTCTCCGTCTCGCGCGGCCGCGTGACGTCCACGTGCACGCGATCGCGCCGGCCGTCGCCGTCGCTGTCGAACTCGGTCTCGACCCACAGCTCCTGGCGGATCCAGCGGGTCGAGTCGGCGAAGGCGGGGACGATCTGCGCCTGCCCGTTCTCGAAGCGCGGACGCGCGGGGGCGGCATTCGGCGCCTGTGCGCCGGACACGAGCGGAGCGCCGAGGATGCCGGCGGCGAGGAGGATGACGCTGCGTCGAGACATGGCGAGGGAGATCGCGGTGACGTCCGGATCGAGGCCGGCTTCGGATGAATGGCGCCCGCGCCCCGCTTTCGCAATCCACGGGCGCGCGACGTTGAAGGGGTGACGGGGCAGCCGTATCTTGGCGGAGCGCTGCGGGGCGCGTCCGTCCGCGGAAAGGACCCAGTCCACCCCGTTGGTCGGCGGTGCCACGGCACGACCTTCTTTCAGCCCGACACGCGGACGACGGGCATTCCACGAAAGGAGGGAGAACATGCCGTCACGCGACCTGCCCCCGCGTCCGCACATCGACCACCTCAAGCACGAGGCGAAGGCGCTCCTCAAGTCCGCTCGCGCAGGAGATCCCGACGCGCGCGCGCGCGTGCGCGCGACGCTCGGCGACACGACGCCGCTCAAGCTCACCGACGCGCAGCGCGTGATCGCGCGGGAGCACGGATTCCCGACGTGGACGCGCCTCGCCGCCCACGTACAGGCGTCGCGGGGCGACCGCGAGGCCGTCGACGCCTTCCTCGCCGCGGTGCAGCAGCAGGACGCGGCGCGCGCGCGCGACGTGCTGCGCGCCGCCCCGCACATCGCGAGCTCGAGCCTGCACGTGGCCGCGGTGCTCGGGTTCGATCGCGAGGTCGCGCGCCTGATCGCGGCCGATCCGCGTCGGCTGTCGGCGCGCGCGGGCGAGCCGGCGGCGGAGCCGCTGCTCTACCTCGGCCACTCCCCCTTCCACGGCGAGAGCGCCGAACGCGACGCCGGGCTGCTCGCGTCGGCGCGGTTGCTGCTCGAGGCGGGCGCGGATCCCAACACGCGCGACGGCCGGTACGGGGTGCCGGTGCTGTACGCCGTCACCGGCCAGCGCAGCGTCCTCCCCATCGCGCGGCTGCTGCTCGAGGCGGGCGCCGACCCGACCGACGGCGAATCGGTCTTTCACGCGGCGGAGCACTTTCACGAGGAGGCGCTCGAGCTGCTCCTCGAGTACGGCGTGCAGCTGGACCACGTCGGCGAATGGGGGAACACGGCGCTGTACTTCCTGCTGCGCTGGCACGACGTGGCGCGCGAGCCCACGGTCGGCCAGGGGGTGCGCTGGCTGCTGGAGCACGGCGCCGATCCGAACGTGCGCTCGGGGGCGGACGCCGAGAGCGCGCTGCACGTCGCCGTGCGGCGCGGCCAGAGCGCGGACGTCGTGCGCGCGCTTCTCGCGCACGGCGCCGACGTCCAGGCGCGCCGCGCCGACGGCAGCACCGCGTGGCTCCTCGCGCGCCGCGCGGGCCGGGACGACGTCGCGGCGCTGCTCGAGGAGGCGGGCGCGGCGACGCAGCCACTGGCCCCGCTCGACGAGCTGCTCGCGGCGTGCAGCCGCGGCGACGCGGAGGCGGCACGCCGGCTCGGCGCACCGGCACTGTTCGAGCGGATGTCGCCCACGGACCGCGCGCTCCTGCTCGACGCCGCGGCGGACGATCGGGTCGTCACGGCGCTCGCCTGCCTGCACGCCGGCTTCCCGCTCGGCGAGGTGGACCTGATGGGCGCCACCGCGCTCCATCATGCCGCGATTCATGGGCGCGCGTCGCTCGTCCGCGCACTGATCACCGCCGGCGCCGACGTGCATCGGCGCGACCGCGAGCACGACTCGACGCCGCTCGGGTGGGCCTGCTTCGGCTCCGACTTCTTCCCCGACTCCGACGGCGACTATCCCGACGCCGTCCGCGCGCTCCTCGAGGCGGGCGCCGAGGTCCGCGTCGCCGAGCACGCGCCACGGCACGCGGGAGTGAGGGCCGTGTTGGGGATGGGGGGTGGGGGTTAGGGGACTGGGGACTGGGGACTGGGGGCTGGGGGCTCGGTGCTCGGTGCTCGGTGCTGGGGACTGCACGTCGCTCGGGGCAAGGGCGAGGAGCGTCCCGAGGGTGTTCCCCAACACCTGACACCTATCACCTAGCCCCTCCCCTTCACGCCGCCGGGCGAGACCGACCGCCGTCGTCGCGGTCGAGAGTGCGCAGCAGTGCCTCGATGCGCGCGAGATCGGGACGGAAGTCGGCGACGAGCCAGGGCCGGCGTTCGCCGGTCCCGGGAGTGGGGCGCTCGACGACGGCGAGGCTCGCGATCGCCAGCTCGACCCCGCGCTCGTCCACCAGCGCGAGGCGGCCGCCCGCCCAGCGCCGCGCGAACTCCTCGGCGAAGTCGCCGTCGACGGCGCGCCACAACTCCACGCGGCGTGCGCGAGCCCCGCTGCCGCCGGGAGCTCCGCGCTCCCGATCGGCACACCGTCACACCGGAGCTGGACGAGCATCGCCAGTGCTGGTCGCGTGCGTCGCTCAGTCGCGACCCGTCGGCGCGCGCACGCGCAGGAGGATCGAGAGCCCCGCCGCGCCAGCGACGGCGAAGGCGCTGGAGAAGGCGATCACGAGCGACGGCACGCGGTGCCCCTCGTGGCCGATCTCCGCCAGCGCGGGGACGTGCAGCCCGAGCAGGAACCACGCGAGCACGCAGCCGACGAGCACGAGACGATAGGTCCGGACGGACATCGGTGGCTCCGGATGATGAGAAACGCTGTGCGGGCGCGCTCAGGCAGGGATCGCGGTGACCTGCGGCGCGGCGTAGCCGTGCTCGGCGATCTGCAGGGCGCGCGCGCGAAACGCGTCGGCGCTCGCCGGCGTCCGCGCACGAAATCCGTCCACGATGCGGTTGAACATGCAGAAGCCCGCCGCGATGAGCACCGCGAGCTGCGTGTCGGCGTCGGTCGCGCCCGCTGCCAGCGCGTCCTCGACGTCGCCCCGCGTCAGCGCGCGCGGCTCCCGCTGCACGGTGCGGGCGATGTGGAGGAGCGCGCGCATCTTCTCGTTGGCCGGCTCGCTCGACCCGCACTTGATCGCGTCCACGATCGGGACCGCGCTCGCGGCGTCGCCCGGCCGCAGCAGCTCGGCGGCGAAGGCGCCGTGCGAGTCCATGCAGTAGAAGCAGTCGTTCGCCGCCGAGACGGCCGTCGCGAGCAGCTCGCGCTCGGCGCGCGTGAGCGTCGAGCCGGCGAGCTCGTGGACGAGCAGC
>Ga0182741_1004060_pt1 | contig 14816 bp, 10 predicted proteins | sample eDN5th37CBELigOP_FD_128874 | JGI IMG/M metagenome (GOLD analysis project Ga0182741, IMG submission 128874) | Enriched Organic Plus compost microbial communities from Emeryville, California, USA - eDNA 5th pass 37_C BE-Lig OP (version 2) (version 2) ...
CAGACCGCTTCAAGATGGTTCTTGTAGTGGATGTGCGTCCGTCCGCCGGGAAAAATGGTGGTCTCGTGGAACGAAAACCCCATACCGTCCTTCTTCAGCAGCACGCGGCGGCTGACCCAGGTTTCGGTGCGGACTTCGTCCGGCGTCCCGATCACATCTTTCACATTGCGTACGATCATCGACGTTTTCCTCCAAATTTCAGAACACGGGCAGACTGCCCCGATTCGCCCAGCGCCTCGGCCACGGCGGCTTCGATGGTTTCCAGGCCGCGCGTCAGCAGCTCGTCTTCGATGGTCAGGGCCGGCAGCAGCTTCAGCACTTCGTCCTGCGCGCCCGAGGTCTCGATGACGACGCCTCGCTTGAACGCCTGCTGCGCGATGCGGTTGGCCAGGGCCGGTTCGGCGGTGGCCACCAGGCCCTGGATCAGGCCGCGCCCGCGCACGGCCAGGCCGGCGTTGGGATAGCTGTGGGCCAGGTTTTCCAGCCAGTCGCGCACCAGGCGCTCTTTGCGCTGTACCTCGGTCGAGAACGCATCGCTGGACCAGTAGGTATCGAGCGCCTGCGTCGCGGTGACGAAACCCAGGTTGTTGCCCCGGAACGTGCCGCTGTGCGCGCCGGGCTTCCAGATGTCCAGCTCGGGCTTCATCAGCACCAGCGACATGGGCAGGCCGAAGCCCGACAGGGACTTGGACAGCGTGATGATGTCGGGCCGGATGCCGGCCGACTCGAAGCTGAAGAAACTGCCGGTGCGGCCGCAACCCACCTGGATGTCGTCGACGATCAGCAGCATGTCGTGGCGGCGGCAGAGTTTTTCCAGCTCTTTCAGCCAGCGCAGCGTGGCGACATTGACGCCGCCCTCGCCCTGCACCGTCTCGACGATGACGCCGGCCGGCTTGTCCAGGCCGCTGCTGGGGTCTTCCAGCATGCGCTCGAGGTAGGCGATGGTGTCGACGTCGGGGCCGAAGTAGCCGTCGTACGGCATGAACGTGGTATTGCCCAGCGCGTAGCCGGCCGCGTCGCGGAACTTCATGTTGGCCGTCGCGGCCAGCGAGCCGCCGCTGACGCCGTGGAATCCGTGCGTGAACGAAATGATGTTGGACCGGCCCTTGACCTGGCGCGCGATCTTCAGCGCCGCCTCGACCGCATTGGTGCCGGTCGGCCCGGTGAACTGCAGCGTGTATTGCCAATTGCGCGGCTTGAGCAGCACGCGATCGACGGTTTCCAGGAACTGCTTCTTGGCGCTGGTGGCCATGTCCAGGCCATGCACGACGCCGTCGGATTCCAGGTACTCGAGCAGTTTTTCCTTGAATACAGGGTTGTTGTGGCCATAGTTCAGGGTGCCCGCGCCGCTGAAGAAGTCGATGTACTCGCCACCTTCCTCATCGATCAGGACAGAGCCCCGCGCCTGACTGAATATCACCGGAAACGACCGGATGTAGCCCCGTACTTCCGACTCCATCCGGTCAAAGATTTTCAAGTCCATAGAATCCTCCCTTCATCTCGTGAATTGACAGACACAGGGCCACCGATGCCGCGCGGGCATGGGGCAAGACTGCGTCCCGGTTCCGACAGGCCGCCGGCTGGCGCGCCCCTAGCGGGGCGGCAGCGTGAACGGACCTATCTTCAACAACATCTCGTCGTCATGGTCGGCGCCTCCGAACAGTTGCCGGTCGAAAAACGGCTGTTCGCAGATGTGCGCGCCCAGCTCGCCGGCCAGGCCGGCGAAGGTGCGGCGCGAAGCCTGGTTGTCAGGCCCCACCGTGGTTTCAAGATGACGAACATGCTCCAGCTCTTTGCGCTGCAAGAGCTCGCGAAGCATGGCGCGGCCCAACCGTTGGCCGCGTGCGCGGGAATGCACGGCGACCTGCCAGACGAAGACGACGTCGGGCCGGGTCGGCGGCAAATAAGCGGAAATGAACCCATCGATGCGGCCGCCGGCGCTTTCGGCCACGACGCAGGTCGCGCTGAAGTGCTCGCACAGCAACAGATAGGCATACAAAGAATTGACATCCAGCGGGGGGCACTCGGACACCAGGCGGTGCAGTGCGGCGCCGTCGTTTCGGCGCGGCGCGCGCAGGTGCAGGCGCGGGGAAGCGGCGGCCGGCTGGACGGCCGATGAGGTCTGGGGGGTGTGCAGGTCTTGCCCCCTCATACGACCAGCCCCGATTCGGGCGGCGCCCCGCCGGTGGGAACTTCCAGGATGGGCGAAGACGCGTCGCCATGCGTCTCGACGGCATGGCCTTCTTGTTCCATCAGGGCAACGATGCGCTCGAGCGCCAGCGTGATCGTGGCCTGCTCGAGCTCGGGCAGCGCGTTGAGCGCGTCGGCCAGGTGCTTCTGCAGCGGCGACGGCGCCTGCGCGGCCAGTTCGCGGCCGGCGTCGGTGGCCGATACGAACACGATGCGGCGGTCTTCGCGGCCGCGTTCGCGGCGCACCAGGCCCTTGTCTTCCAGGCGATCGAGGATGCCCACCACCGTGCTGGGGCTGACGTGGATTTCGCGGCTGATGGCCGTGGCTGTCAGCGGCCCGTTGGCGATGACCGTGCGCAGGCACATCAACTGCGGCGCGGTGATGTGGCTGACCGCGGCCAGTTGGCGCGAATGCAGGGCGATCGAGCGCGTGATGCGGCGCAGGGCCCGCAGGATGCGCAGATCGTACTGCTGTGACGGATCGGGCGTGGACACGTTGTTCATGACTGAAAATAGTTCAGTAGGATTAATTTCTACTCAAATGATTCTACCCAGATAATATGCCTTTGCATTTCCCGGGTCAACCCGCGCTGCCGCGAAAATGTGAATAAATGCATTCACATTTCCAGAAGATGATGAGAAATATGCAGTTTTAGGGCTAGGTGCTGGAAAAACGTTTCCCACTTGGGCGGATGGCGCCGGGGCTTCGGGGATTACCCTGAGCGACGAAAAAACATATGTTTTTTCTTTTGTCGTTTATTTATCATGTGTTTTTTCATCTTCGCACCCCGCCCACCGTGCCGCTGCCTTCCCCACCCTTGCCGGTGCTGCAACGCCTGCAAAGCCTGCTCGAGCAACTGCCGCCCGAGCTGCAGCGCGCCGCGCACTGGGTGGCGGACCACCCCGTCGAGGTCGGCCTGTGGTCGATGCGGCGCCAGGCGCAGGCAGTGGGCGTGGCGCCGGCCACCATGCTGCGCCTGGCGCGCGCCGCCGGCTACGACAGCTACGAGCACTTCCGCGCCCCGTTCCAGCAGGCGCTGGCCGGCGACCGCCCGGCCAGCTTGCGCGAGCGCGCAGCCGAACTGCAGGCCGCGCAGGGCAGCGCCAGCAAGCCCGGGCACGATGCCCTGACCGGCCTGCAGGCCCAGGCCATCCAGTCGGTATGCACGCTGAACAGCTCGGCGGCGTTCGACGAGGCGGTCAAGACGCTGCTGCAAGCCCGCCAGGTCGGCTTCCTGGGCACGCGTTCGGCCTTCGGCATCGCTTTCCAGATGCACTACGCCTACCAACTGGTACGGCGCAACAGCGTGCTGATCGACGGACTGGGCGGCCTGCAGGCCGAAACGGTGGACAACCTGCGCGAAACGGATGCACTGATCGCCATTTCGCAATCGCCCTACCCCACCGCCACGGTGCGCCTGGCGCGCCAGGCCGCGCAGCAGGGGGTGGCGGTCATCGCCCTGACGGACGACTCGCTGTCGCCGCTGGCGGTCGACGCGCGCCACGTGCTGCGGTTCGAGCGCCCCGACCGCGAGGGCGTGCGGCACCGGCCCCTGCAGCGCGGGCCGGGCTCGTTCTTCCACACGACGGCGGGGCTGCTGGGCCTGGCCGAACACCTGATCGCCCGCCTGACGGCGCGCGGCGGCGTGGAAGTGCTGAACCGCCTGAGCGAAATCGAAGACCGCATGCATGCCGACAAGGTGTTCTGGCCGGCCAGCACGGGGCAGCACGGCCCCTGACAACCGGGCCGGCATCCCGCTTCCGCATCCTTTTCCGTCACACCGCCACCTATCTCGACCATCGACATGAGCACTACCCACGTATTCCACCGTTCATTGCGCGCCACCCCGCCGGTGGCCGTGCGCGGCCAGGGCGCCTGGCTGTACGACAGCGCCGGCCGCGCCTACCTGGACGGCTCGGGCGGAGCCGCCGTTTCCTGCCTGGGCCATAACCACCCCGATGTGCGGGCCGCCATGCACGCCCAGATCGACCAGCTGGCCTACGCGCACACCGGGTTCTTCACCACCGAAGTGGCCGAACGGCTGGCCGACCGGCTGGTGGCCGACGCGCCGGCCGGCACCAGCCACGCCTATTTCGTGTCGGGCGGCTCGGAAGCGATCGAGGCCGCGCTGAAGATGGCGCGCCAGTATTTCGTGGAAATCGGGCAACCGCAGCGCCGCCACATCATCGCGCGCCGCCAGAGCTACCACGGCAACACGCTGGGCGCGCTGGCGGTGGGCGGCAACGAATGGCGCCGGGCGCAATTCAAGCCGCTGCTGATCGACGTGACACACGTGGCCCCCTGCTACGAATACCGCGACCGCCAGGCCGACGAATCGCCCGAGGCCTACGGCGCGCGCCTGGCGCAGGAACTCGAGGACACCATCGTGCGTCTGGGCGCCGATAGCGTGATCGCCTTCGTGGCCGAGCCCGTGGTGGGCGCCACGGCCGGCGCGCTGACCGCGGTGCCGGGCTATTTCCGCCGCATCCGCGAGGTGTGCGACCGCTACGGCGTATTGCTGATCGCCGACGAGGTCATGTGCGGCATGGGCCGCACGGGCAGCCTGTACGCGGTCGAGCAGGAAGACATCGTGCCCGACCTGATCACCATCGCGAAGGGCCTGGGCGGCGGCTACCAGCCCATCGGCGCGGTAATGGCGCAGGAAAAGATCGTGGCCGCCATGAACGCGGGCAGCGGCTTCTTCCAGCACGGCCACACCTATCTGGGCCACGCCACCGCCTGCGCCGCCGCGCTGGCCGTGCAGACGGTGATCCAGCGCGACAACCTGCTGCAGCGCGTGCGCGAGCAGGGCGCCGGCCTGCGCCAGCGCCTGCAGGCGGCCCTGGGCGAGCACCCGCACGTCGGCGACATCCGCGGCCGCGGCCTGTTCATGGGCGTGGAGCTGGTGGCCGACCGCGCCAGCAAGCAGCCGTTCGACCCCAGGCATGGCCTGCATGCCCGCATCAAGCGCGAAGCCATGGGGCGCGGCTTGATGGTCTACCCCATGGGTGGCACTATCGATGGCCGGCTGGGCGACCACGTGCTGCTGGCGCCGCCTTTCATCGTATCGGACGACGAACTGGACCAACTGACCGAACGCCTGGCCGGCGCCATCGACGCGGCCATCGCGCAGACCCGGTCCTAGGCTTTACTCGAAGCGCCGGGGCCCAGCCCCGGCGCCCTATGCCGCGCGCCCCGGCTCGGGCGCGCTATCGCCGGAACCGCCGGCATTCACACGGGGAAAATCCTCAAAAGGAGTTTGTATGAGCAAGTCTGTCAAACACACCTTGGGCAACAAGAAGAAGACGCTGGGCCTGGCCGCGGCGTGCGCCGCGGTGGCCATGGCCTTTGCCGCGCCCCTGCCCGCCTCGGCGCAGCAGAAGTTCGTCAGCATCGGCACCGGTGGCGTGACGGGCGTGTATTACGCGGCCGGCGGCTCGATCTGCCGCCTGGTCAACAAAGACCGCTCGGCGCACGGGATCCGCTGCTCGGTCGAATCCACCGGCGGCTCGGTGTTCAACGTGAACACCATCAAGGCCGGCGAGCTGGACCTGGGCGTGGTGCAGTCGGACGTGGGCTACAACGCCTACAACGGCCAGGGCCAGTTCAAGGATGCCGGTGCCTTCAAGAAGCTGCGCTCGGTGTTCTCGATCCATCCCGAGCCGTTCACCGTGGTGGCGCGCAAGGAAGCCAACATCAAGACGTTCGAAGACTTCAAGGGCAAGCGCTTCAACGTGGGCAACCCGGGCTCGGGCACGCGCGCTTCCATGGAAGAGCTGCTGGCCACCATGGGCTGGACGCTGAAGGACTTCTCGCTGGCCTCGGAACTGCGCCCCGACGAGCACGGCTCGGCGCTGTGCGACGGCAAGATCGACGGCTTCTTCTACGGCGTGGGCCACCCCTCGGCCAACATCCAGGACCCGGCCACCACCTGCGGCGCGCAACTGGTGTCGCTGACCGGCCCGGCGGTGGACAAGCTGGTCGAGAAGTACTCGTACTACGCGCACGCCACCATCCCCGGCGGCCTGTACCCCAGCAACCCGAACGACACCAAGACCTACGGCGTGACCGCCACCTTCGTCACCTCGGCCGACGTGCCCGAGGAAACGGTCTACACCATCGTCAAGGCGGTGTTCGACAACCTGGAAGACTTCAAGAAGCTGCACCCCGCCTTCGCGCACCTGAAAGCCGAAGACATGACCAAGAACGGCCTGTCGGCCCCGCTGCACCCGGGCGCCGAGAAGTACTTCAAGGAAAAGGGCCTGCTGTAAGCGCCCGCACCGGCCGGCCGGATGCGCCCCCCGGGCGCGCCCGGCCGGCCCCGAGTTTCACATGACGCCGGCGCGCCACCGCATCCGCATGCGGCGCGCCAGCCGGCCACCCGAACATCCTGGGGAATTCAATGAAGACCGAGCCGTCCTCCATGACTGCCGATCTGGAACAACTGGTCGCCGACGTCGACCGCGGCGGGCGCCAGGCCGGCGGCATCGCCGGCGCCACGCTCGCGCTGGGCGCGCTGCTGTGGTCCCTGTTCCAGCTCTGGTATGCCTCGCCGCTGCCCTTTTCGCTGAGCTGGGGCATTTTCAACGACACCGAGGCGCGCGCCCTGCACCTGGGCATCGCCATGTTCCTGGGCTACCTGGCGTATCCGGCGCGCAAGAGCTCGCCGCGCGATCGCATGCCCTGGCACGACTGGGTGCTGGCCATCATCGCCGCCTTCTGCGGCGCCTACCTGTTCCTGTTCTATAAAGAGCTGGCGGCGCGCCCCGGCCAGCCCACCACCATGGACGTCGCCACGGCGGCCATCGGCCTGCTGTTGCTGCTGGAAGTCACCCGCCGCTCCCTGGGCCTGCCCATGACCGTGCTGGGCGCGGTGTTCGTGCTGTACGTGCTGGCCGGCCCCTGGCTGCCCGACGTGCTGGCGCACCGCGGCGCCTCGATCGAGCGGCTGGCCTCGCACATGTGGCTGACCACCGAAGGCGTCTACGGCGTGGCGCTGGGCGTGTCGGTGTCGTATATCTTCATCTTCGTGCTGCTGGGCTCGCTGCTGGACAAGTGCGGCGCCGGCAATTACATGATGCAAGTGTCGTTCGCCCTGCTCGGGCACCTGCGCGGCGGTCCGGCCAAGGTGGCCGTGGTGTCGTCGGCGGTCAACGGGCTGGTGTCGGCCTCGTCGGTCGCCAACGTGGTCACTGGCGGCATCTTCACGATTCCGCTGATGAAGAAGGCCGGCTACGGCGGCATCCGCGCCGGCGCCATCGAGACGGCCTCGTCGGTCAACGGCCAGATCATGCCGCCGGTCATGGGCGCGGCCGCCTTCCTGATGATCGAGTATGTGGGCATCCCGTACACCGACATCATCCGGCACGCCATCCTGCCGGCCTCGATCTCGTACATCGCGCTGTTCTACATCGTTCACCTGGAAGCGCTGAAGCTGGGCATCCAGCCCATGATGTCGGCGGGCCAGCCGCGCACGGTACTGCAGAAGCTGGCCGGCTGGGGCATGGGCATCTGCGGCACGCTGATCGTGATGGGGCTGGTGTACTGGATCGGCATCGGCGTCAAGGCGATTGCCGGCGCGGCCGCGGTCTGGATACTGCTGGCGCTGCTGGTGGCGCTGGACGTCTGGCTGTTGCGCATCGCCGCCCGCCATCCCGACCTGCCCGAGGAAATCAGCGTGACCAACCCGGTGCGGCCCGAGCCCTGGCCCACCGTGCGGGCCGGCCTGCACTTCCTGATTCCCATCGGGGTGCTGGTGTGGTGCCTGAGCATCGAAGAGATGTCGGCCGGGCTGTCGGCGTTCTGGGCCGCCGTGGCGATGCTGCTGCAGATGATCACGCAGCGGCCGCTGACCGCCTGGTTCCGCGGCCAGCAAGTGGCGCCGGCGTTGCAGCGCGGCTGGCGCGAGGCGATCGGCGGCCTGGAAGACGGCGCGCGCAACATGATCGGCATCGCCATCGCCTGCGGCACGGCCGGCCTGATCGTGGGCGCCATCACGCTGACCGGCCTGGGGCTGCGCATGACGGCCTTCGTCGAGCTGATCTCGATGGGCAATGTGCTGCTGATGCTGGTCTTCACGGCGGTGGTGTGCCTGGTCCTGGGGCTGGGCATGCCGACCACCGCCAACTACATCCTGATGGCCACGCTGATGGCGCCGGTGGTGGTGGAACTGGGCGCGCAGAACGGCCTGGTGATCCCGCTGATCGCCGTGCACATGTTCGTGTTCTATTACGGGATCATGGCCGACATCACGCCGCCGGTAGGCTTGGCGACATTCGCGGCGGCGGCGATTTCGGGCGAGGATCCGATCAAAACCGGCATCCAGGGCACCACTTACGCCCTGCGCACCGCGGTGCTGCCGTTCATGTTCGTGTTCAACCCGCTGTTGCTGCTGATCGACGTGCATGGCTGGTGGGAACTGCTGCTGGTGGTGGGCGGCGCGACGCTGGCCTCGCTGACCTTCGCCGCGGCCACGCTGGGCTGGATGCGGGTGCGTTGCACCATGCTCGAGGTCGGGCTGCTGCTGCTGGTGACCTTCATGCTGTTCCGCCCGGACTGGTTCATGAACCACCTGGCCGACAAATACGAAAGCCGGCCCGCGTCCGAACTGATGACGACCGCGGCCGCCCTGCCCGACGGCGGCCGGTTGGTGGCGGTGCTGCACGGCATGAACATCGAGGGCGACGAGCTTACCAAGACGGTGGCCGTGGCGCTGCCGGCGCTGCCCGAAGGCGACACCAGCACGGGCGCCGCCGCGGGCCGCAAGCGGCTGACCGAGGCCGGCCTGATGATCACGGCCCTGGGCGACCAGGTGCAGGTCGGCGCCGTCCAGTTCGGCAGCCGCGCGCGCAAGGCCGGCTGGGAACAGGGCTGGGACGTGGTCGACGTGAAGGTGCCGAACTCGCACCGCCTGTCGGAGTTCTGGGTGTACGTGCCGGCGCTGCTGCTGCTGGCCCTGGTCTGGACCATGCAGGGCCGGCGCGAGAAGCGGCAGAAAGGGCTGGCGCCGGCCTGACCGGTGGCCAGCCGGGCCGCATCGGCCTGGCTCGTGAAGGTGTCAGACATCCCGCCAGGATGTCTGACACTTTTTCTTTTGCGCCGAGCAAACCCTACAGGACCGGCGACAGCAGCGGTTGCTTGGGACGCACGTCCAGCGCGCGTCCCTTGCGGGCGCGCTTGCCCACGTAGGGGTGCAGCGCCGCGCCGGCCAGGATGTCCTCGGTCGGCTTGTTGCGGTAAATGCCGGTGGCGCGCAGCCCGCCCGGCCCGATGGGTACCGTCTGCGCCAGCTTGTCGGCCGCGTCCAGGCCGATCAGGATGGTGCCGCGGCCGCCGCCCGACAGGGCCTTGACCTCGTCCAGCCCGAACACCAGGAACTTGCCCTTGGCCGACAGCAGCGCCAGCTGCCGCGCGCCCTCGAACAACGGCACCGGGCGCAGCAGCGCATCGCCCTGCTCCAGCGTGACGAACTGCTTGCCGCCGCGCTGGCGCGACACCATGTCGCCCAACCGGGTCGCGAAGCCGAAGCCGCGCTGGGTGGCCAGCAGCCACCGGGTGTCGGGCGCCGCGGCAATGCTGTGCACGATGCGGGTGCCCGGCTCCAGGTCGATCATGGTGGTGACGGGCTGGCCGTCGCCGCGCGCCGACGGCAGGCCGGCCACCGCCACCGAGTACACCCGGCCGTTGTCGCCCATGGCGATCAGGGTGTCGGTGGTGCGGCATTCGAACGCGCCGTACAGGTCGTCGCCCTGCTTGAAGCCGAACTGCGAGGCATCGTGCCCATGGCCCTGCCGGGCGCGCAGCCAGCCCCTCTGCGACACGATCACCGTGACGGGCTCGTCCAGCACCTTGGTTTCCAGCACGGCGCGCTCGGCGGTCTCGATCAGCGTGCGGCGGTCGTCGCCGTATTGCTTGGCATCGGCCTCGATTTCCTTGATCAGCAGGCGCTTGAGCGCGGCGGGATTGTCCAGCAGCTCCTGCAGGCGCGCCTGCTCGTCGCGCTTGTCGGCCAGTTCCTGCTCGATCTTGAAGCCTTCCAGGCGGGCCAGCTGGCGCAGGCGCATTTCCAGGATGTCTTCGGCCTGGCGTTCGGACAGCGAGAAGCGCTGCATCAGCGCCGCCTTGGGCTCGTCGGACTCGCGGATGGTCTGGATGACCTCGTCGACGTTCAGGTACACCACCATGCGGCCTTCCAGCACATGGATGCGGTCGATGACCTTGTCCAGGCGATGGCGGGTGCGGCGCACCACGGTGTCGGTGCGAAAGGCCAGCCATTCGGTCAGGATGTCGCGCAGGCCTTTCTGGCGCGGCCGGCCGTCGGTGCCGATGCACACCAGGTTGACCGGCACGCTGCTTTCCATGCTGGTCTGCGCCAGCAGGGTGTTGACGAACTCGTCGCGGTCCACCCGCGAGGTCTTGGGCTCGAACACCAGCCGCACGGCGGCATCCTTGCCCGATTCGTCGCGCACGGCGTCGAGCAGGTTCAGCATCACCGCCTTGGCCTGCTGCTGGTCCGGGGTCAGGCTCTTCTTGCCGGCCTTGACCTTGGGATTGGTGATCTCTTCGATTTCTTCCAGCACTTTCTGGCCGGACGTGCCCGGCGGCAGCTCGTGCACCACCAGCTGCCACTGCCCGCGCGCCAGCTCTTCGAACTGCCAGCGCGCGCGCGCCTTCAGCGAGCCGCGCCCGGTGGCGTAGACCTGGGCGATGTCGGCGGTGGGCGTGATGATCTGGCCGCCGCCGGCGAAGTCGGGCCCGGGCACCATGGCATGCAGTTCTTCGTCGGCCAGCTTGGGCTGCTTGATCAGCGCCACGCAGGCCTGCGCCACTTCGCGCAGGTTGTGCGGCGGGATCTCGGTGGCCATGCCCACCGCGATGCCGGACGCCCCGTTGAGCAGCATCACGGGCAGCCGCGCCGGCAGCATCTGCGGCTCTTGCTGGCTGCCGTCGTAGTTGGGCGCGAAGTCGACCGTGCCCTCGTCCAGCTCGTCGAGCAGCAGGCGCGAGAACGGCGTCAGGCGCGCTTCGGTATAACGCATGGCGGCCGCGTTGTCGCCGTCGCGCGAGCCGAAGTTGCCGTGGCCGTCGATCAGGGGATAGCGCAGCGAGAAATCCTGCGCCATGCGCACCATGGCGTCATAGGCGGCCTGGTCGCCGTGCGGGTGGTACTTGCCCAGCACGTCGCCAACCACGCGGGCCGATTTCACCGGCTTGGCGCCGGGGCCCAGGCCCATGTCCTGCATGGCGTAGAGAATGCGGCGCTGCACCGGCTTCTGGCCATCGCCCACGTCGGGCAAGGCGCGGCCGCGTACGACGGAAACGGCGTAGTCCAGATAGGCCTGCTCGGCGTAGCGGGCCAGCGTGATGGCCTCGTCGGCCTCGCCGGCGGCTTCGTCGAACAAGCCGGGTTGATTGCTGTCGGTCATGTGTCTTCGGAGTTGCGTAGTCGGTCAGGCGGCCCGGGCTCAGATGTCGAGTTCGGCCAGGTTGCCCTTTTCTTCGATCCAGGCGCGACGCTGCGAGGATTCGCCCTTGCCCATCAGCATGTCGAACATGCGGGTGGTGTCTTCGGGCGTCTGGGTGCCATAGCCCACGGGCAGCAGGCGGCGGGTGTCCGGGTTCATGGTGGTTTCCCACAACTGCTCGGGATTCATTTCGCCCAGGCCCTTGAAGCGGCTGATGCTCCAGGCGCCTTCGCGCACGCCTTCCTTGCGCAGCTTGTCCTGCGCGGCCTCGAGCTCGCCGGCGTCCAGGCAGTAGATCTTGCGCGCGGGGCGCTTGCCCTGGGCGGGTACGTCCAGCCGGAACAGCGGCGGCTTGGCCACATACACGTGGCCGGCCTCGACCAGCTTGGGAAAATGCCGGTAGAACAGCGTCAGCAGCAGCACCTGGATGTGAGAACCGTCGACGTCGGCGTCGGACAGGATGCAGATGCGCCCGTAGCGCAGGCCGGACAGGTCGGGCGTGTCGCCGGGGCCGTGCGGGTCGACGCCGATGGCCACCGCGATGTCGTGGATTTCGTTGTTGGCGAACAACCGGTCGCGGTCGACTTCCCACGAATTGAGCACCTTGCCGCGCAGCGGCAGGATGGCCTGGAATTCCTTGTCGCGCCCCATCTTGGCCGAACCGCCGGCCGAATCGCCCTCGACCAGGAAGACCTCGGTGCGGGTGGCGTCGGACGATTCGCAATCGGTCAGCTTGCCGGGCAGCACGGCCACGCCCGAACTCTTGCGCTTCTCGACCTTCTGGGCCGACCGGGCGCGCGCCTGGGCCTGGCGGATGGCCAGTTCGGCCAGTTTCTTGCCGTATTCGACATTGCTGTGCAGCCACAGGTCGAGCGCACCCTTGGAAAAGCCACCCACCAGGCGCACCGCATCGCGGCTGTTCAGGCGTTCCTTGATCTGGCCCTGGAATTGCGGGTCGAGCACTTTGGCCGACAGCACGAAGCTGGCGCGCGCGAACACGTCTTCGGGCAGCAGCTTGACGCCCTTGGGCAGCAGCCCGTGCAGCTCGGCAAAGCCCTTGACCGCCCCGTACAACCCTTCGCGCAGGCCGGATTCGTGCGTACCGCCGGCTGGCGTGGGGATCAGGTTGACGTAGGATTCGCGCACGGCGTTGCCGTCTTCCGTCCAGGCCACCACCCATTGGGCGCCCTCGCCGTCGGCGAAGGTTTCGTGGTCGGCGCCGGCATACTGCTGCCCTTCGAAGAACGGCACCATCAGCTCGGCGCCGGCCAGGGCCTCGGCCAGGTAGCCGCGCAGGCCGTCCTCGTACTGCCAGGTCCGGGTGTCGCCGGTTTTCTCGTTGGTGAGCACGACCTTCACGCCCGGCAGCAGCACGGCCTTGCTGCGCAGCAGGTGGGTCAGTTCGCCCAGCGGGATCTGCGGGCTGTCGAAGTACTTCGGATCGGGCCAGACGCGCACCCGGGTGCCGGACTTCTTGCGGCCGGCCTCGGGATACGGCGCCAGGGGCTCGGCCACGTCGCCGCCCTGGAAGACCAGGCGGTTGGTGCCGCCGTCGCGCCAGACCACGACTTCGAGCCGGGTGGCCAGGGCATTGGTCACGGATACGCCCACCCCGTGCAGGCCGCCCGAAAAGGCATAGGCGCCGCCGCCCTGCTTGTCGAACTTGCCACCGGCGTGCAGGCGCGTGAAGACCAGTTCGACGACCGGCGCGTTTTCTTCGGGGTGCAGCCCGACCGGGATGCCGCGGCCGTCGTCTTCGACGGAGACGCTGCCGTCGGTGTGCAGGGTGACCTGGATCTGTTTGCCGTAGCCGGCCAGCGCCTCGTCGGCGGCGTTGTCGATGACCTCCTGCACGACGTGCAGGGGATTTTCGGTGCGGGTGTACATGCCCGGGCGCTGGCGCACGGGCTCCAGCCCCTTCAGAACGCGGATGGACGCTTCGGTGTAACGTGGTGTAGCCAAGTTATCCCCAACATCTGTGGAAAAAAACCGACATTTTACGGACAAGTCTAGATTCTGCGCGGCCTGAGGTAGGATGCGCACGACCTGACCAGCCCCGAATTCGGTACGATGACAGGCTTGGCGGCCCGGGCGCCGCGACGGCATCCGCCGGCGACGCCCGACGGGCCGCGCGCCACATCCTACACAAAACCGGCAAACCCTGTTGTTATCAACAGTGGTATGCTTAACCTCCTCCTTACCTTTCAGTAGAACAAAACGGCAGGGCCGCCCGGCGTGTCCCATGCTGCTGAACCGAGAATCACCATGAGCGAGCAAATCAAGAATGTCAGCGACGCAAGCTTCGATGCCGATGTGATCAAGTCCAGCCAGCCCGTGCTGGTCGACTACTGGGCGGCCTGGTGTGGCCCGTGCAAGATGATCGCCCCGATCCTGGAAGAGGTCGCCTCCGAATATGCCGGCCGCCTGACGGTCGCCAAGCTGAACGTCGACGAAAACCAGGATACGGCCGCCAAGTACGGTATCCGCGGCATTCCCACCCTGATGCTCTTCAAGGACGGCCAGGCCGCCGCCACCAAGGTGGGCGCCCTGTCGAAATCGCAACTGACCGCTTTCCTGGACGGCGCGTTGTAATAAACTACGTGTCGTGAACACGCGCCGGCGCTGCCGGCGCCCATATACCGCGCGGGCCCGTCCGTGGCGCGCCGCCAAAGCCCTTCTCTAAATTCCCCTTTCACCGCGATGCACCTCAATGAACTGAAGGCGCTGCACGTCTCGCAGCTGCTGGAAATGGCCGCAGGCCTGGAAATCGAAAACGCCAACCGCTTGCGCAAGCAAGAGCTGATGTTCGCCATCATGAAGCGGCGAGCCAAGCAAGGCGAGCAGATTTTCGGCGATGGCGTGCTCGAAGTGCTGCCGGACGGCTTCGGCTTCCTGCGTTCGCCCGAGACCTCGTACCTGGCCAGCACCGACGACATTTACATTTCGCCGTCGCAGATCCGCCGCTTCAACCTGCATACCGGCGACTCGATCGAGGGCGAGGTCCGCACGCCCAAGGACGGCGAGCGCTATTTCGCCCTGGTGAAGGTCGACAAGGTCAATGGCGTGGCGCCCGAGGCGATCAAGCATCGCATCATGTTCGAGAACCTGACGCCGCTGCACCCGAACCAGCCGCTGCGCCTGGAACGCGACATCAAGAGCGA
>Ga0182741_1004061_pt1 | contig 14815 bp, 19 predicted proteins | sample eDN5th37CBELigOP_FD_128874 | JGI IMG/M metagenome (GOLD analysis project Ga0182741, IMG submission 128874) | Enriched Organic Plus compost microbial communities from Emeryville, California, USA - eDNA 5th pass 37_C BE-Lig OP (version 2) (version 2) ...
TAAATTATAGTGAAAGTAAGGTGTATATTAATGACATCTTGCTTTTTTTGCATTAAAAAAGACTTTCCTTTTAGGAAAGTCTCTATCTAAGCCATCACAACATCTTCCAAAGAAGTATCAGAAAGTAAAATTTCTTTTAGTCTAGCTTTCGCACGGAATAAGCGAGATTTTACTGTACCAATCGATACCTTCATTAATGTAGAGATTTCAGCTAATGAGTATTGATCTACGTAGAAATACCATAATGTTTTTTGGTAAATCCCATCTAACAATTGCATTTTTTCTTGGACAATTTTTGTTACAACTTCTTTTTCTACTTTATCTTCTGTAGAAATTTCATTATTGGGAACCAAATCTAAAATAGGTACGTCTAATGTTTCAGGTTGACTCATCATATACTTACTTCTTCTTACATTCTTGCGGTAGCGGTCGCGGAAAGTATTCATAGTAATTGTAGTGAGCCATGCTTTAACATGATCAACCTTTTCTACTTGTTCTTCGTTACGAACAACTTTTACCCATACTTCTTGCATTAAATCTTCAGCTTCAGCTGTATTGCGAGTTAATTTTAAACATAAATGATATATATAACGATTATATTCTTCGTAAATTCCATTCAAACTACTAATCATAGTTTATTGCCTCCAATATTAACCTTGTAACTACATTTTCCCAAAAAATCGTATTACACTCTATCGGATTTGCTTTCAATTACATTACATTCATGTAAGCTTGGAACCCTTCCCTTGTAATTTTTGAAATCAGCTATATTGCTAATTTTTATTTACCCACAATGTTCATAATCACACCGGTAGCTGGAGTGACTACCGAAATGGGGTTATGTGCTATACTATTTCTACTATCTAATTAAATTTGAAATGAGGGTTTTTGATGAATCTTTCACAAACTTTGGATGCTTATTTTACAGAAAACCGGGAGAAGCACTTAGAAGAACTGAATGAGTTTCTTCGCATTCCTAGTATCAGTTCCTTGTCTGAACACAAGCAAGACATTCAATCAGCTGCTGAGTGGTTAGCTGATAAACTTCAAAAACTAAACATTGAAAATGTATCAGTAGATGCAACTGCAGGTCATCCGGTTGTATATGGTGAATGGCTACATGCTGAAGGAAAACCAACTATTTTATTCTATGGTCATTATGATGTACAACCCGTTGATCCCCTTCACCTATGGGAATCTGAACCTTTCAATCCTGTAATCCGAGATAATAAATTATTTGCTCGTGGGGCTTCAGATGACAAAGGACAAGTTTTTATGCATTTAAAAATGATTGAAGCATTATTTGCCACAGAAGGTACTCTTCCTGTGAATGTGAAATTCATTTATGAAGGCGAAGAAGAAATTGGTAGTCCTAACCTACCTGCCTATGTAGAAAAACATAAAGATAAACTAGCTGCAGATTTAATATTAATTTCAGACACTGGCCTTTATGCACCTGGAAAACCAGCTGTATGCTACGGTTTACGTGGACTTACTGGTATTCAGATTGATGTACGTGGGGCTAAAGGTGACCTTCATTCCGGTCTTTATGGTGGTGGCGTGCAAAATGCAATTCATGCATTAGCTGAGATTTTAGCTTCTTTCCGTGATGAACATGGAACCATTCAAGTAGAAGGATTTTATGACAAAGTTCTTCCGTTATCAGAGGAAGAACGTCAAGCATATCGTGAACTTAACTTTGATGATGAAGCATTAAAAACAGAAGTAGGCGTAACTGAATTATTCGGTGAAGAAGGTTACTCCTATTTAGAACAAACATGGGCTCGTCCAACTTTAGAAATTAACGGTGTATTCGGAGGATTCTCTGGTGAAGGAATCAAAACAGTACTTCCAGCAGAAGCCGGAGCCAAAATTACTTGCCGTCTAGTGCCAGATCAAGATCCAAACGAAATCGTTGCATTACTAAAAGCACATATTGAAAAGCACAAACCAAAAGGTGTTGAAGTAACAATATCTGAGTTCGATAAAGGAGCTCCTTATTTAACACCATTTGATCATCCATTAATCCAAGCAGCGGGTCGTTCTTATGAGCGTGTTTATAACGTCCCTACCGCTTTCACACGTGGAGGTGGCTCAATTCCTATTGTTGCTGCTTTCGATGAAATTCTTGCATTACCTGTTGTGTTAATGGGCTTCGGGTTAAACAGTGAAAACTTCCATGCTCCAAATGAACATTTCCACTTGGAAAACTTTGACAAAGGATTACGCGTATTAGGAGATTACTTACACGAAGTTTCTAACTTAAAATTTTAAATTGCTAAACCTAAAAGTTCTTTTGAGCTTTTAGGTTTTTTTAATAAACAAAGTCTTAAACTATATTTAAAATATTTCTTTTTTGTAACAAAAAGGAATTTTCTAAATATTTGTTGAATTTATCTAATATATACATCTATAAGCAATTTCTAGCACATGTATCTTATGAACAGGAGCGTGATTTGTATGGAAAATAAATGGAGTCTTGTAGTTTTGATGCAACCCATTGTGGGACTATTACTTGTATTGATTGGAATTTATACGTTCGCTGTTGGTAGCCCCAATTTACTACCATGGGCCTTTATGTTAATGGGTCCCCTATTTTTGGCAATGGGACAATATGAATTAAAAAATCAAAATAAGAAAAATTATAGTATTTTCTATTACTCATTAGCAACTGTTTCACTTTTATTTGGTTTCTACTCATTTACTGCATTCTAATTCAATCTATTTAATTAATAGTCTTAAGCACAAAACCATGCTATTTCTAGCATGGTTTTTATATGGATTTTATTTTCCTATCAACATATCCACAATTTTCAGTCATTTTATCCACACTATCCACCGTTTTTCGGATTTTTTAGAATATTTCAATTATAGTTATCCACAATTTCATTTTTAAGAAAATAGATCTACATCATAAAAAATGTCCTAAAACTTTGTTAACAAAGTTTTAGGACATCCTAATTCTATCGAACAATTAACCCTACACTTGAATAAATAATTACTGTCGCAAAAACGGCCATCATATAGATTAATGAATAAGCAAACATTTTGTTTGCCCATTTTTTTTCGTCCATTTGACGATAACCTACAATGCTAATCCAAAGCCAAATACCACCTAGTATGAGCGAACATAATGTTAACCCCCAACTTAGTGGAACAAATAAGAAACTTGTTAACATCATTAAGATCAAGTAGATATTTGTTTGTAGATATGTTCTTCTCATACTCTTTTTAACTGGTAACATTGGGATATTTGCAGCTGCATAATCATCTTTTTTACGAATAGCAATGGCATAAAAATGTGGCATTTGCCAAATTACCATGATGATAAACAAAGCCCACGCAGCTGGATACCATAAATCTGGTGCTACCGTAGCCCAACCAATTAACGGTGGCATAGCCCCTGAAATACTCCCTACTTCTGTATTCCAAATCGTTTTTCTTTTTGTCCACATTGTGTAAGGAACTACATAGAAAAACACACCTAAAAATCCTAGAAAAGCAGCTAGCCATGTTGTTAAAGAAAGAATTGCTAGGCCAGCAATAAGTAAAATTATACCGACAATCAGAACTGTACGAGCATTTAAATCTCCTGTAACTGTAGGTCGAGATTTTGTACGTTGCATAATCGCATCTATATCTCGGTCATATAAGTTATTAAAAATACCGGAAGCTCCGATAATGAATGCTGTACCTACAAAAGCAAAAATGATATGCGGTATATGGTCAATAAAACTTAATTTATACGTATATAAAGCGAGCATTAGTGAGGCAATCATAGGAATTAAATTTGATTTAATTATCCCAGTCTTTACTGCCTTTGCCCAGAGATCAAAATAGTTTTGCATAGTATGTCTTTTCTCCTCATTATTAGGCAACCATTCCAGGAGCACTATACTCTATCATACCATTGAATTGTAACTTTCAACAATCCACATAGCTTGATAAATTTTGAAATTTCATTGACGAGAAAATGAACATCTTTTAGGTCAATATGGCAAAATTCTTATTGGAACACCTTTTTATCTTCACTTACTTTTTCATCTTGTTTTCTATCAATATACGAACAAGCCATTTTCAACAATGGTAATACAACTAAAAAAACAAATAACATTCTAAATATTTGAAATACCGTAACTGCTGATACATCCGCACCAATCGCAGTAGCTAGTAAGCTCATTTGATCAAGTCCACCTGCAGCTGTACTTAGGAAACTAGTTGGTAATGAATAATCTAAAAAGTATACTAATAAATATCCTTGCGCAAAAGTTAATGCGATTAGAAATAATGCACTTCCGATGCCTAATAGTACAACTCTTTTTCCTAGTTTAATCATATCCGGTTTTAATAATAAACCAATATATGCTCCCATAGATAATTGAGCTAAATGTGAGAAAAGCCCAGGAATATGAGGTGTTTCGATCGAAAATAACGTCAATAAAATGATAAACAGAATTGGGGTCATAAAATAAGGAACGGGTAATTTAACTTTTTTCCCAATCCATACAGATGCCCATGAAACAACGATTAGAATCACTAACGGAAGTAAATCCAGCTCTAGTATATTCTCATTCGTTCCTACTTTTATCAAATGTCCAGATAATACAAAAGGAATCACCATAACAATACTAATAATCCGCACAATATGAAAATATGTGACCGTTGCTAGATTGATATCCTCTTCCTCTTCAGCAAACATAATAATCTGGCTTAAGCCTCCTGGCACTGTACAAGTTAATGCCGTTTTTAAGGAAACATTACCAATTTTCTTAATACCAATAGCCATAATAATGCTGATAATCACTAGGGCAATATTAATAAGTAACATAAACATAATGAGCCAACCCATACCAGAAAAAATACTCAATTGAAAAGTTTGACCAATCGAAATACCGATCACAACTAATCCGAAATTTCGAAATTGAACTGGCCAAAACAGCTCATATTTTATAAAAAATTGACTAATTAGAACAGCAAATAACGGACCAAGCATCCATGGAACAGGCAATCCAAGCACATTAAATAACCCAGCACCAACGACACTTATCAAGACTACTAGACTAATCGATTTTATATGCAATAGGAACCCTCATTTCTATTTCGTGTTCCTAAATAGATTACCATAAATTAGATAAAAATGATTCGTTCGCGGATTTATTTTTATTATTAAATGAAAATAAATATAAATTTAAAAAACCGGTTTCAAGATAAAACCGGTTTTTTATTAGAAGGATGTTCAGTTGTGATCTGACCACTTATAGGATGTGCAAAGATCGTTTTGTTATGCTCATTTATTTAAAAACGAAAGAGTAGATAGCACTACTTTTGGAAATTTAAAAGCCAACCAACACCAAATTGGTCAACAAGATTTGCATGCAATGCTCCCCAGTGTGTTTCCTGAAGTTCCACCGATACATCACCAGATACACTTAAATCATTATAAACTCTTGTTATTTCTTCTTCACTTTCACATTCTAAACTTACTCGAACATTATCCCCTTTTTTCGTTTTCCCAAAGTCATCTGAGAAATGGAGTACACTATTACCGACAACGAGTTCAGCATGTAAACATTTGCCGTCTTCTGTCTGTTGAATATTTCTAATCTCTCCATTCAAAATGTTTCGATAATATTCCATAATTTCAAGACAATTCTCCACAAAGATATACGGACTTGCGTTTATCATATTATTTTCCTCCACCCTATAGTTACTCACTTTTATACTTATATAAATGAAAGGCTCTATTAATAATTTTTCAAAATGAAAACTCTACTCTTCTACCTTATCCTATCTCTAGGACTCATATTCACTTAATTCTCCAATAGGAACTTATACTCATTTACCAGTATATAAAGCTAAATACTCATTATCTATATTATTCCATGCATAGTATAAACCATTAACTAATTTATCAAAGTCTTCGTCTTTTAAAAAATATATTTTGAAATATATTCCCATTTAGTTTTTCTAATCTTTTTCACATCTTTGAAATTCGTTATTACTCAGTAATCTATTTTTATTATGCTTTGCTTTGTACACCCTTTAACTGTTTTGATGACTTGTTCAGAAACAAAAGCAAAAATCAACATAACTATAGGAGGGATATCAATGATTGCGAGCTTAACTGGTATGAGAGTCACATTAAGGGAAATGGAAGAAAACGATTGGATAGATGTACATGCCTATGCATCACTCCCAACCGTGAGTGAGTATCAACCTTGGGGACCAAATTCCGAAGAAGATTCATTAGAATTTGTTCAGCAAGTCATTTCTGACAGTAAAGAAATTCCAAGATCTCGCTTTGTTTTTGCTGCCATGGTAGAGAATAAACTAATCGGATCAGGAGAAATTAATATACAAGATTTTATAGATCGAAAAGGTGAAATTGGATATGTGGTTCACCCAGATTATTGGGGAATGGGCTATGCTACAGAGGTTGCAAAAATATTGATTGAATTTGGTTTTTCACAGTTGGGTTTACATCGAATATCCGCAACCTGTGACCCTAAAAATATAGGTTCTGTAAAAGTTCTAGAAAAGGCCGGTCTAAAGCGAGAAGGAACGATACGAGATGATTTTTTAATCCACAACGGGTGGAGAGACTCCCATCTCTACGGCATTTTAGAACATGAATGGAGTAAAAACTCCCCTTTTTGAGTCAATTTATATTTAGCAAAAGATGCTAATAATCATCAACAAAAGTTTAATTTCTAAAATCGGACTCACTGGAATTGCATTGCCATAGTTTAATTAATCAACTTTTAAATCACCTAACATTATCCATAAGGTAGTTCATCTTAGAATTAACTACCATTTACTACTGATGCGTTTTATTTAAAGTGGAAATGTAAATAATACGGTTAGAAGTACGATATGGATTCATAGGAGGATTTAATGATGAACGCTCAGAGAGCCCAAGAAATATCAGATTCACCGGTGATTGCAAAGGTATTGTATAACGGAGAAAAGGTATATATACAACATGTTGACGCAGATAAAGGTACAGCAAGGATATATCCTCTTGATGACCCCCAAAAAGAACAAGATGTCCCATTATCCAATTTGATAGAGCATTAAATATTCCGAGGCTGAGACAAAAGCCAAAATAGCATTTTTCCACACTAGGAAAAATGCTATTTTTACGTTCTAATGAAAATTGATTTCCATTCCGGTTACGCTTTCCGCGGGCACGGCCTGACACGAACGTCTCAGGCGGCGTGCTGTTCCCGCAGGAGTCGACCCTCCATTCCAATCAATTTTCAAAGTTCAATTTTTTATTATTACATTTTGGGTATTTCTTTAAGTTTTTCACTTATGGCCCAGCCTCCTTCTTTTTGATCTAATCCATCGCTCACTCTTTCCCTCATGATTATTTTACGAACAAACAACGTTCATTCTTTATTTTAACAATCCTCCATTAAGCAGTAATATAAACTTCTCGTATATGTATTTGATTAAAATTAGAATCTGGAATTTAATGTGTCTTTATGTAAATGTTTAAGTATTTTTATTTAGAATAAATCAGCTTGTCCGGAGCAAATTAGTATCTAGGAGGTGAATTAATGGGTAATAAAAACAGTAAAGAAACGATGAATGCGAGAACCCACAATCCTTTCGAAACCTATGCACATTTGCATAGAAATACAACAAGTCATCAGGATAACCCTGAAGATAACACTGCTGAGATAGCAGAAGAATTTGATTCAAAAGTGAAAAATAAAAACAACGCAACAAATCATGATAAAAATATGCAATCAAATAAACGATAAATTAAAAACTTAAATAAATCGGAGGAATTAACAATGAGCAAAAAAAATAAAGCACAAAAGAATAATAATGATCAAAATAACCAAAAAAGAAATCAACAAAACAATAACAACGCAGAGATTGCTCAAGAGTTAGATATTCAAGAAATTCAAAACAACAATAAAAAGGAAAAAAAGAAACGCAATAAATAATTGACCTACAAATAGATGCACTTAGAGTATTAACTAATACTTAGAGTGCATTTATTTGCCTTTATTCCTCATCTTTTAAAATCTCCTTTAGAACTCTCTCTCTATTTTCTAAAAAGTATCTTGTGATTTGATAATGACTTGTTTCTTCATATTTAACCTCTTGTATGCATTGTTCATCAAAAGAATAAATTGTAGCATTAGGATAGCCCAAAAGAATTGGTGAATGAGTAGCAATAATAAATTGACTCTCCCCTTCTTGAACTAACTCATGTAAAATCCGTAGAAATGCAAGCTGCCTTTGCGGTGATAAAGCAGCTTCGGGCTCATCTAATAAATAAATGGCATTTCCATTAAAACGATTAGAAAATAATGACATAAATGACTCACCATGCGATTGCTCATGTAATGAGCTCCCACCATAAGCATTGTATGCTCTATAGTCCCCAACTCTCATCTCATCAATATGAGAAGCAAAATTATAAAAAGATTCGGCACGAAGAAAAAAACCATTTGTCACTTTAGGCCACCATGAAAGTCTCAAATAGTCACCTAGTGCAGATTCAGAACGATGTACATCATAAAAGTTGTTTCTTCCCCCACCTGCAGTATTAAATTCACATTTATCAGCAATTGCTTCTAACAATGTTGATTTTCCCGAACCATTTTCACCCACAAAAAAAGTAACTGGGTTTTGTATTTCTATCTGATCAAGTGTTTTAATTGTAGGTATCGAAAACGGATAGTGTTCATATGTAGGAATTAATTCCCGTTGAAGTTCAATTCTTTTTAAAGACATCTATATCCCCTGCCTCACTGAGTGGCGTATTCTTTTAAATACGTGCTCATAATAATCAGTTCACCTTTTTTCCCCTTTCTCCGTTCTCCTTCATCGACGTAACCACATTTCTTATATAAACTTTGAGCAATTTCATTTTGAACGTTAACCCCTAAGACAATTTCATTTATGTCAGTAAAATGTTGTCTTACAAAAGCCGGTAATAAGTTTAAGGATTGTTTCGCATAACCTCTTCCCAAAAATCTAATATCAGTTGAAAAAGTCCTTAATAGAATAGCATTGGGGTTAGATGAATAGGGTTTTACACCTTCCGCTATATGTAGATTAAAAAAGGTAACAAGTTTTCCTTCTTCCATTACCAATATGGCATATCGATCTGGATCCTCGTTTACAAGCTCAATACTTTCCAATGGTGAACCAGTAAATCTTAACTGCTCTTCAGTAATTTGATACTGCATGATTAACTCTTGGTATTTTTCATCATAAAAGCATAGCTCCATCATACTCACCTCAAAATAATATAACAGTATTGATTGAAAACTGTATCGTGTAAACTTTCTCCCTTTCCATTATTCGTTAACCTCGCTTTAATTTCCTTTTCGAAACGCATAAGAAAAAGCGCCTTTTTACAAAAGCGCTTTTTAATACAAGTATTAGTGAATATCTCTTTTCTTAAAGTTCCCGCCTTTAACTTCTGCTACATCATAAACAGTTACAAAAGCACCAGGATCAATTTCTTTGATAATTTCTTTTATCTTACTTTCTTCTAAACGGTTGATAACACAAGTAATTTCCTTGAACAATTCATGTGAATAACCACCGTACGCATCTTTATACGTTGCACTACGACCTAATCGATCTCGAATCGTTTCTACCATTACTTCAGGTTCAGCAGTAATAATTTTGAATGTTTTAGAACCACTTAAACCTTCTTCTACGATATGAATAACCTTAGAAGCTATAAAGTATGCGATCCCTGAAAGAATAGCGCCTTGCAAACCGAACACTGTTGAAACAATAATGAAAACAAATAAGTTTAAAAAGAGAATTAAGTCACTCGTTCCGAAAGGTAACTTTTTAGATAGTAGTACTGCTAACATATCTATACCATCTAACGCACCACCAAAACGTAATGCTAAACCCATACCAAACCCAAGGATAATCCCACCAACAACTGTAACTAAAAGAGTATCTCCCTCAATAATAGCCGGAGTATGATGCATTAACACCGTACCTACTGCTAATGATGCAATCCCTACAACTGAATATATGGCAAAACTTTTCCCTATTTGCTTGTAACCTAACCAAACAAAAGGAACGTTAATAATAGCAATCAAAACCCCTAAAGGTAAATCAAACAATTCCGAACCTACGATACTTAAACCAGTTACCCCACCATCAGACACGTTATTTGGAATTAATACAGCTTCTAATCCGTAGGCCGCAATTAATCCTCCAAGGATAATCATAATTGATTTGGTTAACATTTTTGCTAAATTTGGCTTACGATTCTTTCCTTTGCTCATCTCTTCTCCCCGCTTCGTTCTTCCTTTTTAATTATGTATAATTTCATTTCCTACTTAATTATATAATAGCTTGTCCTATAAACAAAACACATAGCCTAGGAATTTTGATACAGAATGAATTATTCAAAGATGAAAATAAAGCTTTATCTTTTTCATCAATTCAATGTTATATGAAAAAATACTACCGTAACAGCAACCTGTTAATATACGAAATGCACCCAAAATGAGGACATTCGGAGTGCATTTTTATAAATTTAAATCGGAGCTATTGGCCAAAATTGAATAACTCTCTTTTTTGCATAATGCAAAATTGGTTTTTCAGTTTCTGATATTATATTGAGGCTAGAGAGCAAAGTATTTTCATAAAAATCAGCTTCAGCCTTTTCTAAATTCCATGGTTCATGCAGAATATCCGCACGATAAATTACACCTTTTTTATTGACTGTATAGAGGCAATACCTTTCTACTAACCATTCTTCCATTGACCCTTTTTCCGTAGGTTGAGCTGCTGAGAGAGACTTATAATTGCATAGCAATTGTATCCCTGACTTTTTCTCACTCTCGAAAACAATCACATCATTTGGTCGTCTATAATTTATCTTCATATAAGAATATGGCAAACGGAAAAAGCATTTTGCTGCATAGGAGGCTATATAGTTTGCTGCTATTAACTTAAAAAAGTAAACTCCAGGCTTTCCATTTACATTAACGTAAGTTCGGATATTGAAGCCTGGATAAGTAGCCAAGCCTGGAACTGGAGGTAATCCCCTCAAATGCATAGAGCTTGTTAAGTATGGCACAATTGTAATCCAACCAGTGTCATTAAACGTATCTAATGTCAACTCTCGAGGGACCAATTTTTCCAGTACCTTACGTTGTATAGGATAATGTGCAAATAAAACATCATTCCATGTCTGCTTCATTATCCAAGGCAAGTCAATTGTTTGCTTTCGCTTCTGTTTTAGACTACCCACTTCAGTATTAGTTTGCTCTTTCATTTTGTTCGAGTTACCTCCTTTAGTTCAACTCACTACTTCTAGTATGAACTAAACTCCTGGAACCCAACCCGGTCTACCTAGTATATTTTTCCATAGTGGATCTGGGATGGCTAACTCTTCTTGTTTCTCTTTATCAAGCATTGTCACGATCTCATCTTCTTTTCCTTCTGCAATCTTTTGTACCCAATCAGGATCAATCAGTAATTCACGGCCAAGAGCTAATAAAGGAATTCCTGTTTCGAAAGCTTCTCGTGCATCTTCAGCACTGTAGATAGAACCTACCCCAATAAGCGGAACACGGTTATTAATTTTCTCTAATAAATACTCAATACGTGTTTTTGACGTATCTTCAACACCTCTTCTAGCTGTTGAGAAGAATTCAGCCAAGGAGACATGTAAATAATCCAACCCTCTATCAGCTAATACGTCTACTAGTGCTAATGTATCTGCCATCGTAATGCCCTTCTCTTCAGGCTCTTCTGGTGAGAATCGATGTCCGATAATAAATGATGGATCGCCATACTTTTCAACAATACTTTTTACCTTATCAACTACTGCTAATGGGAAGGCCATTCGTTTTTCTAAAGTTCCTCCATAGCGGTCTTCACGTCTATTCGAATGTGCTGAGAAAAATTGCTGAATTAGATAGCCATTTGCCCCGTGAATTTCAACACCATCATAACCTGCTTCTATTGCACGACGAGTTGCTTCCCCATATGCGTCCACTATTTCTTCTACTTCAGCTTCTGTTAAAGGTCTTGGTGTTTTACCCTTCATTCCATTTTGTTCTGCTGGTATATCACTAGCACTTACAATTTCACCATTTGGAACTAATTCAGGAGGTGACATTTTCCCCCCGTGATAGATTTGTAAAATTGCTTTTGCCCCTTGTTCTTTTATAGCAGATGCTACACGCTTTAAGTCAGGAATAAAATCATCACTATAAGATGCGAACTGCCCGTGGAAACCTTGTCCATTAGGAGTCACATGCGTACAAGCCGTAATGACCATACTTACTCCTTTTGAACGACGTGAGTAATATTTAATCTCTGCATCTGTCACGGTACCATCTACATTGGACGACCAGTGCGTCATTGGAGCCATAACAATACGATTCTTTAGTTCGATCCCATTAGGTAATACATAAGATGTAAATAAATCTTTATATTTTTCGTTCATTTTTCTTTCCTCCTCAAACCGATTTACAAAAATCTTTCAAATTAAAACTAAACTTTATTTCCTATATTTAGTTACCAAATAAAAGACCTTCTTTATATACTAAACATACAAATCCAGTTTTATTAAATGATATGCTTTTTAAATGAACTACTTATTTAGTTTTAAACGAAGATGCACTAGAGGAATTGCCTTATTGTCGAGGCGCAAATAGCATTATGGACACTCCAACTAAACAAATAATTGCTCCCATCCAATCATATAGGTCCGGTGTTTTCTTATCGATTCCCCATCCCCATAAAACTGAGAGAATAATAAATACGCCTCCATACGCTGCATAAACCCGTCCGAATGACATAAAGTTTTGAAATGTAGCGATTACACCATATAAGACTAATGCAATTCCTCCACCAATTCCCCAATACAACGGCTTTCCTTCTCTTAACCACAACCAAATTAAATAGCCACCGCCAATCTCGGCAATTCCTGCCAGAATAAATAATGCAAATGTATAGATCACAAAATCACTTCCTCCATAAAATACCCTTACCACAAAATTATAACTTAGACTTCTCTTATACGAATATCGTGATTAACCTTATTCCTTACCCTGCCGTTATTCCAATAGGTATTCTATCCTTGAATTACCAGGCATTTGAGAGCACTTTCTATATTATTATTAGAAGGTGGAGGTGGACAAAGTGATATATACATACCCTGTTATTTTCGCAGTAGAAAATGAACAAACAGAGGATGGCGATTTCCCGGTTTATATTAGAATACCTGACTTGATAGATGCAGGGTTTTCATTTGCTTCATCCGCTGGGCATACCGAGGATGATATCTTAACGATCGCCAGTGATTGTATGAAAATGGCGATTGTAGATGGTCTTCGACGTGACTTACAACTGCCAATAGCATCGAAGCTTCGAGACATCGATTTAAAAAAACATCTTCGTCGATATGACGAGGAACAAATAGAAATAAGAAGTATTGCCGTAGAATGGATTAAGGCTGAGGTGTAACTATCAGCTTTTTTGTTAGGAATATTCCATCCTCAATTAGAAGATGAAGGACATGGTTTCACATGAAATGAAACAAAACAAAATCATTGATTCTTTATTCCGCTTATATATTAAATTAATCCATTGAAATAAGTATTAGAGCCCCTTATTTAGAGAGTTAATCTACAATAAGGGGCTTCTATATACGCTTAAAAGGTTAATTACAGTTTACGTTGTTTAACCATCTTTATTTTTATTTAATCGCCATCCAAATGGTCCATCTATCCTTCTCTATTATTTCCTTCTCATTTGTCATTGATTGATCAATATATGTTATTAATCTTTCTAATTCTTGATTATCCAATTCGTGTAAAATACTTCTTCCAGTTCTTTTTCTTAAGTCCTCAAGTAATTGTTTTTTATGATTGTATACTCTACGAACTTCCCAAAGCTTTACTTCTTTAACCTCTTTAAAGCCCGCTTTTTCGAATCCCTCAATTACCTTTTGGCTATCATGTCTACGATTCTTTTCTTTAAAAATTAATTTTGGAAAGAGTTCAAAAAAGTACCCCCGTATATGGCTTTTATCCCCTTTCAGTAAACAATCCTCAGGAGTTCGATCTTGAATAATTAAGTAACCATTATCCTTCAATATCCTATATGATTCTTTAAAACAAGAAGCTAAATCGTCTATATGATGAATTAATGCTCTTTCTAAAATTAAGTCAAAACAATTACTTTTCAACCCTGTTGCTAGTGCATTTCCTTGCTTAAAACTAATGTTATTATAGTCTTTACAGTTTTCTCTTGCCCCTTCAAGTATTGCTTCTGAGAAATCTAATCCTGTAACATAATTTACCCCTAAATCTGAAAGTGCTTTACAGTAGATTCCTCCACCACAACCAATGTCTAAAGCGTCCGAAATCGCATCAATTGGTACAAGTTTTTTTATTAGCTCATTCCAATAATTGTCAGCATGTCTAGTCGTATACGAATTTTTATTCTCTTTACTATGAAAATCAATTCCCACTTAACATCCCTCGCTTCATTTCTCCGCTTTTTAATTATTTTATAAAAATATACAATTAGGGAAAATTTAACAAATATTATTATTTAACATTAATATTACTTATACCGTAATTATTGACCAAGATCCCTTAAACTTTTTAACAACAAGTTTGTAGGTTTATCTAAAGCATCTCCATTTACTATTTTCTTCTTTGTCTGTTTTAACGTCGCTACAATAAGAAAACTAACAATAACGAGTAAAAGCCAGGAACTAACTTTCCCCAAGTGAACAAGGCTCCATGTATGAGTTTGGTTAGGGTATTGCCAGGCGCCGAAAAAAGTTGCGATA
>Ga0182741_1004064_pt1 | contig 14807 bp, 13 predicted proteins | sample eDN5th37CBELigOP_FD_128874 | JGI IMG/M metagenome (GOLD analysis project Ga0182741, IMG submission 128874) | Enriched Organic Plus compost microbial communities from Emeryville, California, USA - eDNA 5th pass 37_C BE-Lig OP (version 2) (version 2) ...
ACACGCCGGAACTGCGTGCCAAGTTCATCGCCTCGGTGCCGCTCGGGCGTCTTTCAGTGCCGCAGGACATCGCCAATGCGGCGCTTTATCTCGCCTCGGACGAAGCCTCGTTCATTACCGGCGTCGTGCTCGAGGTCGATGGCGGCCGCTGCGTCTGACACGTCGAATTGCAACGATCCCATTCATCCAACCTTCAGCCTTGCGACCGACGATGAACCTGGCTTCGACGGCACATCGTCTCCCATTGCGGCGAGCATATGCTGAGTTCGCGCAACAGACGCTTCTTCTGGGCGAAGAGCGATCGGGTCGAGGATCCGCCGCTGTTCCGATCACTGGCGCAGCGATGGCGGCCCTTGATCCCGCGCACACGAGTCGCCGAGCGCGACGAGCAAACGCATACCCAGCAGACAACGCGCACTTCCGGAGGCGAACAGACCGCGGCACGCTGGACGCCGTGGCTCTGGACCCGCTGAGCGCTTCTCCCTCTCGTTCCACCGATGACATGGCGTGGCTCCGTCCGGGGCCGGGCCATTTCTTCCAACGCACAGGTGTCCTATCGTGACTATCAAGCTGAGTACCGAGACCGCCCTTCCCACCGATGGCACCGCCGGAACCTTGTTCGGGCGGATCTGGCGGCCGGACCTCGACGGTCCCTCGGTCGTCGCGGTGCGCGGCGACGGCGTCTACGACATTTCCGCGACGTTCCCGACCTCGCGCGATGTCTGCGAGGCGCCGGATCCTGCGGCGGCCGTGAAGGCGGCGGCAGGCGAAAAGGTGTGCGACCTCGCCAGCCTGCTGGCGAATACGCCCGAGGCCTCCCGCGATCCGCGCAAGCCGTGGCTGCTGGCGCCGATTGACCTGCAGGCGATCAAGGCGGCCGGGGTCACCTTTGCGATCTCGCTGCTCGAGCGCGTGATCGAGGAGCAGGCCCGCGGCGCGCCGGAACGGGCCGTCGCGGTGCGGGCGGAAGTCGAGGCGGCACTCGGCGGAACCGTCGAGGGGCTGGTGCCCGGCTCGCCGCAGGCGATGGAACTGAAGCGGCTGCTGCAGAGCAAGGGCCTGTGGTCGCAGTATCTCGAGGTCGGTATCGGGCCGGACGCGGAGATCTTCACCAAGGCGCCGGCGATGTCGGCCGTGGGCACCGGCGTGTCGATCGGCCTGCTTGAAGGCTCGGTCTGGAACAATCCGGAACCGGAAGTGGTGCTGGCTGTGAGCTCCACGGGCAAGATCGTCGGCGCGACGCTCGGCAACGACGTCAACCTGCGCGACCTCGAGGGCCGTTCGGCGCTGCTTCTGAGCAAGGCGAAGGACAACAACGCCTCGACATCGCTGGGGCCGTTCATCCGTCTGTTCGACCAGGGCTTCACGCTCGACGACGTGCGGCGCGCAACGGTGACGCTGGTCGTCGAGGGTACGGATGGTTTCCGGCTCGAAGGATCGAGCGCGATGGAGAAGATCAGCCGCGATCCGGCCGACCTCGTCGCACAGATGATCGGCCCGCATCATCAGTATCCGGACGGAGCGGTGCTGTTCCTCGGCACCATGTTCGCGCCGATCCAGGATCGCGACGGGCCCGGCCAGGGCTTCACGCATCATCTCGGCGATATTGTCACGATCGCATCCGACAAGCTCGGCGCGCTCGTCAACGAGGTGAAGCTGTCGAACCAGGCGCCGCCTTGGACATTCGGCGCCGGCCATCTGATGCGCAACCTGGCCAAGCGCGGCCTGCTCTGAGAAGACGCGCGGGGCGTCAGGTGACTTGGATCACCGGCGCCCCGACGGCGTCGCGCAACGCGGCCGGCGCGACGGAGAAGACGGCGTTCGGCGTGCCCGCCGCGGCCCAGACCAGATCGTGGGCCAGCAGGTCCGGATCCATCACGGTGGTCAGCGGCGTGGCGTGCCCGAATGGCGGAATGCCGCCAATGGCGAAGCCGGTAAGGTCGCGCACCGTTGCGGCATCGGGCCGGCGCAAAGGTTCGCCGAGACGCTCGGCGACGCCGCTCTCGGCGACGCGATTGTTGCCGGCGACGAGCAGAAGGTATCCCGCTCCTGTGTCGGCGCCGACGAAGACCAGCGACTTGACGATCTGCCCGACGGTAACGCCGCAGGCCGCGGCAGCTTCGGCGGCCGTTCGGGTGGGGACCGTCATTTCGCGAATCGTGATTGCAAGGCCGAGGCGTTCGGCTGCCTCTGCGACCTTGGCCACCGCCGTTGGACGTTCCGCCATGTGCGCTCTCTCGTCGAATCTGCACGTCGCCGTGTTTACGCCACGATCGGCATTGGTAGTCTATTAACCATGAGCGACAACGACCAAGCGGCGAGTCGGAGCGGGGCCAGCGCGCCTCCGCGGCTGAAGGATGCCATGCGGCTCGCCCGGATCGAAATGGCCGATCGGACGGGCGTGGTCATCGATCTGCGCGACGCCGAACTGGCGCGGCTCGAACTGCTCAACGAGGCGCTCGATCCGGTCTTCGCCGACGTGCCCGCCCATATCGAGCTGTTCGACCGCGGCGTGGTCGCGGGCGACCCGCCTCGGCTGTGGATCGACATGCTGGCGCATGTGGTGATGGGGCGGGACAAGCGGGTGTACCGGTTCCTGCAGGAAACCCGCCACGGCCGCCGCATCCTGGCGGAATCGGCGGAAATCCCCGCCATCGTCGCAGCCGTGACGGCCTATGTCGCGCGGCGGCTGGTCGAACGGGAGCGCCAGCTCCAGGGCGAGATGACCGCGATGGTGTCGCATGTTCGCGAACCGGCGGCTCCCGCTCCATGGCGCCGCGGGCGCATGCTGATGGTCTTTGCTGCGGGTTTTGCCGCGGGCGCGGCGACGCTGTTCGCGCTGGCGTGGCTGGTGGCCGCGGCTAGCTGATCACCGATAGCGGCCGCTGCTGCACCTCGGCGACTCCCTGCGCATGGGAGCGAAAGCCGCGGGTGATCATGTCGCAGGCCCAATGGTCGCCGTTCTTGAAGATCCGGTAGAGATTGTAGGCGCCCGGATCGCGATCGCCGTGCGGCATCTGCGAGGCCGACGGCACGCCCACGACCGGGATTCTCTTGTCGGGACCGGAAAGCCAGTGCAGCGAGTGAATGTGCTCGTGGCCGTGCAGCACCAACTCGGCGCCATGCCGCGCCAGCAGGCGACGGAACTGGCGTCCGTCCATCAGCCGCTTGAAGCGGTCGCCGGCATGGCCCACCGGGGGATGATGGATGAGGATGACGCGGAACGCGCCTTCCTCGCCGAGGCGGGCCAGGATCTCGCCAAGCCGGTGGAGCTGTTCGGTGCCGAGCCGGCCCGTCGCCATGAACGGGGCCGTGGGAACGGCGCTGGACGTTCCGATGAGCGCGATGGGACCGCGCCGGCGGACGAAGGGAAAGCGGCCGGGACGATCGGGCGAGACGGGCGCGGGAGCGGTGTCGCCGGACATGTAGTCGCCCCAGTGCCGGCCGTGATGGGCCGCCGTCGAGCGGACATAGACGTCATGGTTGCCGGGCACGACGGTCACGTCGGTCGGCGCGCCGAGCCGCTCGAGAAAGATTCGGGCGGGGGCGAATTCGGCATCGAGCCCGATATTCACCAGGTCGCCGGTGACGGCCGTGTGGTCGGGGTTCTGCCGCGCCAGATCCTGGATCAGCGCGTCCAACACTTCGCCGCGGTGGTGGGCATGGCGATTGCGACGCCAGTTGGTGAAGCCCAGGATCCGCTTACCGGCGAGCTCACGCAAGCGCGCGGCCGGAAGCGGGCCCAGATGCGGATCGGACAGGTGAGCGAGGGTGAAGGCCACCATCGGGAGGTCACGCTGATGCAGACACTCCGCTTATAGGATCGGAACGAGGCGGGGCCAATGCAACGCGGATAAATTAACGGCGCCCCCGGGAGGGGACCGGGGGCGCCGTGCTCGACGCTGCTGGACGAGGGAGGAGACGTATCCAACAGCGCCAGTGTCCGAACCTGCCAGCAGGCAGGCCAGCGAATTCACGCTTATCCTTCAGGCAAACTCATGACGCCCGAGAGGCGGCCAAGTGGACCGCGGCCCGCGGCGTCGTTACGACCGTGAGATAGTGCGCTGCAGCGAAATTGACAATTCTGCCCGCGACGGGGCAGCCATGCGGATCGCGCGGGGCTTAGCGCAAAGGATTTCCGAATGTTTTCACGACCGATGCCGCCGGCTGGCGAACGCGTACTGCGGCGCGTCCTGCACACGTACTGGCGTTTGTCGCGTGGTCTGACGCTGGGCGTGCGCGGCATGGTGCTGGACCGCGACAACAGGGTGCTGCTGATCAAGCACAGTTACGTTGCGGGATGGCACCTTCCGGGTGGTGGTGTCGAGGCGGGCGAGACGATGACGACGGCCTTGCGCCGGGAGCTGCAGGAGGAGTGCGGCGTCGAGCCTGCCGGCACGCCACCCTTGCACGGCATTTTCTTCAATCCCCGGGATTCCAACCGCGACCACGTGGCGCTCTACGTGGTGCGCGACTATCGGCACGACGGCTTTCCGCCTCCTAACCGCGAGATTATCGATCACGGCTTCTTTGCCGTCGGCGAACTGCCCGCCGACGCGACGCCGGCAACCCGCCGCCGGATCGACGAGGTGCTCCACGGCGCGCCGGTGGCTGACCGCTGGTGAAACGGTTCAAGCGCGATCGAAGCGCGCGCGATCGTGGGCCGCGTTGAAGTCGAGCCGCGGACCAACCGGCACGATGCCGGTTGGATTGATCATGGGGTGACTGCGGTAATAGTGCTGCTTGATGTGATCGAGATTCACGGTCTCGGCGACGCCCGGCCATTGGTAGAGCTCGAGCAGATAGTTGTGCAGGTTCGGAGAGTCGACGATGCGCCGGACATTGCATTTGAAATGCCCGACATAGACCGCATCGAAACGCACCAGCGTGGTGAAGAGCCGCCAATCGGCCTCGGTGACCTGATCGCCGACGAGATAGCGTTGCTTCGCGAGCCGCTGTTCGATCGCATCGAGGGCGTCGAACAGCGCTGTGACTGCCTCCTCGTAGGCGGCTTGCCGCGTGGCGAAGCCCGCCTTGTAGACGCCGTTGTTGACGGAGTCGTAGACGAAGGCGTTGATCTCATCGATCGCGGCGCGCAACGGCTCTGGATAAAAGTCCACGCGGTTGCCGGTGAGCCCGTCGAAAGCGCTGTTGAACATGCGGATGATTTCGGCGGATTCGTTATTCACGATGGTGCCGCGCTTCTTGTCCCAGAGGACGGGCACCGTGACCCGTCCCGAGAAATGCGGGTCTGCGCGCAGATAGATCTCGTAGAGCCGCTTGGCGCCGTTGATCGTGTCGGGAACCGCGCCGGGCGCATCGGAGAACACCCAGCCCTCGGCACCCATGTGCGGGTCGACTACGGACACCGTGATGAGGTTTTCCAGCTGCTTGAGCTTGCGGAATATCAGCGTGCGATGCGCCCAGGGGCAGGCGAGCGAGACATAGAGATGATAGCGGTTCGGCTCGGCTGCGAAGCCGCCTTCGCCGGACGGCCCGGGCGCGCCGTCGGGAGTGATCCAGTTGCGGAAGCGCGTGGTGGTCCGCACGAAGCGGCCGCCGGTGCGGGCGGTGTCGTACCATTGGTCCTGCCATACGCCGTCGACCAGCAAACCCATCACGACCTCCTTCACGTTCGGCGGATCACCCGCCCCAGGACCTAGCCTTCATCGGGGGCAGCGACCAGTGCGACAAGGGAGCTTTGCAGGGGTGAAAGCGGAAGCGGCCCTCGTTTCCATGACGATGGACCTTGTCCGCGGCGGATGCTAAGCGGCCGGAGCCGGCCACAGCCGGGCGGCGCCAATGAGCCTGCCATGAGCGATCTCTCCCTGACCATCCTGCCAGAGCAGCCCGAGGACGCCCTCGCCATCGAGCGGCTGCACGAACGCACCTTCGGTCCCGGCCGCTATGCACGGACCGCGTTCCGGCTGCGGGAGAAAACCGGCCACCAGCGCGATCTGTCCTTCACGGCGCGGATCGGAACGCTGCTGGTCGGATCCCTGTGGATGACACCGATCCGGATCTCCGGCCATCCGGCGCTGCTGCTCGGACCTCTGACCGTCGAGCCGCCGTTCCGTTCGCGCGGGATCGGCCGTGCGCTGATCGAGCGGGCGCTGAAAGAGGCGAAGGACCGAGGGCACCGGCTGGTCGTGCTCGTCGGCGACGAGCCCTATTACAGCCGGATGGGATTCAAGCGGGTGCCGAAGAATCAGCTGCAGATGCCCGGCCCGGTCGATCCGGGTCGGCTGCTGGTGGCGGAATTGGTGGACGGCGCGTTCGAAGGCGTCAGCGGCCCGATCGCGCCGGACTGGGATGCGGCGATGCCTGTGTGACGTCCAAGCCTAGCGGCCCTCCCGGGCCCAGGTGGCGGCCACGCTGCCCAGCAGCAGCAACAGGCCCAGCAGTCCGGCGAAAATCGGCAGGACGCCGATGCCGCGCACCACGCTGATGTCGCGCATCCGCAGGCCGATCCAGTCGCCGCCATGGAAAGTGTCGCCGGACCGGACGCCGAGAATGCGCGGGAGAACGAGGCTGCCGCCCTCGTCCAGGCGGCGGGCGCTGCCGCCGGTCGCTTCGGCGATCGCGGCGAGTGGTTCGGTCGACGAAGTCACCTGGGTGAACTCGCGCGGATTGGCCGGACCGACATTGATCAGCGTGGTCAGCTTGCCGTCGGTCGCGTGCCAGAGGCCAAGCTCGTTGGCCTCCACGGTCGCGCGCCACACGCCGTCCTCTTCCGGGCCGAGCGTGACGGTCCGCGTTTGTCCCGAGGGCGTGGTGAGGGTGACCGGCTCGACCGTGTCGGCCATGGTCTGGCGCCGCACGGTGAGTTCGGTGCCCTCGACCGAGAGGCGCAGCGCCTCCTCCTCGAGGTCGGGCTGCTTCATCAGCCAGTGCGACAGCCGCCGCAAGAGATCGAGGTGCGGGCCGCCGCCTTCGTAGCCGCGGGCCCACAGCCAGATGTGATCGGACAGGAGGAGGGCGACGCGGCCCTCGCCCTCGCGCGAGAGGACCAGCAGCGGCTTGTCGCCGGGGCCCTGCATCACCGGCGTGGCGCTGGGGCGTGTGGTCGAGTCGACCATGCGGAACCAGCGGCTCCAGTGCGGCGGGTCGTCGGACCCGCCTTCGAGGCCGCGGGTGACAGGATGGCGGCGGCCGAGCTCCGTCAGCCGGGCGTGATAGGCCTGCTCGGTCAAGCCGCCGCTCGGCTCGGCCGGGAGAATGGCTTCGAGCGGCGTGCGCCAGATGCTGCTCGGGCTCGCATAGTCCGGCCCCGCTGCCACCAGCACGGCGCCGCCCTGGCGCACGAAGCGGGCGATGTTGTCGAAATAGATGATCGGCAGCACGCCCTGGCGCGCATAGCGGTCGAAGATGATGAGATGGAACTCGTTGATCTTCTGCTGGAACAGCTCGCGCGTGGGGAAGGCGATCAACGACAGTTCGTTGATGGGCGTGCCGTCCTGCTTCTCCGGCGGACGCAGAATGGTGAAGTGGACGAGGTCGACGCTCGCGTCCGACTTAAGCAGGTTGCGCCAGGTCCGCTCGCCGGCATGAGGCTCGCCGGAGACGAGCAGGACGCGCAGCTTGTCGCGCACGCCATCGATGGAGACGACGGCGCGGTTGTTCACGGTGGTCAGTTCGCCCTCGAGCGGGGAAGCCTCGATCTCGACGATGTTGGCGCCGGCATGGGGAATGTGCACGTCGACGCGCAGCGTCTCGCCGGACGCGGCGGTGCGGCTTTCGATTTCTTCGCCGTCGCGGCGGATCAGGATCCGGACCGGACCGGCCGGCGCGCCCTGGTCCTCGACGCGGAAGGCGATCGTCTGCGACTGGCCGACGATGCCGTAGCGTGGCGTGGAGACCAGCGCGACGCGGCGGTCGCGCTCGTCGGCCCGGCCGGTGACCAGCGCATGGACCGGCGCCTGGAAGCCGAGCGAAGCGGCGTCCGTCGGGATGTCGTGAACGCGCCCGTCGGTGAGCATGATGACGCCGGCGACGCGATCGGGCGGGACGTCGGCGAGGGCGGCGCTCACCGCGGCGAACAGGCGTGTCCCGTCCGTGTGGCCGTCGGCTTCGCCCGCTTCGATGACCCGAACCTCGAGACCGGCAATGCGTCCGAGCCGCTGCGTCACCGCGGCGCGGGCCGCTTCTGTCTGTTGCTGGCGGTCGCCGAAATTTTGGCTGGCGCTCTTGTCGATCACGATCACCGCCACGGAAGGAATCGGCTCGCGGTCCTCGCGGGTGAAGGACGGATTGGCGAGCGCGAGGAGCAGCAGCGCCAGTGCCAGCGTGCGCACGAGGGCGCCGCGGCTGCGGCTCGCCAGGAGCAGCGCGGCCACGACCAGCGCGGCGGCGGCTCCGGCCCACAGGACGTAGTCGGGAACGAGCGGCGAAAAGGCGATGCCGAGATTCAACCGTCGCTCCTACTGTCCCAGCCGCTCGAGCAGAGCGGGAATGTGCACCTGGTCGGCCTTGTAGTTGCCGGTCAGCGTGTACATCACGATGTTCACGCCGGCGCGGAAGGCGAATTCGCGCTGGCGCGGTTCGCCCGACCCCATCGGCAGCATGCTTTCGCCGTCCGGACGCGTCGCCCAGGCGCCGGCCAGGTCGTTCGACGTGATCAGGATCGAGGACACCCCGTCTCCTGCGCGGGCGGGCCGGCTCGTTTCCTCCTCCTCGCCTTCGGGCGGCAATGCCTCGACCCACAATTGCCCTTCGCTGAAGCGGCCGGGAAAGTCGCGGAGCAGATAGAAGGTCTTGGTGAGGACGTGCTCCTGCGGCACCGGCTCGAGCTCGGGCAGGTCGAGCGCAGAGAGGATTTCGCGCAGCGCCAACATGCCCGTACTGCGCGTCTCGCCGCCACGCCCGGGCGGTGCCACGACCGCGTCGCGCGTATCGAACAGGACCGTTCCTCCGCGCTTCATGTAGGCGTCGAGCCGGGCAAGCGCCTCGCGGGAGGGCCGGGCGGCGTCGGGCGAGATCGGCCAATAGATCAGTGGGAAGAACGACAACTCGTCCCGCGCGAGGTCAACGCCGACCGGCTCGCCCGCCTCGAGCGCGGTGCGCTGGGCAAGGAACAAGGTCAGGCCTTGCAGGCCGGCCTGGCTGATCGCGTCGACCTCGGCATCCCCAGTGATCACATAGGCGAGCCGCGTGGAGAGCGTCGCCTTGAGCGCGAATTCGTCGTCGGCGCGTGACGGCTGCTCCTGCGCGCGCGCGGGCGGAGCCGCAACGAGCGCTGCGGCCGCCGCCGCGATGACGATCGCGGCGGTGCCGGCCGCGCGGCGCGGCAGCAGGCGGCGCAGGCCGCCCGCGAGCCAGAACACAACGAGCGCGTCGATCAGCATCAGCGCCAGCGCGGCAAGGAACACCGGCCCGCGCAGATCCTGGGGCTCGCCGAGCCGGTAAGGTTCGAGGCGCGCGCCCAGGGGGCTGAAATCGATCGGTTGCGGACGGTCCGTCGGGGTCAGGGCATTCACGGCGAGCAGTCCCTCCGGAGGACCGTAAAAGCCGGGCGGATGGTCGGCCGTGGCACGGCCGACGTAATTGGATGGGACCGGCCGCGCGGTCGGAGGCGGGGGCCCGAAGGCACCGAAGCCGTCGATCAGCCGGCTCGGCGCCACCACCTCCCGCGCCTCGCCTTCGGCCGTCGGCGCGGCCTGCGTCTCCGTCGTGGCGATATTGCCGGACAAGGCCACGATCCGCCGCAGCATGTCGACGAAAGCGCCGGACAGCGGCAGGTTGGACCAGCGCGTATCGGCGGTGACGTGGAACAGGACCACGAGCCCCTTGCCACGCCGTTGCGCGGTGACGAGCGGTGTGCCGTCGTCGAGGGCGGCCCAAGTCCGATCGATCAGGTTGGAGTCGGGCTCGGCCAGAACCTGTCGGCTGACGGTGACGTCGTCGGGCACAGGCATGTCGGCGAACGGGCTCTCGCGCGAGAACGATGCGAGCGCCTGCGGCTGTTCCCAGCTCAAGCTGCCGCCGAGGGTGCGGCCGCCGCGGCGGAGCCTGACCGGCACGAAATCGTCGTCGGAGGCTGCGAGGCGCGGGCCCGCGAAACGCACCAGCACGCCGCCATTGTCGATCCAGCGCGCGAGGCGATCCCGGCTGTCGCCGGTGATGTTGCCGATGTCCGCCATGATCAGCATCGGCACGTTCTGTTCGAGGAACTGTGCGATCGCCTCGGATGTGGCCACGCTTTCGGCGAGCCGGACATCGGCGAACGGGGCGAGCGCGCGCGACAGGTAGTAGGTCGAGGCCAGCAGAGGCTGCGCGGTGTCCGCGCTGGCGCCGGAGATCACGGCCACGGTGCGGCGGCGCCAGCGTTTGTCGAGCAGCTGAACAGCGCCGGCAGAACGCTCGGCGGCGATTTCGAGGCGCGCGATGTCATTGCGGATCTCGACCGGCAGATCGAAAGTCGCCTCGGTTTCCTGCGCGCCGGCAGCAAAGCTGAACGGCGCCTCGCCGAGCGGCAGGCCCTTCAGGTCGAGGGCCCGGACCATGCCGGCATCGGCATCGCCGCCTGCGCGCAGCACCTTCACGCTGAGAGCGCCGGCCGAGTTGTCGGCAGCTGCGAGCGCCCGTGCCGGCGGCACACCGCCGGTGATCACGGTCAGACCGCGGCCCGCGGGCAGCGCGGCGAGACCCCGAACGAAATCGCCAGCGCCACCGAGATCGGTCCCGTCCGAGAGCCAGACCAGTTCGATGTCGGAACGGTTGGCGAGGAACCGGTTCAGCGCCGGCAGCGCCTCCGCGCGCGAAACGGTGTGCGGCTTTGGCCGCAGCCGCCGGAGCCGCTCGCGCACGGCGGACGGCGGCTCGAGCGACACGTCGCGGCCCGGTTCCGACAAGGGTACCACGGCGATGCCGCGTCCGTCGTTCTCGGCGCGGGTCACGAATTCCTCGGCGGTGCGCATGCGCGTGTCCCAGGTCGCCGCGGCCGACCAACCGTCGTCGACGAGCAGGACGATCGGCGCGGTGCTGGAGGTTGTCGCTGCAGTCGGATTCCAGATCGGTCCGGCCGCGGCGAGAATGATCAGCGCGGCGAGGGCGAGCCGCAGCAAAGTCAGCCACCAGGGGGTGCGTGCCGGCGTCTCCTCCTTCGGCGCGATATCGAACAGCAGGCGCGTGGGGGCGAAGGCGATGCGGCGCGGCCGCGGCGGCACCAGCCGCAACAGCCACCACAAGACCGGCAGACTGACGAGGGCGAGCAGAACCAGCGGCTGAGCGAAGGCGAGCGGCAGTCCGGGGATCATGCAGCGCTCCCCGCCGTTTCGGCGGCGTTCCGCGGCCCGGCCAGAGTACTCGCGCCTCCGGCCATACGGGCATGCAAAGCAAGCAACAGGTCGCTCGGCGGGCGATCCGTGCGGTGGATCACGAAGCTCCAGCCGAGTCGGCTCGTCTCCGCGCGGATGGCGGCACGATGCGCCGCGACACGTTGTTCGTAGTCGGCCCGCCAGGTCTCGGCGCGTCCCGCCGTGATGGCGCCGGCGCCTTCCGGCTCGACGAATTCGATGCGCCCGGAATACGGGAACGTCTCCTCGGCCGGGTCCGCGATCTGGACGACATGACCGTGCGCGCCCGAGGCCGAGAGCTGCCCGATTGTGCCGCGGATCTCGTCGATCGGACTCCATAGATCGGACAGGACCAGGATTTCCGACAGCGGTGCCGGTGCGAAGGTCGGCGGCAAGCTGCTGCGCGGATTGCGGTCGTGCAGCAGCGCCTGGGCCATTTTCTCGATGACATTGCGATTGGCCGTCGGGCGCATCAGGCCGGGAACGCCGACCCGTTCGCCGCCCTCGATCAGCACCTCGGCCATAGCGAAAGCGACGACCAGGGCGCGGTCGAGCTTCGACGCGGTGGCGAGCGGAGAGGCGAAGGACATGGAGGGCGAACGATCAGGCCAAATCCAGACCGTATGGGCCGCCTCCCATTCGCGCTCGCGGACATAGAGATGTTCGTCGCGGGCGGATCGGCGCCAGTCGACCCGGTGAGCCGGTTCGCCCGAAACGAAACGGCGATACTGCCAAAAATTCTCGCCGGGTCCGGCGCGGCGGCGGCCGTGCAGGCCATGGATGATGGTCGTGGCGACGCGGCGGGCCTCCAGGATGAGGCGCGGCAGATTGGCCGCGAGCGTCCGGGCAGACGTGGTTGCGGACCGGATCGCCTCCGACTCGGCTGCCTGGGATTGGATCTCAGCCGCCATCCCGTTACCCGATGCGGCCCTTGATGCGGCCGATCACACCGTCCACGGTCTCGCCGTCCGCACGCGCGGCAAAGGTGAGGGCCATGCGGTGCTTCAATACCGGCTCAGCCAGGGCGATTACGTCATCGACAGATGGGGCGAAGCGGCCGTCGAGCAATGCCCGAGCGCGGACGGCCAGCATCAGGGCCTGGCTGGCGCGCGGGCCGGGGCCCCAGGCGATCAATTTGCCGGCGTCCCCGGCCTCGGCGCCGGGGCGGGCCGAGCGGACGAGTTCCAGGATCGCATCGACGACCGATTCGCCGACCGGGAGCCGCCGCACCAGCCGCTGGGCCGCGACCAGATCCTCGGCCGACATGGCCGCCTTGGCCTTGGTCTCCTCGGCGCCGGTGGTCTCGAACAGGATCTTCCGCTCGGCTTCGCGATCGGGGTAGTCGACGTCCACCTGCATGATGAAGCGGTCGAGCTGGGCTTCCGGCAAGGGATAGGTGCCTTCCTGCTCGAGCGGGTTCTGGGTCGCGAGGACGTGGAAGGGGCGGGGCAGGTCGTGGCGCGCGCCGGCGACGGTGACGTGCTGTTCCTGCATCGCCTGCAGCAGCGCCGATTGGGTGCGCGGGCTGGCGCGGTTGATCTCGTCGGCCATCAGCAACTGGGCGAAAACGGGGCCGGGAATGAAACGGAAGCTGCGCTTTCCCGCCGCACTTTCCTCGAGCACCTCTGTGCCGAGAATGTCCGACGGCATCAGGTCGGGCGTAAACTGAATGCGGCGGGCGTCGAGGCCAAGCACCGTGCCCATGGTTTCCACGAGCTTGGTCTTCGCCAGTCCGGGAACACCGACCAGCAGGGCATGGCCGCCGGCGAGGACCGTCACCAATGCATGCTCGACGACGCGCTCCTGGCCGAAAATGACTGCGCCGATCGCCGCTCGGGCCGCCCGCACATGCGCGGCGGTCGATTCCGCCGCCCGCACGATCATGTCTTCCAGGCTCTCGAGCCCTTCGCCGCTCGGCACCGCCATGCTTCATTCTCCTGACGTTTCGGCAGACGATCTCGCCCGCCAAAGAGGCTGCATTGAGGCTTGCAACATCCGAGCCACCAGAGGGCAGGTCGCCGGCGGGCGGAGGGATCGCTCAATCATGCAAGCTTACGCTATTTTCGGATCGTGGCGATTCCGGTGCACCTGTTCACGATCCCGCGAGTGCGCCAATCACATGGAAGTGGCATGGTGAACCACCCTGGCACGGGCGACCGTCGTCTCGATTCAATAGCCGGCGCGGTGAAAAGTTCGCCGGGCAAGGAACCACCTCCGGTGCATCTGTGGAATCCGCCCGACTGCGGTCCCATCGACATGCGGATCGGCGCGGACGGCACCTGGTATTACAAGAACTCACCGATCGGCCGCGCCGCCCTGGTGAAACTGTTCGCCTCGGTGCTGAGGCGCGATGGCGATCAGTACTATTTGGTCACGCCGGTCGAGAAGTGCGGTATCACGGTCGAGGACGTGCCATTCATGGCGGTGGAGATGATGGTCGAGGAGGCGGCTAAGGGCCGCACCCTGCGGTTTCGAACCAATGTCGACGATTGGGTCGCCTGCGGACCCGATCATCCGCTCCGGTTCGCGCGCGAGCCCGGCACCGGCGGGCTGCGGCCCTATTTGCATGTGCGCCGTGACCTGTGGGCGCGGCTCACGCGGCCGCTGCTCTATGAGCTGGTGGCGATCGGGGAGGAGCGCATCGTCGACGGCGAAACGCTGTTCGGGGTTGTATCGGAGGGTGCCTTTTTCGCCATGGCGCACGCGCACGAGATTGCCAACGACACGGGAATGGCGCTGTGACCGGCGACAGCGCTCCGGCGGAGACGGTCGCATTCGACGGCACCCGGTTTTTCGATCGGGCGCGGGCCGCCCTGAATTTCGAGGTTCCGGCGGCACTCGCCGACGTGAACGCGCCGAGCGTGCGCGGCGATCACGAGAACGACCCCGCCGTCTGGGAACTGGTCGGCTCGCTGCCTTCCCGCCAGGCGGCTGTGCTGGTCCCTGTGGTCGCGCGTGAGGAGCCGACGGTGTTGCTGACGTTGCGCTCGTCGCGGCTTCCCAACCATGCCGGCCAGGTGGCCTTTCCCGGAGGCAAGATCGAGGAGAGTGACCACAGTCCGCTCGCGGCCGCGCTTCGCGAGGCCGAGGAGGAGATCGGCCTCACCCCGAACCATGTCGAGCCGCTCGGCTATCTCGATCTCTATCTGACGGTCAGCGGCTATCGCATTCTTCCGGCTGTGGCGCGGGTCGAGCCGGGCTATGCGCTGAACCTCAATCCGGGCGAAGTGGACGACGCGTTCGAGGTCCCGCTCGAATTCCTCATGCGTCCCGAGAACCATCAACGGCACAGTCGGGAATGGCGCGGGCTGATGCGCAGCTACTACGCCATGCCATTCGGCGAACGCTATATCTGGGGCGTCACCGCGGGCATCCTGCGGAACCTGTTCGAACGTCTGTACGCATGATTCGCCCGATCCTGACCGAGCTTGTCCTGTTCCTGACGCCGTTCGGCCTCTACGCGCTGTTCCTGATCGTGACGCGCACGCGGGTGCTGGACACGGCGTCGTGGCC
>Ga0182741_1004065_pt1 | contig 14804 bp, 14 predicted proteins | sample eDN5th37CBELigOP_FD_128874 | JGI IMG/M metagenome (GOLD analysis project Ga0182741, IMG submission 128874) | Enriched Organic Plus compost microbial communities from Emeryville, California, USA - eDNA 5th pass 37_C BE-Lig OP (version 2) (version 2) ...
CGGGGCGGATCTCCTCGACCGGCCCGCCGCGCCGCTGGCACCGGCCGACGCCCTCGGTGACGAAGATCGTCTGGCCGTTGGGGTGCGTGTGCCACGCCGTGCGAGCGCCCGGCTCGAAGTGGACGGCGCTCGCGCTCACCCGGGAGCCATCGGTCGGGGCGGCGATGGTGTCGACGTAGACGCTCCCCGTGAACCAGTCGGCCGGTCCGATCCGGGTTTCGAGCGAGCTTCGGGTGATCTGCATGTCGTCCTCCGTGGTGGGGTGCGGGCGTTCAGCGACTGCCGGCGGGCTCCTGCTCGATGCGGTTGGCGATCGAGTGGAGCGTGTCGGCGAGCTGTCGCCGGAATCTGGCGAGCCGGTCGGACGTCTCAGACTGCCGACGACGTGGCGTGGGCAGGCCGGGGTCGGGCGTGGCTCGCTGCTGATTGGCCTGGTGTTCCCAGGCGATGGTCTGGCTGATGATGTAGTCAGGAATGGTCATTGGGGTCCCCTTGACGGACACCGCCACCAAGGCGGTGTCCGTCGGTGAAACGTGTTGCGCATGGTCGGGGATCGCGACATCGGATGGCATGGGCCGGTGGATGTGGCCTGGCTGCTTGGGGCTGGCCTAGGTGGGGCGCTTCGCCTCGCCCAGCGCCTTCACGATCTCCGGGTCGCGATGGTCGAAGAAGCTGCTCGTCTCCCGGTCGAGGGTGCGAATCTGCTCCATATCCTCGTGGGTCAGCTCGAAGTCGAAGACGTCGATGTTCTGCTCGATGCGGTCGCGGTGGACGGACTTCGGGATCGCCACGATGCCGCGCTGGATCAGCCAGCGCAGCACGACCTGCGCCACGGACTTCCCATGCTTCCCGGCGAGCGACACGAGCACCTCGTTCTCGAAGAGGTCGTGCTTGCCCTCCGCGAACGGCGCCCAGGCCTCGTGCTGGACACCGTAGGCTTGCAGGAACCGCTGGGTCTCGACCTGCTGGCAGAACGGATGGGTCTCGATCTGGTTCACCGCCGGCACGACGTCGTTGTGCACGATCAGGTCCATCAGCCGGTCCGGCTGGAAGTTGCTCACCCCGATGGCGCGGACGCGCCCATCCCGATAGAGCTCCTCCATCGCCCGCCAGGCGCCGTGGACATCCCCGAACGGCTGATGGATGAGATAGAGGTCGAGATAGTCCAGTTGCAGTCGCTGCAACGATCGCTCGAAGGCGGCCCTGGCGCGCTCGTAGCCTGCATCCTGGATCCAGAGCTTTGTCGTGAGGAAGAGCTCCTCCCTCGGCACACCAGCCCTCCTGATGGCGTTGCCGACGGCCTCCTCGTTGCCATACGAGGCAGCCGTGTCGATCAGGCGGTAGCCGGTATCGATCGCGTCGGCGACGCTCCGCTCACACTCCGCGGCGTCCTGGATCTGGAAGACGCCGAACCCCAGCAGGGGCATGGCCACATCGTTGTTGAGTCTGACCGTTGGCACAGGTGTCATGTGAATACTCCGTTTTCCGATCTGCTTCGCATCCTGCGGTCGCTCGTCATCGGGGGCGCAGGCGGGAGGATGCAGCACCGCGAGGCTGGGCGCCGTGGGTTACTCCTGGTGCTCGGCCAACACGGTTCTCGCCACCGAGACGGCGGATACCGCGTTCGGCCAGCCGGCGTAGAAGGCCAGGTGGGTGATCACCTCCACCAGCTCCTCACCGGTGACCCCGTTCTCCCGGGCCCGGCCCATGTGTGCTGACAGCTGCTCCGTTCGGTTGAGCGCGATGAGGGCCGCCACGGTGATGAGACTGCGGTCGCGCTTCGAAAGACCCGGACGCTCCCAGATATCGCCGAAGAGGACATCGTCGGTGAGTTCAGCCAGCTTTGGCGCGATATCGCCCATCAGTTGCTGGGCTCGGGATGGCTCGCTGGACACACGCATCTCCTGACGTCCGTGCCGTTCCGAGGAGCTGTACGGGCTCCATGACGACACAGTGAATTCATTGAACAAAAATCCATGTGGCCTGGACGCGTGGGAGTGACGGCCACGTGTCTGGTACCATTCTATTTGATATCATGATCGCGATCCCATGACGATCGTGCAGGAACATTGTACGATTCTGCAGAAGTGTGGCAGAGACGATCAGGGTGAGCCTCGAAGGACAGGACGATGGACCAGAGCAGTCGCCTCGAGCCGAGGGAAGTGGACGGGTCCCTGCCTGCCGGGCACCGGGAGCTGATCGAGCGGGTTACGCGGGCCATCCCCACAGACGGGAGGGCGGAGCCGCTGGAGGGGCTGGTGTTGCGTCGCGCCTCTGCACCGACAGAGCTCGGGCACGGGGTGACACAGCCATCCTTCTGCGTGATCGCGCAGGGAGGCAAGGAGGTCCGGCTCGGTGACCGCGGCTACAGGTACGACCCGGCACACTACCTCGTCGCGACTACCGCGCTCCCGGTGACAACCCGGATCACCGAGGCATCTCCCGAGCGGCCATATCTCGGGATCGTCCTCAGGCTGGACCCCGCCCTCGTTGCGTCGGTGATGGTCGAGGCTGGTCGCCCCACCCCGCGTGGCCAGTCCAAGACGGCAATCGACGTGAGCCCGCTGGACGCTGGCCTGCTCGATGCCGTGGTGCGGCTGGTGCGGCTCGTCGACCAGCCGGCCGATGCCCGCTTCCTGGCGCCGCTGGTCACCCGGGAGGTCGTCTACCGGCTCCTGACGGGCGCGCAGGGCACACGGCTCCGCGATATCGCCGCGCTGGGAGGCGATGGCAACCGCATCGTCCAGGCGATCGAGCGGCTCCGGAAGGAGTTCGACCGGCCGTTGCGCATCGACGAGATGGCGCGCGAGCTCGGCATGAGCGTGTCGAGCTTTCACCACCACTTCAAGGCGGTCACCGCGATGAGTCCGCTGCAGTTCCAGAAGCAGCTGCGGCTGCAGGAGGCCCGACGGCTGATGCTCGGGGAGGGCTACGACGCGACCACCGCCGGCTATCGCGTCGGGTACTCCGAGCCGTCGCACTTCAATCGGGAGTACAAGCGGCTCTTCGGTGAGCCGCCGAAGCGGGACGTGGCACGCCTGCGCGCCGTTGCCAGGCAGGACGCCGGCCTCTAGTGCTGCTGGAATCGATGCGTATGGGCATTGGGGCGAATCGACCTGTTGTGCCCCGTCAGTGACTCTTCTGTGCCCATAGTCTGGGCAGAACTACAGCAGGTCAGCGACTGCCGTGTAACGGCCAGTCCCGAACGATCTGCGTGCCGTCGTGGGACGGATCAGGTGATCCGTGCCATGGTCGGAGGACCAAACCGCTTCCTCAGGCGTTCGAGACCAGGACCGAAGGTGGTCTCCAGCACGTCCCGGTGCGTCAACAGCAGTTCCGCAATGTACAGGTCGTGCTTGATCTGCTCGGTGATCGGCATGACCAGACCCGGATGGCGCGACCAGGCGGCGCGGCTCTCTTCGCCGAGGGACACGATCCCTGCGACGATCTCGGCCGCATCGGCGCTTACGATGACCCATCGCCCGCCGTACTCATCCGTGATCTGCTCCGGCCCAGGCTCGTGGAGATATACGCGCGCGAACGGGTAGTCGGGATCGCCATAGGCGATCACGTCCACCTCCACCCCACGCGCGGTTGCCGCCACGAGGGCGTCGCGGAAAATCGGCGCGTCCTCTGCCCAGGTCTGGAACAGGATCCGCCGTTCAGCCCGGCCGATCACCTGCTGCACCCGGTGCAGGATGTCCTGGCGTCCGGTGATATCCCAGATGACGCCGCGGTTGTCGCCGCTGGCCACGTCGGCGAGGGGGAAGCACCCCGGACATCCCAGGGAGCTGGGGCGGGACGCATCCGCTGCATCAGGACCACCTCGGCTGTCGCGCATCGCACGGGGAGGTGGCTGGCTACGGCGCGTTCGATACCGGTGAGCCCGTCGACGTCGGCAATCGCCCCGTCGGCGACGGTGACGTGAGGGATGACGTCGGCGACCTGGTCCCGGCAGGGTGCGACCTCTCGAAACGCACGTCGGAGGTGGGAGATGAGCGACACCCTCTCCGGATCGCTGGTTGGGGGTCGTAGCGCGACCCTGGACCTGCCGCGCCTGCTCGTGTGCCCCGAGCATCGGCCTCTCGCACCCCGATCGCCTCGATTCGGTCCGGGGAGCCCGGTATCGCAGGCCGGGCAGCCGCATCGTTTCGTTCGGCTTTCTGCGCGGGCGGGCCGGTGTTAGGATGGGGGCGCTGAACCGGACGGACACCATACGGAGGGACGCGACATGGCTGGACGCGATCGACTGGGCAAGCGCAATCGATTCTGGCGCCTGGGAAACGACCCGCAGCCCTTCAGTCCGGACTCCGTCGCGAAGCACTCGCGGCTGCGCGGCGCCACGGCCGTCGACAGCGTCTGCCCGTACTGTGCCGTCGGCTGCGCGCAGCTCGCCTACGTGAAGGACGGCGAGTGCATCGACATCGAGGGCGACCCCCGCAGCCCCATCAACGAGGGTGCGCTGTGTCCCAAGGGGGCCAACACGTTCCAGCTCGTCCGCAACCCGCACCGCCCCGATCACATCCTCTATCGCGCGCCCTACAGTGACCACTGGGAGACGAAGCCGCTCGACTGGGCGATGGATCGCATCGCCCGGCTGACGAAGGAGACCCGCGATGCCACCTTCGTCGACCGGGACGAGGATGGCGATCTGATTCGCCACACCACCGCCATCGGGCATCTCGGCGGGGCCACCCTCGACAACGAAGAGACCTACCTGATCAAGAAGCTCTTCAACACGCTGGGGATCGTCTCCATCGAGAACCAGGCCCGCATATGACACAGCGCCTCGGTGCCCAGTTTGAGCACCTCGTTCGGCCGCGGTGCGGCCACCAATTTCCAGGCGGACCTGCAGCATAGCGACTGCATCCTGATCATGGGCTCCAACATGGCGGAGGCACACCCCGTCGGGTTCCGCTTTCCCATGAAGGCGCGGGAGAAGGGCGCGAAGCTGATCCACGTCGACCCGCGCTTCAGCCGCACCTCCGCCTGCGCAACCACCTATGTGCCGATCCGCGCCGGGACGGATATCGTCTTCCTCGGTGGCCTCATCAACCAGGTGCTCACCCAGGAACGGTGGTTCCGGGAATACGTACTTTCGTACACGAACGCCACGACGGTGATCTCGGATCGATTCGTCGACGCCGAGGAGGAAGCCACCGGACTGTTCTCCGGGTATGACGAGCAGGGGAGCGCCTACGACCCGGAGGCCGCACACTGGGACTACGAGCCGGAGCCGGTCTCGTCGCCCACCGATGCGGACGACGCGCAGCAGACGATGGCCCGCAGCGAGACGAGCGCGGAGGTCCAGGACGGCATCCCCCTGCGGGATCCGACCCTGCGGCACCCCGGATGCGTGCTCAACATCCTGCGTCGCCACTACGCCCGGTACACGCCGGAGATGGTCGCCGAGCAGTGCGGCTGTACGGAGGAGCAGCTGCTCGACGTGGCCGAGCAGCTCATGTCGAACTCCGGGAGGGAGCGCACCAGCGCGATCGTGTACGCGCTGGGGTGGACCCAGCACACCACCGGGGTCCAGATGATCCGCACCGCCGCGATCCTGCAGCTGCTGCTGGGCAACGTCGGCCGGCCCGGCGGCGGCATTATGGCGATGCGCGGCCACACCAACATCCAGGGCTCGACCGACATCCCCACGCTCTACAACCTCCTGCCGGGGTACCTGCCGCAGCCGTCGAAGACGAGCGACCACCAGACCCTGCGCGGCTACCTCGAGGCGGAGCGGGTGCGGTACGGCGTGTGGTCCCGGATGTCGGCCTACATGATCAGCCTGCTCAAGGCGTGGTTCGGTGATGCCGCCACGCCGGACAACGAGTGGGGCTACCACTGGCTGCCGAAGATCACCGGGGACCACTCCGAGCTGTCGATGGCCGTCGAGATGGCCAGGGGCACGGTCAGGGGGTACTTCCTGATCGGACAGAACCCGGCGGCGGGCGCGCCGAACGCGCGGCTCAATCGTGAGGGGCTGCGCAAGCTGGACTGGCTGGTGGTGCGTGACTTCTTTCCGATCGAGAGCGCGACGTTCTGGAAGGAGGGGCCGGACAACCCCGACCCGTCCACGATCAGGACGGAAGTCTTCTTCATGCCCGCGGCCAACAGCATCGAGAAGGCCGGCTCGTTCACCAATACCGAGCGGACGATCCAGTGGCACGACAAGGCCGTCAACCCGCCGGGCGACTGCCGTTCCGACCTGTGGTTCATCTGGAACCTGGGACGTCGTCTGAAGGAGCTCTATGCCGGCAGCACCGAGGATCGGGACCAGGGCATCCTCAACCTGACGTGGGACTACGCCTGCGACCATCCGGAGGTGCTGCCGGATGGCACCCCGGACACCATCGCCGATGAGCCCGATGCCGAGAAGGTGCTGCGGGAGATCAACGGGTACTCCGTCGCCGATGGCGAGCAGCTGCGTTCCTTCCAGGAGCTTCGCGACGACGGCAGCACGGCCAGTGGCTGCTGGATCTACTGCGGGGTCTTTCCGGAGCGACACCGCAACCGCGCGAAGGATCGCCATGCCAACCTCGACGACCATGTCCATCTCAACTGGGCGTGGGCCTGGCCGGACAACCGGCGCGTGCTCTACAACCGGGCCAGCGCCGATCCCGACGGCGTTCCCTGGAGCGAGCGCAAGCGGTACGTCTGGTGGGATGAAGACAAGGGCCAGTGGACCGGGCTCGATACCCCGGACTTCGAGCGTGACAAGGCGCCAGGCTACCGCCCGAACGACGACTCCGAGGGGATGGACATGATCGGGGGAGACTCGCCGTTCATTCTCAAGCCGGACGGCAAGGGCTGGCTCTTCGGACCCCGGGGCACCAAGGACGGACCGCTGCCGACGCACTACGAGCCGGTGGAGTCGCCGGTCAGGAATGCGCTCTACCGCCAGCAGATCAACCCGACCACGCGCATCCCGGAGTCGCCGCTCAACCCGATCGCTCCACCCCAGGATCCGGACTTCCCGCTCGTGGGGACGACCTACCGGGTGACCGAGCATTACCTGAGCGGGCCGATGAGCCGGTTCAACAGCTGGCTCAACGAGCTGCAGCCGGCCATGTTCGTGGAGATCGGACCGCAGCTGGCGTCGGAGCGAGGCATCGCCCATGGCGACTGGGTGGTGGTGAGCAGCCCCAGGGGCAGCATCGAGGCGCGGGCGATGGTGACGCCGCGCATCCGGCGGCTGCGCGTGCAGGGCAGGGTGATCGACCAGGTGGGGATCCCGATCCACTTCGCGTGGGCGGGTGAGGTTGCCGGTGGTGCCGCCAACGACCTCACCTCGATCGTGCTGGACCCCAACGTATCGATGCACGAGGCCAAGGCATTCGCCTGCCAGGTGCGCAAGGGGAGGTTGCCGGTCAGGTCGGACACGCCGTCGGTGCCCGTCGAGCGGCGGCCGCAGCCGAGCGACATGGCGGAGACACCGGGGCACGCGCGGCCGGAGGGGAGGAAGGCATGATGGACCGCCGCGACCTGGTAGCCCTGAGCTGCGGATTCCCGGGGGTGTCGTTCGACCACGGCGCAGCTGCCAAATCGACCATCCGCCATGAGGCGCGTCACGAGGTCGTCAATTCGTCCAGGTGGCAGCAGGAGCGCGTGGAGCGATCACGCTCGCGCGGACAGCGCTCGCCGGGACGGCAGGTATGGCTCACCCTGGGGCGCATCGCGGGCCCCGGTCGCAGTGGCAGGATGCGCCGGCTGCGCGGCCTCGGCGTTGCCGCTGCGGAGAACGCCCGCCCTGTCAACGGGCGAGCCGGCCGGACGTCCCCACGTCCTGGCTGCCGGTCCGACGTCGCGGCGCACGTGGATTCCCGCCGACTGGTCACAGGAGGGACGGCATGACCGAGACGCCGCATCGCGCCACGGCCGAGGTGACCGAGCTGACCCTGCACCGCCTGCTCGACGGGGCCGAGGTGGAGCCGGGGCTGCTCGGCGGCTTGCGGCGAGTCGCGCCGCCCCCCGAGGCCGAGCCCATGGGGTTCTTCACCGATGCCTCGATCTGCATCGGCTGCAAGGCGTGCGAGGTCGCCTGCAAGCAGTGGAACGGCCTGCCCGCCGACGGGATGGAGTGGAGCGGCAGGAGCTACGACAACACCGTCCACCTCTCGGCGACGACGTGGCGGCACGTGACCTTCACCGAGCAGGCCCTGCCGAATGGCGAGGTACGGTGGCTCTTCAACAGCGATGTCTGCAAGCACTGCACGGCCGCCCCGTGCCAGGAGGCCTGTCCGACGGGTGCGCTCATCTCCAACGAGTATGGCAACGTCTATGTTCAGCAGGATGTCTGCAACGGCTGCGGCTACTGCGTGTCCGCCTGCCCGTTCGGCGTGATCGGTCGCAGCGAGACCGGGGACGGGCTCGCCCACAAGTGCACGCTCTGCTACGACCGGCAGCGCGACGGGCTGGAGCCTGCCTGCGCCAAGGCCTGCCCGACCGGCTCGATCGCGTTCGGGCCCGTTGCCGAGCTCAGGGAGCGGGCGCAGGCACGGGTGGAGGAGCTCCGGTCGAAGGGCGAGTCGCGCGCCTATCTGTACGGAGCGGACGACGCCGGGGAGTACCGGCGCCTGAACGCGTTCTTCCTGCTCACCGAGAAGCCGGAGGCGTACAACCTGCCGCCGGCACCGACCCGGCCGGTCGCGAAGATGCTGCGTCGGTACGCGTGGAGCGCCGCCGTCGGGATCGGGCTCAGTGCCGTGAGCGCGATCACCCTCGCGCGCAAGGGAGGGCGGTGATGGTGCTCGAGCGGTTCCGGGCGCGCGTGTCGGCACGATTCTCCGGTATACGGCGTGATTCCCTTGCCACTCGGCCCGATCCGGGGATGGCCACGCGCTCGATACCTGATCCGCGGCGACCGGGCGCGTTCGGAGCTGCCCACCGTGATCCGGGCGACGCCTACGCGGGCGTGCCGATCCTGCAGCGGCCCGCCTGGCGCAACGAGGTGGCGGTCTATTTCTACCTCGGCGGCATCTCCTCGGGTGCGTTCATCCTGGGCGCGCTGGCCGACCTGTCCGGTCCACGATGGCGATCGCTCGCCGAGACGGGGTACGTGGTCTCGTTCGCGGCGATGATTCCCTGCGTGCCCCTGCTGATCCACGACCTCGGCCGGCCCTCCCGCTTCCATCACATGCTGCGCATCTTCAAGCCGTCCTCGCCCATGAACCTCGGCACGTGGACCCTCGTCGCGCACAGCGGGATCGTCACCCTGCGCACCGCCGCGATCCTTGCCGATCGGTTGCCCGTGTTGGGGGCTTTGGCGCAACCCCTGCCCGAGCGACTCCTCGGGGCGGCTGGGCTGGTGCCGGCGATGACGCTCGGCGGGTACACGGGTGTGCTGATCGGCACCACCAGCGTGCCGGTGTGGTCGCGGAGCCCGATGCTGGGGGGACTCTTCATGGCGAGCGGGGTGGTGACCGGCGCGGCGGCGGTCAGCCTGACGTCGATCCTGGCGAAGCGCGACACGGCCGCGGAGCGGGCTGCCCTCGGCACGATCGCCATGGTCGCCGGGCTCACCGAGCTGGGCCTCATTGGTGGCTACCTGACGACGACGGGCAACCTGGCCGCGCCGCTGCTGCGTGGGATGGAGGGGAAACTGCTGGCTGGTGCGGTGGGTGCCTCGGGCGCGGCGCTGATCGCGGAGCTGGCCGGGGCACGCGCGCATGCGCGGCACCGGTTCCTGGGTGCGGTGGCATCGGTCGCGACGCTGGCCGGCGGGGCGATGTTGCGGTGGGCGGTGATCCGGGCGGGGCACCGTTCGGCACTGGATCGCGACGCGAATCTCGAGGCAATGCGTGCGACGGAGCGGAATCCGGGGTGGGGACAACCGCGCGGGAACGCGTAGCGTCGATCCTGTGGCGGTCCAGCATGGACGGCAGAGACTGCTGGCACGCCGAGCGCGGTAATTCCGGCGATTTCGACCCTTCGGGTTTCGCGCGGAATCACGCTGATCTGTGGCGAGACGGTCCGCCGCGATTCGAATCGAAGGGAAGCGAGCCATGTACCAGCGTCCCGGCAGCAAGACTGCGGCCCAGGTCTGGACCCTCGACGGCGAGCGTGGCCGGTGGCGCCGTGATCACCTTGCGACCGAGGAGCCCATGGAGATCCGCCTCGCCACGCAGTCGGCACGGCGGACGGTGGGTGTCACCATGCGCACCCCGGGCAACGACTTCGAGCTGGCGGCCGGCTTCCTGTACGGCGAGGGGGTGATCGGCAGTCGTGAGGAGATCGCGCAGGTCAGCTACTGCGTCGACCCCGGCATCGACACGGCGCAGCGGTACAACATCGTCAACGTGGCGCTGCGCGCGGATGCCATGCCGGACATCGCCCCGCTGGAACGGCACTTCCACACCACCAGCGCATGCGGCGTCTGTGGCAAGGCCAGCCTGGACTCACTGCGGGTTCGATCCCTCGCGCCGGTCCAGCCCGGGCCCGAGGTGTCCGCCGAAGTGCTGTACGGGCTGCCTCACACGCTCCGGGAGGCGCAGGGTGTCTTCGATCAGACGGGCGGGTTGCATGCCGCGGCCCTCTTCGACACCGATGGACGACTGATGGCGCTGCGCGAGGATGTCGGCCGGCACAACGCGGTCGACAAGCTGGTCGGGTGGGCGCTGCTGGAGGGAAAGCTGCCGCTCAGCCGCTCCATCCTGATGGTCAGCGGGCGCACCAGCTTCGAGATCCTCCAGAAGAGCCTGGCCGCCGGTATCCCGATCGTCTGCGCGGTGTCGGCGCCCAGCAGCCTCGCCGTCGACCTCGCCCGGGAGTTCGGCATCACGCTCGTCGGGTTCCTGCGGGACGAGCGGTGCAACGTCTACTCGTCGCCCGGGCGGGTGCTGGTGCCGGCCGTCGCCAGGTAGCCCATCGGCCAAGCCGCCGGGCGCAGGGGCCGTGGTTGCCGTCCTCCGCCTCGTGGCGGATACGTCAGATTCCCTCGAGTCGAACCGTCGAGACCGTGCCGGTGTCCACATCGATGCGCCGTACGACGTGGTTGTTCGTGTCCGCCACGTAGAGCCGGGTTCCGGCCAGGGACAGGCCGGAGGGTTCCCGGAACCGGGCGGATGCAAGGTCGCCGTCCTCGTGGCCGGTCTCGCCACCGGCCCACGACGTGACCTGGCGTGAGTCGGGGTCGAGGCGCTTGATCTTGTCGTTGTACGTGTCGGCGATGTAGACGAGCGGCGCGCCGGCCTCCGTGGTCGCCTCGACGCCGAGCGGGTGCTGCAGGCGCGCCTGGCCGGCCGCGCCGTCGACATCCCCGAAGTCGAAGAGCCCACGTCCCACCAGCCGGCGGACGCGATCACGGGCCGGATCGACGCTGCGGATGGCGCTGGACTCCGAGTCGGCGACGTAGAGGATGCCTCCTTCGGCGCTCAGGCCACTCGGCTGGGCGAAGGTCGCCTCCCGCAGCGGTCCGTCGTGGATCGATTCGGCCCCGGTTCCCGCCGTCACGTCGACACGACCGGTCGACAGATCCAGTGTCCAGATCTGGTGGGTGCCGGCCATGGCGATCCAGAGGCGCGCGTCGAGCAGGGCGAGATCCCACGGCGACGAGAGCGACACCTCCCGCCCGGGACCGCCCCTTCGCTCGAACCCCTGCTCGCCGGTACCGGCCAGCGTCGTCACCGCGCCGCTGGTGAGATCAATCGCCCGGATGGCGTGGTTCCGCTCGTCGGCCACGAAGAGCGTCCCGCCGGCGGGATCGAGGGCCAGCCCCTGCGGGTGGTTGAACCGGGCCCGTGCGGCAGGGCCGTCGGCGAAGCCACGCTCGCCGTCGCCGATGGTCATCGTCACGTGTCCGTCGAGATCGGCGACCACGATGCGGTTGTGACCCGAATCGGCGATGAACAGGCGGTCATTGCCGGCATCGGCCAGCACCTTGCCGGGAAACCTGAGCGTGTCGCCGCCCGGTGGCAGCGGCTCGAGATCCAGCGGCCGGCGGTCGATCATCCCCTGCCGGTCGAGCTCGGCGATGAAATCCGCCAGCACGGCGCGCATGGGATCGAGCTCGAACTCGCCCTCGTGCTTCGCGAAGACGCGTCCCCGGGGATCGACGAACATCAGCGTCGGCCAGGCACGGACGGCGTACTGGTCCCAGACCCAATGGTCGTGGTCGTTGACGACCGGATGCTGTATCTCCAGGCGCTGGATGGCGGCGCGCAGGTTGTGGGAGCGCCCCTCGGCCGTGAACTTGGCGGAGTGGACGCCGATGACGACCAGCTCCTCGGCGAACTCATGCTCGAGCGCCCGCAACTGCGGGACGACATGCTGGCAGTTGATTCAGCCGTAGGTCCAGAAGTCGAGCAGCACCAGCTTGCCACGCAGGTCGGCCAGGGACAGCGGGCGTGTGTTGAACCACTCCAGGTCTGGTGGGAATTCCGGCGCGCGGACGGTCGCGGAATACGGGGTGGACATCGCGTTCCTCTCCAGCGGGTCGAAGCGCCAGGCGTGGGCCGGATGGCGACGACAGTGTTCCTGACCAGCGTACCGCATCGGGGATCACCGGCCGCCTCATGCGATGGAGCCAGTGGTCGGCCACCGCGATCGTTGGGCCGAGATTGCTCAAGTTGGGAGAAGACGCCATGGGGCCGGGCTGACCGCCACGTTCGGTCGAAGGTGCCCATCGTCGATCAGGTCGGGATCTCGTCAGGTCCGCGGTTGCCACGATGGCGTGCCGGCTGGGGTCGGGTCTTGCCTGGCACCCTGCGAGATGGGCGGGCAAGGTGCGAAGTGTACGCCGACCCCATTGACGCGAGCCGCTTCGACCAGTACACTCGATCCTCGCTGACCTACTTACCGGTTGGTCAGTGCCACGGATGCGGTTCGGCACGGACCCGTCCAGGGTCCACCGGCAGCACCATCCACAATCAAGGACCAACGTTTCAGGAGAACTCGTGTGAAGCAGCAACCCGCGGGTGGGGCGCCGAGCGCCGGCGTGCCCGGGCACGATCACGACGCGCCCCAGTACCTCTCGCATTCGCAAATCATGGGCGTCATGGTCGGTATCATGGCCGGGATGTTCCTGGCCGCCCTCGACCAGAGCATCGTCGGGGTCGCCCTGCCCCGTATCACCAGTGATCTCGGCGGACTCGAGCACCTCTCCTGGGTCGTGACGGCGTACCTCGTCGCCTCGACGGCGACCACGCCGCTGTGGGGCAAGATCTCCGACCTCTACGGTCGCAAGCGGATCTTCCAGCTCGCGATCGTGATCTTCCTGGTCGGCTCGGTGCTGTGCGGTCTCGCCCAGGACATGTTCCAGCTCATCGTCTTCCGGGCCCTGCAGGGCATCGGCGGTGGCGGCCTGATGTCGGTGGCGCTGGCGATCATCGGCGACGTCATCCCGCCGCGCGAGCGCGGTCGCTACCAGGGGTACTTCGGCGCCGTCTTCGGCGTGTCGAGCGTCGCGGGGCCGCTCATCGGCGGCTGGCTGACCGATGCGATCAGCTGGCGCTGGATCTTCTACATCAATCTCCCGATCGGCATCGCGGCGCTGGTGCTGACCTCGATCTCGCTGACGATGCCGATCTCGCGGCGCGAGCACTCGATCGACTACCTCGGCGCGGGAATCATCGTCTCGGCGGTCTCGGCGCTGCTGCTCTACCTCAACTGGGGTGGTGAGCACTGGGGCTGGACCGATCCCCGAGCGCTGACGCTGGTCGCCGTCTCGATCGTGCTGACGGTCGCGTTCGTGCTGGTCGAGAACCGCGCGAAGGAGCCGATCGTGCCCATGCGGCTCTTCCGGAACCAGATCTTCTCCGTCGGCAACACGTTCGGCTTCCTCTCCGGCCTGGCCATGTTCGGCGGCGTCATCTTCCTGCCGATCTACTTCCAGGGCGTGATGGGGATGTCGCCGACCCGCTCCGGCCTGGCGATGATCCCGATGATCGCGGGTCTGCTGTTCATGTCGATCCTGTCGGGACAGCTCATCTCCCGCACCGGGCGCTACAAGATCTACCCGATCCTGGGTGCCGCGCTGATCATCGTCGGGCTGTTCCTGCTCGCGCAGCTCGAGGTGGACACCCCGTACTGGCTGATCGCGATCTACGCGCTGGTCTTCGGTCTAGGACTCGGACTGACGATGCAGACGGTGATGGTCGCGGTGCAGAACGCGGTGGACATCCGCGACATGGGTGTCGCCACAAGCTCGCTCACCTTCACGCGGTCGCTGGGATCGGCGATCGGGACCGCGATGTTCGGGGCGATCCTGAACAGCCGCCTCGCGACCCACCTCGGCGAGATGATGGAGGGGGTGGATCCGAGCACGGTGCGGATCAACCCGGAGGTGACCAGCAACGTCCAGGCGATGCAGGACCTGCAGGAGCCCGCTCGCGGCCTCGTGCTCGGCGCCTACACCGACGCGCTCACCGACCTCTTCCTCTTCGGGGTGCCGTTCGTGGTGGTGGCACTGCTGGTCGCGCTGCTGCTCAAGGAGATCCCGCTGCGGTCTGGTGCCGACATGGGCGGCTCGTCGGACCGCGCGGCGACGGGCGAGGATTCGGCGGAGAGCTCGGTGCCGGCCTTCAGCGGCCACTGATCGGCTCGCCATCCAATGACATGACAGCGGCGGGTGGACACATCGTCCACCCGCCGCTGCTGCTTCCGAGCGCATCTACCGTCGTTTCCGACCCGCCCTCCTGAATTGCTGGTCTTCACCGAGTGACCGGGCCAGGGGCATCCGCAGGGGTGGACCCGCCGGAGGCGGTTGTCCACCCGGAGCGCGAGCGTTCCAGGTCATCACCAGGATGGGACCGGCACGACCCCGCCCGACGCGGTGCGTGTCGCCGGGACGGGGAGGCGCCGAGCCC
>Ga0182741_1004067_pt1 | contig 14800 bp, 9 predicted proteins | sample eDN5th37CBELigOP_FD_128874 | JGI IMG/M metagenome (GOLD analysis project Ga0182741, IMG submission 128874) | Enriched Organic Plus compost microbial communities from Emeryville, California, USA - eDNA 5th pass 37_C BE-Lig OP (version 2) (version 2) ...
CTGATGCGCTGGATCGCGGCTTTTTGTGCCTGGATGCTGGGGGCGTTGATTTCGCTCATCACGGCTGGATCGCAGCCAACGGTACCCGCACGGGGATGAGAGGCGGATTCTTCAGGGCCGACGCCGTAGGGCGTCGTAGTCGTCGGTCAGCGGGAAGCCCCGGCGGGGCGGGCCAGGGATTCGGCCGGCGCTGGCGGCGGTTCGACGGCGTGCCCGGTGGGTGGCTCGACGATGGCGCCGAACTTCGCCGGATGCGCGGTCGCCGCCACCACCCGCGGCCAGGCGTCGCCTCAGGCGCGCAGATCCTCCAGCAGATCGAGCCCGGTGGCGGTACGCGGGCGAGATGATGCCGTGCCGCTGCCATGCTGAACCATTCATGACATGGCCGGCCCTGGCTGCCGTGGCGGCTGATGGGCCGTGGGCGCTTTTCCCGGTTACACGTCCGGGGGAAGCGCCGTGCGTGCGTCCCCCGGTTCGTGCCAAACAGGGGGCGATCATGCCGCAAGCCATCCTTGCCGGCCAGGTGGCCGGGAAGGTGTCATCCTCCGGCCTGCCGGCCGGCATCCAGCCGTGCGTCCGCCTGCTGGGACGGCGCCGGCTCGGGACCGGGACGCATCCGGTCCAGCTGCAGTACCGCAAGGGTTGGGCCCTGCTGGCCTACCTGGCCGTGGAGCGGCGGGCGCATCCGCGCGCGCGGCTGGCGGCCATGTTCTGGCCGGGGCTGGCGCCCGCCGCGGCGCTGACCAACCTGCGCCAGGTGCTGGCCGACCTGCGGCGCGCCATGGCCGAGGCTGCCGGGCCGCAGGCGCTGCGCGTGGACCGCGAGGCCGTGGCCCTGGACGCCGCGGTCGCCGCCGACGTGGACCTGCTGGAGCTGCCGGTGGAGGCCGGCGCATCCACGCTGCGCGCCGCGCGCTGGCTGGCCGAGGCCGGCCAGCTGCTGGAAGGGCTGGCGCTGGACGGTTGCCACGAGTTCGAGCGCTGGCTGAGCGGCGTGCGCGCGTGGCTCGCGCGGCGCGTGGAGCAGGCCCAGGCGCGCCTGCGCGACGCGGCGGCGCGCTGCGGCGAGCGCACGCTGGCGCTGCAGCTGGCCCGCCAGCTGGCCCGCCAGGATCCCTGGAACGAGGCCCACCACCTGGCGCTGATGCAGCTGTACCTGGACATGGACGATCCGGGTGCGGCGCTGGCCTGCTACCGCGGCCTGGCCCGGCGCCTGCGCAACGACCTGGGCGCGGAGCCCTCGCCGGCGCTGCGCGCGCTGGCCGCGCGGGTGCGCGTGTCGGCGGTGCGCCGCGCGGTGGGCGCGGTGCCCTGGCACCGGGACCGCATCACCACGGCGCGGGGTACGGCCTGGGCCAGCACGTCCGACGCCGCTCAGTCGCTGTAGTCGAAGCCCTGTGCCACGGTGCGTGCCACGGGTTCGGGCGTGGCGCCGACGATGTCGGCCCGCCGCGCGTTGGCGACCAGCTCCCTTTCCACCTGCTCGGCGCGCATCGGGAATGCCGCCGTGAAGTGCGGATGGGCCGACTCGGCCGACGCCAGGTAGACGTGGGCGGACGCCACGGCGATGCCCGCGGCGATCACCCCGCCCACCGCCGTGCCGATGCTGGTGGTGGCCAGCACGGCGCGCCAGCTCCAGCCGCCGTAGGTCTGCAGCATCTCCGACACCGTGTCCAGCGTCTGGGCGCTGGTCACGACCAGCTCCCCGCTGGCGTCCAGGAGCGCCGCGTTGGTGAGGTCCACCTTGGCCCGGCCCAGGGACACCATGATGTCCAGCTGCTTGGCGTAGTTGTGCATGGCCGGCGTGACCAGGCGCGCCGCGGCGGCGATGGTCGCGGCGGCCACCAGTTCGCGGGCGGAGCGGGCGTAGTCCACCCGCAGCTGCGCCTCCTGCTCGCGCACCTGGGCCTCGGCGAGGGCCTGGTTGCGGTGGCCGAGGCGGGCGTAGGCCTCGGCCAGCGCCGAACGGGCACCGACGAACCACACCGCGGCCACCACCAGCGCCGCCAGAGTGGCGGCGAACACCGTCAGGGAGGCCCGCCGCGACCGGCGCAGGCGGGCGAGCACGGAGGGCAGCTTCATGGGCCGGTCACTGGTTCATCTTGTAGCTGGCGACCACGGTCATGACCTGATCGTCGTCGGTGGCCGTGCCGAAGGTGTCACCCTGGCTGACGGCCGAGGCCATGGAGCCGGTGTTGTTGCCGCCCCATTCGGCGCCGATGGCGTTCGGGTCGGTGGCGCCGCCCGGGCCGGTGTTCGGGCGCGAGGTGATGCCGACCTGGCGGAAGGCGCCGTTGGCGGCGTCGGCCTTGCCGTCGATCATCTGGTCCAGGGCGCGCGCCAGGTCCGGGGTCAGGTCGGTGATGATCATCACGTTGCCGGCGCCCCACAGCGTGCCGGGCCGGTTCCAGCCGAAGCAGACGCGGATCTCCCGCGGGTTGCCGTTGGTGTCCAGGTAGGCGTAGCGGTCTTCCTTGCCCTCGCCGCGGCCCGGCGGCAGGGTGATGCCGGCGCGGCGCATCAGGTCGCGCAGGTCGAAGCCGGAGGCGCTTTCGCGGGTGCGCACGCCGGGTGCGCTGGGCAGCGGGTCGGTGCCCGAGCAGATGTACGGCGGCTCGGCGACGCTGGTCATGTCGCCGCCGGAGAAGCCGTTGAAGTGTGCGCCCTTGACCATCAGCTGCGGCGCGGACTGGTTGTCGCCGACCGGGGCGCCGTAGCGCTGGTAGTAGGTGTTGTAGGCCACCACCCACTGGTCGATGAACTTCTGCTTGATCCGGTTGTACTCGGCGTTGCGCTGGACGTCGCGGCCGATCATCACCGCGCCGATGATGACGCCGATGATCACCAGCACCACGGCCATTTCGACCAGCGTGAAACCGCCCTGGCGGCGGGAGTGGCGTGCTTGCATGTCTGAGATCCCCGGTGGATTGCAAATGGCGCGAGGGGCGCCGGCGTGGCCGGCCCCCGCAGCGCCGCGTAGATAGCGCGGGGGCGTAAGAAACCGCGCCGGATGCTTGCATTCGGTGGCGTATGGTTGGCGCGGGTCCGGCGGGCCGGGCCGGTCCGGAGCGGGGGATGGTCTATCTTTCGACGGTCCCCGCATCTGCAGGTGTCCTGCCCATGCCCGTCCGCTTCCTCCTGTTCTGCGCCGCGCTGCTGCCGGCCCTGGCCGACGCCGCCGACCGCGTCACCGGCCACGCCTTCGCCACCCGCTCGGAGGTGATCGCACCGCACGCGATGGCCGCCACCTCGCATCCGCTGGCCACCCAGATCGCCCTGGACGTGATGAAGCAGGGCGGCTCGGCGGTGGACGCGGCGATCGCCGCCAACGCCGCGCTGGGCCTGATGGAGCCGACCGGTTGCGGCATCGGCGGCGACCTGTTCGCCATCGTCTGGGACCCGAAGACGCGCCGGCTGTACGGCTACAACGGCTCCGGACGCTCGCCGCGCTCGCTGACCCTGGAGGAGTTCCGCCGCCGCGGCCTGACCGACATTCCGTCGCACGGCCCGTTGCCGGTGTCCGTGCCCGGCGCGGTGGACGCCTGGTTCGCCCTGCACGAGCGCTTCGGCCGCCGGCCGATGGCGGCCAACCTGGCCCCGGCGATCCGCTATGCGCGCGAGGGCCATCCGGTGCACGAGGTGATCGCCCACTACTGGGAACGCTCGGTGCCGCGCCTGGCGCAGTACCCGGGCTTCGCCGAGCAGTTCACCATCGACGGCCGCGCGCCGCGCAAGGGCGAGCTGTGGCGCAACCCCAACCTGGCCGACACGCTGGAGAAGATCGCCCGCGGCGGCCGCGACGCCTTCTACAAGGGCCAGATCGCCCGTGCGATCGACGCCTACATGAAGGCCAACGGCGGCTTCCTGTCCTACGAGGACCTGGCCGCGCACCAGGGTGAGTGGGTCGAGCCGGTGTCGGTGAACTACCGCGGCTACGACGTGTGGGAGCTGCCGCCCAACAGCCAGGGCATCGCCGCGTTGCAGATGCTCAACATCCTGGAGGGTTTCGACTTCTCGAAGATCCCGTTCGGCTCGGCCGAGCACGTGCATCTGTTCGTGGAGGCCAAGAAGCTGGCCTTCGCCGACCGCGCCCGCTTCTACGCCGACCCGGATTTCGGGAAGGTGCCGCTGGACTGGCTGCTGTCGAAGGAGTACGCGGCGCAGCGGCGCGCGCTGATCTCGCCCGACCGCGCCCTGCGCGAGGTGCAGCCGGGCACGCCGCCGGAGCTGGAGGAGGGCGACACCATCTACCTGACCACCGCCGATGCCGACGGCATGATGGTCTCGCTGATCCAGTCCAACTACCGCGGCATGGGCAGCGGCATGGCCCCGCACGGCCTGGGCTTCATCCTGCAGGACCGCGGCGAGATGTTCGTGCTGGAGGGCTGCGACACCGGGCCGGCGCATCCCAACTGCTACGCGTCGGGCAAGCGCCCGTTCCAGACCATCATCCCGGCTTTCATCACCAGGGACGGCAAGCCCTGGGTGAGCTTTGGCGTGATGGGCGGGGCCATGCAGCCGCAGGGGCACGTGCAGATCGTGATGAACCTGGTGGACTTCGGCATGAACCTGCAGGAGGCCGGTGACGCGCCGCGCATCCAGCACGAGGGCTCCACCGACCCGACCGGCGCGGCCACGCCCATGCGCGACGGCGGCGAGGTCAACCTGGAGACCGGTTTTTCCTGGGAGACGGTGCGCGCGCTGATGCGCAAGGGGCACCGGGTCACCTTCGCCGACGGCCCCTATGGCGGCTACCAGGCCATCGCCCGCGATCCGGATACCGGCGTGTACTTCGGCGCCTCGGAGAGCCGCAAGGACGGCCAGGCCGCCGGCTACTGACCGGCCGGGCCGCCACCGGTCGGCCGGTGCCGCTGCGACACCGGCCGGCGCCTTCATTTCCGCCGCCGGATGCCGCTAGATTGGTGACAGCTGCGGGAAGGAGGGGGATCCCATGGCGTCGATCGAGACCGAGCTGCCCGGGCCGGGCGCGCCTGCGGTGGCGGCACTGCCGGACGCGCCCGTGGCGCTGCTGCGCCTGGGCGCGGACGGCCACCTGGTGGCGGCCAACCGGGCCGCCTGCGAACTGCTGGGACTGGACGCGGGGCGGCTGCCCTCCGCGCGCGAGGGCCTGTGGGGCCTGGACCCGGCCGTGCTGGGCGAGGAAGGCGTGTGGACCCCGCCGGACGGCGATGCGGCCCGCCGCGTCCGCTACCGCCGCGACGGCGAGGGCTGGGTGCTGTCGCTGCCACATGCCGAAACCGCCGCGCTGCTGGATGAACTGGAACGGCTGGTCACGGGGAGCGACCCGGCCGGCGTGTCGCATCCGCTGCTGGCGCACCTGGCGCGGCGGCTGGAGGAGGCCGCCGCGGCGCAGCGGCTGCTGACCCTGGCCCACGACGGCCTGGCCGGCTGCGACCTGGCCCTGGAGCTTCCGCCCGCGGATGCCGGCACGCCCGCCGGCCGGCGCCTGGCCGCCGGCTTCGGCAACCTCGCCGAGGCCATCCGCCAGGCGGTCGCGCTGTCGGAGCAGATCGCGCAGGCGGTGCCGCAGGTGGTGAGCGAGAACGACGAGCTGGCCCGCCAGTCGCAGGCCCAGGCGCGGGCGCTGGACTCGGTGCGCGAGGCCAGCCGCCGCCTGCTGGAGGACCTGCAGCAGGTGCGCGGCGAGCTGGACGGCGTGCGCGCGGTGGCGGCCAGTGCCGATGCCGACGCGCGCCGCGGCGGCGAGGTGGCGCGCACCCTGGCCGGGGCCATGCAGGAGATCGAGCGCCGCATCGCCCGCGCCGGCGAGGTGATCGAGATGATCGACTCGGTGGCCTTCAAGACCAACATCCTGTCGATCAATGCCGGCATCGAGGCCGCCCACGCCGGCGCGGCCGGGCGCGGCTTCGCGGTGGTGGCCGCCGAGATCCGCCGCCTGGCCGAGCACACGGCCGCCGCCGCGCGCGACGTGCGCACGATCGTGGACGACGCGATGAAGGCGCTGGGCCAGGGCGTGACCTCGGCCGAGCAGACCCGGGAGGTGCTGGCCGGGGTGAGCGGCACGTTGCAGCGCGCCGGCGCGGCCATGGAGCAGGTCGCCGGCCGCGTGGCCGCGCAGGGCGCGGAGGTGGCGGCGATCGACCGCGCGGTGGAGGACGTGGTGGCGCTGAGCCACAGCAACCTCGAGCACGCCGCCCGCGTGGCCGAGCGCAGCGAGGCGCTGGGCCAGGGCGTGGCCACGCTGCACGACTGCGTGGGCCTGTTCCGCCTGCCACCCGATCCCATGCGCGAACCGCGCCACGCGCGCGTGCGCGCACTGGCCACCGACGCCGCCGCGCGCATCGGCCAGGCACTGGCCGACGCGGTCCGCCGCGGCGAGACGACTGGCGAGGCGCTGTTCTCGCGCGAGTACACGCCGATCCCCGGCATCGACCCGCCCAAGTACCGCACCGCCTTCGACGCGCTGTGCGACCGCCTGCTGCCGCCGCTGCAGGAGCCGGTGGTGGAGGCGCACCCGTGGATCGTGTTCGCCATCTGTGCCAACCCGGACGGCTACGTGCCCACCCACAACCGCCGCTACTGCCAGCCGCTGACCGGCGACCGCGCCCGCGACCTGGTCGGCAACCGCACCAAGCGCATCTTCTCCGACCGGGTGGGGCGCAGCGTGGGCGCGCACACCGACCCGTACCGCCTGCAGGTCTACCGCCGCGACACCGGCCAGATCATGTTCGATCTGTCGGTGCCGATCTTCGTGGCCGGCCGCCACTGGGGCGGGTTCCGCATCGGCTATTCCCTGGAGTAGGGCGGCGGCGCCGGGCCGCGCGTGCGGTGCGGCCCGTAGACCCAGTGCTCCAGGGCGTGGCGCAGCGCCTGCGCGCGGCGCCGGCGCACGGCCCGCGCGTGGGCGAGGGTGCGGTACAGGGCCAGGATCACCAGCACCAGCAGCAGCGCGAACGGCAGGGCCGAGATCGTGACCAGGCCCTGCAGCGCGTCCAGGCCGCCGGCCAGCAGCAGCGCCGCGGCCACCACGGCGATGGCCGCGCCCCAGGCGAGGCGGCGCAGCGGCGGCGGATCGCCCGCCTGTTCGCTGGACATGCTGGCCAGCACCAGCACCGCGGAGTCGGCGGAGGTGACGAAGAAGACCACCAGAAGCACCACGGCCAGGACGCTCAGCAGCGTGCTGCCGGGCAGCTGCGCGAACACGGCGAACAGCACGTCCTGGTAGCCGCCCTCCAGCACCGGTTGCAGGTCGGTGGCGAACAGCTGCTGCCACAGCGTGGTGCCGCCGAACACCGCGAACCAGGCGAAGCCCACCAGACTGGGTGCCAGCACCGTGCCGGTGACGAACTCGCGGATGGTGCGGCCGTAGGACACCCGGGCGATGAACGTGCCCACGAACGGCGCCCACGAGATCCACCAGGCCCAGTAGAAGATCGTCCACTCGCTGACCCAGGCGCTGCCGGAGAACGGCGACATGCGCAGGCTCATGCCCACCAGCCGGTCCAGGTAGTCGCCCAGGGCGTTGGTGAACACGTCGAACAGGAACGCGGTCGGCCCCAGCGCCAGCACCACCAGCATCAGCAGTGCGGCCAGGGCCAGGTTGAAGCTGGACAGCCACTTGATGCCGCGCTCCACGCCGCTGAGGCTGGAGGCCATGTACAGCACGAAGGCCACGGCGATCACCGCCAGCTGCATGCCGGTGCCGGCGGGCGTGCCGAACACCGTGCGCAGGCCGGCGACGATCTGCAGCGCGCCGAAGCCGAGCGTGGCGGCCACGCCGATGGCGGTGGCCACCACCGCGGCGATGTCCACGCAGCGGCCGGCCCAGCCGCGGTGGTGGCGGCCGAGCACCGGCTGCAGCAGGTCGCTGAGCTGGCCGCGGCCGCGGCGGTTGTACTGGAACCAGGCCATCGCCAGGCCGATCAGGGCGTAGATGGCCCACGGGTGCAGGCCCCAGTGGAAGTAGGCGTAGCGCATGGCCGCGCGCGCGGCCGGCATGCTGGCCGGCTGCAGCCCTTCGGGCGGATTGAGGTAGTGCGACAGCGGTTCGGCCGCGCCCCAGAACACCAGGCCGATGCCCATGCCCGCGGCGAACAGCATCGCCAGCCAGCTGCCGTAGGAGAACCGGGGTTCGGCATCCTCGCCGCCGATGCGCAGCTCGCCCAGGCTGCCGAAGGCCAGGTAGAGCATGAACACCAGGGTGGCGAACACCACCAGCAGGTACAGCCAGCCGGTGTTGGCCAGCATGCCGGCCAGCAGGCCGTCCACGGCCGCGCCGAAGCGCGCCGGTGCCAGGCCCGCGGCGCCGGCCAGCAGGATGATCAGCAGGAACGAGATGCGGAAGACCATGCCGTTTCCCCGGCGACGACGGCCCGCAGTCTAGCAGCGGGCCGCGCCGCGCCCGTGGAGGCGGGGCCGGCACGCGGCCGCGCACTGTGGTTCAATAGCCGCCGAAGCGGGGGTACCGCGCGCGCCGGCACGGCGCACGGTTGAGACAGTCCCTTCGAACCTGATCCGGTTAATACCGGCGTAGGGAAGCTTCGCAGGACGGAATGGGTCCGTCCTGTGTCCGCCCGCTTCGGGCGGCGCCGGCACGCCGTCGCGTGCCGCCGTCGCCGTTGGCCCGCAGCCCGCTGCGGTTTCCCCCAACCGGACGGACACGCCATGAACGCCAATCCCGCCACGCTGCTGCAGCAGACCGCGCAACTCTCCGAATCCGTGACCCGGCCGATCCCGGGCTCGCGCAAGATCTACGTGCCCGGGTCGCGCCCGGACCTGCGGGTGCCCATGCGCGAGATCGCGCAGACCCGCACGCCCACCGTGTTCGGCGGGGAGGACAATCCGCCGGTCACCGTGTACGACACCTCCGGCCCGTACACCGATCCGGAGGCGCGCATCGACCTGGCCGCCGGGCTGCCGCCGCTGCGCGCGCGCTGGATCGACGAGCGCGGCGACACCGTGGAACTGCCCGCGCTGACCTCGGAATTCGGGCGCGCGCGCGAGCAGGATCCGAAGTTGGACGCGGTGCGCTTCCCCAACCGCCGCCTGCCGCGCCGGGCGAGGCCCGGTGCCAATGTCACCCAGATGCACTACGCGCGCCGCGGCATCATCACCCCGGAGATGGAATTCGTCGCCATCCGCGAGAACCAGCGCCTGGAGATAGTGCGCGACGCCGGCCTGCTGTCCCAGCACGCCGGCGAAAGCTTCGGCGCCAGCATCCCGAAGGTGATCACGCCGGAGTTCGTGCGCGACGAGATCGCCCGCGGCCGCGCTATCCTGCCGTGCAACATCAACCATCCGGAAAGCGAGCCGATGATCATCGGCCGCAACTTCCTGACCAAGATCAACGCCAACATCGGCAACTCCGCGGTGTCCTCCGGCATCGCCGAGGAGGTGGAGAAGCTGGTGTGGGCCATCCGCTGGGGCGCGGACACGGTGATGGACCTGTCCACCGGCAGGCACATCCACGAGACCCGCGAGTGGATCATCCGCAACTCGCCGGTGCCGATCGGCACCGTGCCGATCTACCAGGCGCTGGAGAAGGTGGATGGCCGCGCCGAGGAGCTGAGCTGGGAGATCTTCCGCGACACGCTCGTCGAGCAGGCCGAGCAGGGTGTGGACTACTTCACCATCCACGCCGGCGTGCTGCTGCGCTACATCCCGCTGACCGCCAGGCGCGTGACCGGCATCGTCAGCCGTGGCGGCTCGATCATGGCCAAGTGGTGCCTGGCCCACCACCGCGAGAACTTCCTCTACACCCACTTCGAGGAGATCTGCGAGATCATGAAGGCCTACGACGTGGCCTTCTCCCTGGGCGACGGCCTGCGCCCGGGCAGCATCGCCGACGCCAACGACGCGGCCCAGTTCGCCGAGCTGGAAACCCTGGGCGAGCTGACGAAGATCGCCTGGAAGCACGACGTGCAGGTGATGATCGAAGGCCCCGGCCACGTGCCCATGCAGCTGATCAGGGAGAACGTGGACAGGCAGCTGCGCGAGTGCGGCGAGGCGCCCTTCTACACCCTGGGCCCGCTGACCACCGACATCGCCCCCGGCTACGACCACATCACCTCGGCAATCGGCGCGGCGATGATCGGCTGGTTCGGCACGGCCATGCTCTGCTACGTGACCCCGAAGGAGCACCTGGGCCTGCCCAACCGCCAGGACGTGCGCGACGGCATCATGGCCTACAAGATCGCCGCCCATGCCGCCGACCTGGCCAAGGGCCACCCCGGCGCGCAGGTGCGCGACAACGCCCTGAGCAAGGCCCGCTTCGAGTTCCGCTGGGAGGATCAGTTCCACCTGGGCCTGGATCCGGAGAAGGCGCGCGAGTTCCACGACGAGACCCTGCCCAAGGAGGCGCACAAGCTGGCGCACTTCTGCTCCATGTGCGGCCCGCACTTCTGCTCGATGAAGATCACCCAGGACGTGCGCGACTACGCCGCCGCGCAGGGCGTGGACGAGCGCACCGCGCTGGAGCTGGGCATGGCCGAGAAGTCGGAGCAGTTCCGCCGGCAGGGCGGCCGGGTTTACCAGGCCGGGTAAAAAAGCGGCCTGGTCGCGGCCGCCCCGTGGCGCCGCGGCCAGGCCCACGACGCCGTAAAGGCGCCGGGCCGTACTCGGAGAGACCTGATGTGGTGTTCCGGCCCGGCGGCAGTATGGGGACGCGCGCCGCGCGCGCGTTAATCCGGGCTGGAGCGGTGGATTTGCGCGGGTTGCCGGTCCGGCCGGCGGCGCGCCCGCGATTCCAACCGGCACCTGAACCGGGCCAATGCTCCCCCGTACCAAAGACACATGGCGCTGCCTGGGCCGGCCGCTAGTGTGCCGGCCTTGCCGGATCCACGTGCCGCGGTGCACCCGTGGCGCGCGCCGGGCATCGGCAGGGACCAAGGGAAACACGGACCAAGGCACACGCATGGCGGCGGAGAGGGACGCCGGGATCACAGCTTCGGGGACGGTCGAGGGCCGACGCCTGCGCGTGGGCGCGTACGAGGTCGACCTCGACCGGCGCGTGGTGTCCCGCCCCGATGCCGAAGGTTCCCGCCGGCTGACGCTCAAGGCCGTGCAGGTGCTGCTGGTCCTGGTCGAGGCCGAGGGCCGGGTGGTGAGCCGGGAGCAGCTGCTGGCGAAGGTGTGGCCCAACACCCTGCCCACCGACGACGTGCTGACCCAGGCCATCGCCCAGTTGCGGCGCGCCTTCGAGGACAGCCGCGAGGCGCCGCGCTACATCGAGACCATCGCCAAGGGCGGCTACCGCCTGCTGGCCCCGTGCGGCCGGTCCACGGACGGAGCCGGCCCGGCCGCCGCCGGCCCCGGCCCGGCGCCGGCCGCGGCCGGGCCGGTCGCCACGCAGCTTCCTTCCACCCCGACGGAGGCCGTGGCGGCTGTGCCGCCGGTCCGCCGGCGCGGCTGGTCCGCGGGCCTGGCAGCGGTGCTGGCCGCCGCGGTGCTGCTGCTGGGCGCCTGCGCCTACCTCTGGCAGGTCCGCCAGGTGCCGGTGGCGGCGGGCGTCGCGCTCCCGGCTCCCGCGCCGGCGGTGCAGTACCAGGCCATCGCGCACACCCCGCTGCGCGAGCGGGCGCCGGCGGTGTCGCCGGACGGCAGCCTGGTGGTGTACTCGCGGCCGGTGCAGCCCGGCGGTCCGGAGGCGCTGTACCTGCAGCCGCCCGGCGATGCCGGTGCGCGCCAGCTCACCTTCCCCGGTCCCGGCGCGGGCGACCACGTGCCGGCCTGGTCGCGCGACGGGCGTCGCATCGCCTTCGTGCGCACCGGCGGCGCACGCGGCTGCGTGCTGATGGTGGTGGAGGCCAGCGGCGGCGGCGAACGCGAGATCGGCCCGTGCGAGGGTGGCGACTACGCGCCGTTCGACTGGACCCCGGACGGCCGCGCCCTGGTGATGGGCGGACGATGCCGGCATTCCCACGAGGCGGCGCCGCTGCGCCGGCTGGACCTGGCCAGCGGCCGCTGGGGGCCGCTGCCGTACGCGGCCGACGGCATCGACACCCTGCCGCGCCACTCCCCGGACGGGAAGTGGCTGGGTTTCCTGCGCGGCACTTCGCTGGGCGACCTGTGGCTGATGCCGGCCGGCGGCGGCACGCCGCGCCAGCTGACCCGCCTGCGTGGCGACATCCGCGGCTGGGACTGGCTGCCCGACGGCAGCGGCGTGGTCTTCAGCCTGGTCAAGGAGGAGGCACGCCTGTACCACCTGCGCCTTGCCGACGGCACGATCAGCGAGCTGCCGCCCCTGGCCCGGGGCAACCCCATCCATCCCGACATCGCCGCCACGGCCTGGTCGATGGCCTTCGAGATCGACCGGTTCCGCAGCGGCATGTACCGCTTCGACCTCGAGCGCGCGGGCTGGGATGTGCCCGCCGAGCCGGTGTTCGCCTCCAGCGGCGTGGACCTGCTGCCGACCATATCCCCGGACGGCAGCAGGCTGGCCTTCGTGTCCGACCGCAGCCTGTCGGCGCAGCTGTGGATCGGCGAGGTCGCCCATCCGCAGACCCTGCGCGCCGTGCCCGGCATCGTGCCGGTGCCGCGCCACGCGCCGGTCTGGTCGCCGGACGGGCGCCGGCTGCTGATGGTCGGCGCGACCGGCCGTGGTGGCGACCGCCTGTACGAGGTCAAGGTCGGCTTTGACACGGTGCGCGTGCTGCCGGTGCCGGGCGTGCCGGTGTTCGCCGCGTACACCGGCGAGGCGGACCAGCTGCTGGTCGGGGTGGACGGCGGGGCCGGGCGCATGCGCCTGGTGCGCTACCGCCTGCCCGAGTGGCGCGAGCTGGCCAGCCTCGACGACGTGGCGGTGGCCCGCTACGACCACCACGTCGACCGGGTCTGCTTCACCCGGCCGGCACGGCCGGGCCTGTGGTGCGCGGACGGCGCGCTGCGCAGGGTGGAGCAGATCAGCCGCGTCTTCCCGGACCCGGAGCGGTACCGCGAGTGGACCATCGCCGGCGGTCGCATCCTCACCACCCTCCCGGACGGCGACTGCGCCACGGCCTGGAGCGAACTGGCCGGCGACGGCCTGCGTCCGCTGCGCTGCCTGTCGCGCGAGCACATGGTGGTGGCCGGCTCCACCAGCGCCGACGATGCCGCGGCCACGGTGTACCTGTCGCTGCCGCTGGAGCAGGACGTGGACATCGGCTGGGCGCTGCTGGCGGCCCTGGCCCCGGCCGCGGCAAGTGATTGATCCGCAAGCCGAGCCGCGCTTCCGGACAAATTTCGGAAAGAATTCGGCGCCTTTTCCTGCAACGCGCGCGCCGGCCCGGCAAACAGGAGGCCACGTTTCCGTGAGGAGAGTGGCCCATGAGGATCAGCACGCTGTGGGGCGACCGTGGCCAGGCGCAGGAGCTGCACTGGCCGCACGGTTGGCATGAACGTCCGACCCTGGCCGGACTGGCGCGCGGCGCCGCCCTGGAGGTGGCGGCACCGGCGGCCAGCATCTGGCTGGTGGTGCGCGGCAACGCCGAGGTCGAGGCCCGCGAAGGCCGCTTCGGACTGCAGGCCGGGCAGTGGCTGTACCTGGAGCGCGCGTCCCTGCCGACGGTGCGTGCCGGCGGCCGCGCCCTGGTGCTGGGCCTGGTCCTGTCGGCCGGGCTGCAGGCCCAGCTGCAGCAGTCGGCGCACACGCCCATGTTCCCGGGGAGCGGCACCGCACCGGTGGCGGCGCGGCGCGCCCTGCTGTCGCTGTGGCGGCAGCTGGCGCGGGAGGACCTGCATCCGGCCGACGCCGGCCGCCTGCTCGCGCGCGCGCTGCGCCAGCTGGCCGAGCTGCAGGAGGACTGCGGCGCGCTGGTGGACCGCTGCCCGGGCCGGTCGCTGCACCGTCGCCGCCAGGTGTTCGCGCGCATGCAGCGCGCCATGCAGTACCTGGAAGGGCACACCGACCGCGCGGTCCGCACCACCGAACTGGCGGCGCTGACCAGCATGTCGGTCTGGTACTTCATCAAGACCTTCCGCGCGGTCTACGGCGAAGCGCCGCAGACGGTGTCGGCGCGACTGCGCCTGGCGCGCTCGGCGCGGCTGCTGCTGGAGGGGCGCATGGCCATCAGCGAGGTCGGCGCGGCCTGCGGCTTCGAGAACAACTGCAGTTTCTCGCGCGCGTTCCGCGCGCAGTTCGGGGTGCCGCCCTCGGTCTATCGCCTTCGGGGGGGAGCCGCGCCAGATGCGGCAAGCACACCGGACATGCAGGGCCAAGCGGGCTGAGGCCACGGCTTCTAACGTCTCCGGTGCTGTTTGCACATCCATCGCACCGGAGAGGAGCACCATGAAGCCGTACCAACACCGCGCCGCGTCCAGGCTGGCGGCGCTTCCGCTGGGCATCGCCTGCGTCCTGGCCATGGGCACCACCATGGCGCAGGAAGCGCCCGCCGACGACGCCCAGACCCTGGACCGCATCAACGTCACCGGTTCGCGCCTCAAGCGCGCCGACCTGGAGGGCGCCGTGCCGCTGACGGTGATCGACCGCGCCGCGATCGACGCCAGCGGCGACATCTCCGTCGCCGACGTGCTGCGCGACACCACCTTCGCCTCGTTCGGCAACTTCCGGCCGCATTCGGGCAGCACCGCGCAGTCGGTGGCCGACGTCAACCTGCGCGGCATCGGCTCGGAGCGCACCCTGGTGCTGGTCAACGGTCGCCGCGCGCCGTACGCGCCCTCCACCGGCCTGGCCGCGGACCTGAACACCATCCCGATGGCGGCGGTGGAGCGCATCGAGATCCTGTCCGACGGCGCCTCGGCGCTGTACGGATCGGATGCCATCGGCGGCGTGGTCAACGTCATCCTGCGCAGGGACTTCGACGGTGCCGAGGTGCGCTTCGGC
>Ga0182741_1004068_pt1 | contig 14794 bp, 8 predicted proteins | sample eDN5th37CBELigOP_FD_128874 | JGI IMG/M metagenome (GOLD analysis project Ga0182741, IMG submission 128874) | Enriched Organic Plus compost microbial communities from Emeryville, California, USA - eDNA 5th pass 37_C BE-Lig OP (version 2) (version 2) ...
ACCTGCTGCACACCGAGCTCGATCCGCGCGTCACCTACATCCAGGGCGCGGTGAAGCCGGTGGGGATGGTGGCCGGCCTCGATTCCACCTTCGATGCGGCATTCTTCATCGGCTACCACGCGCGCGCGGGCACGCCCAACGGATTCCTGGCGCACACCGGCACCGGAAGCGTGAAGGGCCTCTGGCTCAACGATCACGAAGCTGGCGAGGGCGACCTCAATGCCGCGTACGCGGCCGCGCTCGGAGTGCCGGTGGTACTCGCCAGCGGCGACTCGGCGTTCGTCGCGCAGTTCGGAGAGAGCGTGGGCGCGGAGTTCGTCACCACCAAGTGGGCGGTGACCGATGTGTCGGCGAGGCTCATCCACCCGAAAGTGGTGCACGAGCGGCTCGCGGCGGCGACGAAGCGCGCGCTCGCGCGTAGCGGAGGGCGGAAGCAGTTCGACGCCGGGAAGCCCGTGCGGGTCCGGATGCGCTTCAGCGACACGACGCTCCCGCAGATCCTCGAGGCCATCCCGGGAGTGAAGCGCGTGGACGGCTACACCGTGGGCTTCACCGCCGCGAGCATGGCGGAAGCGTACCCCATGATACGACTGATGTACCGGTTCGTGCGGATCTGAGCGCCGGGGCGGACGGACGGCGTGTGAACATCAACCAGGCGGAAGGGAGTCACCGCACATGATCAATTCCTCGTTCGGCATCACGGCATTCTCCGCGGCGAAGTGGTCGCTGCTCGTCTCGCTCTGCGGCGCGCTCGCCGCCGCGCCCGCGACGCCCGCGGCCGACCAGCTCTACATGCCGCGCACCGTGAAGAAGGCAGTCGCCAACGGCACCCGTTCGCTCGATGGAAAGCCCGGCCCCAACTACTGGCAGAACCACGCGCGCTACACGATGACGATGAAGGTGATGCCGCCCGACCGCACGGTGCGCGGGAGCGAGCGAATCACCTACGTGAACGAGAGCCCCGACACGCTGGGCGGGCTGGTCATCAAGCTCTTCCTCAACATCCACAAACCCGGCGCGCCGCGGAACGGCGGGGCGAGCGCCGACTACCTCACCTCGGGCGTGCACATCGACTCCTTCGCCGTGAACGGCGAGGCGGTGCCCTGGCAGGAGTCCGACCGCTACTTCACCTGGCAGCCCGTGCGGCTCCCGGCGCCGCTCATGCCGCACGACTCCGTGCAACTCGCCTTCGACTGGCACTACCAGATCTCGCTCGAGAGCGGCCGCGAGGGGATGATCGACTCCACCACCTACTACCTGGCGTACTTCTACCCGCGCGTGGCCGTCTACGACGACTACAACGGGTGGGACACGATGAACTTCACCGACGAGCAGGAGTTCTACAACGACTTCAACGACTACGACGTGACCATCGAGGCGCCGGCGAACTACGTGGTGTGGGGAACCGGCACGCTCGGCAACGCGAAGGAGGTGCTGCAGCCGGAGCCGCTGAAGCGCTACGAGGCGTCGTTCGCGTCGGACACCACCATACACGTGGCGACGAAGGCGGACTGGGAGGCGAAGCGGGTCACCACGCAGCAGCCGGTCAACTCCTGGCGCTTCACCGCGAAGAACATCCCCGACGTCGCCTTCAACGTGAGCGACCACTACGTGTGGGATGCGGCGAGCGTGATCGTGGACAGCGCCACGCGCCGGCGGGCGAGCGTGCAGGCGGCGTTCAACGACACCGCGGCCGACTACCACCACATGGTGCAGTTCGGCCGCCACGCGCTCGGCTGGCTCTCGCACAACTGGCCGGGCGTGCCGTATCCGTACGAGAAGTCCACCGTGGTGCAGGGCTTCGCCGACATGGAATATCCCATGATGGTGAACGACGCGAGCACGCCCGACACGGTGTTCTCGCGCTTCGTGGTGGAGCACGAGATGGCGCACACCTGGTTCCCCTTCTACATGGGGATCAACGAGACGCGCTACGGGATGATGGACGAGGGGTGGGCCACCACCTTCGAATACCTCATCGGCCAGAACGATCTCGGGAAGCAACGCGCGACGAGCTTCTACAAGCAGTTCCGCGTGGCTGGGTGGATCGACAACCCGTCGCCGCTGGTGGATCTCCCCATCATCACGCCGGAGGACGCGCTCGTGGGCGAGGCGTATGGTCCCAACGCCTACGGGAAGGCATCGCTCGGCTACCTCGCGCTCAAGGACCTGCTCGGCGATGCGCTCTTCCGGAAATCGCTGCACGGCTTCATGGAGCGCTGGCACGGGAAGCACCCCATCCCGTGGGACTTCTTCAACAGCGTGAACGACATCTCGGGCAAGGACCTGAACTGGTTCTGGCGGAGCTGGTACTTCAGCAACGGCTACATAGACCTGGCCGTGGCGAGCGTGACGAAGGGCGGCGACGGGTACACGGTGGCGATCGACAACTTGGGTGGGATGCCAGCGCCGGTGGATCTCCTCATCCGCTTCAGCGACGGGAGCAGCCAGACCGTGCACGCGACCCCCGCGATCTGGGAGGCGAACCAGCGGCACGCCACGGTGAAGGTCGCGACGAAGAAGCAGATCCGGTCGGTCTCGCTCGACGGCGGCATCTTCATGGACGCCGACACGACCGATAACGACTGGGGAGCGATGCCCCGGTGACTTCGCTCCACCGCCAGTTCGCAGTGGGCGCGTCGCACCTTTTCCTGCAGCGCAAGCGGAACCCGCCGGTCGGGGCGCGCCCAGGCACGCTGGTGCCCGCTCCCGATTCGCCGCCGCCGGTGATCCGGCTGATGCGCTACGATGCCGATCATCTCGAGGAACGCACGATCGAGGACGTAGGCGAGATCGCCGGCATCCTCGAGCGAGGCGAGGGCGTGAGCTGGATAGACGTTCAGGGGTTCGGCGACGAGGCCACGCTGGAGCGGCTGCGCGAGATCTTCGACCTCCACCCGCTGGCGATCGAGGACGCGATCAACACGCCCCAACGCCCCAAGGCCGAGATATACGAGAACTTCTACCTGTACATCACGCGCATGGTGCGGCTCGGCGAGCACCGCGAGATCTGCTCCGAACAGGTGAGCATCTTCCTCGGCAAATCGTACGTGCTCACCCTCCAGGAGCAGTACGGCGACGTCTTCGATCCGGTGCGGAAGAGGATCCGGCAGAGCGAGGGGATGATCCGGAAGCGCGGGGCCGACTACCTGGCCTACGCCATCATCGACGCGGTGCTCGACGGCTACTACCCCGTCATCGAGATGCTCGGCGACCGGCTGCACGAGCTCGAAGAGGCGATCCTGGAGCGGCCGTCGCCGGCGGGGATGCGCCGGATCCACACGATCCGCCACGAGCTCCTGGCGCTCAGGCGGGCGGTGTGGCCCCAGCGCGAAGCCGTCAATACGCTGATGCGCGAGGAGAGCGATCTCGTGAGCCCCATCGTGCGCCAGTACCTTCGCGACTGCTATGACCATGCGGTCCAGGCGAGCGACACGATCGAGACCTTCCGCGAGCTCGCGGCTAGCCTCATGGATCTCTACCTGTCGAGCCTGAGCCAGCGGACCAACGAAGTGATGAAGGTTCTGACCATCATGGCGAGCATCTTCATCCCGCTCACCTTCCTGGCGGGGATCTACGGGATGAACTTCGACTACATGCCCGCGCTGCACATCTGGTGGGCCTACCCCGCGCTGCTCGTCGTAATGTTCCTCATCGCAATGGGGATGGTCGTCTTCTTCAGACTGAAGGGGTGGATCGGGCGGAGCTGAGGAAGCCGGCGGCAGCTCCGAGCTCCGCTAGAAGTCATAGCCGATCCCCGCGATGACGCGCAGCGGGAAGCCGGGCGTGAGGAATGGCTGCGGGCCGTCGTCGGGGCCGCGCACGTTGGGCGATATCAGGCCGAAGGTATCGAAGGTCGAGTTCAGCAGATTCTCGCCGCGCGCGAAGAAGCGGAGCCCGCCGACGGTACGCACGACGCTTCCATCCAGCTCGAAGCGGCGGCGCAGCTTTCCGAAGGCGCCGCTGTTGTCCTCGTCGCCCACGTAGTACTGGCTCCCCACGTACTGACCGCCCAGCGAGAACGACCAGTCGTTGCGTGTGTAGGTGGCGCCGAGCGAGAAGGTCACGGTGGGCACCATGGAGAAGCGGTCGCCGGGGCGCACGTGCACGCCGCCGTCATCGTCGTCATCATCGCCCGGCGACTCCTGAAAGCTCACGAGGTCGTCGGTGTCCATGTCGTCGTCATCATCGTCACCCGTGAGCGCGGAGGCGAGCGTGGCGTACGACTGGAAGGTGGCGCGCGTGAGCGCGAGGTTCCCGCGCAGCGATAGATCGGGTATGGGGCGCGCCGCTACGCTCAGCTCCACTCCCTGGCGCCGGGTGCGGTCGAGGTTCTTGAAGTAGCCGCGCGTGCTGGGCGGCGCGATAACGTTGAAGAGATCGTTGTGCACTTCGGCCCAGTAGCCGATGAGCTCCAGCGTGACGTTGCGGGGCGCGTAGCGGAAGCCGAGCTGCCAGGTGTCGGTGGTGACCGGATCGAGCGGCGGGTCGGCGCCGAGCTCGAACGGAAGAGGGCAGGGATCTTCCGGGTCGGCGCAGCTCACCTCGAGGATCACCGGAGCGCGGAAGCCGCGTCCGTAGCTCGCGAACATGCTGGCGCGCCGCGAGAGCTGGAGGTCGGCGCCGAGCGTTCCGGTGAGCTGGTTGAAGGTGTTGGTGCCGTTGTTCTCCGGGTCGAGCTCGTCGTCTATCGGCAGTCTCACGTAATCGTAGCGGAGCGCGGCGAGCCAGCTCAGACGCTCACCGGCCGGGAGCCAGAGCTGACTGAAGACGCCGAAGCTGTTCTCGCTGGTCTCCACGTGCTCGGTCATGCCGCCAGCGTCGGGAAAGTCGGGGTTCGGCTCGGCGAAGATCTCGATCCCCACGTGGTTGTACGAGTATTCCACGCCACCGCTCAGGCTCGCGCCCGAAGCCCAGCTACGCGCGAGCTGCATGGTGCCGCCCGTGCTCAGCATGTCGGTCTCGCCGCGCGTGTTGGCCTCGGTGATGTTGTCGTTGAGCTGCGTGACGTCGTTGCCGCGCACGAAGCCGTTCACCGAGAGCGCGACATCGGGGCTGAGCCGGTGCGAGAGATTCACCGTGCCGAAATGCATCTTCGGCTCGTATACGTCGCCCTTCCCGCCGGTGTACTGCAGGCGGCGCGGGTCCTCGCGCCCCGCGAGTCCCGCCGGGAGGTCGCCGCTCAGCCACGACGACGGGAGCGATCCGGGTCCCTCGATGTCGTTGTCGGCGAAGGTGTACGAGACCCAGAGGTCGGTGCGCTCGGAGTGGCGCCCCACCTTGCCGAAGAGCTGCCGCACCCGGCTCTCGCTCAGGTCGCGCCAGCCGTCGGTGCGATCATAGCGTCCGGAGAGGAGCCAGCTCGTGGCACCGCCGCCGCCCACCCAGCCCATCGCGGCGGCGGTTCCGAAGCTGGCGCCCGATGCGCTCACCGAGCCGTGCGTCGCGCCAGTGCCGCCGCTCTTCGTGACGAAGTTGATCGCGCCGGCGATCGTGTTGCGGCCGAAGGAGCCGCCGGGGCCGCGGATGATCTCCACGCGCTCGATGGCCTGCATCGGGATGAGATCGAAGTTCACCTGGGAGGCATCGGGCTCGTTCACGCGCACGCCGTCCACGAAGACGCTCATGGCCTGCGGATACCCCACCACGGGTCCCACCTGGAAGCCGCGGAAGCGCAGATCGGGCTGGAAGGGCGAGCCGAACTGGTCGTCCATGGAGATCCCCACCATCCCCGCGGTGAGGTCGGCCACCGTGGCTGCGCCGGGACGCGGCGCCGCTATCGAGTTGACCTCGGCCGCGAATGGAGCGCGCGAGAGCGGGATGCCGCCGATCCCCAGGCGGCCGGCGTGGACCACGACGGTGTCGAGCTGGCTGCTGGCCGTATCGGGAGCGCCCGGACCGGCGGACCGGCGCTGCTGCGCCGCGAGCGAGGTGGCGCTCACGGCAGCCAGTGCGACGATGATGGCCGCCGGCAGCACCGGGTAGTATCTCGAGCGCGTCTTCATTTCTGGTGTTGGGTCAGGATGGAGCGCCGCGGCGTCTTCGAGACGTAGCGCACGATGTCGCCCGGCGTGAACGTGCCGCTCCCGTCCACGTCCTCGTAGATCACCACCACCGCCACGCGCTCTCCGGGGAGATTCAGCGTGAGCAGCCCGTCATCGGGGTACTCGCCGCCGTCGTGATCCTCGCAGCAGGCATCGCGCACCACCTCGCCGTGCTGCGCGCGCGCCGCGCGAACCATGGCGAGGAGCTCGCCTTCATCGGGCGGGCCGGCATCGGGGATGAGGAGGGCGAGCACGGCCACGACCGCCGAGATCGCGATGGCCGCGGACCACGCGCCGCGCGCGGGCACGCGCCGGCTCGCGCGCCCGCCGCTCAGCACCACGAAGCGCGCCCACGCCTCCTCGGCGTCGATCTCCGGCGCGGCGCCGCGCAGCAGAGAGGCGATGGCGGTGCCGCGAACGTGGAGATCCTCGAGCCTGGCGCGACATGCGGAGCAGCGGCGCAGGTGGAGCCGCAGGCACAACGCGGTCCACGGCCGCAGCTCGCCATCGAGGAGCGCCTGGAGGGTGCCTTCAGATGGATGCGCGCGTGTCATCGGCGGAAGTGGTGCGGGTGTCGAAGGCGCGGAGGAAGCGTCGCTGCGCGCGCGCGAGGAGCGGAGCTACCGAGGTGGAAGCGACTCCCAGCACGCCCGCGATCTCCCGATACGGGACGCCGTTGGCGCGGAGGAGGAGAAGGGTGCGGTCGCGTTCGGAGATGGCGCCCAGCGCGGCGTGCACTTCGGCGGCCTCCTCCTTGCGCACGAGCGTGCGCTCCACGCTCGGCGCCGCATCGGCGGCGCGCTCGCTCGAGAGGAGCTCGAGCTGTCTGCTGCGGCGCAGCTCGCCGCGCGCCGCATCGCGGGCGAGATTCGCGGCCACCACGTACAACCAGGCATCGGGCCTGTGCGTGGGCCGGTCGAGCAGGCGGATGAACGCTTCCTGCGCCAGATCCTCCGCCTGGTCGCGATCACCGAGTCGCTCGTACAGGAAGCGTACGAGTCCCGGGTAGTGCCGCTCGAAGAGCTTTCGTATATCCACGCCGGAGCGAGATCGGGTGAGCCGCATTCCCTCGTGTCCTACACTGAGAGACGTCCGCGGGCGGCGAAAAGAGACACCCCGATGGGAGCGAGCCTCGACTCCATACATTATCCGGCCCACGACCGGAGGGTGTATCGAGCCAGGCTCCTACTCCGTTCTCACCGCTCAGCTCGAGTAGTACGCAGCGTTCTCCTCGATGTAGCCGCTCGTGAGATCGCAACCGAAAGCGGTGGCCTCGCCGGCGCCCACGCCGATGGAGATCTCGATGTCCACCGTGTCGCCCGCGAGCGCGGAGCGGATCTCCGACTCGTCGAAGTCCACGCGCTGGCCGTTCCGCAGCACCGCGTGGCCGCAGATCCACGCGTCCGTGCGGCCCGGATCGAGCGTGACGTCGAAGCACTTCCCCACGGCCATGAGGATGCGCCCCACGTTCGGATCGGCGCCGTGCGCCATCGTCTTGATGAGCGGCGAGTTCACCACCGACTTGGCGATGCGCCGCGCCTCGTCCCGGCTGTTCGCCGCGTGTACCTTCACGCGCACCAGCCGCGTCGCGCCCTCGCCGTCGCGCGCGAGCATCTCGGCCATGCGGATCGAGCCCTCGGTGAGCGTGGCGCGGAAGGCATCGGCGTCCACCGCGCCGGCGTGGCCGTTCGCCAGGATCGCGCAGGTGTCCGAGGTACTCGTGTCGCCGTCTACAGAAAGCATGTTGAAGGAGACGTCGACCGCTTCGCGGAGCATGAAGTCGAGCGCGGGCGCCTCGAGGGCGGCATCGGTGAAGATGTAGACGAGCATGGTGGCCATGTTCGGCTCGATCATCCCCGACCCCTTCGCCACCCAGGTGATGGTGGCACCGCCCACGCTGGTGGAGAGCGCCTTGGGGTGCGTGTCGGTAGTCATGATCCCGCGCGCGCCCACGAGCGGATCGTCCTGCAGGTCGGCCGACATCCCGCGGATGCCGCTCTCGATCTTCTCGATCGGAAGCCGCACGCCGATCACGCCCGTGGAGCTGACCAGCACGCGGTCGGCGGAGGTGCCGATCTCCGCCGCGGCGGCCGCGGCCATGCGGCGCGCGTCGTCCACGGCGTGCGATCCCGTGGCGACGTTGGCGAACTTGCTGTTGGCGACGATGGCGCGCAGCCGGCCGCCGCGGATGGTCTCGCGGCCGAGGATGATCGGCGCGCCGGGGAACTGGTTGCGGGTGAAGACGGCCGCGGCGGCGGCATCCACATCGCTCACGAAGAGAGCGAGGTCATCGCCCTTCGGCTTGAGCCCGCAGTTGCGGGCGGCAGTGGTGAAACCGGCGGGGAGGCGGGGGGCGGAATGTGGGTCGAATTGCATCCGGGAAATGATAGCAGCTCGCACCCGATATCGTCATCCCTGTAAAGGGATACTGTCATCCCCGCTTTCGCGGGGATGACGGCATTACAACCAGGTACCCGTTTCCTGTCCCTTATCCCTTATCCTCTGTTCCCCAGCCCCCATCCCCTCCAATCCGTGTTCCCGAACCCTGCAGTTCCCGCCCTGCTTTCCGACCCCCCGGCAGTTCACTGCTTCCCGCTCTGTGCCTTCTGCTGCCCTTTCTCCCCTCTCCCCACCAGCTTCCGCCCCAGGAACTCCTCGGTCGCGTTCGCGTACGCCAGGAGATTCGCGTACCTGAGCATGTCGTGCACCTCGTCGGGGAAGATGATCTCCTCCACGTCCACGCCCCGCTCGCGCAGCTTCGCGACCATCGTCACCGTCTCGCTGAACGGCACGTTGCGGTCGTCATCGGGGTGGATCAGCAGCACGGGGGAGCGCCACTTGTCCACCCAGGTGATGGGCGACGACTCGCGCGCGATGGCCGCCTCCTCGGGGTTGTCGCGCACGTTGTACGACGGCACGTAGAACTCGTGGATCGCGTTCCAGTCGTGCACGCCCGAGTAGTCCACGCCCGCCTTGAAGAGATCCGACGCGCGCGCCAGCGCCTGCGCGGTGAGGTAGCCGCCGTACGAGCCGCCGAAGATCCCCACCCGGTCTGGGTCCACGTCGGCTCTCCCCTGCAGATACAGCCCGGCACCGAACACATCCTGCACCTCGCTCGCGCCCCACGCGCCGTAGTGCTCGGCCTCGCGGAACTCCATCCCGTAGCCGATCCCGCTGCGGAAATTGATGGAGAGCACCACGTATCCCTTGCTCGCCAAGTACTGATTGATGGCGTACGAGTAGTGGTAGAAGTCCATCGGATGGAAGCCGAGCATCATCTGCCGCGACGGACCGCCGTGCACGAAGACGAGCGCGGGGCGCTTCTCGCCGGCGCGCGCATCCTTCGGGCGGAAGAGCTGGGCGTGGATCGGCGTTCCGTCGGCGGAGCGGTAGATCACCTGCTCGGGCTCCACGAGATCGCTCTCCGCCGGGAAGCCGGCGAGCATCTCCGGCGCGAGCTCGCGGAACTTTCCATTCTCGAGGAGCGCGGCCGTGGCGGGGCGCCGCGCGCCCGAGTGCATCAACGCGATCGCGCCCTCGCTCGTCACCACCGGCGACCACTCGATCCCGCGTCCGCTGGTGACCGCCTCGGGCGCGCCGCCGTTCACGCGCACGCGCCAGATGTGCCGGCGGTCTATGTCATCCTGGTTCGACGCGTAGAGCACCGACGCGCGATCCTGCGCCAGCACCGCCTGCTGGATCTCGAAGTCGCCCGGCGTGAGAAGCTTCGCTTCGCCGCCCGCGGCCGGCACCGAGTAAAGATGCTTCCACCCGTCCTTCTCCCACGGGAAGACGATCCGGTCGTCCGCGCCCCAGAGAAGCTGGTCTCCCTGCTGCAGCGGGTGGAACGCGCTCCCCTTGCCAGGCGTGGCGCGCCAGATGGTACGGCCCACGCCCGTCGCCGCATCGGCCACCACGATCGACCAGGGTGGATCGTCGCGGTTGGGGCCGAAGAAGATGCCTTCGGCCGCCGACGGTATCCTGATGAACGCCACACGCTTCCCGTCGGGCGACCACACCGGCGCCACATCCCGATCGGTGCTCGGCGCGAGCCAGCTCACCGTCTTCTTCGCATCGTCGTAGATGCCGATGAACGCGTGGTCGCCGCGTCCGCTCGAGAAGGCGAGCTTGCTCCCATCGGGTGACCACTGCAGCGAGCCCGCACGGCCGCGCACGTGGCCGATCGGCTTCGCATCCCCGCCGCCGAGCGGCGCGAACGCGATCTGCCCGCGCTGCGTGAACGCCAGCACATCCTTCGTCGGTGATGGGGCCGGCGAGCTCCCGGCCGCGATCCGCACCGGCTCACCGCCCGAGAGCGCTATGCGCCAGAGCGCCTGCTCGCGTGGCTCCAGAGAGCTCGTGGGATTGGGGTTCTCGCCCGCGCGGTTCGGGCTTCCGCCGCGCACGTACACGATGGTGCGTCCGTCGCTCGACCAGGCGAGCTGCCCCAGCTCCTGGCCGTCGTCCGCGGTGTAGCTGGTGAGCCGGCGCCCCTGGTACGCCGGCGCCTCGGCCACCCACAGGTTGCGCACACCGCGCTGGTTCACGACCCAGGCAATCGCGCCTCCCTTCGGCGCGGTGCTGATCTCGCTCGGGAAGGGCGCGCCGAGGATCGCATCGAGGGTGAAGGCCTTCGCCTCCGCCGCCGGCCGCATCACCGACGGCGCCAACTCCTGGGCCGCGACGGCGCTGCCGCCGGCCGCGGCGAGAACGGTGCAGAGTAGTAAGGTATGCCGGAGATTCATCGGATTCCGCACTCAGAGATTCGGGTTGTGGATCCGCTCCACGTCGGGAAGCGGGAAGCAGCGCTGGTCGCCGTACGTTCCACCGTTCACGTACGGCGAGCCCGGCGCGGGAACCAGCGGAAGATCGTAGCGCCGCACGTCGCCGAAGCGGTGTCCTTCGAGGAAGAACTCTCGCCGCCGCTCTTCGATCACCTGCGCCAACACATCTTCCTTCGACGCGCCGGTGGCATCGTAGGTCGGGATCCCGGCTTTCGCGTGGAGCACGTTGATTATTCCCTCGGCCGTCGGCAACTGGTTGGCGGCAACCGCGGCCTCGGCGAGGATGAGCTGCGCCTCCGCCCACTTCGCGATCGGCATCGGCGATGTGACGGTCGAGTACTTGTCGGCCGACCAGAGCTCGGTGTGTCCGTCGCTGCCCAGGAGTCCCAGATCCGTCACCGCCACCCTCGGGTCGGGGACGCCTTCCCAGGTGACGTTCCGCATCGTCGGCTCGATCGAGGAGAGCCCGCCCTGGATGGTATGGATGTACACGAGATTCTGGCGTCGCACGTCGGCCGCATCGGCGTTGACGGCCACCATGAATCCCTCGGGTATCTCCGCTGCATCCGTTGCCGCGCTGGCAGGATCGTGGAGATCGAGGAAGGCGCGCGCACGGCCGAGCTGCGCGAAGTGGAGCGTGGTCGCGTCCTCCGCCGCGGTGGCCGCGGCGATGGCCTTGTCGAAGCGACTCTTCGCCTCCGCGAAGATCTGCTCCGGGGTCAGCTCGGGACCGATGTTGATCGCCGCGCTGCACATCCCCTCGCCGATCAGGAGGAGGCTGTAGCCGGCGTACGCGGCCGACTGGCCGATCAGCTTCGTGCGGTTCGCGACTTCCTCGTCGGTCCACCCCTCGAGCTTGGCGAGGATCGTATCGGCGGAGGCGCGCGCGACCGACAGAGTCGTGTAGACGCCGGGGATCTGCTGGCTCGTACAGTCGCCTGTTCCGTACCCGGCGCTGGTGGGAATGGTGCGGCGATCGTAGTCGTAGCTATTGATGAAGGAGATCGAGGCCGCCAGCTCGTCGCCGAGCAATCCGCTCCCCACCACATAGCGGGTGTAGGCGCATTCGAAGTCGCTGATGGCGCCATTCACCAGAAGCTGTGCGTTGGCCGGCACGAACAGCTTCCCCGCATCGAGCTGGCTCGGGTCTTCCTGCTTCAGCGTCGTGATGTCGCTGCAGGCTGCCGTCGTGACGAGCGTGAGCGCCAGCGCGGTGCAGATGCCCCATGGCGCGCGACGTCGGATTCCATATGCCATTGTCGTAGCTCTCCCCCACCAGTAATGGGTTCGCATGGGTCAGTGAGGCTTCAGAACGTGAGGTTGATGGTCGCCACGAGCTGGCTGAGCGGCGGTATGATGCCCTGGTCGTACGCCAGGGTGTTGCTGGCGCTGGCCAGAGCGTTGACCTCCGGATCCACGCCCTTGTAGCTGGTCCAGGTGTGCAGCTCCCGCCCCGCGATGGTGACTACCGCGCGCGAGACGCCGGCGCTCTTCAACCAGCTCTCGGGGAGCGTGTAGCTCGCGGACACTTCGCGCAGCTTCGCGAACGATGCGTTCTGGAAGAAGGTGCCGTTGAGCCCCGTGCGCGTCTTGATCGGGTCGAGCTGTGCCAGGTAGACCGGCGAGTAGCTCTCGGGGTGGTAATTCTCATCGCAGTAGCCGATGCCGATCGCCGCCGAGCAGCGGAGCTGCTGGACGGAGTTGTACAGCTTGTTCCCCCGCTTGAAGTCCACGAGCGCGTAGAGGCGGAGCCGCTTGAAGAGCGTCACGGTGTTGCCCACCGAGCCCGTGACCCTCGGCGTGGGGGTGCCGACGTAGAGGAGCGGCGCCACATCGCAGGAGACCGGCGCCTGGCCGGCGCCGCCGTCGCAGAGAACGTTCGTGGCGCCCTGCGTCCCGGGATCGCGATCCGCCGATACCACTCGCTTGGCGAAGTAGCCGCCGATCGCATAGCCGGCGATGTTGTTCTGCCCCGGAGCGATGATCGGCGAGAGACCGCCGAGATCCTCGATCCTGTCCTTGTTGGTCGCGATGTTCCCGGTGATCTCCCAGGCGAGCGTCTCGCTGCGGATGGCCTCGTACGTCGCTCCCAGTTCGATCCCGTGGTTGCTCACCTCACCGAGGTTCGCGAGCTGGTTGCCGGGGAAGCCGCCCGATGGCGCCACGGGCTGCGAGACTATCTCGTCCGACGTGCGCTTGTTGAAGTAGGTGAAGTCGAGCTGCAGCCGGTCGAACATGTCGGCCTCGAAGCCCACTTCCACCTCGCGCCCACGCTCCGGCTTGAGGTTCGGGTTGCCGGCCGAGCCGGGGGTGACGCCGTTGGTGCCGTTCGGTCCGGGGACGGGCGTGTAGCTGCGCAGCGCCGAGAAGGCGTTGGGCTGCCGCCCCGACTCGCCGTAGGCGGCGCGCAGCTTGAGCGTGTTCACGAAGTCGAGGCTCCAGAAAGGCTCCTCGCTCACTACCCACGATGCGCTCACCTTCGGGTACGTCACCCACTTGAACGCATCGCCGAACGCCGAGTTGTTGTCCACGCGCACGGCGCCGGTGAGGAAGAGGCGGTCGTTGAACCCGAACTGCTGCTGGAAGTACGCGCCGATGGTGGTGTTGACGATCACGCTCTGTTCCGAGTTCACCTGCTGCGCGGTGGCCGTGATGGTCTCCACGCCCGGTCCGGGGAAGGAGATGCCGCCCAGGGAGCTGGAGTTGAGCTCCGTACGATAGAACTGCCCGCCCACCGACGTAGCCGACGAGATGGACGATGTGAGGCTGGCTCTCGCAGTACCGGAGTAGTCGGCGGTTATGATGCTGTTGTTGTCGATCGTCTGGAAAATCTGTCCGGCCGCGACCACGGGTCCGAGGAACGGCGCCAGATCGGGTGGCGCGAAGCGCTCCAGCGCCCGGCTGTCGCTTCCCGTGTAGTCGACACCGGCGATCAGCCGATGCGAGAACCAGGTCGTGGGGCGATGGTTCAGCGTTCCGCTCCCGGTGAAGCGGTTGATCCCCTGGGAGTTGTCGTAGAGTTGCTGCGGCACCTCCGGCGGGAACGGGTAGAAGCCGCGCGACCCGGAGAATACGAGTGCGTGCCCCATCTCGGCGCCGAGCATCGGTGACGCGCCGACATCGGCCCCGAGGTGGCTAGAGCGGTCCACGTAGTTGAGACTCACTCCCAGATCGATCTTCCGGTTCGGCGTCACCGTGAGGTTGGCGTGCGAACTGAACTGGCGGAGCGAGTTGTTGGGCTCTATGCCCAGGTCGTTCTGGTACGCCGTCGACAGGTAGTAGCCGAACTGCTCCAGACCGCCGGAGAGGGAGAGGTTGTAGAGACGCGTCTGGCCGTTGGTGAAGATCGGCGTACCGTGCTCCTTCTCCGATCTGACTCCATTCCACGCCACCAGCTCTCCGCCCTCGCCGGGGACCAGGTTGGTGGGGACCCGTCCTTCGGGGTCCCTGAAGTAGAGGGCGCCCGTCTGGACCTGAGCGCTCACGCGTGGCGCACCGGCCTGTCCCTTCCTGGTGATGATCTGGATGACGCCGTTGGCCGCTTCGGTTCCATAGATCGTGGCGGCGGCGGGGCCCTTGATGATCTCGATGCTCTCGATGTCTTCGGGGCTGATGTCGTTGAGCCGTCCGCCGACGTCGGCGTTCTGCGAGCCGTAGCCCTGCTGCCCCGGGCCCGTACCCACTTCGTTGTTCACGCGAACGCCGTCTATGTAGATGAGCGGCGAGTTGTCGAGCGAGAGGCTCGAGCGGCCGCGAATCTGGATGTTCGGACCAGCTCCTAGCCGGCCGCTGTTGGGCACCACCACCACGCCCGGCGCGCGGGCGTTGAGCAGGGAGCCGAGGTTGGGAGAGGCGGACTTGGCGAGCACCTCGGGGGCGCTCACGGCCGACACCGCATTACCGACCGCGCGCCGCTGCTCGGCGCCCGCGGTACCGGTGACCACTACCTGGTCGAGCGATGTCGCC
>Ga0182741_1004070_pt1 | contig 14792 bp, 12 predicted proteins | sample eDN5th37CBELigOP_FD_128874 | JGI IMG/M metagenome (GOLD analysis project Ga0182741, IMG submission 128874) | Enriched Organic Plus compost microbial communities from Emeryville, California, USA - eDNA 5th pass 37_C BE-Lig OP (version 2) (version 2) ...
GGCGGTCCATCGCGGCGCGGAGATCGTCCGGCTCGCCCGGGGATGGGATCATCCAGGCCAGCTTGCGGCCTTCATGCAGTCGCTCGCGATGCGGGCATGATGCAGGCGATCGCCTCCGGACGGCGCAGCGCGCCCGTGTGCACCACGCCGTGCCGATCACCGGAAAGTGCTGGGCATCGAGCCGCCGGCTCCTGCGTCCCCGCCGCTGGGCGATGAGCTCTCGCCGCGTCAGCGCAGGATCGTCCAGGTGCTGCTGACGGATGGCATGCCGATCCGCCGTGAGCCGAAGACCAGCCGCCGCCTGTCGCATGCTCTACCGTCTCTCTCTTGTCTCTTGCTTGTCTCTTGCCGTGCCGCCCCGTCAGACGCGAGGCTGGGGACGCGGCGCCCCGGAAGGGCAACCCACTGCCGCTCCGGACGTTCGCCACGCAGGTCGCCCGTGCGGAGGCAGATATGAAATCGGCCTGTGCGTTTCTTATGACCATCGCTCTGCTTGGTCTGGTTTTCGGCGGCGGACGTACGGCGCTCCTGGTCCATGCGCACCACACCCTGGTGGCGATGCGCTGAGGAGAGTTGACCAGACTTTCATCCGCGCAGGACCAGTTCCTCCCGCGCGGTAGCAAGTTGTGCCTTCTTCTGCCTTGTCCTGACCCTGTGCTTTGTGTCTCTGACCAAGGCACCTTCCCATTAGTCTGATTGTTCTTGGCGCAGCGGTTGCCATCGGGTCGCAGGGCGCGTCACGGGCTCGGTGAGGGGCGTTTGCCTGCGCTGCGTGCCGCGACGCGGCCGGACCAGGGAGGGTAGTGGCTGCGATCACGTTCGCTTGTCGCCGCCGGAGCGCTTCGCACGCCGCCTGCCCATGGGGGCCGCATGCCTGCGATGGGGGCGCCGGTGACCGTGAAGCCCCTGCTGCTCGCATGCCTCGTGTCCTGGCGCACCGAAGGCCCGGTACGGGGCCGGCACTGATCGCCTGAAGCAAGCGTCGGCGCAGGGGCCGGCCGGAGCCAGTGGATCATGCCGCGTGCCGGCAGCATGGCCCCGGGCCGAGGGCAGCGACGATCCGGCGCGCGGCCCGGATGCGCAATCCAGGCCATCCGGCCGATCCGCCGCCGCGTCACGGCGGCCTTCGCGACCTCGGGCGGCGGAGCGCGCAGCAGCCGGAACGCCGCGCGTCCCGGCACTTCCGCGTACCTGTCGCGTCAGGCCGTCAGGAAGCCGAGCTGACGGTCTTCCAGCACCAGGCAGGTCAGCTCCCGGCCGAAGACCGCGCCGGTGTCGATGTTGATGCGGTTGGCATACACCTCCGGCCCGTGCCGCACCGGGGTATGGCCATGCACCACGACGGCGCCGTGATCCGCCTCGGAGGAGAGGAAGACGTGGCGGATGCGCAGCAGGTCGTCCTCCTTCTGCGCCGCGAGCGGCACGCCCGGCTTCAGCCCGGCATGGACGAAGAGATAGCCACCGAGCCGGTGGTGCAGCGCGAGGCCGTGCAGGAAGGCCCGGTGCGCCTCGGGGATGGCGCTCGGCCAGGCGGTGGGATCCTCCGCCGGCGCGCCCCAGCTCGCCAGCGCCTCGCGCCCGCCGGTGTAGAGCCAGTCGGTGATCGCGGCGCGCTCGCCGGCGAGCGCATCCAGCATGGTGCGCTCGTGATTGCCCATCAGGTTCACCATGGGCAGGCCGGGCACGGGCGGGCCGGACAGCAGATGCTCCAGCACGCCCGCGCTGTCCGGCCCCTTGTCCACGTAATCGCCGATATGCAGCAGCAGCGGCCGCTCGACCGGACGCGTTGCGAGATCGCGCGCCACCAGCGCGTGCAGGCTGGCCAGCCGGTCGGCGCAGCCATGGATGTCGCCGATGGCATAGACGCGGTGGCCGGGTGGCAGCCAGCCGGGCGCGGGCCGAAGCTCCATGCGGCTCAGCCGAGCGCCGGCAGGGCGGGCCGCAACGCCGCCCAGGGCCGCGCCTGCTCGAACAGGGCGGCGACGCGCAGCAGGCGCGCATCCTCGCCGGGTCGGGCGACGAGCTGGATCGCCACCGGCAGCCCGTCCGCAGCCAGACCGCAGGGAAGCGAGACGGCCGGGTTGCCGGTGAGGTTGAAGGGCATGGTGTAGGGATACCAGGCGGCGCGCAGATTCGGCACCGCCTCGCCATCGATCTCGATCGGGCCGAAGAAGTCCTGGTCAATGGGCAGCGCGGTGCGGGAGAGGGTCGGCATGGCGACGATGTCGGCCTCCTCGAACCAGGACTGCACCTGGCGGAACAGCGCGGTGCGCTGGAAGATGCCCTGGTAGAGTTCCTGCGCGCTGTAGCTGGCCACGCGGTCCATCTGGCGCACGAAGACCGGGTCCATGATGGCGCGATGCCGCGCCAGGTGATGGCCGTACTGCGCCATGCGGTAGCTGCCATTCACCACGAACCAGACGGCCTCCGGGTTCTCGAAGGGCGCGCCGTGCTCCTCCACCGTGGCGCCGAGCCCGGCGAGGTCGCGCAGTGCCTCACCCGTCAGGCGCAGCACCTCGGCGGCAACGCGCGCATTGCCCAGGCGCGGGCGCCAGGCGATGCGCAGGCCCTTCAGATCGCCCTCGGGGCGCGCGGCCTCCGCGAAGCGGGGCTGCGGGCGGCCGACGGTCAGCGGATCGGCGGGATCCGGGCCGGCCATGGCGTCCAGCATCAGTGCGGTGTCCAGCACGGTCCGCGTCATCGGCGTGATGTAGGAGATGTTGCCGAAGCCGTCCTGCGCCCATTCCTGCGGCACTACGCCGAGCCCCTGCTTGAAGCCCACCACGCCGTTGCAGGCGGCCGGGATGCGGGTGGAGCCGCCGCCATCCGTTGCGACGGCGAGCGGCCCGATCCCCGCCGCCACTGCCACCGCCGCCCCGCCGGAGGAGCCGCCCGGCGTGCGCGACGCATCCCAGGGGTTGCGCGTGCGGCCAAAGAGCGGCGCCTCGGTCAGCGGCTTCTGGCCGAATTCGGGCGTGGTGGTCTTGCCGAACAGGATGGCGCCGGCGGATTTCAGCCGTGCCACCACCACCGCGTCGCGCTCCGGCACATGGTCCTTGAAGATCCGCGAGCCCCAGGTGGTGCGCAGGCCGGCACTGGGCACCAGGTCCTTCACCGAGAGCGGCACGCCATGCAGCGGCGGCAGCGGATCGCCCCGCATCACCGCCGCCTCGGCCTCCCGCGCTGCCGCCATGGCCTGGTCCGGGCAGAGGGTGATGAAGGCGTTCAGCACCGGCTGGGAGCGCTCCGCGCGCGCCAGCGTCGCGCGCATCGCCTCCACGGGCGAGACCTGGCGCGTGCGGATCAGCGCGGCGAGATCGGCGGCGCTGGTGAAGGCGAGATCCGGCATGCAGGGCTCCCTCAGTCGCCCGCAGAGGGTGGGCCGGCCGGCCGGGGCTGGCAACTCCCCGGCTGATATGCGACGACTGCCCTCGCCAAGGAGGGGAAGCGCATGCTGGAAGTGGAGAATGTCGAGGCGCTGAAGGCCTATGTCGGCAAGAAGCTGGGCACCAGCGACTGGATCACGGTGGACCAGAAGATGATCGACCAGTTCGCCGAGGCGACGGGCGACCACCAGTGGATCCATGTGGATGTGGAGCGCGCGAAGCGGGAAATGCCGGGCGGCAAGACCATCGCCCACGGCTATCTCACCCTGTCGCTGCTGCCCAGGCTGAACCAGGGCATCTTCCGCGTCACCAGGCGTAAGCGCGGTGTGAACTACGGTTCGAACAAGGTGCGCTTCACCGCGCCGGTACCGGCGGGCTCGCGCGTCCGCGGGCACCTGACGCTGAAGGGCATCGAGCCACTGGGTGACGGCTGCTCCCGCCTCACGATGGAGGCGATGGTGGAGGTGGAGGGCAGCGAGCGCCCGGCGCTGGTGGCGGAGACCCTGTCGCTGGTCTACGAGTAGGCCCGGGCGGGCCGGGCGCATCCCGCGCCCGGCTCACGGCACTTACTGCTCACGGCGCTCAGTGGCTGAAGCGCCGCGTGCCGCCATCCACATGGATCACCTGGCCGGTGATGTAGCGGGCGAGCGGTGAGGCCAGGAACACGGCCAGGACCGCCAGGTCCTCGGGCTCCCCGATATAGCCGGCCGGGACCTCCTTTTCCGCCCAGGCGCGGCGGCTCTCCTCGGTCGGCATGATGCGGAGGTCGATCTGCTCCGAGTGGATCCGTCCGGGCGGGATGGAGTTCACCGTGATGCCGTTCCGCGCCACCTGACGGGACAGTGCCTTGGCCCAGATATGGGTGGCGCCGTTCGGCGCGTTCGCCGGGTTCACGTTGAAGGGCTCGTCCTGGCCGGTCAGGTTGATGATCCGGCCGAAGCCCTGTGCCCGCATCGCCGGGATCAGCGCATGGGTGATGCGCCGGGCGGCGTGGAAGTTGAGGTCCATCGCCTCCAGCCACACTGACTCCTCGCCAAGCTCGCCGGGGGGCTGGGGGCGGCTGCCACCGGCGTTGTTGACCAGGATGTCGCAGCGGCCGAAGCGGCCGAGCACCGCGTCGCGGATGCGGGGGGCGGCAGCCAGGTCGGTGATGTCCTCGACGATCGTCAGCGGCTCGGCCGAGGCCGGCAGTTCCGCTGCCAGGCTCTCCAGCAGCGCGCGGCGGCGGGCGAGGATCGCCAGGCGGCAGCCCTCCGCGGCCAGCATGCGCGCGATCACGCGGCCGATCCCGGCCGAGGCGCCGGTGACCAGCGCCACCTTGCCCTGAAGCTGCAGATCCATGCGTGCCTCCGTTCTTGCGCCGGCGAGGGTGCGGCGCGGCCAGGCAAAAGAAAAGCCGCCCTGGCGCACCAGGGCGGCTTTCTCGGGACCGGGCGGGCGCGATCAGCCGGCCAGTGCGGTCTCCTTGCCCTTGCGCAGGTTCGGCAGGGCCATGGCGAGCAGCGCGACGGCGGCGATGCCGAGCAGGGTGGCGCTGATCGGCCGCTCCAGGAACACCATGGGATCGCCGCGCGAGAGCAGCATGGCGCGGCGGAGGTGCTCCTCCATCATCGGGCCGAGCACGAAGCCGATCAGCAACGGCGCCGGCTCCATCTTCAGCTTGCTGCACATGTAGCCGAACACGGCGAACAGGATGGTGATGTAGACGTCGAAGACGTTGTTGTTGATGGAGTAGACGCCGACGCAGCAGAAGATGAGGATGGAGGGATAGAGAAACCTGTAGGGCACCTGCAGCAGCTTCACCCACATGCCGATCATCGGCAGGTTGATGACCAGCAGCATCAGGTTGCCGATCCACATGGAGGCGATCAGGCCCCAGAACAGGTCGGGCTGCGCCTCCACCATCCGCGGGCCCGGCTGGATGCCCTGGATGATCAGCGCGCCCACCATCAGCGCCATCACCGCGTTGGACGGGATGCCGAGGGTGAGCAGAGGAATGAAGGAGGTCTGGGAGGCCGCGTTGTTCGCCGACTCCGGCCCGGCCACGCCCTCGATGGCGCCGGTGCCGAACTCGTTCCGGCCGCGCGAGAGCCGGCGCTCCATCATGTAGGAGCCGAAGGAGGAAAGCGCCGCGCCGCCGCCGGGCAGGATGCCGAGCACCGATCCGACCGCGGTTCCCCGCAGCACCGACGGGATGGCCCGCGACCATTCCTCCCTGGTCAGCCAGAGCTGGCCGATCTTGGTCTTGAGGACGTTGCGCGCTTCCGGCTTCTCCAGGTTCAGGACGATTTCGGCAATGCCGAACATGCCCATGGCGATAGCCGCGAAGCTGAGGCCATCGGAGAGTTCGGGGATGCCGAAGGTGAAGCGCTGCTGGCCGGTCTGCACGTCGGTGCCGATGAGGCCGAGGCCCACCCCGAGCGCCACCATGCCAACCGCCTTGATGACGGAGCCCTGTGCCAGCACCGCCGAGATGATCAGGCCGAGCAGCATCAGCGAGAAGTAGTCGGCCGGTCCGAAGGACAGCGCCACGGAAGTGAGCAGCGGTCCCGAGGCGGCGACCAGGATGGTGGCGACCGATCCCGCGAAGAAGCTGCCGAGCGCCGCGATGGCCAGTGCCGCGCCCGCGCGCCCGTTGCGGGCCATCTTGTAGCCCTCGAGCGTGGTGACGACGGCCGAGACCTCGCCCGGCAGGTTCAGCAGGATGGCGGTGGTCGAACCGCCATACTGCGAGCCGTAATAGATGCCCGCCAGCATGATGATCGCCGTGGTCGGCTCCACGCCGAAGGTCAGCGGCAGCAGCAGCGAGATGGTTGCCACCGGGCCGATGCCCGGCAGCACGCCGATCGCCGTGCCGATCAGGGCACCGAGCAGGGCGAACATCAGGTTGTGGAAACTCAGCGCGACGCCGAAGCCGTGCGCCAAGTTCGCGATCATCATTTCCATGGTCGTTCCGTCCCCCAGCCGCGCTGCCTCAGTAGGACCAGGGCCAGACGGCTACGCGGATGTCGAGCTCGCGGATGAAGATCCACCAGCACAGGCCGAGCAGGAATACGGTGACGCCGATCACGCCAAGCGGCCGTGCCCGGTGATCCGGGTCCGCGACCGTCGAGATGACGACCGTGCCGATGATGGCGAACATCAGCCCGCCCTGCTCCAGCAGCAGCGCGAAGATGCACATCGCCGCGAGGACGAAGCCTATCATCTGCCATCCTGCGGCGAAGCACAGCACCAGGAAGCCGACCAGTGCACCCAGGCCGACACCGTTGTAGGTCTGTTCGAAGTACGACCCGAAGGCCGGGGAGATGTACCAGACCGCCAGGCCGACGACGATGGCGGCGACGAAGCTGCCTATCTCGATCCCCGTCCACTTCTGCAGCGGATCCGGCCCGCTGACGAAGCCGAAGGCCACGACCAGCAGCCCGAGCAGCATCAGCAGCCAGAAGACGAGCATCGGCATGTAGCCGGGACCCATCCGCCGGGCGGAGCCGAGCGAGTGCTCTTCCAGCCCGATGCCGAAGAAGCCGCCATTGATGTAAAGGCCGGCGAGTGCGACCAGGATAAGGAACAGGCCTGCGGCCATGTCCTTTGCGCTGATTCTCATGCTGGGAACCTCTTTGCCTCCCCGATCCGCAGGGCAGTCTGCACGCGGATTCGTTTCACCTGAGCCTGACCGGCGTGCCGGGTCAAGCAGCGTCGCGCGACCGACCTGTCGCGGAGCCGACCGGCCATCGCCGTCAGTCCACCTGCGCGCCTGACGCGCGCACCACCGGCGCCCAGCGTGCCACCTCGGCACGGATGAACGCAGTGTAATCCTCAGGACCGAGCTTGCCGGGCGTGCCGCCGAGCTCGGCGAACCGCGTGGCCACTGCAGGCTGGTCCAGCACCGCCCGTGTCTCCCGATACAGTCGCTCGACGACCGGTGCCGGTGTGCCGGCAGGGGCGGAGAGGCCGAACCAGGAGGCGCTGGCGAGATCCACGCCCTGCTCGCGGAAGGTCGGCACCTCCGGGAAGGCCGGATGGCGCGCCTCCGCAGCCATGGCGAGCGCGCGCACCGAGCCCTGGCGGACATGCGCGCTGGCGGAGGGCAGGCTGTCCGACATCATCGGCACCACGCCGGCAATCACGTCGGTCATGGCCGGGCCGGCGCCGCGATAGGGCACATGGTTCAGCCGCGCGCCTGTCACCTGGGCGAACTGCACGATGAGCAGGTGGTTGGAGGAGCCCGAGCCGGAGGAGGCGATGGCGAGGCCCCCGTTGTCCTGCCGCGAAAGCCAAATCACGTCCTGCAGGCCGTCAGCGGGAAAGCGCAGGTTCGACACCCAGACCGAGGGCGAGGAAATGACCAGCGCGATATGGACGAAGTCCTTCACCGCGTCGTAGCGGATGCTGCGGTAGAGCGAGGGGCCGATGCCGTGGCTGGCGATGTTGGACATCAGCAGGGTCAGGCCGTCCGGCGCCGCGGTCGCCACCTGCTGGCTGCCCACCGTTGCCCCGGCGCCTGGCCGGTTCTCGACCACCACGGGCTGGCCGAGCCGCTCGCCGAGGCCCTGGGCCAGCAGCCGCGCCACGAGATCCGTGGTCCCGCCTGGAGCGAAGGGTACGACGAGGCGCAACGGCTGGGAGGGCCAGGACGCGCTCTGACCACGAACCGTGGCCGGCAGCGCCGCGAATGCTGCGAAGGCGGCCATGGTGGTACGGCGCGGCAGCGTCCCGGACATGCTCCTCCCTCCTTGGACCGGCAGCGTATGGCATGGCGCGATCCAGCCCGACAAGCCATGGTCCGGCTCCGCTTGCTTCCATGCGGGACAGCGGCGATCCTGATGCCCTATCCCTCATTGCAGGATATTCATGTCGCTCGCCAACGACCCCGAGACGCGCATCCGCGACGCCGCCACGGCGCTGGAGCCCCGGCTGGTGGAACTCCGTCGCGACATCCACGCCCATCCGGAACTGGCCTTCGAGGAGACACGCACCGCGGGTATCGTCGCCGCCGAACTCGCGCGTCTCGGGATCCCGCATCGCACCGGCCTGGGCAGGACCGGCGTGCTTGGCGTGATCGAGGGCGGGCGGCCGGGGCCCACCCTGGCGGTTCGCGCCGACATGGATGCGCTGCCGATTCAGGAGGAGACCGGCCTTCCCTTCGCCAGCACCGTTGCCGGCAAGATGCATGCCTGCGGGCACGACATCCACACCGTGACCTTGCTCGGTGCCGCCTCCGTCCTGAAGGCGCTGGCGCCGCAGATCGCCGGCCGGATCGTCCTGGTCTTCCAGCCCGCCGAGGAAGTGCTGGAAGGCGCGGCGGCGATGATCGCCGACGGCGCGGCGGAGGGCGTGGACTACGCGCTCGGTTTCCACAACATGCCCGACATGCCGGTCGGCCGCTTCGGTTTCGTGCGCGGCGCGGCGCTCGCCGCCTCCGACCGCTTCGACATCGTCCTGCGCGGCAAGTCGGGCCATGCCGCGCATCCTTATGCCTCGATCGACCCGATCGTTGCCGCCGCACATCTCGTTGCGCAGCTGCAGACCGTGGTGAGCCGCGAGATGAAGCCGACCCATCCGGCGGTGGTCACTGTCGGCATGTTCCAGGGCGGCACGACCTACAACATCATCCCTGAACGCGTGCACCTGAAGGGCACGGTACGCACCCTGCACGCGGAAGCGCGCGACAAGGCCGAGGGCGCCATCCGCCGCCTCGTGGAGGGCCTCTGCGCAGCGATGCGCGTGACGGCGGAGCTGGACTACCAGCGGAAGGTTCCGCCGCTGGTCAACGACGATCGTGTGCTCGAGCCCGCCATCGCCAGCCTGCGCGCGCAGTTCGGCGAGGTGGTGGAGGCCGGCGAGCCTTCCATGGGGGCCGAGGACTTCTCCGCTTTCGCCGACCGCGTGCCCGCCTTCCACCTGCGTGTCGGCGCCGGCGCGCCGGGGCGCGACGACCGGCTGCACAATGCCAACTACCAGCCGGACGAAGGCTGCATCAGCCTTGGCGTGCAGGCGCTGTCGCGCATCGCGCTGGACCTTCTGCGGTGAGCCGGCGCATCGCCGAGCTGACCGCGCCCGAGGTGGCGGAGCGGCTTGCCGCCGGCGCCTGCGTCCTGCTGCCCATGGGCAGCCTGGAGACGCATGGGCCGCAGGCACCGATGGGCGATTTCCTGCTGGCCGAGGCCATCGCGGAGCGCATCGCCGCCGCAGCCGCCGCGCGCGGGGCGGATGCGCTGGCGCTGCCGGCCATCCCCTTCGGTGGCGAAGACTTCTTTTCCGGCGTTCCGGGCGGCATCTCGCTGTCCGGCCCGCTGCTGCAGGGCATCGTCGAGGAGACGATCGGCCAGCTTCATGCCACGGGCACGCGGCGCTTCCTGGTGGTGAACGGCCATGGCGGCTCCATCGCGCCGGTCGAGGCCGCCACGCGCGCGCTGCGTCGCCGCCTCGGCGTCATCGTTCCCGCGCTGCATCTCTGGCGGGTCGCGGGCGCGCTGCATGCGGAGCTTGGCGGCAGCCCCGTCTCGCTCGGCCATGGCGGCGATCCGGTCTGGTCGGTGGCGTTGCACCTGCGGCCCGATCTCTGCCGGCCGGAGCGGGCGCGGGCGCGCGGGCCCGAACGGCCCTTCCTGGGCCTGCCCGTGGCCGGTTTCGGCGCCCTGCGCTGCGGCGATGCGGAGATCAGCGTGCCAATGGAGGTGGAGGAGATCGCCCCCGGCGGCGTCGCCTGCGCCGACAGCCGGCTCGGCAGCGCGGAGCATGGCGCGCGCATCGTCGCCCGCCTGGTCGAGGCGGGCGCGACGATGGTCGCACATCTGCAGGAGCGGACAGCGTGAGGATCTGTGTCTACGGCGCCGGGGCCATCGGCGGCCATATCGCGGCGCGCCTGGCCAAGGGCGGCGCGGAGGTCTCCGTCGTCGCCCGCGGCGCGCAACTGGCCGCCATCCAGGCGCAAGGGCTCAGGGTGCTGGCGCCCGACGGGGTGCTGGAAAGCCAGCCGCGTGCCTCGGCCGATCCTGCGGATCTCGGCCGGCAGGATGCCGTCATCGTCACGGTGAAGGCGCCCTCCCTGTCCCAGGTGGCGGCCGGCATCACGCCCTTGCTTGGGCCGGACACCCCCGTGGCCTTCGTCATGAACGGCATCCCGTGGTGGTATTTCGACCGTCTCGGCGGGCGTCTGGACGGGCTGCGCCTGCCTGAACTCGATCCCGGCGAGGCGCTCCGCCGCGCGGTCGGCATCCCGCGCACGCTGGGCGGCGTGGTCTATTCCGCCGCGACGGTGGTCGAGCCCGGCGTCGTCCGGGTGCAGGCGGAGGATGGTCGCGTCGTCCTGGGCGAGCCGGACGGGAGCATGAGCCCGCGTCTCCAGGCGCTGGCGGCTGCCATTGCCGCGGGCGGCATGGGGGGGCAGGCGGTGCCCGACATCCGCCAGGCGATCTGGTCCAAGCTGCTCGGCAACTTGATGACCGGCCTGCTCTGCGTCCTGTCGCGCAGCGCGATGAACGAGGTGCTGGCGATCCCCGCCGCGCGCGACGCGGCCATCCGCATCGGCGAGGAGGTGAAGGCGGTCGCCGCCGCCTACGGCCATGACCTCGGCGGCGCGATCGCGCCGCGCGTGGAACGCTCCATGCGCCTCCCGCACAGGCCCTCCATCCTGCAGGATCTGGAGCTCGGCCGACCGATGGAGGTGGAGGCCTTGTGGCGCGCGCCGCTGCGCCTGGCGCGCGAGGTGGGTGTGGCAGTGCCGACGCTCGAACTGATGGTCGCACTGGCGTCGCAGGCTGCGCGCGCGGCCGGTCTGTGGCAGCCGCAGGAGGGGTGATGCGCATCTGCATTTACGGCGCCGGCGCGATCGGCGGGCATCTGGCGGCACGGCTCGCCAAGGGCGGTGCCGAGGTCTCGGTCGTCGCACGCGGCGCGCAGCTCGAGGCGATCCGCGCGCGCGGCCTGATCGCACGGACCACGGAGGGCCCAATCGAATGCCGTCCGCGTGCCGCGGCGGATCCCGCCGAGCTCGGCCCGCAGGATGCGGTGGTGGTGACCACCAAGGCCCCGGCGCTGCCGGGCGTCGCCGCCGGCATCGCGCCGCTGCTCGGACCCGGTACGCCGGTCGCCTTCGTCACCAACGGCATTCCCTGGTGGTACTTCGAGCGCCATGGCGGTCCGCGCGATGGCGAGCACATCCCCGAGATGGATCCAGGCGGCGCCGTGCGCCGCGCCATCGGCGTGGAGCGCACCATCGGCGGCGTGATCTATTCCGCCTGCTCCGTGCCGGAGCCGGGCGTGGTGGAAGTGACCAGCCGCACCAGCAAGCTGATCCTGGGCGAGCCGGACGGCGCGCGCTCCGATCGCGCCATGGCGCTCGCCGGGGCCTTCAAGGCGGGCGGCCTGCCCTGCAGCGTCAGCGCCGACATCCGCACCGATCTCTGGGCGAAGCTGCTGAACAACCTCTCCAACGGCCCTGTCTGCCTGCTGACACGGCAGCACATGCGGGCCACCTTCGCCGATCCTGCCATTCGCGCGGCGGCGGTTCGGGCCGTCGAGGAGGGCATGGCGGTCGCCGCCGCGATGGGCCGGACGGTTGCCGGCATGGCGGAGGACCGCATCAACCTCTCCGCCGACCTGCCGCACAAGCCCTCGATCCTGCAGGACCTGGAGGCGGGCCGGCCGATGGAGGTGGACGCCCTCTTCACCGTGCCGTTGCGGCTTGCGCGCGAGAGCGGCGTGCCGACACCGACCCTGTCGCTGCTCGTGGCGCTGGCGACCAAGGCGGCGGAGGCGGCGGGGCTGTACCGGCCGGTGGCATGATAGCGGAACCTGCGACGCGGCGCGGGGACAGCCGGCGCCCGTCGCGGTGCGCATGCCGGAGGTGCGGGATGCGGGGGTTCCGCCAGCGGGCACCCTTTTCCGTTGACGCACAAGGCCGGCCCACGCCTAGCTGGCGGGAGGGGAATGCAAGGGAGGCGGAGCCATGGAGCCACTGATCGACCACATCGTCGTGGACGTCCGGGACCGCATGGAGGAGGCGGCACGGCGCTATCGTGCGCTCGGCTTCACCCTCACGCCGATCGGCAGGCACAGCCTCGGCTCGGCCAACCACCTGGCGATCTTCGGGCGCGACTATCTGGAGCTGCTCGGCACCGACATCCCGGGTGGCGCACTGCGGCCGGACCTTGCGGGCTTTCCCATCGGGCTGAACGGCCTGGTCTTTCTCGCCAGGGAGGCGGAGCAGCTGCAGGCAGCGCAGCAGGCGCGTGGCGTGCCGGTGCAGGGCGTGCTGAACTTCTTCCGCCCGGTCGAGTACCCCGACGGTACCAGGGCCCATGCGCGTTTCAACGTCGTGCGCCTGGACATCGCCGCCGCCTTCGACGGCCGTACCTACTGGTGCGAGCACCTGACGCCCGAGCATGTCTGGCGCCCCGAGTGGCAGAGCCATGCGAATGGTGCGACTGGCGTGGCGCGCGTGCTGCTTTCGGTGCGCGACCCGGCGCGGCAGGCGGCGCTCTTCACCCGCATCTTCGGTCCCGCCTTCGTCGCGGAGGGGTCGGATGGCCGGTGCGTCCTGAAGGCCGGAGAGGCGGTGGTGGAGTGCGCGCCGCATGCCGCCGTGGCCGCCGAACTCGGCGCTGCGGCGCCGGATCCGGCGGGGCGCGGGGACCACATGGCGCTGCTCGGGCTGCGCGTCGCCGACCCCGTGCGAACGGCGGAGGTGCTGCGCGCGAACGGCGTCGCCGGCGTCGAGGTGACGGAGAGCCGGGTGCGTGTGCCGGCGCGCGAGGCGATGAACGCCACGCTCGACTTCGTGCAATGACCGGGGTGGCCGGGTGCTGTCTCAGTTTGAGACCCGGCTGCCGACCATGCAGCGCCCCGATCGCATGAGCCATGCCGCAGGTCTCGTTGGTGCGCGGAAGCAAGGCAATGGCAGGAAGCTCGGAGAACGGTGGCAGACGATGCGGGAGCCGCTGGAGGCTGGGTGTATGGGCCACCGTCACGGCGCTCACGCTGCTGATTCCCTTGGTGCTGACGCTGTCGGGCGATGGAGTGGACGGCGAAGGCTGGAATTGGGGCCTGTTCGATTTCGCCTTCATGGGCGTCCTCATGTTCGGCACCGGTCTCGCGTATGAGTTGGCAGCGAGGACGGCGAGCACAATCGCGTACCGCGCCGCCGTCGGCGTCGTGCTTGCGACGGCGTTCCTTCTTGTCTGGATAAACGCTGCTGTTGGCATCATCGGGGAACCGGGCGGCCCCAACCTGATGTATGCGGGTGTACTCGCCGTCGGGATCATCGGCGCCTTCCTCGCGCTTGCAGCCGGATGGCATGGCGCGCGCGTCGGTTGCGACGGCGCTTGCTCAGGTGCTGGTCGCCGTGATCGCGCTGATCGCCGGATTGGGCTCCACTGGACCGATCTGGCCACGGGACATCTTGGCGCTGACCGGGTTCTTTGCCGCGCTGTGGCTCATATCGGCTTGGCTGTTTCGGAAGGCGGCGCGGGAGCAAACCTCCGCCGGCGCAGCGCTCTAGGCTGGCCCGCGACGTTCCCCGTTTCCACCCACTTACAGAAACTTCAAACCGAGACACGATCGGTTGCTGCCATCCGTGGCAGTGCCGTCTGGCCCAGCACCCAGCCCTCCCAGCGGCGGATCCAGGGATCCTCCGGCACGAAATCCGGCCGCGCGCCGTCCAGCACGCCGATCAGGCCGAGGAGGCCGATGACCGAGTCGAAGCGGTCCTCGGCCGCCGCATCCGTGCCGAAGCCGGCGGCGATGGCAGCGGTGAGCGCCGCCTCGGGCACTACCCGCCGCACCACCAGCACGTCTCGCAGCGCCGGTGCCAGTGCCCGCCGCGCCGCCTCGGCGCGCTTGCTGCCAGTGAGGCGCAGCCCGCAGTGACGCAGGGCTTCCGCGGGATAGACCTCGGCCAGCACCGCTCGCCCTGGGACAAGCAGCGCATGCAGTGCGCCCTGGAAGGGCCAGAGTGCGATCGGTCCGGCCTCCGTCGTCCCCTGGGCCGCCAGTGCCGGGGCCAGCCAGTCCCGCCAGGCGGCGATCGCCGCCTTGCCGGACTGGTTGGCGCCGAGCGTCCAGAACACCGGTGCGCCGGCGGGGCGTTCCTCCGTCGCGCGGTCGCACCAGCGCGACAGGCCCATCGGCCCGGACAGCCCGAGGGCGGCCGCATGCGCGGCGCGCGTCATGCCCCTGGTGCCGCGCGCGGGGTAGAAGGGCCGTTCCGGGCCGACCGTCTCCAGCACCGCGTTCACGGCGAAGAAGCCCGGCCGCGTCGCCAGGGCGCGAAGGAAGGCGGGGAAGTCGGGCTCCGGCCGCTTCGCCGCGTATTCCCGCGGCAAGCCGAGCGGCAGGTCCAGGCCGAGCGCCACTGGCAGTCCCGGGGCGAGCAGAGCCGCCAGCAGTGCGGCCGGGTCTCCCACC
>Ga0182741_1004071_pt1 | contig 14791 bp, 13 predicted proteins | sample eDN5th37CBELigOP_FD_128874 | JGI IMG/M metagenome (GOLD analysis project Ga0182741, IMG submission 128874) | Enriched Organic Plus compost microbial communities from Emeryville, California, USA - eDNA 5th pass 37_C BE-Lig OP (version 2) (version 2) ...
AGGCGGACCGGTGCGCTCAGGGTAGCGCCCTTGAGGTCGAGGACGATGCGCGGCGGCGAACCCAGGGCGAAGTCCTGGACGTCCACCGAGCCCGCCACCGCCACCACCACCTCGGCGCGTCCGGCAGCCGGGATCACACTCAGCGACCTCACCTCGCCGCCGTTGTGTCCCTCGATTGTCATTGCATGAGCGATGTCCACATGCGCGCCCAGCGCAAGGAGCATCACTCCGACCAGCGCAGAGACCCGCTTCATTGAGACCTCGCTCTCGTGGTATCGTTGAGTGCCAGCACTTCCTGCCTGCTGAAACCGTATTCCTCGATGGTGAACGTCACAGACTTGGGCGCGATCTGCGCGACGCGCATCCGGCCAAGCGTCTGGCCCGCCTTCACCCGGTACTGCTCCTGCGTCGAGACATCGCGCATGATCGCCACCGACCGGCCTTCCGGTGCATAGATCACCGTCACCAGACGGAGATCGGAGATCATGGGCCGCAGGTCACCATTCGCTATGAGCGAGACGAACGGGTCGCGCCTTCCATCGGCGCTGTAGGAGAAGGACTCGCGGAAGAGCGTGATCTCCTTCTCCGCTCCCTTCGCCGGCGACTCGTCGGGCCGGGCAGCGGGTTTCGCCGCGGTCGGCGCGGCCGGCGCTGCAGCCGCGGCCTTCGCGGGCGCTCCCGACTTCGCATCGGCGTCGTGCGCGGGCGCGGCAGGCGTCTTCGCCGCCGGTTTGGCTTTCGCGGCCGCCGGTGCGGCGCTCGAAGCGCTGGCAGGAGCAGCCGTACCGCTCTTCTCCTTCGCGGGAGCCGCGGAAGCCGCACCCACCATCTGCTCTCTATCGGTGTGCTCGTTGGTGGCCGCCACCGCGTTCGACGCCGCGCTCTTCGCGTGCGTCAACGTCGACATCGACTGAGCACGCAGCCGCGGCGCCACGCCGATGGCGAGGCTCGCTACGGCGAGCGCGCCGAAGATCGTTTTCGTGGTCATGATCAATCCCCTCCTCTCACTGGCACATCGGCAACCTGATCGGCGCCAAGACCGTTGGTGACGAAGGTCTGCAGCTCGAAGCGCGCTTCGATCACGGCGCCGTCGGAGCTGCGCCTCGACTTCTGAGCATTGGCGTTGTTGGAAACGCCCAGCGAGATGTTCGTCGGGAGCACGATTCGATTGAGCGAGCCCACGTTGGTGAAGAATTCGGCCAGCTCGTGGTAGCCGCCGATGATCGACATCCCATAGCGGTAGGTGTCGTAGCTCGCCCCCTTCATGACCGGCTGTGGATCCACGCTGGCCACATCCAGCCCCACTCGGCGCGCGGCGGTGGAAACCTGCTCGAGAAGAGCGGGGACCTCGTTGCCAGTGGGCACGAGCGAGCGGATGAGGGCGAGGCTCCGCTGGTATTCCGCGAGCTCGCGGCGGATGTCATCGATGCTGCCGCGCGACATCTCCACCTTCGCCTTCTCGTTCAGCCCCACGAGCGTCTCCACCCGCGTCTGCTGCTCCGCGAGCTCCACCGAACGCGGCTGATAGACCATGTACCAGTAGAGACCGATCGCGGCGACCGCTACCATGCACACCAGAAGGAGCGCCTGCTCACGCTGCCCCTTGGGCATTCCGAGCATCGTTACCTCACCGAGAGGGAGACGGGTACCACGGAGATCGCCGACGGATCGGGCGGCTGGTACGAGGCGTCGAGCTGGAACTCGGTCACCTGCTTCCCGTCCACTAGGATCAGGGTGGATTTCACGAGCTGCACGTTCTCGATGAACGGCGATGACTCGAGGACTCTCATGAATCGAGTGAGCGCCTGAATGTCCACCGTGTTTCCGACGAGCCGTAGCTGCACCGGCGGCACCACCACGCTGTCAGGCTCCGCATTCGCGGCCTTCTTCCCCTTCTTCTCCGGCTCCGGCTCGGGGGCGGCGAGCGTGGTGGTGTTGGTCTGGGTTATCGAGGTGACCCAGGTATACGGCGGAAGCGCCCGGCTCACCTCATCCATGATGTGTGGCCAGACGTAGCGCTTGTCGTCGAACGACTTGATGAGCGATACCTGTTTGAGAACGGAATCGCGCTGTGCTTCGGCCTTTCGCTTCTCCTCGATGACCGCCGCGAAGCGGACCGAGTCCTGCCGCGCGACGCGCAGCTCCTCGTCGAGCGAGGTGGCACGCGTGTTCTGATGCCAGTACATCCCTCCGACGAGGAGCCCGGCCAGGATCGCCGAACCGACCGCGCCGAGCAGCCACGGGTCCTTCACCCTGGAGGCGAGGCCCGAAGCGAGCTCGGAGAAGTTCACCCCGGCACCCTTGCTCCGAGTCTTCTTCCCACTGCCTGGGAGGAGATTGATTTCGATCATTACGGTGCCTTCCGAGGAAGATCAGGCGGCCTGGCGCAGTGCCAGTCCTATTGGGAGCATGAGCAGCGGAGCGACATCGTCGATGACGAGCGAATCGAAGGCACCGTCACGTACGCGCAGGCGCTGTAGCGGGTTGGCCTGCTCCACGTGGAGGCCGAGTCGCGCGGCGAGCGATTCGGTGAGGCCTGGAACTCGCGAGCCACCGCCGCAGGTGTAGATGGCCGTCAATTTGTTCACGTTCCGCGACGAGCTCGCGAGGAACGCCGCCGCGCGCTCGATGCCCACGGCGAGCTCCTCGCCGCGACTCTCGATCACCGCATCGAGATGCGGCGAGCGATCGTATCCCTGGAGGAGCGCATCCGCCTCGTCCGCGCTCAGACCGCGCTCACGCTGCAGGTCTTCGCGGAAGCGGCGCGTGCCGACGGTGATGTCGCGCGAGAGGAGCGGGACGCCGTCGTCCATGATGTTGATGTTGGTGACCTCGTGGCCGATGTTCAGGAGGCAGACCACGCCGGTCATCGCGTCGGGGTAGTTCACCTCGAACGCGTTGTGGAGCGCGAAGGCATCCACGTCCACCGTGTTGGGAGTCACGTCGGCGTCGGCGAGCATGCGCATCTTGCTCTCGATCAGGTCGCGCTTGGCCGCCACCAGAAGCACGCTCATCTCGAGCCCTTCGGCATCGGGGTCGAGGATCTGGAAGTCGAGCTCCACCGACTCCATGTCGAAGGGCACGTGCTGCTCCGCTTCCCATCTGATCAGCTCGCGTGCCTGCTGCTCCTTCACGCGGTCGATCTGGATCTTCTTGATGATCACATCGCGCCCGCCCACCGCCGTCACCACCGTCCTGGTCTTCACGCCCGTGGCCGAGAGGGCCGCGCGCACGCTCTCGGCAACGATGCCCGGATCCATTATCTCGCCTTCGACAATGGCATCGGCGAGCAGAGGCACGATCGCCACTCTGGTGAGCTCGGGCTCACCCCTTCCATGATCGATTACCGCGACCTTGACGAGACCCGACCCGATGTCGAGCCCTATTGTCGTTTTCTTGCGACCCAGGAGCGCCATAGTTTGGCCGTGCGGTGACGGGGATTCGCGAGCTGCCTCGCGGCTGTGATTCCATCGGTCCTTGGTCCGCCCGGGCAGCATACAACTGCCCCACGGGCAGGCGTTTTGGCTACCAGAGACACGACCGGGGGCGGACAAAGTAACGCGTTTCAGTACATCTCCGACCATGCCATGCCCTCCGGTACGACGGGCAGCGCCGCGGCGCGCAACGCGCGCTCCACGGCACAACTGGAGTAGCGCGCGAGAGACCCGCCACGCACCATCACGCGCGAGGCGAGAGCGGTGCCGTGGAGCGCTGAAGCTCCGGTGATCTCGAGCACACCCCGGACGGCGGCTACTCCGCTGAAATACGCACCGCCGGCGATGGTCAGGTCGCCATCGACGATGAGCAGCCCCTCCCCCGTGCCGCCCTCGATGCGCATGTTCCCGGGTGCGTGGATGAGCGGGAAGTGATCGGCGCAGGGCGATTCCTCGCCGAGCAGGCGCAACGGGTCGCCGAGAACGTCGGGCCGCGTCACGTCGCACTCGCCCGCGCGATCGAGCGCGGGTGCCGGCGCGAGGATCGCCGCGTCGCCCGCGAGTTGGACGCCGAACGCGGCGATCGAATCGCGGTCGCGCGTGCCGAAACGCTCGTACATCTCCGGGCCGGCGGCCGCGACGTCCGCGCTCACCGGTGGTGCACCGACCAGGCATGGCTTCGCCGTGCACTCCCCACCACTCACCGACGTCACGGCTGGAACGATCACGGCCGGGCGATCGACGTCCTCCGGCGGACAACTCCAGTGGGGCGGCACTGTATCGATCCCGGAGATTCGAGACGAGTCGCCGACCCAGGCTCCATCGCGCGCGATCACTGCCGCGCGCGCACCCAGCCACGGGATACGAAGCGCCACGAGGAGCCCGATGCGCCTGAACGCCGGCGAGCTGGCCGGACCGGCAACGCCGGTGGACACGAGAAGGAAACTGCCCTGCTCGAGCTTCCAGATTCGTACCGTGTCGGCCGCATCGGGAGCCGGATCGAACGCGTTGAGGTACAGCAACCCACGCCGCGTACTGCCGTTCCACTCCGGCCGCCACGTTTCGGGCGAGAGCGTCGCGGCCAGCCCGTACTCGGCGCTCGCGAGCGCCTGCACCCGATGTACCGCATCGTGGCCGTCACGCTGCTCACGGAGCGCGGTGAAGAAGACGCCGGCCACCAGCACCCCGAGGACCGCCATGGCCACGACGGCCATGACGAGCGCCACACCGCGGCGGGCGCGGCAGCGCGACGCGAGCTCCAACGGCGGATGAGAGCTCATCATCGGTTACGCAGAGCGACGGAGGCGAGTACGGAATCCGAGCGGAGCCCGAGGGCGAAGCCCATCGCGCGTAGCGGCGCGTCGGAGACGGCCCGGGAGAGGATGTCCATTCGCGCCACGCGCATCGGATCGGTGGTGGCCGCGCCGCTGGAGTCGAGGAAGGTGAAGCTCACCCCCTCCGAGGCGAATGGCCCGCTCACGGGCTGGATCGAGCTGCACGGGACGTCGCGCTCCGGCGCGCAGTCGGAGAAGCCGAGGTACCAGCGGCCATCGCCCGCGCGGTAGAGCTGGTAGCGCGAGCGGCGAACGAAGCGAAGCGATGCGCCGGCTCCAGCCGCGGCATCGAGCGGCGGCGTGATCCCCAGCGAGAGCGCCGCGCTCTCCTCGGCGGCGGTGCGTGCCAGACCGGTGGCGACGGGGCAACGACCGCCCGGGGCCGGCGCGGCAGCCAGCGTATGCCCCCGCCAGCCGGATAATGCCGAGTCGCTCGCCGCGGTGAAGACGAGTACCGTGTCGCCCTGGCGCGGCGCCACGATCCACGATGTGAGCTCGCTCCACGCTCCACGATCTGGGATGACTATCGTGCCGCGCGTGGAATCCACCGCGCAGATCACCGACGTGCCGATGATGGAGCGGTAGTCCACGTGCTCCGCGCTCATCTCGTAGATGCCGCCGGATGCGGCGGACACGGCGCGTAGCTCGCGCCGAGGCAACTCCGCGCCATCGAGCGCCGTCCGATGTGCTTCGATCACCCCGTCCACGGCGGCGAGGAAGCGCTGCTGGCCAACCGCCACGCGCATGATGACGCCGCCGATCATGGCGAGGAGCACCAGCACCACCACGAGCTCCGTCAGCGTGGCGCCACGCCGGTCTCCGCACCTCAGCACGATACCGAGCTCCGAAATACATGGGCGCGCGAACCGTGCACGGCGCCATCCGCACGGAGGATCACGCTGTCTACGATCACCTTCACCCCCGCCGGGCCATGCGCCGCGCTCCAGAGCTCCCGGCTCCCACGGTCATCACTGCTTCCGGAGGCAGAGGAACAGCGCCCCGCGCGGAGGAGCTCGAGCCGCGTCTCGCCCCGCACCGCTATCGTGGAGAGCTGCTGACCGCGGCGTTCCAGCTTCACGCTTGCGGCGCCGGCGCTCGTGAGAGCCACGAGCCCCACCGCGAGCACTACGGTGGCGGCCATCAATTCGACGAGCGTGAAGCCACGATGGATGCGATGGTCGCGATGGAAGCGAGGGATGGTTGGTGGAGCGGCGACTGTGGCTGGCGATGTGCGCATGGTGGTTGGCTCCCGTGGTGGTCAGCGGTGAACGACATGCGCACCAAGATGGCGTCCATGGCGATTGGAGCATCACCGAAAATGCCTGCCGATTACCACTTCATTCCGCGAGCCAGCCGCGGGGATCAGTCGTCCAGACCGTAATCGCGGATCTTGTAGAGGAGCGCGCGATGGGAGAGATCGAGGAGCCGGGCGGCGCGCGTGCGATTTCCGCGCGTGCGCTCCAGAGCGCGCCGGATGAGCCGCCGCTCGAGCTCCGCGGTGCGCCGCTTCACGGAGAGATCGCCATCGGACGATGTCCCCTCCGCCACGCGCTGCGTGCGCTGCACCAGGCCGGTGAGATGCTCCGTGCCTATCACCTCGCCCCCCGACAGCACCAGCGCACGCTCGATCACGTTCTCGAGCTCCCGAACGTTGCCCGGCCAACCGTGCTCCATGAGCAGGTGCATGGCGGCGTCGTCGACGTGCGTGACGGGGATTCCCAGCCGCGCGCCATGGCGGCGCACGAAGTGGAGAGTCAGCTCGGGGATGTCCTCGCGCCGCTCGCGCAGCGACGGGAGCCTCACACCCACGACGTTCACCCGGTAGTAGAGGTCCTCGCGGAAGCGTCCGGCGCTCGCGTCGGCGGCGAGATCGCGATTGGTGGCCGCGACCACGCGCACGTCGACCCGGCGAGTGTCGTTGGAGCCGACGCGCCGGACTTCGCCCTCCTGCAGCACGCGCAGAAGCTTGACCTGCAGCGCGAGGGGCAGCTCGCCTATCTCGTCGAGGAAGAGCGTCCCGTGCTCCGCCTCCTCGAAGAGGCCCGGCTTGTCGGCCGCGGCACCCGTGAATGCCCCCTTCACGTGCCCGAAGAGCTCACTCTCGAGGAGAGTGTCGGGGATCGCGCCGCAGTTCACCGCCACGAACGTGGCATCCGCGCGCGGGCTGGACTGGTGGATGAGCCGCGCGATGAGCTCCTTGCCGGTGCCGCTCTCACCGGTGACGAGCACCGTGGACGGGTGGCGCGCCACCTTGCGCGCGAGATCGAGCGCTGCGAGGAAGGCGGGGCTGTGCCCGATCATCTCGAAGCCGCGAATCGCTTCCAGCTCCTCCTCGAGCCGCTGCACCCTCGCGCGAAGCTTCTCGCGCTCCGCGGCCTTGCGCACGCAGAGGATCACCTCTTCGGCACGGAAGGGTTTCTGGATGTAATCGTAGGCGCCCCGCTGCATCGCCTCGATCGCTGCATCGGCATCGCCGTAGGCGCTCATCGCGATCACGAGTGCCCGGCCGCCCCGCTCCATGTACGCATCGATGAAGGCGAGGCCGCCCATCTTCGGCATGCGCAGGTCGCAGAGCACGATGTCGGCGTCGTCGCGCGCGAGCGCCGCGAGCGCCTCCTCGCCCTGCGATGCGGTGAAGGTCTCGTGGCCTTCGGCGGCGAGAATGGCCGACACAGTCTGCCGGAGACCCGGCTCGTCGTCCACCACCAGGATTCTCATCGCGCCAGTGCCAGCTCCGGTTCGTCGGCAGCCGCGTCGCCGGATGGAGCAGCGGCGACCGGAAGACAGATCACGAACGCGGCGCCGCCCTCCCGGGCGCTGCGAACCCACACCGTGCCGCTCAGCCCCTCGATGATCCGCGAGACGAGCGCCAGACCCAGCCCCGTCCCCTTCCCCGGATCCTTGGTCGTGTAGAACGGGTCGAAGATGCGCTCGCGCTGCTCCCATGGTACGCCCGGCCCCGTATCGGCGACGACTATCTGGATCACCTCCTCGGGGTTGCCCACCGCGTCGAGCCACGCGCGGACGCGCGCGCTCTGGTCGCGCACCTGCCTGAAATCCTCCGGGTCGTCCGCGCGCCGCGCGGAGCGCCCGGTGGCCTCCGCGAACGAGTATCGCCGGCTCACGACGGAGATCGCGCCGTCGCCCTCCACCGCATCCACGGCGTTCAGCAGGAGATTCACGAATACCTGCTCCAGCTCGTGAGAGTCGCCCCGGAGCAACGGCAGGTCGTCGTGCAGCGCGAGCGTCACCTGCACGCCACGGAGCGTCCCCTGCTCCGAGAGCATCTGGACCACGTTGCGTGCCACCTGGTTGGCGTCCATCGGCAGCGACACCCTGGCGCGGGCGCGTGCGTAGTCGAGCATCCCGCGCACGATCCGGTCTATGCGCGCGCTCTCGCGCTCGATGCCGGCCAGCGCGTCGGCCGCGCCGGTGTTCCCGGCTACCGATGCTTTCAGGAGGTGCGTGTAGCCGGCGATCGCACCGAGCGGGTTCCCCACCTCGTGCGCCACGCCGGCGGCGAGTCTGCCGACGCTGGCCACCTTCTCCAGATGGGCGCGTTGCGCCTGCTCCTCGAGGAGCCGGCTGGTCATCCGGTTGACGCTGTGCGAGAGCCGCGCGAACTCGCGCGTCTCGCCCGGCGGAACGCGCCGCGAGAGGTCGCCGTTGGCGATGGCCTCCACCGCGGCCACGACTCCCTCGAGCGGCGCTATCACCAGCCCCTGGAGCTTGTACGCGCCGAACACCACGAAGATCACCACGTCGGCGAGGATGAGGAGCGCCAGGTAGAGAGCCCCGTTGCGGCTGCTCACCAGTTCCTGAAGCACCATCACGTTGAGTGCGGCGAGCGAGAGCGCCGCCGTGCCCAGCACCGCGAGGCTGAGCAGCATCTCCGCCTTGAGGGAGGTGAAGAGCTGCGTCCGCGCCGCGCGCGGCCGGCCGCTCTTCACGCCCAACAGCCGCAGGACTCCCGTCACACCTCCACCCCGTAGCGCGCCAGCTTCCTGTAGAGCGTCGACACATCGATACCGAGCACCTCGGCGGCACGGCTCTTGTGGCCGCCTTCACTCTGCAGCACCCAGAGGATGTACGCGCGCTCGATCGCCTCGAGCGATGGATTGGAGCTGCTCTCGCGCTCCGTCACCAGCGGCTCCGCGCGCCGCTCGACCACGCGCTCGGGGAGCGCCGCGACGTCGATCACCTCTCCCTCGGTGAGGATCACGGCGCGCTCGAGCGCATTCTCGAGCTCGCGCACGTTCCCCGGCCAGTCGTAAGCCTGGAGCGCCTCCACCGCCTCCTCGGTGAGCCGCTTCGAGTCGGTGCCCGCGGCTCGCGCGGACGCCTTCAGGAAGGCGTCGGCGAGGAGGGGAATGTCCTCGCGCCGGCGCCGCAAGGGCGGGAGGTGCAGCGCGAAGACGTTCAGGCGATAGAAGAGGTCTCCGCGGAAGCCACCGCGCTTCATCTCCTCTTCGAGATCTCGATTCGTGGCCGCCACGATCCGCGTATCGATCGGGATCGCCTCGGTACCTCCCACGGGGATGACTTCGCGCTGCTGCAGCACGCGCAGGAGCTTCACCTGAGTCGACGGCGTGGTCTCGCCGATCTCGTCGAGGAAGAACGTGCCGCCGGCCGCGGCGGCGAAGAGCCCCATCTTGTCCTTCACGGCGCCGGTGAAGGAGCCCTTCATGTGACCGAAGAGCTCACTCTCGAGGAGGCTCTCGGGGAGCGCACCGCAGTTGATCGAGTGGAAGGACGACTCCGAGCGCGCCGAGAGGTCGTGGATGTAGCGCGCCACGACTTCCTTCCCGGTTCCCGACTCGCCCTGGATGAGCACCGTGGAATCGGTGGGCGCCACGGTCTCCGCGAGGCGGAGCACCGAGAGCCACGCTTCGCTCCGTCCCACCGGCACGCCGGTCGCGCTCCGGTCGAGCCGGCGAATCTCCTGCCGCAACGACCGGTTCTCCGCTCTGAGCAGGCGGTGCTCCGCGGCCCTGCGAAGGATCGCGACTATCTCGTCGTTGACGAAGGGCTTCTGGATGTAGTGGTACGCGCCCGCGTTCACAGCCTGGATCGCCGAGCGGAGATCGGCCTGCGCAGTCATGAGGATCACCGGCACGTCGGGGTCGCGCGAGCGCGCGGTGGAGAGCACCTCGAGCCCCGAGACTCCGGGCATTCGCACGTCGGTGAGCACCACGTCGGGAGACTGCTGCTCGATCTCCTCGAGGCCCTTGCGGCCGCCCAGAGCCGTGCGGACGCGAAAGCCTTCCTTCCTGAGGAGGATTCCCAGCGTCTCGAGGATGCCTGCCTCGTCGTCCACCACGAGGACGTTCGCGCCGCCGGTAGGGAGCGTGGCCGTGCTCATGCGGCCTCCGCTTCGGCGAAGCGGCTGCGCGGGAGGAGCACCGTGAAGCGCGTACCGTGCGCCGAGCTGTCCACGAGCACCACTCCGCGGTGCGCATCGACTGCGCGATGAACTATCGGGAGGCCGAGCCCGGTACCGCCCGACTTGGTGGTGAAGAAGGGATCGAACACGCGTTCTCTCAGATCTGCGGGGATGCCCGGCCCCTCGTCCATGACGTGGAGCGCCAGAGCGTTATCGGGGAAGAGCACGCCGCGCGGGAGCTGGTCACCGCTGGCCTCCGCGAGCTGCACGCGCACCTTCCCTCCCGGCGGCGACGCCTGGACGGCATTGAGCACGATGTTGAAGACGGCGCGGTGGAGCAGGTCTTCGTCGCCTTCCATGAACACCGGCTCGCGCGGGATGTCGCACTCCACCACGATCTCCTTCTCGCCATCCGGGAAGCTGGCGGCGAGGCTGGCGGCCGCGCGGGCGATGCCGCCGAAGTCCACGAGCGCGCCGCGCGTGACCCGCACGCGGGCGAAATCGAGGAACTCGGAGAGAAGGCGCGAGAGCCGGTCGGATTCGCGCACTATGAGACGCCCCAGCGTTCGCTCGTCCTCGCCCGCCCCGGCGGAGAGCGCTAGCTGCTCCACCGCGCTGCGGATGGACGCGAGCGGGTTCTTGATCTCGTGCGCGAGCGAGGCGCTGAGCTCCGCCACTGCCTCCAGCCGCTCGGTGCGCATGCGCAGCTCCTCGAGCCGCTTGTTGTCGGAGATGTCCTGGAAGATCACCGTGGCCGAGAGCTGGTCGGGCGACCCCGCGGCCACCATGGTGGTGGTGGTGAAGCCTATGGACACCGCGCGTCCGTGCAGCGTGATGGATGCCTCACCGCGCGTGACGCGCTCGCGCTGCTGCACGGCGCGCTCCAGGGCGGCGGCGAGCGCCGGGGCGGGAACAGACACGAGCTCCTGCAGCGTGCGGCCGCGCGCTGTGGAGCTGTCGAAACCCAGAAGTGCGCCGGCGCTCGGATTGGCGAAGAGGAACACCCCGCTCGAGTCGACCGTGATGATGCCGCTGCGGATGTTGTGCAGGATGTCCTCGGCCTGGAGGCGGGCGAGCACCAGCCGCGCCTCGAGTTCCTCGCGCGCGCCGCCCGCCTCCTGCAGCCGCGCGGAGAGGTATGTTACACCCAGGGCCACGGCGGCGAAGACGCCGATCTGGAGGAGCACGCTTATGTCGTCGGCACCGCGATTGGAGAAGATCACGTCGGCCCCGTAGAGCGCTATGCCGAAGGCGGCAATGAGCAGCGCGCCAACCGTGGGGAGGATGAGCGATGCGGCCGCGGTCACCAGTATGTACAGCGCGGCGAACTGCGACTGTGCGCCGCCGGTGACGTGCACGACCGCCGTGACCAGCACCACGTCGAATACCGCCTGCAACGTGTAGAAGGCGCGGCCCGTGGGGTGCTCGGAGGCGGGACCGTGGAGCGCGCCGTACCAGCTGGAAGCCGTCGTGAACCCCAGCGCCGCCACCATGGCTATCGATGCCACCATGGTGCTGTGCGACTCGGCGTCCTGCCATGCGAAAAGTGCCGCCAGAAAGACCGAGGACGCGAGCGACAGTCGGCCTATGTACAGCCAGCGGAGGACGCGTATTGGCTCGAACATTCGTATCCCTGGAACGTAGAAGCGCCCCGTGCCGTCGGCGCGCGGCGCCCGGCGTCCCGGAAGAACTCTTGCATACTGCGATACCGGGACATTCCGCCGACCATTGCATTTCGCTATATCTTCGACGATCAACGCTCTAGAGGAGTTACGTGGAAAGCCCGACGGAGCAGCTGACCCTGGGCGCGATCGCGTTGCGCCTGCTCGCCGTGCTCGTGCTGGTGTTCGCCAACGCATTCTTCGTGGCCGCCGAATTCGCTCTCGTGGGGGTTCGGCGCAGCCGGATCGATGCCAGAGCGGCGGAAGGCGACCGGGGCGCGAAGGTGGTACAGCAGGCGCTTCAGCACCTCGACCGCTACATCTCGGGAACCCAGCTCGGGATCACGCTCTCATCTCTGGCGCTCGGCTGGATCGGCGAGGCCACGTTGGCGTCGCTCCTGGACCGGCTGCTCGCGGCCTTCGGCATCACGGCGCCCGCCGGTGTGACCCACAGTGCTGCCGCGATCACCGCGGCGTTCCTGGTCATCACCTTCCTGCACATCGTGCTGGGAGAGCTGGCGCCGAAGTCGATGGCGCTGCTCAACCCGGAAGGCGTGAGCGTGTGGGTGACGCGCCCGCTGCGCGCCTTCACCTGGCTCATGCGGCCGTTCATAGCGATCCTGAACGGAGCTGCCAACGCGTTCCTCAAGCTTCTCGGCCTGCATACCGTCTCGGAGAGCTCGAGCGTGCACTCGCCCGAGGAGCTGCGCCTGCTGGTGATGCAGACGCACGCGCACGGCCTGCTCGACGAGACCGACTCGCAGATGCTGGCGGGGGTCTTCGACTTCCACAACAAGAAGGTTCGCGACGTGATGCGCCCGCGCACCGAGATAGTCGCGCTGCCCATCGGCATCACGGAGGAAGAGGTGTGGGAGGTGGTGCGCCGCGAGCGCTACTCGCGCTACCCGGTCTACCGCGAATCGCTGGACGACGTGGTGGGCGTCTTCCTCGCCAAGGATCTCTGGCTGCACGACGGCGCCGAGCCGTTCTCGCTCGAGCGCTTCGTGCGCCAGGCGCTCTACGTCCCCGACACCCGCGCCGCCGAGCGCGTGCTCGACGACCTGAGACGCACGCGTGCACACATGGCCGTGGTGCTCGACGAGTACGGCGGAACGGCGGGGATCGTGACGATGGAGGATCTGGTGGAGGAGGTGATCGGAGACATCGCCGATGAATACGACGTTGCCGCGCGCGAGGCGCTCGAGATGAACGGAGTGCTGGAGCTCTCGGGATCGCTCTCGCTCATCGACGTGCGCAACGACCATAACCTCCAGATCCCCAACGGGAGCTGGTCCACGCTCGGGGGCTACGTCTTCTCGCGCCTCGGCCGCCTGCCCACGGTGGGCGATCGCGTTTCCTTCCCCGGCGGCGAGCTCGAGATCGTCGCGATGGAGGGGCGCCGGGTGGCGGAAGTGCGCGTGCACCGCGCCGCGCTCGACGGGAAGGCTACCGCGTGAGCGACTCGCTCAGGGTGAGTGACGAGCTGGCGATCCCGCGCTCCGAGCTCCAGTTCCGCGCCACGCGCTCGGGTGGACCCGGCGGCCAGCACGTCAACACCTCGTCCACGCGCATCGAGCTGCTCTGGAACGTGCGTACCTCGCGCACTCTCACGGATGAGCAACGCGAGCGCGTGCGCCAGCGCCTGGCCAGCCGCACGGACGCCGACGGCTTCGTTCGCGTGGTCTCCAGCGAGAATCGCAGCCAACTCCGCAACCGGGAAGCAGCCGAAGCTCGCCTCGCCGAGATCGTCGCCCGCGCGCTGGCGAAGCCGCGCAAGCGCATCCCCACCCGCCCCTCCCGCTCCGCCCGCGAGACGCGCCTCAAGGACAAGCGCATGAGGAGCGAGAAGAAGAGGATGCGGCGGGGAGAGGAGTGAGCGCGAGAAAGGAAGCGGACGAAGCAGACGGCGAAGAGCAGCGAGCGGGCCCGGGATCGAGGGCTCTACTCCTACGAACCGCTGCTGCCTACCGCTTCCCGCTCTTTGCTTCCCCTCCCCTCTTTGTCCTCCCCTCGATACCAGTACGACACCAGCGCTATGAAGATGCCGGCGAGGATGCAGGATCCGACCCGAAGGCCGATGGCCGATAGGCTCCAGGCGTGGATGACGGCATCGAGGGCTGCATAGCAGGCGAGGGCGAGGCCCGCGACCCGCGACGCGGTATGCGAATGGCGACGCCCATGGAAGATCGCGGCGATCCCGGCCAGCGCATAGAAAACGATGAGCAGGAAGGCCGAGATGTCGGGTGTGTAGGCCCGGGCCAGCTCCTGGCGGATCCAGAGGAAGGCGGCCAGCACGGGGAGCGGAGCGAGCACGGTGAGATCGACGCCGCGCAGACGCGTTGCGCAGCGCGAGAAACCCCAGAGCGCCAGCACCACTGCGAGTGCGGCACCGGATGCCGCGGTGGCGAAGGGAGTGTAGCCGTAGGCCGCGCGGTCGAGCAGGAGCGAGTACGACCAGAGCGCCACGATGGCCAGGACGATCGCGATCGGGATCGCGAGCGCCTCGGAGCCACGCTCGCGCATCAGCAGGGAGAAGAGCGCCGCATGGGCGGCGAGTGCGACGACGCACCACGCGCCATGGTGATTCAACGCCAGGAAGAGCGCGATCGCACTGGTGACGCAGGCGGTGGCGATGTGGAGCTCGCGACTCTCTTCGTCGGCCCACGCCGCGGCGCAGGCGAGCGCCACCCAGATGAGTGCGACGAGTGCGCCATCCACCGTGTCCGGATGCGCGAGCTCGGGCAGCGCGGCGCCCAGATATCCGAGCGGAAGCAGAACGGCGGCAGCGACCCTCCACGCCGGCGGGGTCGCGCCGCGGCGGGGCGCGGCGAGCGCGCTCACGCTTCCAGCCAGCGCGAGGACGATGGCCGTGGGCGCGGCATGCGCGCCGAGCCGAGACGCGAGCAACGCCCCAACGCCGATGGAGAGGAATCCGAGCGCGAGCCGCACGCGCACCGCGTCCGCTCCCCATGCGAGCGC
>Ga0182741_1004074_pt1 | contig 14779 bp, 9 predicted proteins | sample eDN5th37CBELigOP_FD_128874 | JGI IMG/M metagenome (GOLD analysis project Ga0182741, IMG submission 128874) | Enriched Organic Plus compost microbial communities from Emeryville, California, USA - eDNA 5th pass 37_C BE-Lig OP (version 2) (version 2) ...
CACCGAGAGGGGAGCGTCGGGCGGGGCGTAGGCGTTCAGGGGATCGCCCGGCGTTGCCTGCAGAAGCAGGAAACACAGGATCGTCACGATCAGCAGGAGGGGGATGTTGATGATCAGGCGTCGCTGGATGTATCTCCCCATGGAGGCGCTCCAGTCGCATGCTGGGTAGGGAACGGAGGCGGGCGTGCCTCACGCCATGAGGCACGCCCGCCAGGTCACCTCGAAGGTCCGTTACGACGCGATGTCCCACTCGTGGGCAGCGTCGTAGTAGCGTCCGCCGCCCGGTGCGGGCGTCCAGACGAAGTTCTCGACGTCGTTGGAGACGGCGCCGAATCGATCGCTCACCCACAGGAAGCCCCAGGGGGCTTCTTCCTGTTGCAACGCACAGGCGTCCTGATAGATGGCGGCACGTGCTTCGGGATCGGCCTCGACCTGCCCGGCATCGTACAGCTCATCCATCTGCGGGTTTGCGTAGCGGGCACGGTTCACGCCGTTGGGCGGGAAGGCCTCCGAGTGGAAGTAGGCGCGGGTGATGGCCGGGTCCGGCCCGTTCCCGGCACCGCCGTAGAACACGTGCCAGTCCTCGGTCGTGTTGACGCGCTCCGTGAAGCTCGGCACGTCCATCACGCGAATGTCGACCTCGACACCCACGTCCGCGAGGAACTGCTGGATCGTGAGCATGACGTCGTTGGAGAGCTGGTCATCGTAGTAGGTGAAGAACTCGATGGGCCCGTCCTGCGACCAGCCGGCCTCCTCGAGGAGCTGGCGGGCCATGTCCGGATCGTACGGGTAGTCCGCGAGCCCTTCGGGGATGTACTGCTCGCTCGAGAAGATGCAGGGGATGTTCGTCGCCGATCCGGCGAACAGCGACTCCACGATCGCATCCTCGTCGATGGCGTACATCCATGCCTGCCGGATGCGCGGGTCGTTGTATGGCTCCACGAGGTGGTTCCAGGTGATCACGTTCGCGACCAGCGACGGTCCGGCGATCACGGTCAGCTCTGCCTCGCCTTCCAGGTCGGCAGCCTCGTCAGCCGTCAGGTAGGTGAACTGGATTTCGCCAGACCGCAGGGCCAGGACGGCGCTTCCCGCCTCGGGGAAGTAGCGGTTGACGATCCGGTCGATGTTCGGGCGACCGCGCCAGTAGTCGTCGTAGGCGACCAGCTCGACGAACTGACCCTCCTGGTAGTTGCTCCACTTGAACGGGCCGGTGCCGATCGGGTTGGTGCGCCACCAGTCCGACGTGGCCAGCTCGGCCGGCGTCATGTCCGACAGCGCGTGCTCCGGCAGCATGACGAGGAACGTCAGCGCGTCGATGATGGCGGCGTCGGGCTCCTCGAGAACGAGCACGGCGGTGAGGTCGTCCGGTGTCTCGACGTCGACCACACCCGTGAACTTCTCGCCGATCCAGCTCGCGCTTTCCGGATCCTTCGCCGTCATGATCGTGAAGCGGACATCCTCCGAGGTGAATGGCTCGCCGTCGTGCCACGTCACGCCTTCCTGGAGGTGCAGCGTGTACCGCAGGCCATCGTCGGAGACCTCCCAGCTCTCGGCGAGCTCGCCCTGGATCTCGGTGAGCTCGACGTTGTACAGCACCAGCGTCGAGAAGTACTTTTCGAGCCAGGTGAAGCCCGCGCCGGCCTGGAGCGGGTTGAAGCACTCGGCACACCCGCCGGGGCCGACGTCGAACCCGCCGGTGAGGACCTTCTCCTCCGCCTGTCCTCCGGCAGCGACCGCCGGGTACGACACGGTGACCGCCAGCAGCAACACCAGCGCCCAGCGGACCATTTGTGACCCGGGAATCAGTGACCTCATCGTATCGATGACCTCCTCACTATGCCCGCTGCCCGGTCCATCCTGGCAGCTACCCGGACGCATGCCGGCACCCCACGAGGAGGCATCGCCAGCATGAAGAAAAAGGTGCCGTCACCCGACGGCTGTTGACCGGGTGACAGCACCTTCTCACAGGTTTCGGATGAGGTCAACGACCTAGGAGGCGGCCTCCTCGGTGTCGAAGGTATTGAGCGCATCGAGATGGAACGCCGACGCGTCGTAGGAGGTCCGGATCAGCTCGCCCAGCGCGGCGATGTGGTCACGCACGGCCTCGACGGCCTCGTCAGTGTCCTTCGCGGCGATCGCATCGATGATGCGGTCGTGCTCGGCGATCACCTGCTTGCGCTGCTCCTCGGTGAGCGACGTGATGGTGAGGTTGCTGATCTTCCAGAACATCCGGATGAACTCGTTGTACACCCGGCTCTGGATCGGCTGGTAGAAGAGCTGATGCAGCTGGAGATCGCGCTCCCCGAAGCCGGCTGCGCGGGACTTGCTCTTGGCCATGTCTCGCGCGAGCGCCCGCATGCTGGCGATCTGCTCGTCGGTGTGGAGCCCCACCACCTTGCGCATCTGGCTGGTCTCCATCGCCTCGCGAAGATCGACGAGGTCGAGGAGCTCCTGCGGCGCCGTCTCGCTGTGCTGGGCCGCGATCAGGATCTGGAAGGCCATGCCCTCGGCGAAGGGGTTGAGTGAAAGGGAGCCGACATAGGTGCCGGAGCCATGGCGGGTCTCGATCACGCCGATGGTCTGGAGCACCTTCATGGCCTCGCGCAGGGATGGCCGACTGATGCCCATCTGCTTGGCGAGCTCGCCCTCACCCGGCAGGGCGTCGCCAGGTTTGAAGCGGTGATCGATGATATATCGCTTAACGATATCCTGGATTTCTGCCTGCAGGCCCCGCCTGCGAATGGCATACGTGCTCACAGCATCTCTCACTTCGAAGGACCCCTGCAGGCCCTGCCCGCCGATGTTGTAGTAAATGCTCACAGTATCATCCCCTTAGGAGACCATCCCATTCAGCATGGAAGAGTCGATCCTGGTGTATCGGTGTCCTGCTCGTCCGGGCAACGCTGACGCCGTCGTGCGATGACGGGTGCTGCCTGCTGCCAGCCGGAGACCAGATCTTCCGGGACATGCCCGGAGGTGACGAGCGATGCTCATCTCACGCCGAAAACCGATACAGGGGGCGGCGCCGATTCTCCCCCGAGAAATCTGCAACCGTCCCGAAAGTATCGCACGACGCATGGCGACGGGGTACCCGAGATGGCACCGAAGGTGTGTCCGCCTTCGGTTCGGGTCCCACGTCAGCTCGCTGCGGCGATCGGCTCGGCTCATGTTATTGCGCGTCGTCGCGGTCGACGGATGCGCCCGATTGCTCATCCTTTCCCGCATTCAGGCAACCCATGATCTTCGACAGGACCCAGTCGAGAGGCACCTGCACGGCTTCCATCGAGAGCCCTGCCTGGACGTGCTGCAGCTCCACGCGAAGCATGTCCTCCGACCCCTCGTCCTGCCAGAGGCGAACCACGAACGAGTCGTAGTGGCGAGTCCGGGAACGTGGTCGCTGCTCGATGGGCTTGCTGTAGTCGTACTGACGAGGCGTGTGCGCGGTTGGAATATTCGCGACCATCGTCTTGCCTTTCGAGTTGGCCCGTTCGTCACCGCTGTGGTTGGACAATCGGGCAGTGTGCCGGGCCATGTCCCGCACCGTTCGTGCAGGGGGCTGGCACCGGGATCGCAACCGGTAGCACGGACCTTGTGTCCAATGCTGACGCACTGAGGTGACTGGCCCAACGATGGCGTGGTCGGGTGAGGCTGCATCATCGGTCACTGCGGGAAGCACCCGCATGGAACCGCACCTTCACTCCGCGTGACATAGCCACGCCCTGCTCATTGCGACTGGTGCTGACGGAGATGCTGTGGCGATCGTGACCTGGCAGCCTGGCTGCGGGCCCGCGCCCGTCCTGAACGACGTACCGTCGTCGCATGAGCGCACTCGCTCGGCCGGGTTTCCTCCCTGGCGTCCCTGCGCGTCTGACGCGCCAACATTGGACACAAGGTCCCCTCTACCTGGCGATCCGGGAAGGAGCTAGTTGACCTTGCCGATGACCTGCGCGGCGGCGTCGTACACACCGAGGGTGGCGAGGAGAGCGGAGCCGGTGACGGTAGCAACAACGATCTTCTGAACCAGACGTCGCATGGTGGTTTTCCCTTGATTTCATGTCCGTTGTCGGACGCATTTCTCGATGCCGGGTGGTTGCGTTCGTCCCGCAACCACCATGCCGGCAGCGTATCAAGGGGATCTTCCAGAAATCTTCCGTGGCTCAGATGGTGGCGGCCTGGAAGGAAATGCTGCGCAGGATGTCCTCGATCCGGGCTCCCGTGGCGGCCGGATCTGCCTGCGCGCGGGTGCAGACGTCCAGGGCTTCCTGGATGGTGTGATCCGTCGAGAAGGCCCGACCCTCCGCCAGGGCAACGGCGAGGACGGTGGAGTCCATGCGGGCCTCGAGCTGCTCGAGACAGTGCTCGCGGATGGCACGGAGGTAGGGCATCATCGGCGTTCCGAGCTCCTCGCGCATGGCCTCGCTGGCACCGAGCAGTCGCGCCGCGTGCCGCGGCTGCGACGAGGTGAGGGCGAGCGACGCCACCCGCTCGAGGAGCGCGATGTTCGCCATCGTCGCCCGGTCACCGATGGCCTGGCACAGTGAGAGGCTCTCGGCGTAGAGCTCCGCCGCGCGTCTGGGCTCGCCTCGGCTCAGCGCACTGTTGCCCAGGAACGTGAGGGCGGAGATCTCGCACTGCCGGTCGTTCGTCTCACGGTGCAGCTCGAGCGCTTCCGTGAGGAGCTCGCTCTGGTCGCCGTCGCCGCGCACCTGCAGGGCCTCGGCGAGATTGAGAAGCCCCCGACCGATCGCGCCCTGGTCCTTCAGGAGACGGGCGACGTCGAGATTCTCCTCATGCAGTGCCACCGCCCGGTCGAAATCGCCGGTCACCATCGCGACCGCACCGAGGTTGCCGAGCAGCACACCGGTTGCCCACTTGTCGTCGAGCTCCCTGAAGATCGCCACCGACTCCTCCCAGAGCCTTGTGGCGGTCTCGTAATCACCCTGGTAGTAGGCGACCGTCGCCAGGTTGTTCAGCGACCTCGCACTCTCGCGCCGCAGACCGGTCTCCTGGTAGATCGCGAGCGCCTGCCGGTGGAGGGTTGCGGCCCGCTCGAAGTCGCCGCGATCCTCCGCGATCTCGCCGAGGCCGCTCAGCGCCTGGGCGATGCCTTCGTGATCACCGAGCTGTCGGCAGATGGGCAGGGCCTCATCGATATGCTCCTCGGCGCGTTCGTAGTCGCTCTGGGCCTCACGCAGATGCGCGAGCGCCAGCAGGATCTGGGCACGGAGGTAATCATCGGTGCCGGGCCGCGCCAGGGCACGCTCGAGCCAGGTGATCCCTTCGCTCAGGGATCGGCGCCGCAGCCAGTAGCGCCACAGTGCGGCCGCACTGCGCACTGCCAGCATGCCGAGATCACCGTCGAGCTTGAAGGCCCAGTCGAGGGCGTTCCGCACGTTGCCCTGTTCGAGCTCGAGTCGCTCGAACCAGGCCAGCTGGTCGCCACCGACGAGATGGCTCTCGGCGCGCGTCACGTAGTTCAGAAAGTGGATGGCGTGACGCCGCCTGACGGTCTCTTCCTCGCCACTCGCGCGCAGGCGCTCCATGGCGAACTCGCGGATGGTCTCCAGCATGGTGATGCGGGGACCATCGTCGGTGTCGTCCCACCGGATCAGGTGTTTCTCGGCGAGGGAGTGCAGGTGCTCGATGACACCCTCATCCCCGTCACCACAGATGATGGTGGCGGTATCGAGGGTGCACCCTCCGACGGCAGCACCCAGCCGCCGGAACACGGTCTGCTCCTCGATCGAGAGCAGGTCGTGGCTCCACGTGAACGTCGCCCGAAGCGTTCGCTGCCGGGCGGGCAGGTCACGCGGGCCCTCCTCGATATCCAGACGGCTCGCGAGCCGCTTGAGCAGGCTGTTCAGCGAGAAGAACCGTGCCCGGGCGGTGGCGAGCTCGATCGCGAGCGGAAGCCCTTCGAGGTGGCTCACGATCGCGGAGACGGTCTCGCTGTTCTCGCGTGTGACCTCGAAGGTCGGGTCGATCCGCTGCATCTGCTGGGTGAACAGGGCCACCGATCCGAACCGCGAGAGCACGGTGGGGGCCGGCAGGCGCTCCCGTCGTGGCACCGCCAGTGGCTCGACCTCGTGGAGATACTCGGCCCGGAGCTGGAGCCGCTCCCGACTGGTCACCAGGACGGTCAGCGAGGGGCAGTGTTCCAGCATGTCGCCGATGTCCGTCGCCGCGTCCAGGACCTGCTCGAAGTTGTCGAGGACGAGCAGCATCTCGCGGTTGCGCAGGTACGACTTCAGCGCCGCCGCCGGGGAGGCGGTCGATTCCTCGGCGAGCCCGAGCGTGTTGGCGATCGCCGGGATCACCAGCTCCGGCTCGCGCACCGCGGCGAGCGGCACGAAGGCAACCCCGTCCGCGAAGTCGTCAACCAGCCGCGACGCGATCTCGAGTGCGAGGCGGGTCTTGCCGACGCCGCCGGGCCCGGCCAGGGTGACGAGGCGGACGTCCTGTCGCCAGAGGGTCCCCTGCAGGATGTCGATCTCGCGATCGCGACCGACGATCGCGGTCGGCGGTGTGGGCAGGTTGTTGAAGGGACCGGACGCTGCCGGAGCCTGGATCTCGGGCTCGGTGGCCTTGATGTACGCGTAGAGTTCCTGGGTCTCCTCGTCCGGCTCGACACCCAGCTCGCTCTCGAGCGCGGCCACACAGCGTGCGTACTGACGCAGGGCCCGGTCGCGCTGGCCGGCGGCCAGATAGCCCCGCATCAGGGCCCGGTGTGCGGGCTCGGAGGTCGGGTCGTGTGCGAGCAGCAGCTCGAGCGATGGCACGCTCGCCTGTGGCTCGCCGGCGTCCATGTCGAGTGTGGCGAGCTCGAGGACGGCGCCTTCCCACGCATGCCGGATCGACTCCCGGCGCGCGATCGGCCAGTCCTCGTACAGATCCGTGGGCAGGAGCTCGCCACCGTAGAGCGTGACCGCCTGTCGCAGGCGTTTGCGGCGCTCCTCGACGTCGGCGACGCGAGATTCCCGCAGGGCCGTCTCGCAGGCGTCGAGGTCGACCCAGACCTCGGCCTGGGGTGAGATCCGGATCGTGGCGCCACGGGTCTCGATGTACGAGGATTTGCGAAAGCTTGCCAGGTCGGGCTCGAGGACCCGACGCAGGAGATGGAGCGCCTTGTAGAGGGCGTTCCGCGCGACTTCGGGATTCGATTCGGGCCAGAGGGTGTCGAGCACTCGCTCCTTCGCGACCGCATGTCCAGGTGTGATCAGCAGGAGGAGCAGGAGCGAGCGAGCGCTACGCAGCGACCATGCGTCTTCATCGATCGTTCGATCGCCGACGCTGATCCGGACCTTCCCGAGGAGGGTTGCCTTGATTGGTGGTGGGATGGATTGACCACGCTCGGTCATGGGCACCTCCACGCGCATGCGCCTGTCCACGCCTGCAAACGGTTGGGGCTGGTGTACTGGCTGCGGTGCCGGGGCGCTATCGCGCAGGTGTTGGACCGGTACAGCCCGACCCAGGCTCAGGCGGATGTATCTGAATGTCGGATGATGCAACCCGTTGATTCATTATAGGCATCCGAAGCGCTCATGGGAGGCACAAACGAACTAGTCGGTCACGACAGCGTTCCGTTCATGTCCCTGGAGCGGACTCCATCGCTCGTGTAGTTCCCCGTGCCAGCGCTGCCTGGCGCGGGACAGCGACCTCGACGTGGTGCCATGGGAGACGTGATCGCCGATGGGCCGCTGGCTGAAGGTGCACTTCGGCAGTCTCGCCATACCCGGCGCAGGAGATCGCAGGGTTCGCCCGATCTGGTGCTTGGTTTTCCGGTGCCCTGCGCCCCACTGCAATATGTTAAGCTTAGCCGATGTCTGATGACCATGCACATAGTACTTTATTCCTATGCACCAACGAGACGACGCGCGTTTCTGGCGGATAAAGCGTCCATTCGAGTGGATGCATCACCCGCATGATCCGATGGGTTGCACCACTGGCACAGCCTGACCCAGCCGCTGGTGCCTCGCCTCGACAGGCGTCGCGGCGCTCCGAAGGGGGCCCGCGACGCTTCCCGGTGATGACGGCAGAACGCGTCCTGTAGTACCGGCGAAATCCACGCCGTATACTGAGCGCTATTCGGGACCAAGACACCTCGATGGCGTGGTGCATTGGGTTGTATCACCTGTGATGGCGGGTCGATGGTACCTGCCGAAAAGGACCGCACAGGGCGTTCGAGGGGCCGGCAGGGGAAACCGCCGGACCGGCATTGTTCCGTTATTGGAGGAATCATCATGGCTGACATTCGTTCGAATGGGTCGGAGGTATCCAAGGTCCGGCGCCTGCATGAGGCGGTTCGCCGTGGCCGGCTCACCCGGCGTGAGGCGATCCTGCGGGGCGGTGCGCTCGGTCTGTCGATGCCGTCGATGCTGGCGCTGCACAGCCTCACCGGTGGTGTCGGCGCGGCCGCGGCGGCACGGCAGGATGCCTCTCCGGAGCCGGTCGTCGGTGGCACCCTCCGGCTCGGTGTCCAGGCCGACCCGGCGGAGCTCGATCCGCACAAGACCTCGCTGACGGCGGCGTGGCATGTGATCGAGCACGTCTACGACACGCTGGTCACCACGGACGAGACGCTCGCGCCGGTCCCCGCCCTCGCCGAGTCGTGGGAGGTGTCGGATGACGGCATCACCTACACGTTCAACCTTCGCCAGGGTGTGCTCTTCCACAACGGGCGCGAGTTCGTCGCGGACGACGTCAAGTACAGCTACGAGCGCATCCTCGATCCGGCCACTGCCTCGCCGGTGGTCGACGAGCTCGCGTCGATCGACACCATCGAGGTTGTCGATGACTACACCGTCGTGATCAACCTCAAGACCCCGGATTCCTCGTTCCTCGCGAAGCTGATGGGCGGCTCGATCGCCATCGTGCCGCGCGAGGTCGTCGAGGAGAACGGTGACCTGATGCAGGTGATGGTCGGCACCGGCCCGTTCCGGTTCGTGGAGTACGTGCCGAACTCGACCGTCACGCTCGAGCGCAACCCGGACTTCTGGGAGAGCCCGCTGCCGTACCTCGACGGCCTCGAGCTCCACATCATCCCCGACAACACCGCGCGCACGACGGCGCTGGTGCAGGGTACCGTCGACATCATCGAGTACGCGCCGGTGCAGGACCTCCCGATCTTCGAGGACGACGAGACGATCGAGGTCACGGGCAACGAGAACACCAACATCCGGTACATGGGCGTCAACGTCACCCGCGAGCCGTTCGACAGGCTCGAGGTTCGGCAGGCGATGTCGATGGTGATCGATCGCGGCCCGATCATCGACGCCGCCGTGTTTGGCTACGGTACACCCACCAATGTGATCTTCCCCGAGTCCTACTGGGCCGGCATCCCCTCCGAGATCCCCCCGGTGGACATCGATGGCGCGAAGGCGCTGCTCGAGCAGGTCGGTCTCGGCGACGGCTTCGAGTGCCAGATCCAGTCGTGGGCGCAGTACCCGTTCCTCTCCAACGCGGCCATCGTGATCCAGGAGCAGCTCCGCCAGATCGGCATCGAGGCCGAGGTCGACCTGCAGGAGAACGCCGTGCTGCTGGAGAATTACTTCAGCGGGAACTGGGACCTCTCGGTGACCGGCACGAGCGCCTACGTCGACCCGAACGACGTGATCCAGTCCAACTTCGGCACGGGCCAGGCGTCGAACGGCATGGGCTACAGCAACCCCGAGGTCGATCGCCTCATCCAGGAAGGCATCGAGACGACCGACCAGGCCGAGCGGGCGGAGATCTACGGCGAGATCCAGCGCATCCTGCTCGAGGACCTGCCCTGGATCAACCTCTTCATCGCCGAGCAGTACGAGGCCATGAAGAACTACGTGAAGGGCTACGTCCACATTCCGACGGGATCGAATCGATCGATCCGGAGCGTCTGGCTGGACCAGCAGTAGCGCGCACGCTCCACCACCGTCGCGGGGCATATCCAGGGGTCGGTGACGCTACGTCCCGGCCCCTGCCCGTGCGATACGATCCGGGTATTGGGCATTGACCGCGTTTACCCGGGAGTCATCCTCATGACCGTCTCCAATCGTCAGAACCGCATTCGACCGGCCGGTGTCGGCCTGAGTCGCCGGGCGTTCGCCGCCGGCTCGATCGCACTCGGTGCCGCCGCGGTACCCGGCCTCACGTTCGCAAGGCACCAGGCGGATGCGACGCCGACTCCCGGCGGCACGCTGCGCGTCGGGGTTCAGGGTGATCCGACCGAGCTCGATCCGGCCCGGTCGAACCTTGCCGCCACCGAGCTCGTCGTCGACCTCGTCTACGAGGGACTCGTTCACGAGGGACCGGACCTGGTGCCGCAACCCGCCCTCGCCGAGTCGTGGGAGATCTCGGATGACGGGCTGACCTACACCTTCGCGATCCGTCAGGGCGTGACCTTCCACAACGGTCGCGAGCTGACGACGGACGATGTCGTCTACAGCATCGAGCGTGTGATGGACCCGGCAACGGGATCCCCGTACGTCCCGTACACCGAGCGCATCGCCTCCATCGAGGCCCCGGACGCGGGACATGTCGTGATCACGCTGGATTCGCCGGATGCATCGTTCCTGGCCGGTCTCGGCCGCCGCGGCCTGGTGATCGTGCCGCGGGAGGTCGTCGAGGAGGACGGCGGTCTGAGTCAGCGCATGGTCGGAACCGGGCCGTTCAGGTTCGTCGAATATGTTCCGAATACCTCGATCACGCTCGAGCGCAACGACGCCTATCGGGAACCGGGCAAGCCGTACCTCGATGGTGTCGAGCTGCAGATCATTCCCGACGACACTGCGCGCACGACCGCGCTCGTATCGGGCACGGTCGACCTGATCGAACAGGTGCCCCACAAGGACATCGAGATCGTCGAGGGTTCTGACGGTGTGTCGCTCGCCGGTGGCGAGACCACCAACCTCCGCTGGCTGGTGTTCAATACCCGCCGCGAGCCGTTCGATCGTCCCGAGGTCCGCCGGGCCATCGCTCGGGGCATCCAGCGGCAGCCCATCATCGATGCCGCCGTGTTCGGTTACGGAGAGCCGCTTGTCGGCATGTATCCGCCGACCTTCTGGTTCGGATACCAGGGCGATGTGCCGGAGGGTGATCCCGACGGCGCCGCCGCCGAGCTCGCTGAGCTCGGAGTCCCCGCTGATCTTCAGCCGGGACTCCTCACCTGGGCGCAGTACGGGTTTCTGAGCGCGACGTCCGTTGTCGTGCAGGAGCAGCTGCGCCAGCTCGGAATCGAGAGCGTCATCGAGTCGGAGGAGAACGCGACCTACATCGAGCGCTTCTACTCGTTCGATTTCGATATCGCGGTCATGGGCGCCTCAGGATACGTCGACCCGAATGACTTCATCCAGCAGAACTTCCTCTCGGAGTCGGCCAACAACACCTCCGGTTATGCTGACCCCGAAATGGATGCCCTGATCGCCGAGGGGCTCGAGGCGCAGGATGTCTCCGCGCGCGCCGACATCTATCAGCGGATCCAGCAGCTGATCATCGACGACGCGCCGTGGGTCAATCTCTACACGTCCTCGACATTCGAGGGACTGAGCGATCGGGTCCGTGGGTTCACGCACTACCTCTCGGGGACGCTGCACGGATTGAGGGATACCTGGCTCGAGGGGTAGGGGGCGGCTGCAGTCGTAACGGCGGCGGAACAAGCGGGTCCGCCGTCCGGACATGGCAACGGATCAACGGCAAGCGACACGGCGGCTGCCTGGCCGCCTGCGGGATCGATGTGGCGTCGATCCGGTCCAGGTAGCGGTCGCCGCCGGCTCACACACGGCTGGGCCGGCGGCGACCGAAGACACACGCCACGGGGAGAGGGCGCGATCGCATGTTCAAGTTCATCATCAATCGTGTGCTGCTGATGATCCCGATCCTGCTCGGGGTATCGCTGGTGACGTTCATCATCGTGCGGTCGATCCCCGGCGATCCGGTGCGGGTGCTGATCGGATTCGACCAGCGCGCCACGCCCGAGCAGATCGAGAACATCCGCCGTGCCTACGGGCTCGACCAGCCGCTGCCGGTCCAGTACCTCCGGTGGATGGGGCACGTGATCCAGGGGGATCTGGGGTCGTCGCTTCGCACGACCCGTCCGCTGACGACGGAGCTCGGCCTGCGCCTGCCCGTCACCGCGGAGCTGACCATCCTCGCCGCCATCATCGGCTCCGTCCCGGCGATCGTCCTGGGTGTCGCCGCGGCCCTGAAGCGCAACACCCGCTTCGACTGGCTCACCACCGCCTTCACCATGGTGGGCATATCGGTGCCGAACTTCCTGCTGGCGACGGTGCTGGTCCTGATCTTCTCGTTCAGGCTGAAATGGCTCCCGCCCGTCGGGTACACGCCCTTCACCGAGGATCCGCTGCAGAACCTGAAAACCATGATCCTGCCGGCCATCAGCCTCGCGCTGCCATTCATGGCCGTGCTGATGCGTTTCACGCGCTCATCGGTGCTCGAGGTGGTGGGGCAGGATTACGTCCGGGTGGCCCGCGCGAAGGGGCTGCCCCAGCGCCGGGTGCTGCTGCGCCACATTCTGCCGAATGCCGGCATCCCCATCCTCACGATCGCCGGCATTCAGGTCGCGGCGCTGCTCGGCGGCACCGTCATCGTCGAGCAGATCTTCGGGTTGCCAGGGGTGGGCCGCTACATCTATGAGGCCATCGCCAACCGCGACTATCCGGTGGTTCAAAGCGTCGTGCTGGTGATGGCAACGATCTTCGTGCTGGTGAGCCTGATCGTGGACGTCTTGTATGCGTTCCTCGATCCGCGCCTGAGGACACGGTGAACATGAGCGAGAACGGGAAGACGAGGATCGGGCGCCATGGCAGCTAGCGATACAAAGACGCTTGCGGCATCGTCACGCGTCGCGCGGAGTGAGGGGACAGGTGGATCGGGGCGCGGGCTCTGGGCGGGTATCCTGCGCCAGCGTCTCGCGGTGATCGGCCTTGTGATCGTCGGGTTCTTCGCCCTCGTGGCGCTGTTCGGACCGATCGTCGCCCCCAGTGGCCCGACCGAGCAGTTCTCGGAGTATCGCCTCCAGGGGCCAAGCTCGGAGTTCTGGTTCGGCAACGACGAGTTCGGTCGCGACGTCTTCAGTCGGCTGCTCTACGGTGCCCGCATCTCGTTCCAGGTCGGCGTCATCGCGGTGGGCATCTCGGCCCTCATCGGCGTCGTCATCGGACTGGTGGCCGGGTACTTCGGCGGCTGGGTTGACAACATCGCCTCGCTGCTCATGGACGTCCTCTACTCGTTCCCCACCATCCTCCTGGCGATCGCCATCATGGCGATGCTGGGCAACTCGCTTGCCAACGTGATGATCGCGATCGGGATCGTGAACGCGCCGACCTTCATGCGGGTGATCCGCGGTGCCGTGCTGTCGGTCCGGCGCACCACCTACGTCGAGGCAGCGATCTCGGTGGGCGGGTCCACCTCGAGGGTGATGTGGAAGCACGTGCTGCCGAACGTGACGGCGCCGCTGATCGTCCATGCGTCGCTCAACTTCGCCTACGCGGTGCTCGCCGAGGCCTCGCTGGCCTACCTCGGTCTCGGCAACCGGCCGCCCTCCCCGTCATGGGGATCGATGGTGTCCAGCTCGTACGGATTCCTGCAGCTGGCGCCCTGGGCCGCGATCTTCCCCGGCGTCGCGATCGCCCTGACCGTGCTCGGCTTCAACCTGCTCGGCGACGGCCTCCGGGATGCCCTCGATCCGCGCCTTCGCAACGAGCACGGATAGCGTCCACGCCTGCCGACGGGGAGGGGTGGCGGGTCTCCGGCATGAGCTCCGGACGTGCCCCGGGTGACCGCTCGCCGGCGCACGAAGCGGCCACGAAACCTGCTGTGCTGGTCGATCGCCAGATTGTATGATGCGACCAGGAGGTGTCATGACAATCTCGCTCAACCGGCGGCAATTCGTGGCCGCATCGCTCATCACCGCGCTCTGCGCGAACTCCACCCTCGCGGCGCAGCCAGCGACCACCGCCGAGTGGACCCTGCCCATTCGGAACGCGGGCGATGCACCGGGCAACGGGTTCACCGTCCGGCATGGCTTCGCCTGCGAGAACACGTGGTTCAGCCTCGGGTGCTGGCACACCGCCGAGGACTGGTATCGCGCCGACGACGCGGAGACCACGGGGGCCGAGGTTCTCGCCGTGACCGCGGGCGAGGTCCTCTGGATCGGCAGCGACTATCCCGGCCGCGTGGTGCTGATCCAGCATCCGGACGGGCTCTACGGCATGTACGGGCACCTCGATTACGCCGTCGATGTCGTGGTGGGCCAGAAGGTGAAGGCGGGACAGCTCCTCGGCCGCGTGTTCGCGTGGACGGATGGGCGTGCACCCAGCCACCTCCATTTCGAGATCCGCACCTTCTTCTATCACCCCATCGTGAATGGTGAGACGCCGAAGTACGGGTTCAACTGCGGATACCAGTGCCCGCCCGGGCCCGGCTACTGGCCGATCGACGATTCCCAGCACCCGGCCCAGATCGGCTGGCGCAACCCGCAGCACGTGATCCACCGCGCCCTGGTGGCGAGCGGCAGGATGACGGAGGTCGTGGTGGCCAGCACTGCCGACGGGCTCAGCGGGCCCGTTCGCTCGGCCCCCACCCACCGTGCCTCGGAGGTGGAGGACATCACCTTGCGCGCCGGAGATCGATTCAGGGTGGTTGGTGCGGAGATCGGCGACCCCGCCTCGACGGAGACGAGCGCCCACGCCTACCGCCTCTGGTATCGGGTCGAGCTGCCGTCCGGCAGGATCGGCTGGCTCCCGGCGGTGCTCGCCAGCGATCGCGATGTGGCCTCGGACGGGCG
>Ga0182741_1004075_pt1 | contig 14778 bp, 16 predicted proteins | sample eDN5th37CBELigOP_FD_128874 | JGI IMG/M metagenome (GOLD analysis project Ga0182741, IMG submission 128874) | Enriched Organic Plus compost microbial communities from Emeryville, California, USA - eDNA 5th pass 37_C BE-Lig OP (version 2) (version 2) ...
ATACGCGCGTCGATGCCGAGGCTGTCGACCGTCATGGCCGCTGTGCCTCACGCTGCGGCAAGGCACGGGCGAGGGCCGCCAGCTGCGTCTCCAGATCGGCCTCCACGACGGCGAAGTCGCTCACGAGCCGGCAATCCGTCGGGCGCAGGGCCGGATCGCCCGCCACCATGACGGTGACGGCGAGCCCCTCGCGCTCGACGAGCCCGTCCACGGCCTCCCGCACCCTGGTGCAGGCATCCGGATGAACCGTGATCTTGAGATGCTTGGCGCGACGGAAATTGGCCAGCGCCTGGCCCGCGAGCCGGGCGACGAGGTCGGCATCGTCGAAGGCGCCCAGCACCTGGCGGACGATGCCCATGGTGAGCTCGGCGATCTCACCCTCCATCGATCCGAGGTAGCGGTCGACCGCCGCCACCGTGCGGGCAAGCTGTTCAGCCGCGGCGGCGTGCTCATCCCGCATACTGGCAAGGCCGTCGCGAACGCCCTTCTCGTAGCCTTCGCGATAGCCCCTGCTCTTTTCCGACGACGCGAGATCCTCCGCCTTGCGAAGGGTCTGGGCCGCCGTCTGCCAGACGTCGACCTCCGGCGCGCGTACGATCCGGCCGCCCGGCGTCGATGAAAGATTTACGCTGGTCATCATGATCCTGCTGCCTCACGGTAGAGACCCGGCCCAATCTCTGCGAAGAGAGCCGGAACCGGCCCGGGCGCTATCGCCCCGTCCTCGAACTTGAGCACCAGCCGCGCCCTCACACCCGCGGGGAGCTGCGCGACCCATGCCAGAAAGCTGTACCAGCCATCCCGCGCCACAACCTCCGCCGCATGGGAGAGGTCGTCAAAGCGCAGCCCCTGTGGACCTGCCGCCCGGTTGGCGAGGCCGAAGGCGATGAGTGCGCCATCGAGCGAGCTGCGAAGCTGCTCCACGTCCGGCGCCAGAACCACATTGGCGATGGCATCCGCCCAGTAGAGCGCACCGGCGCGCAAGGCCGCCGCCATGAGCTCCTGCGGCGCCTGAACGACGATCGCGCGATCGACTTCAGCGCAATGGAGCGCATCGTCCGCCGGCGGTAACAGACCGACGTCTTCCAGCACGCCCGTCAGCCGCACGGCGAAGCGCGGCTCGGCCTGCAGCGCGGCGCAAAGGTCCGGTGCAATGGCACCGCCGAAGCAGGCGGCCAGGCGCGCCGGGTGCGCATGGATACCGGGCAGGCGCAGGAAGGTGCGCCAGCGCCCTTCGTCGTCGATGGGGAACAGCGTCGTCATGCCGCCTCCCCCGTTCGAGCGAACGTCTCAGGTGCCTCCTCCGGCCCGGCAGGCGGCTGTCCCATCGCATCGAGCGCATAGACGCTCGACCGGGTTCGCCAGATGAGATAGCCGAGCCCGGCGGCAAAGCCCGCAATGAGGAGCAGGGCAAGGCCTGCGAGAACGCGCGCCCTGGCGAGACTGTCGGGCCGGAGCCACATGCCGAGGAAAGAGACGGGCGCAGCCGCCTCTGGCGTGTCCGGCCGCTCTGGCACGGGAACGAGCACGACGGACACGCCGTCATAGGTCAGCCCGGCGATCCCGTTGGCCACCAGGGTCTTGATCTGGGGCACGAGCTCGCCCAGCGGCAGGCCCGACTTGTGCCGGATGAGCACGGAGGCGGAGGCGGGCGTCGAGCTCTGCTGGAGCGGCGAATGTTCCGGCAGGACGATGTGCACCCGCGCCGACAGGACCCCGTCGATCTCGCCCAGAGAGCGGGATAATTCCTCGCTCAGGGCGTAGGTCATGCGCGCCCGTTCCTGCAGGGGCGAGGCGACCAGCCCCTCCGGTTTGAAAACCTCGCCGAGCGTGGCATGGGCGCGGCGGGGCAGGCCGTTGTCCCTCAGGATGTCGAACGCACGCGCGAAATCGTCGTCGTCGACAGAAATGGTGATGCGGCCATCCTTGTCGACGGTCCGGTCGGCAGCGATGCCGTGGCGCTGCAAGACCGCGACGATCTCGTTCGCCTGCCGCTCGTCAAGATTGCCGTAAAGGTCGGCCTTGCAGGCAGCTGTGGCGAGCGCAAGCAGAGCGACCGCCGCCAGGCATTGTGGGCGAGGCGATGGCGCGCGTCGCATGGCTCATCCCCTCAGCAGCATCTTCATTGTACTGATGAGACCGGTGAACGCCGTGATGATGAGCTGCATCGTCAGATGATGCTCGCGCTCCTCACCGGCCTTCTCCTTGATCTGCTCAAAGAAGGCCAGCACGTCCTCCTGGGGGCTTCCGGTGCTCACCTCCTCGGCGAGCTCAGCAACATCGCTCCTGCGCTCGAAGAGAGGCAGGATTCGGTCGCGCATCGCCCCGACCACGGCCGGAAGGCCGTCGCCGTCTGCGGATGCCGCCTGCGACGCCCAGAGTGCCTGCGCCTCCTGCAAGGACCACTGGAAGTCCTGCACCGTCTGCGTCGGCTCGACGGAATCGACCGGCTTCACGCCGGAGCCAATGAGGCTGCTGATGGCTGTAATGGCGTTCATGATCAATTCCATGCTGACAGGGGAGCGTCAGGCTCCCGATGAGTGCAGGGGTCGCAAGAGACGCGGATCAGCCCGCTTGTCGTCGGGCCCTGCCGGTGCCGCGGCAGGGTTGAGCTGGGACGACGGGACGATGTCCACTGCGGCGCTGGTCAGCTCGCGATGAGCCTTCATCGCCTGATCGATGAAGGCCTGCATCTTGTCCAGAAGCTCCGTGTCGAGCCCGCCGGCCCGCCGGTGCTCCGCATTGCCGATACCGCGCACGTCGCTCATCTGCCCTCACTCCGTCGCAATAAACCCAATGACTGCAAACAATTGCGCGATCATACAGACGCGGCGTCGACAGATGACAGTCACTGCCGGATGAACTCTCTCTCCATGCTACGCAAACAATCGCCGGCTCAGGACGAACTCTCGGCGCCGGCGCGGAACACCCTGACGCGCGCCTGCGGGGCGCGGCCCTTCATCAGCGACGCGAGCGTCTGCCGCACGAGGGAGCGATAGACCGGCGGCCCGGAGATGGAGAGGACGCTGCGGCCATGCGCGAGACGGACAGGGTAGCGCGCGTCCGCCACCCCGAGCTCGTTAAGCGCCTTCAGCAGCTCTTCCGGCGAGGCCGAGCCGTATTCGACAATCTCGGTCCGCTGCTCGTCGCTCGAGGAAATGTGCAGCGTTGTGCCGTCGTAGTACCAGGAGAGGCCGAAACGGCCGCACAGATCGTCGAGATAGGCCCGTGGCGCCGCAGGCTTCACGCCGCCGCGCACACGGCCCCGCACGCGGTCACTGAGCTTGACCGGAATGCGCATATGGTTGCCGAATGCCGTCAGCACGTCGCGGACATCCTCATCGAGGGCGACATAGTCATAGGACAGGGCGGGCCATGCGGGCTCGGTGGCCCACGCCTCCGGTGCCGCAAGTCCCGCAATCAACACGGCGAGTGCCGCCAGCCGGCGGCATCGCGGATGCGCCCTGCGCGCATCCGCGCTCGATCCACGTATGAACATGGTCATTCCTTCCCGATCGCAACGAGGCGATCGACGATCGCAAGCGCACCAGGACGGCGCCCACCGCGGGCGCTCGTCACCGCAAGCCGCGCTGCGAGCAGTTTCCCAATTCGATGCGGGGTATCTAAATCTTCCGGGCGAAAACGAAAACAGACAGTCTGCGAATTGTCTATTTGTTGAATAATATTTGCAAATAGAGCCGCCGGTTAAGCATCCCGCGCAATATACTTGCGCTACCGCTCGTCGCGCGTGGCGAGGAAAGCCCGCAGCAACCGCCGCAACGTCACCGCGGCGAGGGTGGCGACATCCTTCGTCTCGCCGTGGCTCGGAGTCGCCCCCTCGACGCCGGCCGCCAGATTGGTGACGACCGAAAGGGCCGCAACACGCAGGCCGAAGCGGCGGGCGAGGATGACCTCGGGCACGGTCGACATGCCGACCAGATCGGCGCCCAGCATGCGGGCCATGCGGATCTCTGCCGGCGTCTCGAAGCTCGGTCCCGAGAACCACATGTAGATGCCGGAGTTGAGCGTGATGCCCGCCACCTTTGCCGCAAGCATCATCCGCTTGCGCAGCATCTCGTCATAGGCCTGCGTCATCGGCACGAAGCGCCCGTCGCCGGTGTCGCCGATGAGGGGATTGAGCCCGGAGTAGTTGATGTGGTCGGTGATGAGCGCAAGGCTGCCCGGGCGAATGTCGGCCCTGAGCGAGCCAGCCGCATTGGTCAGAACCAGCGGCGGGCTGCCGAGGCCGGTCAGGAGGCTTATGGGCGCGCGCATGACGGCCGCGTTGCCCGTCTCGTAGTAGTGCGCCCGTCCGGCATAGATGAGGACGCGCCGCCCCTCCATGCGGCCCGCGATCAGCCGGCCCGCATGGCCCGAGACGCCGCTGACGGGAAAGCCCGGGATGTCCGCATAGGGCACCTCGCACGCCTCCTCGACATCCTCGACAATGTTGCCGAGCCCGGTGCCAAGCACCACCGCGGTATCGAAGGGGCCCGTGATGCCGCGCTGCGCGAGCAGACCGAGTGCCTCCTCCCTGAGCTGCTCGTCCGTCCCAGCCGCATTGCCCATGGCTTCACCCGTCGCTTGCCAAATTGTCCGGCCCGAAGGACACCGGCAGCAGCTCTTCGAGGGTGAAGCTGCGCCGCAGGCCCTCCGGCCCGCAAACGTGGACTGGCGTATCCCCGCGCGCGAATTCGCGCAAGCGTTGCCGGCAGGCACCGCAGGGCGTGACGAGGGCATCGCCGGCGCCCACTACCAGGGCGGCCGCGATGTGCCGGCCGCCCGCCGCGACCATGGCGGCGATGGCGCCCGCCTCGGCGCAGGTGCCGACCGGATAGGCTGCGTTCTCCACGTTGCAGCCGGCGAAGATCCGCCCGTCCGGCGTCGCCACCGCGGCACCGACGGCAAAGCGCGAATAGGGGGCATAGGCATTCCCGCGCGCTGCACTCGCCGCACGGAAGAGGTCGTCGAGCAGGCTCATCCTACCGTTCCTTGACATAGGGGATGCCGGAAGCCCGCGGCGGCACGGCACGGCCGATGAAGCCCGCAAGCAGCACCACGGTCATGAGATAGGGCAGCGCCTGGATGGCCTGCACCGGCACACGGCCGACCACGGGCAGCGCCACGCCCTCGATGCGAATGGCGACGGCGTCGAGCAGACCGAACAGCAGGCAGGCACCAAGCGCCGGCCAGGCCCGCCACTTGGCGAAGATGAGCGCGGCGAGCGCAATGAAGCCCTTGCCCGCCGTCATGTGCGGCAGGAAGCCTGCCGCCTGTGCGAGGGAAAGATAGGTGCCGCCGAGCCCGCACAGGAGGCCGGCGAGCACCACGGCGGCATAGCGCAGCCCCGCGACGGAAATGCCTGCCGTATCGACGGCGGCCGGGTTCTCGCCAACGGCCCTGAGGCGCAGGCCGAAGCGCGTGCGCGCCAGCGTCCACCACGTGGCGACAACGGCAAGAAGCGCCAGATAGGACAGGAGGGAATGGCCGGACACTACGTCGCGGTAGAGCGGTCCAAGCAGCGGGATGTCCGCCAGCGTCTCGGCGCCGGGCAGCACGATCTCGCCGAAGCGCGCCGCCCCCTCCACCGGGGGCGTGCGTCCACCCTGGTGATACCAGGCATTGCCGACGATGGCCGTCAGGCCGGCCGCCAGCATGTTGATGGCGACGCCCGAGACGATCTGGTTGCCGCGCTGGCTGATGGCGGAGAAGCCATGCACCAGCGCAAAGGCGACGGAGGCGACCAGTCCGGCGAGGAGCCCGACAGCAGCGGAGCCGCTGGCGTGGGCAGCGGCACCGGCAGCGAAGGCCGCGACCAGCATCTTGCCCTCAAGCCCGATGTCGACGACGCCCGAGCGCTCCGACCAGAGGCCGGCGAGGCAGGCGCACAAAAGCGGGATCGACAGCCGCACGGCCGAATCGAGCACAGCGAGGAGCGAGGCGAGATCCATGGCTCACCCGCCCCCGGCCGTGCCCACGCGCCGGCCCGCCGCAAGCCCCGCCCCGAGGGCGACAAGCCGTGCGGCAAGACGCCGGAAGAGCCCCTCGAGCGCCCCTGCGAAAAGCACGATCACGCCGCCGATGACCACGACCATGTCGCGGGTGATGGCCGGCATGTCGAAGGCGAGCTCCGCTCCGCCCTGGTAGAGCACGCCGAAGAGCAGCGCCGCGAAGATGATGCCCGCGGGATGCGCACGGCCCATCAGCGCCACCGCGATGCCGACGAAGCCGTAGCCGGAGGTGAACTCGAGCAGCAGCCGGTGCTGCACCCCCATGATCTCGTTGACGGCGAGCCCGCCGGCGAGCGCCCCCGACAGGGTCATGGCCACCATGATGAGTCGCGCCGGCGACAGCCCGGCGTAAACAGCCGCCGAGGGATTGGCCCCGACGGTGCGGATGGCGTAGCCGAGACGGGAACGGTAGACGAGCGCCCACACGCCCACCGCCACGGCGAGCGCGAGGAAGAAGGTGAAGTTGAGCGGCGAGGTCGGCGCCGCAAAGCCGAGCGCGCGCAGGGCCTCGTGCACATAGGGAATGACAGCATGGCGCGCGAAGGCGCGCGTCTCCGTCACGCCCGGCTCGCCGATGACGTTGACGACGAGATAGACGATGAGCGTCGCGGCGAGGAAGTTGAACATGATCGTCGTGATGACGATGTGGCTGCCGCGCCGGGCCTGCAGGTAGCCCGGCACGAAGCCCCAGAGCGCGCCGAAGGCCGCCGCGCCGAGGATGCCGGCAGGCACGAGGAGGATGCCGGGCAGGAAGTCGGCATAAAGGCACACGAGGGCCACACCGATGCCGGCGACCGTCGCCTGCCCCTCCCCGCCGATGTTGAACAGGCCGGCGTGATAGGCGAGTGCGACGGCAAGGCCCGTGAAGATGAAATCGGTCGCATAATAGAGGGTGAAGCCCACACCCTCCGCCGAGCCGAGGCTGCCGGCGATCAGGAGACGCGTCGCCAGGAAGGGGTCCTCGCCGATGCCCGCCACGACGAGGCCGGCGACCGCGAAGGCCGCGACGACGCTGAGCGCCGGCACGAGGGCGACATCCGCCCAGCGCGGCAGATCGATGGGCGCGCTCATGCCGTGCCCCCCACGCCCGCCATCAGCAGGCCGAGATCGCGCTCGTTCGTCTCCTCGGGCCGGCGCTCACCCGTGATGCGCCCGCCGCACATGACGAGGATGCGGTCGGCGAGGCTCATGATCTCCTCGAGCTCCACCGACACGATGAGGACGGCGACCCCGGCGTCGCGCAGCGCGATCAGGCGGCGGTGGATGAACTCGATGGCACCGATGTCGACGCCGCGCGTCGGCTGGCCAACGACCAGCACCTTCGGCGCGCGCTCGATCTCGCGCGCCAGCACGATCTTCTGCTGGTTGCCCCCGGAGAACTTCGAGGTCTTTAGGAGAGGATCCGGCGGACGCACGTCGTAGGCGGCCATCTTCTCGGCCAGGTCCGCGACCATGCGGCCGCGATCCAACAGGAGGCCCCGGCCATAGGCCGGGTCGTCAATGAAGCCGAGCGCCGCGCTCTCGTAGGCCGGGAAGGACGGGACGAGGCCGGTGCGCAGCCGGTCCTCCGGCACGTGCAGGAGGCCGAGCCGTCTCAGGTTGTGCGGCGTGTGCGCCTCGCGCGACAGCACCTCGCCGTCGAGGGCGATCGAGCCGTGCGCCGGCTGCCGCATGCCGGCAATCGCCTCCAGAAGTTCGCTCTGGCCGTTGCCGGCCACCCCGGCGATGCCGACGATCTCGCCGGCGCGGACGGTGAAGGACACGTCCGCCACGCGGATGCAGCCCCGCTCGTCGACGACGGACAGGTTCTCGACCTCGAGCCGCGGCTCGCCCGGGGCGTGCGGGCGCTTTTCCACCCGCAACAGGACCTTGCGGCCCACCATGAGCTCGGCGAGCGCCGGCGGAGAGGTCGAGGCGGTGTCGAGCGTGGCGACCATCTGCCCGCGGCGCATCACCGAGACGCGGTCCGTCACGGCCATGATCTCCTCGAGCTTGTGCGTGATGAGAAGCACCGTCCTGCCGGATGCGCGCAGCGCCCGCAGCAGACCGAAAAGGGCCTTGGCCTCCGCCGGCGTCAGCACGGCCGTCGGCTCGTCAAGGATGAGCACGTCGGCACCGCGATAGAGCGCCTTCAGGATTTCGACACGCTGCTGCAGCCCCACGGGCAGGTCACCGACGCGCGCATCGAGGTCCACGGCGAGGCCGTGGTCGGCGGCAAGGCGCGCAAGCTCCACCCGCGCCCGGGCAAGGCCCCTGGCAAGCAGCGAGCCTCCCTCGGCGCCGAGCACCACGTTCTCGACCACGGTGAGGCTGTCCACCAGCATGAAGTGCTGGTGGACCATGCCGATTCCGAGGCGGATCGCATCGGCCGGACGACGGATGCGGACCGGAGCACCGCCGACGCGGATCTCGCCCCCATCGGCCTCGTAGAAGCCGTAGAGGATCGACATCAGCGTCGACTTGCCAGCGCCGTTCTCCCCGACGATGCCGTGCACCGTGCCCCGCGCCACCGTGAGGTTGACGCGATCGTTCGCCCGCACGGGCCCGAAGCGCTTGTCGATGTCGACGAGTTCGATCGCAGGAGGCTCGACCGCTGCGCCGATCACGGGTGACGATCCTGGCCGTTCAGACGGGGCATTTGTTGTCGGCGCGGTAGTCGTGAACCTTGATGGTCCCCGCCTTGATCGCCTCTGCGGCCTTGTCGACCGCTTCCTTCATCTCGGGAGTGATGAGGGCGCGGTTGTTTTCGTCGAGCGCCCAGGCCACGCCATCCTCGGCGAGCCCCAGGTTGAGGATGCCGGCCTGCCACTTGCCGTCCCTGGCGTCCATAAAGGTCTTGTAGGTGGCGGTATCGACGCGCTTCAGCATCGAGGTCAGCACCTTGCCCGGATGCAGGCCGTTCTGGTTGGAATCGACACCGATGCCGAGCTTGCCGGCATCCGCGGCCGCGCGCAGCACGCCGATGCCGGTGCCGCCGGCGGCGTGGTAGATGACGTCGGCGCCCCGGTCGATCTGGCTCTTGGCGAGCTCGCCGCCCTTGACCGGGTCGTTCCAGGCCGCGCCCGTGGTGCCCGTCATGTTCTGGAAAATCTCGGCATCGGGCCGGGCGTGCTTGACGCCCTGCACGTAACCGCAGGCGAAGGCGCGGATGAGCGGCACGTCCATGCCGCCGACGAAGCCCACCTTGCCCGTCTTCGAGGCCATGGCGGCGAGCATGCCGACGAGGAATGAGCCCTCCTGCTCCTCGAAGATGATGGACTGCACGTTCGGCCGCTCCACCACCATGTCGATGATGGCAAACTTGAGGTCCGGGTACTCCCCCGCCACCTTCTCGACTGCGCTCGCCTGGCTGAAGCCGACGGCGACGATGGGCGAATAACCGTCGCGCGCGAAGCGGCGCAGCGCCTGCTCGCGCTGGGCGTCGTTCTGCGGCTCGAAGTCGCGATAGGCAATGCCGGTTTCGGCCTTGAACCTCTCGGCGCCGCTGTAGACGCCTTCGTTGAACGACTTGTCGAACTTGCCGCCGAGGTCATAGACGATGGCGGGCTTGAAATCCTGCGCGAGAGCGGCAGCCGCGCACGCGGCCAATCCGGCGAGCGCTAGGCCGAGGGTCCTGAGACGCATGGAGGTTCCCCTTCGTTCGTGCGGGCGTCGGCCCGGCGGCCGCGCCTGGCTTGCGTCTACGATGACACGGCCCGGGCGCGGATTCCAAGAGCCGCTCCCTGCTCTCCGCGCCCGCCCCCCGCACAGCCGTCTGTGCGGCTTCCGGCCAGCCGCGCCCACGGGTATTGTCGCACCATGACGAACGAAACGACGAACGCCGTCAGCCTTTCGGCCGACGAGATCGAGCGCTACGCCCGCCACATCGTGCTGCGCGATGTCGGCGGCCCGGGACAACTGAAGCTGAAGCGGGCCCGCGTCCTCGCCATCGGCGCCGGCGGGCTCGGGGCACCGCTGTTGCAGTATCTCGCTGCCGCCGGCATCGGCACGCTCGGCATCGTCGACGACGACGTGGTCTCCCTGTCCAATCTGCAGCGGCAGATCATCCACGGCACGCCCGACGTGGGCACGCCGAAGGTCGACAGCGCCGCCGCCGCCATCGCCCGGCTCAATCCGCACGTCAACGTCATCTGCCACTGCGAGCGCGTGACCGCCGACAACGTGCGCGCACTCGTCGCCGGCTACGACGTGGTCGCCGACGGCTCGGACAATTTCGCCACACGCTACGCCGTGGCCGATGCCTGTTTTTACGAGAGGAAGCCGCTCGTCACCGCCGCGCTCGGCACATTCGATGCCTCGCTGACGACGCTGCGCCCCTTCGAGCGCGGGCCCGATGGCACGCCGAACCCCACCTATCGCTGTCTTTTTCCCAGCCCGCCGCCGCCCGGCACCGTGCCGACCTGCGAGGAGGCCGGCATCCTCGGCGCACTGCCCGGCGTCATGGGCTCGCTCATGGCACTCGAGGTCATCCGCGCCATCGTCGGCTTCGGCGAGCCTCTCGTCGGCAAGCTGCTGATGGTCGACGCGCGCTCCATGCGATTTGAGATGCTGACCTACGGCTGGGATCCCGACAATCCGCTGAACGGGACCGCGGCGCTGACCGCCGGCTGAGCGTCAGCGCCGGCCCTGCCCCATGTCGAAGATGACGAAGGCCTTGCCGTCCTTGCGCCGGCCGGAAGAGACCGCGCCCTTCATGCCTCGGGCGGGCGCCCGCGCCGCAGCCTCGCCGGACGGCACGAAGCTGCGTTCCCCCCGCCGGGGGCCGAAGGAGGCGAGGCAGGCGTTGTAGGCGAGCGGTTCCTCAATTTTCTCGCAATCCTCGATCGAGCGCGGCTTGCCCTGCGCCAGGGCGGCGCCCGGCAGGCAGAGGACAGCGAGGATGGCAAGCAGGCGCAGCACGATATCCGGCTCCGGCGACGCCCCTTTATACCGGCCGTGCGTGTCCCGGGGCTATACCCCTTGCACCGGCAACCCGTGCAGGACGGCTCGCCCGGCCCGAAGACGGGGCGAGCCCGAGTATTCCGGCAGAGGGCCAGCGCAGCCTCAGCCGCGCAGGGTCGCGCCGGTCTTCTTCGCCACCTGCTCGATGATCTTCGCCGACACGGCCTCGATCTCCGCGTCGGTGAGCGTCTTGTCGGTCGGCTGCAACGTCACGGCGATGGCGACGGACTTCTTGCCCTCGCCCACGTTCGGCCCCTCGTAGACGTCGAACACGGTGACATCGGTGATGAGGTTGCGATCGGCGGCGCTGGCCGAGCGCACGATCTCCGCCGCGGCAACGTCGCGGCCAACGACGAAGGCGAAGTCGCGCGTCAGCGGCTGGAAGTCGGACAGCGCCAGCTTCGGCTTCATCTTCGTGGGCTTGGCCTTGGGCGCCGGCAGCGCATCGAGCGTCACCTCGCAGGCGACCATCGGCCCCTTGACGTCGAGCGCCTTGAGGACACGCGGGTGCAGCTCGCCGAAGGCGCCGATGACGGCCTTGGGACCAAACTGCAGCGTCGCCGAGCGGCCGGGGTGGTACCAGTCAGGCCCGCCGGGCACGATCTGCAGCCCGCCCGTGGGAATGCCGAGTGCCGCGAGCAGCGCCATGGCATCGGCCTTGGCGTCGAAGACGTCTACCGGCCGCGCCTCGCCGTCCCAGCGCCGTCCGACGCCTTCCATGCGGGCCGTGCCGCGGCGCAGCGCGCAGGCGACCATCTTCTGCCCCTCCGGCTCGTCCGAGACGAAGATCTGGCCGACCTCGAAGAGCGCCACGTCGGGATAGCCGCGGTCCGCATTCCTCTGTGCCGCCCTGGCCAGGCCGGGCACCAGACTCGGCCGCATGTCGGAGAGCTCGGATGCGATGGGATTGGCGAGCGCAAGGCGCGGGTCGCCGCCGCCGAACAGCTCCGCCTCCGCCTTGCTGATGAAGGACCAGGTGACGGCCTCCACGAGCCCGCGCGCCGCGAGTGCGCGCTTGGCGAGACGCGTGCGCTTCTGCAGCAGCGTCAGCACCGGCTTGGGCACCCCCGGCGCGAGGCGGGGGAAGGGCACAGCCGGCACACTGTCGAGCCCCGCGATGCGCGTCACCTCCTCGACGAGGTCGGCCTTGCCCTCCACGTCGGCGCGCCAGGACGGCGGCGTCACCTCGACCACGTCGCCCGAGCCGCGGACCTCGAAACCGAGCGCCTCGAGTGTGCCGCGCATGGTCTCGGCCGGCAGCTCGAGGCCCGTGAGGCGCCTGACCTCCGCATAGGGGAATGCGATGACGCGGCGCGTGTCCGGAACCGCGCCGGCCAGCGTTGTCTCGCTGGCCTCGCCGCCGCACAGGTCAAGCACCATCTTCGTCGCCAGCTCGAGGCCGGGCAGACAGAAGGCGGGGTCAACCCCGCGCTCGAAACGGTAGCGCGCGTCGGAGACGATGCCGAGCTTGCGCCCGGACTGGGCGATGTTGAGCGGATCCCACAGCGCCGACTCGATCAGCACGTCCGTGGTCGTCTCGTCGCAGCCCGAATGTTCGCCGCCCATAATGCCGGCGATCGACTCGACGCCCTTGTCGTCGGCGATGACCACCATCGACGGGTCCAGCGTATAGGTGCGCCCGTCGAGCGCCAGCACCGTCTCGCCCTCGCGGGCGCGGCGCACGACGATGTTGCCGGCGACCTTCCCCGCGTCAAAGACGTGCAGCGGCCGGCCTCGGTCGAAGGTCATGTAGTTGGTGATGTCGACGAGGGCGTTGATGGGCCTGAGGCCGATGGCCTTGAGGCGCCGCTGCAACCACTCCGGTGACGGCCCGTTCTTCACGCCACGCACGAGGCGCAGCGCGAAGGCCGGGCACAGGTGCGTGTCCTCATCCGCGAAGTCGAGCGAGACGGAGACCGGGCACGGGCCCTTGCCGGGAACGGCCTCGATCACCGGCGTCTTCAGCCGGCCGAGGCCGGCCGCGGCGAGATCGCGCGCGATGCCCGCGACGCCGAGCGCATCGGCCCGGTTGGGCGTCACAGCGATCTCGATGACCGGATCGTCGATGCCCGCATAGGCCGCGAAGGGCTGGCCGACCGGCGCATCCGCCGGCAGGTCGATGATGCCATCATGGTCGTTCGACAGCTCGAGCTCGAAGGCCGAGCACAGCATGCCACGGCTCTCGACGCCGCGGATGGTGCCGACCGCGAGCGTGATGCCCTTGCCCGGAATGTAGGTTCCGGCCGGCGCAAAAACGCTCTTCATGCCGGCGCGCGCGTTGGGTGCACCGCAGACGACCTGCACCGGCGGCTCGCCGCGGCCGGTGTCGACCATGCAGACACGCAGCCGGTCCGCATTGGGGTGCTGCTCGGCCGAGATGACGCGCGCGATGACGTAGGGGGCAAAGATCGCCGCCTTGTCCTCGACGGCCTCGACCTCGAGGCCGATGCGGTTGAGCGTGTCGGCCACCTCCTGCACGGAAGCGTCGGTGTCGAGGTGGTCCTTGAGCCAGGAGAGGGTGAACTTCATCTTGCGTCTCTCCTCACGCGCTCAGGCCGCCGGCCAGCGTCGGCAGGTCGAGCGGGCGGAAACCGTAATGCGACAGCCAGCGCACGTCCGCCTCGAAGAAGGGGCGCAGGTCCGGCATGCCGTATTTCAGCATCGCGATGCGGTCGATGCCCATGCCCCAGGCGAAGCCCTGGTACTCGTCCGGGTCGAGCCCGCAGTTGCGCAGCACATTGGGATGCACCATGCCGCAGCCGAGAATCTCGAGCCAGTCATCGCCCTCGCCGAAGCGGATCTCGCCGCCCTTGCGGGAGCACTGGATGTCCACCTCCGCCGAGGGCTCGGTGAAGGGGAAGAAGGACGGGCGGAAGCGCATCTTCACCTGGTCCACCTCGAAGAAGGCCTTGCAGAACTCCTCGAGGATCCACTTGAGGTGGCCGATGTGGGAGGACTTGTCGATGACGAGCCCCTCCACCTGGTGGAACATCGGCGTGTGCGTCTGGTCCGAGTCGCAGCGGTAGGTGCGGCCCGGCGTGATGACGCGAATCGGCGGCTTCTGGCCGAGCATGGTGCGGATCTGCACCGGGCTCGTGTGGGTGCGCAGCACCTTGCGCTCGCCCTTCTCGTCCGGCGGCAGGAAGAAGGTGTCGTGCATCTCCCGCGCCGGATGGCCGGGCGGGAAATTCAGCGCCGTGAAGTTGTAGAAGTCGGTCTCGATGTCCGGCCCCTCGGCGATCGAGAAGCCCATGTCGGCGAAGATGGCCGTGAGCTCGTCGATGACCTGGGAGATCGGGTGGATGCGGCCGCGCGTCTGCGGCCCCTCCTGCAGCGGCAGCGTGACGTCGACGCGCTCGGCGGCGAGGCGTGCGGCGAGCGCCGCCTCCTCCAGCTCGGCCTTGCGGGCGGCGATGGCGGCATTGACGCGGTCGCGCAGGCCGTTGATGAGCGGGCCCTTCTCGCGCCGCTCCTCCGGCGTCATGGAGCCGAGCGTCTTCAGGAGTTCGGATACGCTGCCCTTCTTGCCGAGCGCGGAGACGCGCACGGCCTCCAGAGCGGCCTCGTCCGCGGCGGCGGCGATGGCGCCGAGCAGCGTGCGTTCGAGAGTGAGAATGTCGGTCATCGGTCCCTCGGGATGGTTACCGCTTGTCGGCAACGGCCGAAGGACCATCAAGCCCTTGGGCCGCGATGGGGCGAGCGGCGCTGTGCGCCGCTCATCGCTTCCAGGGCCTCGGTAGGGCGGATGCGGTGCCGCGGCACGGCCGCTGGGGCGGGACGAGGCCCTGCCCCGGCGGGCGCCACAGGCGTCAGGCTGCGGGCAGCGCAG
>Ga0182741_1004076_pt1 | contig 14775 bp, 11 predicted proteins | sample eDN5th37CBELigOP_FD_128874 | JGI IMG/M metagenome (GOLD analysis project Ga0182741, IMG submission 128874) | Enriched Organic Plus compost microbial communities from Emeryville, California, USA - eDNA 5th pass 37_C BE-Lig OP (version 2) (version 2) ...
ACTCCATGCAACCTGTTGGCCGAAGCTGCCGCTCATGATCGCGCGAAACACTTGCTCACGATCAGATGAAACGAGCGCTCACCATCAGGTGAAATCGCCGCTCACAATCAGCGAAATCCGCAGACAAGCCCGGTGATGACGGGGGAGAGGCGGCGACGAACGACCGGATGAGCGCCGCGCCTCACGGATCGGGATCACCGGCACAGGGCCGGTGATGACGAGAGGGGGAGAGAGTGTGTCATCTCGGACGGCGTCAGCCGATCCGGGATCGCAAGGCGAATGAGGCGCGTGTTCCCTCTCCCTTGTGGGGAGGGATCAAGGGTGGGGGTGTTGGCGTCGCGCTCTGTCGTGGTCGCGCTCATACCCCCCTCTCCAACTCTCCCCCACAAGGGGGGAGAGGGCTGCGCGGCGCCTCATGAGCCAGGCTCTCAGGGTGCAGGCGGCGTGCAAGGCGTCGGGATCACCGGGACAAGCCCGGTGATGACGAGCGGGGGAGAGAGCGTGTCATCCCGGACGGCGCCAGCCGATCCGGGATCGCTGTCAGGACAAGGCGCCATTTCCCTCCCCCTGCGGGGAGGGATCAAGGGTGGGGGTGTGACCGGGTGAGCGGTTCCACAAGCCTGTCGCTGGAATACCTCTCCCGGGCGGAGAGGTCGACGCGCGGCAGCGCGGCGGGTGAGGGGCGTGCCGCCCTGTCCGGAGACAACACGACCCTCAGCCCTGACCCTCTCCCCGCCGCAAGTCGGGTGTCCCCGGCTTGCGACTGACAGAAGCCGATCCCGGCAACAGTCGAGATCGATGGTGAGGGAAGAGGCTGCGCCATTCTCGTCAGACGATCCCGGATCGGCTGACGCCGTCCGGGATGACACCCTTCTCATCACCGGCCTTGGGCCGGTGACAATGAGAGAGCCGATGTCACCACACGCTTGGCTGGGCTCTTGCTGCACCCGCCCCGCGATGGCTCGGGATCACGTCGTCCGGCGGCCTTCGGTCAGCCAGGCGGCGAGGGTTGCGCCGATCAGGAGGGCGAGGCCGATGAAGCCGAGGGCGAGGGGGAAGACGGAGACGCCGCGGACAATGGCGCTCTCGCTCGGCTTGAGGCCGATCCAGTCGCCGCCCGACAGGCGCGAGCCCGAACGCACGGCGAGGATGCGGGGCACGGTGATGCTCTGTTCGCCCTCCATCGCCACGCGCCTGACGGAGCCGCCCGTCGCCTCGGCGATGGGGGTGAGCGCCTCCGTGTTGCTGAACACGTCCATCAGCTCGCGCGGATTGGCGGGGCCGATGCTCACGAAGGCGACCAGCTCGCCCGAGCGCACGGTATGGAGACCGAGCTCCGTGCCTTCGACTTCGGCCGTGAACAGGCCTGGGCGGCTCTCATTGAGCGGGATGCTCGTCTCGGCCCCGCTCGGCGCGATCAGTGTCACGGGATCGGCCGTGTCCTCCATCGTCTGCCGCTCGATGTGGATGGTGCGGCCCTCGGCCGACGCACGCAGGGCCTCTTCTTCCAGCGCGGGCTCCTTCATGAGCCAATGGGCGAGGCGGCGCAGCAGGTCGAGATGCGGGCCGCCGTCCTGATAGCCGCGGGCCCAGAGCCACGCGTGATCGGACAGGAGCAGCGCGACGCGGCCCTTCTCCTCGCGACGGAGCACGAGCAGCGGCAGGTCCTGCGCGCCCGACATGAGCGTGGAGCCCGACTGCACCTCCGAGCCGATGATGCGAAGCCACTCGCCCCAGGACGGCGGCGATGTCTCCGAGCCCGGAAGCTCGCGCGTCACGGGATGGCGGTTACCGGTCTCGGTGATGCTGGCCTTGTAGGGCTGCTCCACGACGCGGCCGTTGGGAACGCCCGGAATGATCGGCGAGAGGCGCGTCTGCGCGAGGCTGCCGTAGCTTGCGAATTCCGGACCCGCCGCGACGAGCACCGCGCCGCCTTCGCGCACGTAGCGCACGATGTTCTCGAAATAGCTCGAGGGCAGGATACTCTGGTTCGCGTAGCGGTCGAAGATGATCAGGTCGAAATCCTTGATCTTCTGCTGGAACAGCTCGCGCGTCGGGAAGGCGATCAGGGACAGTTCGTTGATCGGCGTGCCGTCCTGCTTCTCCGGCGGACGCAGGATGGTGAAGTGGACGAGATCCACATTGGCGTCGGACTTGAGCAGGTTGCGCCAGGTGCGTTCGCCCGCATGCGGCTCGCCGGAGACGAGCAGCACGCGAAGCTTCTCGCGGATGCCCTCGATGGGAACGACGGCGCGGTTGTTGGCCTGCGTCAGCTCGTCGGGCAGGCCCTCCACCTCCAGCTCGACCACGTTCGGGCCGCCATGCTCGATCCGCACCTGCAGGGAAAAGGGCGTGTCGGCGCGCACGGTCTGGCGGGAGAGAACCTGGCCGTCGCGGCGCAGCGTGACGAGTGCGGAGCCCGTGCCGCCGCGCTCCATCACCTGCGCGCGGATGGTCTGATCCTTGCCGACGATGCCGAAGCGCGGCGCCTCGAGCAGCTTGATCTGCCGGTCGCGCTCATCGGGCCGTCCCGTGATGAGGGCATGCAGCGGCGCGCGAAAGCCCAGCGCATCGACGGAGGGCGGGATGTCGTGCACCACGCCGTCGGTGATGAAGATCACGCCCGCCAGACGGTCCGGCGGCACGTCGGCGAGTCCGTTGGCGAGCGCCGCGAACAGGCGCGTGCCATCGTCGCCGCTGCCGTCGTCGGCTTCGATGGTGCGCGGTTCCACATCGGCGAGGGAGCCGAAGCGCCGTTCGAGCTCCGCTTTCACCTGATCGGTCATGGCCGTACGGTCGCCGAGCGTCTGCGAGGTCGAACGGTCCACGACCACCGCCACGATGTCCTTCACCTTCTCGCGCTCCTCCTGCACGAGGGAAGGATTGGCGAGCGCCAGAAGCACCAGCGCCAGCGCGAGCGCGCGCAGGATCGCGATGGGCCCGCGGGACATGAGCGCGAGCAGCGCCAGCAGCGCGGCCAGCGCGCCGACCGCCCAGAGCGCGTAGGTGGGAATGAGAGGGGAGAAGCTGACCGACAATACCGACATGTCTTGCCTATTGCCCCAGCCGCTCGAGCAGAGCAGGCACATGCACCTGATCGGCCTTGTAGTTCCCGGTGAGTGAATACATCACGATGTTGACGCCGCTGCGATACGCCATCTCGCGCTGGCGCGGATCGCTGCCGACGACGGGGAAGAGATATTCCCCCCGCGGGCCGATGGCCCAGGCGGCGGCGAGATCGTTCGACGTGATGATGATCGGCGAGACGCTGTCGCCGGAGCGGGCGGGACGGTTCTCCTCGCCCTCCGCCTGCGGCGGCAGGGCCTCGACCCAGGTCTGTCCCGTCGCGTAGCGGCCGGGGAAGGCATCGAGAATGTAGAAGGTCTTCGTCAGCACATGGTCGGACGGCACGGGCTCGAGCTCGGGAATGTCGAGGGTCGCCAGCATGCGCCGCAGATATTGTCCCTCCGCGCTAACCGCGCCGTCGGGACGGTTGTTGAAGGCGTCGCGCGTGTCGAAGATCACCGTGCCGCCGCCCTTCATGAAGGCGTCGAGCTTGCGGATCGCCGCATCCGGCGGGATCGGGCGCGAGGCGACGATGGGCCAGTAGATCAGCGGATAGAAGGAGACTTCGTCCCGCGACAGATCGATGCCGATAGGGTCACCGGGCGTGAGAGCCGTGCGCTGCGACAGGACCTGCGTCAATCCCGCCAGGCCCGCCCGGCTCGTCTCGTCCACATTCGCATCGCCGGTGATCACATAGGCCAGGCGCGTCACGAGCGCGGGGCTCGCATTCTCGTCCATCCGGCGTGGTCCGAGGTCCTGAGCCCTGGCATTGAGGGCCGGCGCGAGGAACATCATGGCGGCGAGAAGCACCGAGGTCGCGCTGCCCATCTTCCGGAAGCGTCCCGAGAGGTTCGAGAGATGTCCGCTGAGCCACAGGGATGCGAGCGTGTCGGCGAGCAGAAGGAGAAGGGCGAGCATGAAGAGAGGCATGCGCAGATCGATGGTTTGGGCACCCGCGAGCGGCGCGACGCGCGCGTTGAGCGGTGCGATGTTGAGCGGTGCGAGCCTGTCATCGCCGAGAAGCGCATTCACCGCGAGGCTCGAATCCACCGGGCCGTAGAAGCCGGGCGGATGCTCCGCCGTGGCGCGCTCGCCGAAATTGCGGGCGACCGCGCGGGCATTGGCGGGCGGCGTCGTGAACACGCCGTAGCCGTCGAGGGTCAGGCGCGGCGCGACGGTTTCGTTCTCCGCGTTGCGCGCCTCGGAATTCACGTCGTTCGGCGCGCCGGCGAGCGCCGTGATCCGGCGCAGCATGTCCACGAAGAGGCCCGAGAGCGGCAGGTTCGACCAGGTGGTGTCGGCCGTCACGTGGAAGAGCACGATCAGCCCGTCGCCGCGCTTGTCCGCGGTCACGATGGGCGTGCCGTCCGCGAGCGACGCCCAGGTGCGCGAGGGCAGGTCGCCGTCGGGCTCGGCGAGGATCTGGCGGCGGATGCCGATCTCCTCCGGCACGTTCAGGCCGAAGAAGGGGCTCTCGCGGGTGAAGGGTGCGAAGGTCTTCGGCGTATCCCAGGAGAGCGACCCGCCGAGGCTGCGTCCGCCGCGGCGCAGGCGCACGGGCACCAGCTCGTCGTTGCCCGCAGCCAGGCGCGAGCCGGCAAAGCGCAGCAGCAGGCCGCCGTTCTCGACGAAGGCCGTGACCTTGTCCAGGGTCTCGTGATCGAGGCCACCCACATCGGCGAGAACGAGAACCGAGACCTGCTCTTCGAGCAGCTGGTTCACCGCATCGGCGGCGCCGCCGCGGCCCATGCGGATCTCCGAATAGGGCGCGAGGGCGCGCTCGATGTAGTAGAGCGGCGAGAGAAGCGGCTGCGTCTGGTCGGCGGTGCCGCCGAAGACGAGGCCGACGCGTCGGCGCTTGCCGCGCTCGTCGAGGAGGCTCACGGCGCCCGCCGAGCCCTCGCCGAGGATCTCGATGCGGGCGATGGCATTGCGGATCTCGGTGGGCAGGTCGAATTCGACGCTGGTCTCGGTCGCGTTCGCGTCGAAGCTGAAGCGCATGTCGGCCAGGGGCAGGTTCTTCAGGTCGACCGCGCGGAGCGTGCCGGAATCGCGACCGTTGGGTTCCGGCCTCACCACGCGGGCCCTCAGGCGTCCGCCTGCATTCTCCACGCCCGCGATGGCAAGCGTCGAAGCCCGCTCGGATTTGAGCACCGTGATCCGCCGGCCATCTGCCATTTGCGCCAAGCCGTTGATGAAGCCTTGCCCGTCAACGCCGGCGACCCCGTCGGTGATCCAGACGATGTCAGCGTCCGGCGTGTTTTCCAGAAAGCGCCGGATGGATTCGAGATGCAGGGAGCGATCCTGCAGATGAGGCTGGGGCTGCAGGGAGCGCAGCCGCTCCAGCACGGCCGCCGGATTGGCGGGTTCGAGCGCAGCCGGCTGCTCCGCCGTGGCGACCAGGGCGAGCGTGCGCCCGTCGCGGCCCGCCGCCTCGATGCGCTCCGAGGCGAGATTCATGCGCTCGCGCCAGTCATGCGCGGCGGCAAGACCATTATCCACGACCACGAGAAGCGGCGAGCGGCTGCTGTCCTCGGCGAGGGGATTCCAGACCGGGCCCGCGGCGGCGAGGATGAGGAAGGCCGCGAGCAGCAGACGCATGAGGAGGAGCCACCACGGCGTGCGGGCCGGCGTCTCCTCCTCGGGCCGCAAATCGGCGAGGATCCTGAGCGGCGGAAAATCGACGCGCCTCGGCTGCGGCGGCGTGATGCGCAGGAGCAGCCAGATCGCGGGCAGGGCCGCGAGCGCCGTGAGCACGAGCGGAACGGTGAAGGTGAGGGGAAGGCCCAGCATGGACTAGCGTGCTCCCATCATGACGCCGCGCGCCGCCGTGACCAGCGTCATCAGGCGAAGGGCCGCCTCGCTCGCCGGACGGTCGGTCCGGTGCATCGTGAAGGTCCAGTTGCGCCGCCGCGTCAGCTCCTGCAGCGCGGCCCGGTGCCCCTCGATGCGCTCGCGATAGACGCGCCCCCAGGCCTCCGCATCGCCGATGCGCAGCGACAGCCCCTCCTCGAGGTCGTGCAGCACGGCCTGGCCCTGGAAGGGGAAGGTTTCCTCGACGGGATCGACGATCATCACGAGATGGCCCCGCGCCCCGCGCGAGGAGATGCCTTCCACGGTGGCGGCGATATCGCCCACCGGCGAGAGGAAGTCGCTGATCAGGATCGCCTCGTGCTGAGGGGCGATGGGAGCGGATGGGGGCAGGTCCTCCTCCAGGGAGTAGCGGTCCGCCACAAGGGTCTGCGCCATGGTCTCGGCGATGCGCCGGGTTGCCCGCGGCGGCATGAGGCCCAGCATGCCGATCCGCTCGCCGGCTTCCACGAAGCAGCTGGCGAGGGCAAAGCCCAGCACGACGGCGCGCTCGATCTTGGGGGCCTGCGCCAGTTCCGACGCGTAGCCCATCGAGGCGGAGCGGTCGATCCAGACCCAGAGAGTCTGCGCGGTTTCCCATTCCCGCTCGCGCACATAAAGGCGGTCGTCGCGGGCGGAGCGGCGCCAGTCGATGCGCTGGGCGGCCTCGCCGGCCACGAAGGGGCGGAACTGCCAGAAGCTCTCGCCGACGCCCGCACGCCTGCGGCCATGGATGCCATGGGCGAGGTTGGCGGCCACGCGCCGGGCCTCGAGGACGAGGCGCGGCATGCGCTGGGCGAGGGAGAGCGCGCTCTCGGTTTCCTGGCGTCCCGGCGAACGGGCGCTTTCGGGGAGGACCCGGACACGGGTCATGGCGAAATCCTCAAGCTGCCAGACGCGCGGTGAGCCGGCCGATGACGCTGGAGAGCGTCTCGCCGTCGGCGCGGGCGGCGAAGGTGAGCGCCATGCGGTGCTTGAGAACGGGCTCTGCCAGCGCCACCACATCGGCGATGGAGGGGGCGACGCGGCCTTCGATCAGGGCGCGCGCACGCACCGCCAGCATCAGGGCCTGGCTGGCGCGGGGGCCGGGGCCCCAGAGGATCTTGTCGGTGACGCCATCGACGTCCTCGCCCTCGGGGCGGGCGGAGCGCACGAGGTCGAGGATCGCCTCGACCACGCTCTCGCCGACCGGCAGGCGGCGCACGAGGCGCTGGGCGTTCATGAGCGCCTCGGCGTTCATCACGGCAACGGGCCTGTGGTCCTCGGCGCCCGTGGTCTCGATGAGGATGCGCCGCTCGGCCTCGCGGCTCGGATAGCTCACGTCGATCTGCAGCAGGAAGCGGTCGAGCTGCGCCTCGGGGAGGGGATAGGTGCCCTCCTGCTCGATCGGGTTCTGGGTGGCCAGCACATGGAAGGGCTGAGGCAGGTCGTGCCGCTCGCCGCCCACGGAAACGTGATGCTCCTGCATGGCCTGGAGCAGGGCCGACTGGGTGCGCGGGCTCGCGCGGTTGATCTCGTCCGCCATGAGAAGCTGGGCGAAGACCGGGCCCTTCACGAAGCGGAAGGAGCGACGGCGGTCCGCACCCTCGTCGAGGATCTCGGAGCCCAGGATGTCGGAGGGCATCAGGTCGGGGGTGAACTGGATGCGGCGGGCATCGAGCCCGAGCACGGTGCCGAGGGTGTCGACGAGCTTGGTCTTGGCGAGGCCGGGAACGCCCACGAGCAGGCCGTGACCGCCCGCGAGCAGGGTGATCAGGGTCTGATCGACCACGTCTTCCTGGCCGAAAATGACGGAATGGATGGCCTCGCGGGCGCGCCCGACACTCTCAAGGGTCGCCTCCGCGTTGCGGATGATCGCATCGTCCAGGGCGGTGGGCGCTTGAGACATGCTGGCCGTCATGAGGTCATTCTCCCTCTCGTTGCATCCGCCCCCAAAGATCTAGTCTGCCTTCGTTTGCCATCGAGTGGCAAGGGTCGATGCGCCGCAGCGGATGCTTCGAAGGATTGGACGTGGCGTCAGGGGACTCTATGCTTAGGAAGTAGCCGATGGCAGCCTTTCGTCGATCCTCATCCCTCATATTCTTGTTCACGCTTGCGTCATGACAGATTCCAACGTCTCTCCCCCTGCCTCCGCCCTGGCCCGTCTCACGCAGGCGCTCGGCTCCGAAGCCAAGCGAAAGGGGCCACCGCCGGTGGAACGGTGGAACCCGCCCTATTGCGGGGAGATCGACATGCGAATCGCTGCGGACGGGTCCTGGCACTACATGGGTTCGCCCATCAACCGCCCCGCTCTCGTGCGGCTCTTCTCGACCGTTCTGCGCAAGGACCCGGAGCGCCACGTGCTCGTGACCCCCGTGGAGCGGGTCGGAATCATCGTCGAGGATGCGCCCTTCCTCGCCGTCGAGATGGCGATCGAGGGGGAGGGCGAGAGCCGTCAGATCGCCTTTCGCACCAATGTGGACGATCTCGTGCAGGTCGATGCCGCGCATCCCCTGCGCTTCGAGCAGGACGAGCATGGCGGCGTGAAGCCCTATGTGAAGGTGCGGGGCGACCTTTGGGCGCTCGTCACCCGCGCCCTGACCCTTGACCTCCTGGCGCTCGCCGAGGAGCGGGAGGTGGAGGGGCGGAACCTGATCGGGATCGCCGCCGGAGGAACCTTCTTTCCCGTCGCCCCGGCATCCGATCTCGAGGGCCTCGCATGAGGGCTGGCCCCCTGGACGTGCCCCATTTCCTGGCGCTCGCCGCCGAGCGGCTGCGGTCCGAACCGCCGCAGATGGAGGATGCGCTCTCCTATCCGCGCGGCGACCACACCCTCGACGACGTGCCGCTCGTCCATCCTCTCAATCCCAAACCGGCCGCCGTGCTGGTGCCCGTGGTGACGCGGGAGGAGCCCGCCCTGCTGCTCACCGAGCGCTCGGCCCACCTTCGCCAGCATTCGGGGCAGATCGCGTTTCCGGGCGGACGGGTCGATCCGACGGACGAATCGGTCCTGGCGGCGGCGTGCCGGGAGGCCCAGGAGGAGATCGGCCTCGACAGCCGCTTCATCGCGCCGCTCGGCTATCTCGACGCCTATCTCTCGACCACCAACTATCTCGTCATCCCGGTCGTGGCACGGATCTCGCCGTCCTATGCCCTGCACCTCAACCCTCACGAGGTGGCGGACGCCTTCGAGGTGCCCCTGAGCTTCCTTATGGATCCCGAACGGCACGAGCTTCACGCACGGGAGTGGAAGGGCAAGCTCAGGCGTTATTATGCAATGCCCTACGAGGGACGCTATATTTGGGGCGTGACGGCGGGGATCATCCGCAACCTGTATGAGAGGCTCTACACACCGTGACGCGCGCGTTTCTGCAGGGACTAGTGCTGTTTTTCCTGCCCTTCGTTCTGTTCGGCCTGTATCTGGTCGCCCGCCGCCGCAATGCCCTTCTCTGGTCGTCCTGGAGCGACCAATCGCTCTGGCTCGCGATCGCGGGAGTTGTCATGGTCATCGCCTCGCTCATCGGCACGGGCCTCATGACCGAGCGCAATACCGGCGCCTTCGTGCCGACGCATATCGAAAATGGACGAGTCGTTCCGGGACAGTTTCAGTGAGTGACATTCTCAACCGAAAGGCGCTTCTGGCGCTGCTCGAGCGCCCAGCCCTGCGCCGCTTGCTCGAGGCCTTCAACAGCCACGGCGAGGAAACGCGCATCGTGGGCGGCGCCGTGCGCAACGCCCTGCTCGGACGGCCCGTGACGGAGGTGGATTGCACGACGACCATGCTGCCGGACGCCATGGTGAAACGGGCCGATGAGGCGGGCTTCAAGTCCGTCCCGACCGGCATCGACCACGGCACCATCACCGTGATCGTCGACGGCGAGCCCTTCGAGGTCACGACCCTGCGCGTGGATGTGGAGACGGATGGCCGCTATGCGGTCGTGCATTTCGGCCGCGACTTCGTGCTCGACGCCAAGCGGCGCGACTTCACCATCAACGCCCTGTCCCTCGGCCTCGACGGGACGCTCTACGATTACACGGATGGCGTCGCCGATCTTCGCGCGCGGCGCGTGCGCTTCATCGGCGATGCGCGCACGCGCATTCGCGAGGATTACCTGCGCATCATGCGCTTCTTCCGATTCCACGCGGAATATGCCGATGGCGATCCCGATCCCGAAGGGCTTGCGGCCTCCGGGGCCGAGCGGGAGGGATTGGCAATCCTCTCGAAGGAGCGAATCCGCCACGAGCTGCTCCGGCTCCTCGTCGCACGGCGCGCGCAGGAAACGCTGCAGGTGCTGAGCCGGCATGGCTTTCTGACCTGGCTTCTCGCCGGTGTCGCCGAGTTCGGGCGCTTCGGTCGGCTGGCCGCTTTCGATAAGGATGATCCAGACCCGGTCTGGCGCCTCGCCGCCCTTGCCGTGATGGTCGAGCAGGATGCAGAGCGGCTGCGCGGGCATCTCAGACTCTCCAACGAGGAGCACAGGAAGCTCGCGGCCTATGCCCGCCTCCTCGCGGCTCTGAAAACCTGGCCTTTGCCGCTCGATGCCATGGCGGTCCGGCGCCTCGTGGCGGAGCATGGGGCCGAGACGCTGAGCGTCGTTCTCGCCGCGATCGAAGGCGAGCCTGCGCCTGTGATCGGGCCCGACGTCCGGGATGCGCTGCTGCGCTATCGAACCGGCGCGGAGCCGGTTCCGGTCTTCCCGCTGCGCGGCGCCGATTTGGTCGCGGGCGGGATTCCGAAGGGCCCGAGGATCGGGGAGATGCTGGCCCGGGCCCGCCAGGCCTGGCTTGCGGAAGGATGCCGGACGGACGAGGCTTACGCGAAGGATCTGCTGGGGCGGGTTCTGGCGCAGGCGTGAACGGCGTTTTCCCGATAACCGGGTCATCCCGGACGAAGCGCAGCGAAGATCCGGGATCGGGTGACGAAAGTGGCGCAGGCTCTTCCCTCCCCCTTGCGGGGAGGGGTAGGGGTGGTTTGACCGGGTAAGCGATCCAACCAGTGCTCTCGTCATCACCGGCCTTGGGCCGGTGATCCCGATCGTTTAATGGGCAGCGCTTTTCTCAATCGGGATGCCGGGACAAGCCCGGCCATGACGGTATTGGGCTGCAGTGATCTCTGGATTTCGTCAGCGCTTTGACTTTGCGACCCCACCCTTTGTCCCTCCCCGCCGCAAGTCGGGTGTTCCCGACTTGCGCCAGTAAAAATCTGATCTCGGGAACACCCGAGATCAGTGGGAGGGAAACGCGCGTCGTATTGCGCCATCCGGAATGACGGCTTTCCGATTACGGCCAGCGCACCGTCGGCGGCATCGAGGAGAGGATCGAGGCGATGTTGCCGCCGGTCTTGAGGCCGAAGATCGTGCCGCGGTCGTAGAGCAGGTTGAACTCCACATAGCGTCCGCGCCGCACCTGCTGCTCGATGCGGTCTGCTTCCGTCCAGCTTTTCGTCACGTTGCGGCGCACGATCTCGGGATAGATCTTCAGGAAAGCCTCGCCCACGTCCTTGGTGAAGGCGAGGTCCTCCTCCGGATTTCCGGTCCAGTGATAGTCGTAGAAGATGCCGCCGATGCCGCGCGGCTCGTGCCGGTGCTTGAGATAGAAATACTCGTCGCACCATTTCTTGTATTTTTCATAGGACCCTTCGGGCGCGTGGCGGCGGCACGCATCCTTCATGGCTGCATGGAAGGCGATGCTGTCGGGATCGTCCTGCGTGCGGCGCCGGTCGAGCACCGGCGTGAGATCGGCGCCGCCGCCGAACCACGGCTTGGTGGTGACCACGAAGCGCGTGTTCATGTGCACGGTGGGCACGTTCGGGTTCCACGGATGGGCGATGAGCGAGATGCCGCCGGCCCAGAAGCGCGGGTCCTGGTCGGAGCCGGGAATCTGGCCGCGGAACTCGGGCGCGAATTCGCCGTGCACGGTCGAGACATGCACGCCCACCTTCTCGAACACGCGGCCCTTCATCATCGACATCACGCCGCCGCCGCCCGGCGCGCCGCTGTGGTCCTTGCGCTCCCAGGGAGTGCGCGCGAACCGGCCGGGCTCGGAGGCCTCCGGCGGCAGCGGAGCCGTGACTTCGTCCTCGAGCTGCTCGAAGGCGGCGCAGATCCGGTCGCGAAGGGAGGCGAACCAGAGAGGGGCCTCGATCTGCAGGCGTTCGATATCGGCTTTGTCGGTCATGGAAAATGCCTCAAACTTCGCTGTTGGCCGGAATAGGGAAGGACCCGGTCTGCCGCAAGGCTTCGCCGAGGATCATGGCGGCGGTCACGGCCACGTTGATCGAGCGCATGCCGACCTGCATCGGCACAATGATCCGGGCGTCGGCCGCAGCATGGACCTCCTCGGGCACGCCGGCCGATTCCCGGCCCACGAGGATGATGTCCTCGGGCTCGTACCGGAAATCGGTGTAGGGCACGGCGCCCTTGGTGGTGGCGAGCACCAGCCGGCCTTTCCCCTCATGGCGCCATTCCTCGAAGGCGCGCCAGGAAATGTGACGTGTGATGGCCACGTGGTTGAGGTAATCCATGCCGGAGCGGCGAAGATTGCGGTCCGAGACGTCGAAGGCCGCGGGCTCGATGATCTCGACCGGGACGCCGAGGCAGGCGGCGAGGCGCAGCATGGTGCCGGTGTTCTGCGGGATGTCCGGCTGGAAGATGGCGAGACGGGGCATGGCTCCCTCATCGGGGCAGGCGGGGCGTACGTCAAGTGAACGGTTCGTTCCCCCTCGTGTTAAAGCAGGGGGACTTCAGGGCCGGTTTTGGGGAAGACATGTTCCGTTGGCTGGAAAAGCGGATCGATCCGTTCGCGTCGTTCGATGAGGGCAGGACACCACCCGACAATGTGAGCGGCTTCACCTGGCACTATCTCAAGCCCGTGCGCTTCTGGCTGGCGATCCTGTTCGTCGTGGCCCTGGTCGTCGGCCTCTTCGAATCGTCCCTTTACATCCTGCTGGGCAAGCTGGTGGACATTCTCGCCACGTCCACGCCCGAGCGCATCTGGGCCGATCACGGCACCACGCTCATGGTGATGGCGGCTCTCGTCGTCATCGTCCGGCCGATCCTGAACTTCGCGCACGAGGTGGTCTCGAACCAGGTCATCATCCCGCAGAGCACCAACATGATCCGCTGGCGGACCCATGTTTACACGCTGGGTCACGCGGTGAGCTATTTCCAGGCCGATTTCGCGGGACGGCTCGCCAACCGCGTCATGCAGGGCGGCGCCGCGATCCGCAGCATCGCCGTGACGATGATCGATACGCTGCTCTACGTCGTGATCTACGCGGTCACGGCCCTCGGCGTCTTCTCCAGCGTCAGTCCCTGGCTCGCCCTGCCCATGGGGCTCTGGATCGTGGGCTACGGCCTCCTCCTGCGCTTCTTCGTGCCGCGGGCGAAGGAGCGGTCCCTCGAGGTCGCCAATACCCGCTCGGCCCTCGTGGGCCGGGTGGTCGACAGCTATACCAACATCCTCACGGTCAAGCTCTTCGCCCGGGCCGACGAGGAGCGTTCGGCCGTCAAGGACGCCGTGAGGGCCAATACGGATGCGTTCCTGCGCTCCCTGAGGCTGAACTCGGCCGCCGTCGGCCTTCTTTCCGTCATGAACAGCCTGCTGCTCGCGGCCACGGCGGCCCTCTCGGTGCTCCTGTGGACCCGCGGTGCCATGACGAGCGGCGAGGCGGCGGCGGGCCTCGCGCTGGTCATGCGCATTCTCGCCATGTCCGGCTGGGTGATGCACGAGGTCCGCGACGTGTTTGAGAACATCGGCACCGTCCAGGAGAGCATGCAGACCATCGCCCGTCCGCACGGGCTCGTGGACGCGCCCCAGGCCCCGGCGCTCAAGGTCACCCGCGGCGAGATCCGCTTCGAGGACGTCTCGTTTCACTACGGCAAGGAGGAGGGGGTGATCGAGGGCCTCACCCTCACGATCCGCGCCGGCGAGAAGGTGGGGCTTGTGGGCACCAGCGGCGCGGGCAAGACCACCCTGACCTCGCTGCTGCTGCGCCTGCACGACGTGGAGGGCGGGCGCATCCTCATCGACGGGCAGGATATCGCGATGGTGTCGCAGGATTCCCTGCGCTCCTCCATCGCCGTCGTGACCCAGGACACCTCGCTCCTCCACCGCTCGATTAAGGACAACATCGCCTATGGCCGGGTCGGGGCCACGGAGCGGGAGATCGTCGAGGCGGCCCGTCTCGCCCATGCCCACGACTTCATCATGGGGCTGGAGGACCATCGGGGGCGGCGCGGCTACGATGCCCATGTGGGCGAGCGCGGCGTGAAGCTCTCGGGCGGCCAGCGCCAGCGCATCGCCATCGCCCGGGTGATCCTCAAGGACGCCCCCATCCTGGTGCTCGACGAGGCCACCTCGGCCCTGGACTCGGAGGTGGAGGCGGCGATCCAGGAATCGCTGTCGACCCTCATGGAGGGCAAGACGGTGCTGGCCATCGCCCATCGCCTCTCCACGATCGCGGCGCTGGACCGCCTCATCGTGCTCGAGGAGGGCCGGATCGTGGAGGAGGGCAGTCACGCCGAGCTGCTGCGGGCCGGCGGCCTCTATGCCCGGCTCTGGCGGCGCCAGTCCGGAGGATTCCTCGGCGCCGGGGCGGGGCAGGACACCCCGGAAACGGTGTCACTGTAAGGCAATAGCCTGGAACATCTCCAATCCGCCTATGGACAGGCGGGCTTGGCCGTGCCAAAGAGCCAGCGCGCGGCGACTCCCAGTCGCATTGCGTGCGCGTTGACGCGTATGCTTGTTCCTTAACCTTGGAACCGGCGTGCCGAATGCCTTGGTTTGCAAGACATTGCCGATGCGCGGTTCTCGTTTTTGATCAATGCTGGAGAGCCAAGTGGCCGAGACCACCACTCATGTCGCTGAGCCGACACGGCG